>Ga0209640_10001637_pt1 | contig 19186 bp, 15 predicted proteins | sample RifCSP10_1_FD_184018 | JGI IMG/M metagenome (GOLD analysis project Ga0209640, IMG submission 184018) | Soil microbial communities from Rifle, Colorado - Rifle CSP2_sed 10_1 (SPAdes) (version 2) | ecosystem: Environmental > Terrestrial > Deep subsurface > Rock core/Sediment | place: Rifle...
CGGGTTCGCGCGGCAATGAGTTCCTTCCGCAGGTTGATATACTCGGAATTTCGGAGCCCACCAGAAATCGATGCAATACATCTACACGATGAAGGGGCTCGGGAAGGCGTATCCTCCCGACGCAGTCGTTCTCAGAGACATCTGGCTCTCGTTTCTCCCCGGCGCGAAAATCGGCGTCCTCGGCTTGAACGGCGCGGGGAAGAGCTCGCTGCTCAAGATCATGGCTGGCGAGGACACGGAGTTCATCGGCGAGGCCTTTCCCGCCGAGGGGATTTCGGTCGGCTATCTGCACCAGGAGCCGCGGCTCGACGCGGCCAAAGACGTGCTCGGCAATGTCTCTGAGGGGGTCGCCGAGACCAAGGCGCTGCTGGATCGGTACGACGAGCTCAACATGAAGCTTGGCGGGGACCTTTCGCCCGAGGAGATGGACAAGGTTCTCCAGGAGCAGGGGCGTCTGCAGGATCGCATCGACGCCGTGAATGCATGGGACATCGACGCACAGCTCGAGCTCGCGATGGATGCGCTTCGGTGCCCGCCGCCGGATGCGGACGTGACGACACTCTCGGGCGGTGAGCGGCGCCGTGTCGCGCTCTGCCGTCTGCTGCTCAAGTCGCCAGATCTCCTGCTGCTCGACGAGCCAACGAACCATCTCGATGCGGAGTCGGTCGCCTGGCTGGAGCGGTTCCTCAAGGAGTACAAGGGAACCGTCGTCGCGGTCACACACGACCGCTATTTTCTCGACAACGCCGCGGAATGGATTCTCGAGCTCGATCGCGGGTCAGGCATTCCGTGGAAGGGCAATTACTCCTCGTGGCTCGACCAGAAGCAGCAGCGGCTCGCGCAGGAAGAAAAATCAGAGACGAAACGGCAGAAGACCCTGCAGCGCGAGCTCGAATGGATCCGCATGGCGCCACGCGCGCGTCAGGCAAAGGGAAAGGCGCGGCTCAACGCGTACGAGCAGCTTCTCAACGAGGACACGGCGCAGAAGCTGGAGCAGGTTGAAATCTACATTCCTCCGGGGCCGCGTCTTGGCGAGGTGGTGGTGGAAGCGCGCGGCATCCGCAAAGCGTATGGCGATCTGCTGCTCATCGACGATCTGAGCTTCACGCTGCCGCGTGGAGGCATCGTCGGCGTCATTGGACCGAACGGCGCCGGCAAGACGACGCTGTTTCGGCTGATTGCGGGACAGGAAAAGCCTGACGGCGGATCGCTGCGATTGGGCGAGACGGTGCAGATTGGCTACGTGGATCAGAGCCGCGACGCGCTGCATGCGACCAAATCCGTGTGGGAAGAGATTTCGGGCGGCGTCGACGAGCTGCAGATCGGGAAGCGTCCCGTCCCGTCGCGCGCGTATGTATCGTGGTTCAACTTCAAGGGGTCACAACAGCAACGTAAGGTAGGGACGTTGTCCGGCGGCGAGCGCAACCGAGTGCAGCTGGCCAAGCTGCTGCAGCGTGGTTCGAACCTGCTGCTGCTGGACGAGCCGACCAACGACCTCGACGTCGACACGTTGCGGGCGCTCGAAGAGGCGCTCCTCAACTATGCGGGCTGCGCTGTGGTGATCAGCCATGACCGCTGGTTCCTCGATCGCATCGCCACGCACATGCTGGCGTTCGAGGGCGATAGCCGGGTTGTGTGGTTCGAGGGGAATTACCAGGATTACGAAGCCGATCGACATCGGCGTCTGGGCGCCGAGGCCGACCGGCCGCATCGCATAAAGTACCGCAGGCTGACGCGCTAACGGTCGTTCACACTTCTTGGTTCTCGCTTCTCGGTTCGTGTTCAGGTTCGCGGCGAAGCTGAACATCGAACACCGAACATGGAACCGAACGTGAACACGAACCGAGCACTGAGAAGACCAGAAGCGTGAACAACGAGGAGGCCGATATGACTGGAGAGCAAGCCAAAGCGGCGGTCGATGTGATTGCCACGATGTGGGAAGGCGAGTTTCGCGCCACCTGTCAGGTGCTCGGAGCCGTGAAGGATAGCAACCGGAACTACAAACCGGACCCAAAGTCGAGGACGGCGTGGGAGTTGACAACGCACTTGGCCACCGCGGACATCTGGTTCATCGACAGCATCATGAAGGGCGCGTTCGAATGGAATCCGGACGCCGCCAAGCAGGCCGAGAGCCGCTTTACCAGTGTCGCCGACGTGGTCGAGTTCTACAGGAAGACCTTCCCTGAGAAGATCAAGGCGCTTCGGGCGCTGTCCGGCGAGCAGATGGCCGAGCCGCTGGATTTCTTCGGCATGATGAAGATGCCGCGCGCCCAGTTCGTGGCGTTCGCGAACAACCACAGCATCCATCATCGCGGTCAGCTGGCCGCCTACTTGCGTGCGCTCGGTTCGAAGGTGCCGAACATCTACGGGCCCAGCGCCGACGCCGAATCGGCGGCCGCGAGCTAGGTGTCCTTTCCCGATCTTCGTTCCTTCATCGATCACCTCCGCCGTGGCAACGATCTCGTCACGGTGGAGGCCCCTGTCGATCCACGCCTGGAAGTCGCTGAGATCCATCGGCGCGTGATCGCAGCCGGCGGGCCGGCCCTCCTCTTCACCAACGTCACTGGCGCCGATTTCCGGCTGGTCACGAATCTCTTTGGCACCGCACGCCGGGCGGAGCTTGCGTTCGGCGAGCGACCCATGCGGCTGGTTCGACGCCTCGTGCAACTGGCCGAAGACCTGTTGCCGCCCAGCGCGACGGGGTTGTGGAACGCACGCGATATCGGTCTGGAACTGTTCAAGGTTGGCAGTCGGCGGGTCACGAAGGGGCCCGTCGTTGAATGCCTGACGTCCGATGTGCGCCTCGACCACCTGCCGGTGTTGACATGTTGGCCTGAGGACGGCGGGCCATTCATCACTCTGCCGCTCGTCTACACCACGCATCCGGATCGACCCGCCCACAACCTCGGCATGTACCGCATGCAGGTGCACGGCGCGCGCACCGCAGGGATGCACTGGCAAATCGGCAAGGGCGGCGGCTTTCACTACGCCGTCGCCGAAGCACGGGGGCAGCAACTGCCTGCCACCGTCTTTCTGGGCGGTCCACCTGCGCTCATCCTCTCTGCCGTAGCGCCGCTGCCCGAGAACGTGCCCGAACTGCTGCTCGCCTCCCTCATTGCGGGAGAGCGCCTGCCGCAGGTGCACGGGCATGGCCCGCACCCATTGATGGCGACCTCTGAATTCGCGCTGATAGGAGAAGTACCGCCGCACGTGCGGCAGCCGGAGGGACCGTTCGGCGATCACTATGGTTACTACTCCTTGCAGCACGATTACCCGGTGTTCGAGGTTCAGCGACTCGCCCACCGCGCCGATGCGATTTTTCCTGCGACGGTCGTCGGCAAGCCCCGGCAGGAAGATTTCTTCGTCGGCGACTTGCTGCAGGAGCTCCTGTCCCCGTTGTTTCCTCTCGTGATGCCGGCGGTCGAGCGGCTCTGGTCGTACGGCGAGACGGGGTATCACTCGCTGGCTGCGGCCATCGTGAAGCAGCGCTACAAGCGCGAGGCAATGGCGAGCACGTTCCGAATTCTCGGCGAAGGACAGCTGTCGCTGACGAAGTTCCTGCTCGTGACGGATCGCTACGTCGACGTGCACGACTTCAGGGCGACACTGGAGCACATCCTCGCGCGTACGAACACCGAAACCGATCTGTACGTCTTCTCGAACCTGTCGATGGATACGCTCGACTACACGGGGCCCGCGGTCAACGAGGGATCCAAGGGAGTCTGGCTCGGCCTGGGCGACCCGGTCCGCGAGCTGCCACGCGAGTTCAATCCAGCGGCGGTTCCGCCCGGCGTCACCGACGTTCGAGTGTTTTGTGGGGGGTGCCTCGCAGTCGGTGCGCCCGCGTATTCGGCGGAGCCAGACGCGGCGGCCAGAGTGGCGAGCGCCGCGGCATTCGGTGACTGGCCGCTTGTGGTCCTGACAGACAATGCGGCGCGTGCGTGCGCGAGCGCGATGAATTTCCTGTGGACGACATTTACGCGCTTCGAGCCGGCCGCCGACATTCACGCGGCTGAACGGCGCATCGTGCGCAACCACATTGCGTATCGCGGCCCCATCGTGATTGACGCCCGCTTGAAACCGGGGTTCCCGAAGGAGCTGACCTGCAGCGAGGACGTGGCCCGCCTCGTCACGCGGCGTTGGAAGGAGTACTTCCCAGCAGGAAAGGTGGAGATGGGCGATTCGGAGCGAGCGCACCTCGATTAGCTGTCATCGTATAAAGACACGATATAATATAGTCATGCCAAAGAATGCCATTTCAGTGACGCTGCAGGGGGAGAATCTGACGTGGCTCAGGGCCCGCGCCCGCTCCGGCTACGCGCGGAGCGTGAGCGACGCGCTCGACCGGCTCGTCACCGAAGCCAGAACCGGTGCCGTCGGACGTGACGTGCGATCCGTAGTCGGATCCATCGACGTGGACGCGTCCGATCCGTTGCTTCTCGAGGCAGACGACGTGCTGCGTGACCTGTTCGTGGGCTCCCTGGGGCGCCCCTACGCTGTGAAGGAGCGCCCGTCGACGTACCGTACGCGGAAAGGGAAGGCGCGTGGCTGAGCTGACGGCCGCCGTGACCGATACGCATCCGCTGATCTATCACGCGGCAGGCGGCCGTGGCCTGAGCGAGCGCGCAGCTGCGTTCTTCGAGCGTTGCGAGCGGCAGGACGCCGTTCTTTACGTGCCTGCGGCCGTTATCTGGGAGTGCACGCTCTTGTCGCGCGTGGCGCGCATCAACCTGCGGCGCACGGTGCGCGCCTTTTTCGACGACCTGTTCAGCAACCCCGCGTTCCATCCGCTCGACCTGACGCCTGAGCAGATCTACGTTGCCGACGAGCTCCGCTTCACTCGCGATCCGTTCGACGCGCTGGTGTGTGCCGCCGCCAGGACGCTGGAGCTTCCGCTCGTCACGCGCGACGGAGACATCCGTGAATCAGGCGTGGTGAAAATCGAGTGGTAGGCGGTACCTGCGCGGAACGTATCTCAGTGCAGCGCGTGAGGCGCCGCGAGCGTGAACGGCGCGATCTGGGCATCGAACTTCTCGCCGTCGGCAGTCATCATCTGATAGCTGCCCTGCATCGATCCGACAGAGGTTTTCAGCGGACAATAGCTGGTGTACTCGAACGAGCTGCCCGGCGAGAGCACGGGTTGCTCGCCGACGACGCCGGGTCCTTTCACGCGCTCGACCTCGCCGTCGGCGCTCGTAATGATCCATTCACGCGAGATGAGCTGCGCGGTCTCGGTGCCGACGTTCGAGATGCGGATGTGGTAGGCGAACAAGTACTGACAGTCGCGTGGAGAGCTGCGTTCGGGGAGATAGGTGCTCGTGACCTGGATGCGGATGCCGCGCGTCGTCGTGTCGCTCATGTTGGTTGGTGGTTGGTGGATAGTGGTTCGTGGTCGAGTGCGACCGGAGCCGCCAACTACCAACCACCAACCATCGACTGATTGTATGGCGAACCTGAGCTTTCGGGTGATGCCCAGAGGCGAGCGCATCAGCGGTAATACAGTGCGAGCAGCCCAGGCAATGGAGCCGACGACAAAGAAGAAAGTGTCCGTATCGGCCGCGTGGCGCGAGGCCCGTGAGCTCGTGTGGGCGCATCGCCGCCGGCTCGGCCTCGGCCTTGTTCTGATGCTGGTTGGCCGTTTGGCGGGCCTGGTGCTGCCCGCCTCGTCGAAATGGCTGATCGACGAGGTGATCGGAAAGAGCCGCACGGACCTTCTGCTGCCGATTGCGTTGGCGGCTGGCGCGGCAACGCTCGTACAGGCCGTCACGGCGTTCGCCCTGTCTCAGATTCTTGGCGTGGCAGCGCAAAGGGCCATCACGGAGATGCGGAAGCGGGTGCAGGAGCGCGTCATGCGTCTCCCGGTCCGGTACTTCGACTCCACGCAGACCGGTGTCCTGGTCTCGCGGATCATGACAGATGCGGAAGGCGTGCGAAATCTCGTCGGCAGCGGCCTCGTTCAGCTCGTGGGCGGCCTCGTCACTGCGGTCATGGGCATGGGGGTGCTGTTCTGGCTCAACTGGCGCCTCACCGCGATCACGCTGCTGGTGCTCGGCGCGTTCGGCGGCGGGATGGCTTATGCGTTCAGGACCCTCCGGCCGCTGTTCCGCGAGCGCGGCAAGATCAACGCCGAAGTGACCGGACGCCTGACCGAGTCGCTCGGCGGCATTCGCATCGTCAAGTCTTACACGGCAGAGAAACGCGAAGCGATCGTCTTTGCCAAGGGGGCGCACCGGCTGTTTCGCAACATCGCAAAGTCGATGACCGGCGTATCGGCGACCACGGCCGGAAGCACGGTGGTCGTGGGCGTCGTCGGCGTGTTGATGATCTGGCTCGGCGGGCGTGCCATCATCGCCGGCGAGATGACGCTCGGCGATCTGATCATGTACATCTTCTTCATCGGCCTCGTCGCGGCGCCGCTCGTATCGATCGCGTCCATCGGGACACAGATCACGGAAGCATTTGCAGGCCTCGATCGCATCCGCGAGCTCCTCGACATGCCTACCGAGATCGACGAAGACGTCCGACGCCAGTCGATCGACCATGTCGAAGGAGAAGTGGCGTTTCAGGACGTCTGGTTCGAGTACACATCGGGGCAGCCCGTGCTGCGCGGGGTGTCGTTTCGCGCCGCTCCTGGCACAACCACCGCGCTCGTCGGCTCGAGTGGCTCGGGCAAGAGCACGCTGATCAGCCTCGTCATGGCGTTCAACCGTCCGACGAGCGGACGCGTGCTCGTCGATGGACGCGACCTCGAGGACATCAAGCTGACTGATTACCGCGAGCAGCTCGCGTCGGTTCTGCAGGACAACTTCCTGTTCGACGGCACCATTGCGGAGAACGTCGGCTATGCCAGGCCAGGCGCAACGCTCGACGAGATCACAGAGGCGTGCCGCATCGCGCATTGTGACGAGTTCATCAACCGATTCCCGGACGGATACCAGACGATCGTCGGTGAGCGCGGGATCAAGCTGTCGGGCGGACAGCGGCAGCGCGTGTCGATCGCACGGGCGATTCTCGCCAATCCACGCATCTTGATTCTCGACGAAGCGACCTCGAGTCTCGACAGCGAGAGCGAGCAGATGATTCAGGACGGCTTGCGGCGTCTGCGCTCCGGCCGGACGACGTTCGTGATCGCCCATCGCCTGTCCACGATCCGAAGTTCCGACCAGATTCTCGTGCTCGAAGCAGGGGAGATCGTCGAACGCGGCACGCATGTCGAGCTGCTGGCGCTCAATGGGCGGTACCGCCAGCTATACGACAAGCAGTACCGGTTCGAAGCCGACCGGTTCATCAACCCGGGCGAGGATTTCACGCCGGAGCCGGAGAAGGCGGCACTGCCTCCCCCGCGCGTGGGGACGGCGTTGTAGAAATCTACGTAAATTCCTCGGACCCGGCACACGTATGCGCGCAACGTCTGTCTTGGTTACCGGGGCCAATGGCGAAATCGGCCACGGCCTGCTCACGCGTCTCGCCGCCGAAGGCCGGTCCATCGTTACCCTCGACATTGCGCCGCTCGAGCCCGCGCTGGCACGCCTCGTTCGCCGTGAATTCACGGGGTCGATCATCGACCGCGGGCTTCTCGAACGTATTCTCGCCGAATTCGAAATCGATCTGGTCTTCCACCTGGCCGCGCTGCTGTCGACGCGGGCCGAGTTCACGCCGGTGAGCGCTCATCAGGTCAATGTCGACGGCACCCTGAACCTCCTGGAATTCTCACACCACGAGGGCGAATCGCACGGTCGTCCCGTCATCTTCCTGTATCCATCGTCTGTCGCGGCATACGGCCTGCCGGACCTGGACACGAAAACGCGCGCCAAACGCGTCCGTGAGGACGAATGGACCACCCCGACAACGATGTACGGGTGCAACAAGCTGTACTGCGAGCACCTGGGACGCTATTACGCACGGCATTACAAGCAGCTTGCGGCCGATGCGCCCGTGCGTCGGGTCGATTTCCGGTGTGTGCGGTTTCCAGGCCTGATTTCCGCCGTGACGCTCCCCTCCGGCGGCACGTCCGACTACGCGCCGGAGATGATTCACGCGGCCGCCCGTGGCGAGCCGTACGTGTGCTTCGTCCGCCCTGATACCCGCATTCCGTTCATGGCGATGCCTGACGCGATCGACGCGCTGTTGCAGCTGGCATCGGTGCAGCAGGAGCGGCTGACGAAGACAGCGTACAACGTGACGGCGTTCAGTCCCACGGCCGGGGAGATCTGCGACGTCGTGACGCGGGCGTTTCCACGCGCGTCCGTCACCTGGAATACTGACGAGAAGCGGCAGCGAATCGTCGACTCCTGGCCGGCCGACGTCGATGACTCCGCTGCGCGGCGTGACTGGGGCTTCGCACCGCGCTACGATTTCGCCAGAGCTTTCGACGAATACCTGATTCCGACGATCACCGAAAGGTATCGATCATGAGACTCGATAACGTGGGGCGGGTCGTCGTTGTCGCGGCGTTCGTGGCGAGCGTGGGCGCGCAGGACAACAACATGAACGCGCTTGGAGAGCGGTACGTCCGGCTCGTGCTGGCGGTAGGGCAGCACGATGCGGATTACGTCGACGCATATTACGGTCCGCCGGAGTGGCGGAAGGAGGCAGAGGCGCTGGAGTTGCCACTGGCGGAGATCGCCACTAGGGCGATCGCTCTCGGGCGTGACGTTGCAGCGGCCGCGCCGCCCGCGTCGGCCGACGAGTTGACACGGCTTCGACATGTTTACCTGGAGCGGCAGCTCGCATCACTTCAGTCGCGTGTGTCGATGCTGTCGGGCACGCGGCTGCGCTTCGACGAAGAGTCACAGGCGTTGTACGACGCCGTCGCTCCGACGCACACCGGCGAGGATTTCGAGGCGGTTCTCACCCAGCTCGAGGCGCGCCTGCCAGGCTCCGGGAGCCTGCTCGAGCGGTACGACGGGTTTCGCAAGAACTTCGTCGTTCCGCGCGACCGGCTCGACGCGACATTCAGGGCCGCCATCGATGGCTGTCGCAGCCGCACCCTCGAGCACATCACGCTGCCGGCGAGCGAGACTTTCACGGTGGAGTACGTCACCGGCAAGAGCTGGAGCGGCTACAACTGGTACCAGGGCGGCTATCGCAGTCTGATTCAGGTGAACACGGATCTACCGATCTACGTCGATCGTGCGATCGACCTGGCGTGCCACGAAGGCTATCCGGGACATCACGTCTATAACGTACTGCTCGAGAAGCACCTGGTGCGCGATCGCGGATGGCTTGAATTTTCCGTGTACCCGTTGTTCTCACCGCAGTCGCTCATTGCCGAAGGCACCGCGAACTTCGGGATCAACGTGGCGTTTACAAAGCCGGAGCGCCTCGACTTCGAGCGGCGCGTGATTTTTCCGGCGGCCGGCCTGAACCCCGATGACGCCGCGCGGTACTATGAGGTGCTCGATCTTGTCGACCACCTGTCGTACGCGGGGAACGAGGCGGCGCGGCGGTACCTGAACGGAGAGATGGACGCGGGCGCCGCCGCTGGCTGGCTCGAGAAGTACGGCCTCTATTCCAGACCGCGCGCGGAGCAACGGGTGCGCTTCATCGACCAGTACCGCAGCTACGTCATCAACTACAACCTTGGCAGGGACATGGTGGCGGCGCACGTGGAGGCGCGCGGTGGCGCGCCGAGCAATCCCGCGAAGCGATGGGAGGAGTTCGAGGCGCTCATTGCATCGCCGCGGCTCCCCTCCGGACTGACGCGGCGTTGATCGCCATCGAAATCGCGCGACCTGGCGGGCCGGAGGTGCTGAGGGCGGTCGAACGGCCGGATCCTGCGCCTGCCCGTGGCGAGGTCCTGATCCATGTCGCCGCCGCCGGCGTGAATCGACCGGACATCCTGCAGCGCACGGGCCGCTATCCGCCGCCGCCCGGCGCGAGCGACATTCCCGGGCTCGAGGTCGCCGGAACCATCGCCGCCGTCGGGGAGGGCGTACGGGAATGGCAACTGGGGGATCGCGTCTGCGCGCTCGTCAGCGGCGGAGGCTACGCCACGCTGTGTGTGGCGCCGGCCCCACAGTGTCTCCCTGTGCCTGCATCGCTCGATTTCGTGTCGGCAGCTGCGGTCCCGGAAACATTCTTCACAGTCTGGACAAACGTGTTCGACCGGGGACGGCTGGAACGCGGTGAGTCGGCGCTTTTCCACGGCGGCTCGAGTGGCATCGGCACCACGGCCATCCAGGTGGCGGTCGCGCGCGGCGCGCGCGTGTTCGCCACGGCCGGCTCGGACGAAAAATGCCGCGCGTGCGAAGCGCTTGGAGCCGAGCGTGGCATCAACTACCGTACGGAGGATTTCGTCGCCGTTACGCACGAGCGCACACGCGGCCGCGGTGTCGACCTGATCCTCGACATCATCGGAGGCGACTATTTCCCGAGGAACGTTGCGGCGCTGGCGATTGACGGTCGTCTCGTGCAAATCGGCCTCATGGGCAAGACCGCGTCGGCCACGATCGATCTCAACCAGGTCCTGCGTCGGCGTTTGACCGTTACGGGTTCGACACTGCGCGCCCGCAGCGTCGAAGAGAAGGGGAGCATTGCGGCGGCGCTGCACCGCGAGGTGTGGCCGCTCCTCGAAAGCAGCCGCGTCAAGCCGATTGTCTATCGGACGTTTCCGCTTGCCGACGCGGCCGCGGCGCATCGCCTCATGGAGTCGAGCGAGCACATAGGGAAGATAGTGCTGACGGTGAATCGGGATTGAATTTGCGAATTTACGAATTGACGGACTTACGGATTTGTTGGGCCTGTTGGTGATCCGGCGAGCGCCAAATGTGGCGACTCGATTCGGTGATTGGCCGATTGTCGGTGGCCACAAACCGCTGGCCAATCCTTCAATCGGCGGCTCCCGAAATGGAGTCGCACGATCTCACAGTCGACCGTTGCCCAACAGTCGGTCGATCGATCATTCCAGTCGATCGGGCAGTCTATTGCCGGGTGTAGAATCCGGCTGGAGGCGTTTATGGCCCCATCGGTTTCGCGTCGCGACTTCGGTCGTCTGTTTGCCGTCGGCGGCTCGGCCGCACTCTTCGCGGATCCGGCGTGGGCACGGCTCGCCCCTCAGGCGCCCGCTTTTGCGCCTGGGTCAACAGCAAAGAGCGGCGAAGCGTACTGGAAATCGGTGCGCGAGCAGTTCGTGATGCCGCCCGACCTGGCTGTGATGAATTCCGCCAATCTCTGTCCGGCGTCGCGTCCGGTGCTCGAAGCGCTTCAGGCCGAGACGAGCAGCGTGGACAAAGACCCGTCGCAGCAGAACCGCACGAAATACCCCGGCACCAAAGAGGAGACACGGAAGCGCCTGGCGGCATTTCTTCGCGTCACACCCGAAGAGATCATCATCACGCGCAACACGTCCGAGGCGAACAACCTCGTCTCGAATGGGATCGATCTCAAGGCGGGCGACGAGGTCATCATCTTTTCCGACAACCACCCGTGCAACCACGCCGCCTGGACCGAGAAGAGCAAGCGGTTCGGCTTCACCGTGGTGACCGTGCCGCAGGTGAATCCTCACCCTGGCTTCGAGCACTACATCGACGCGTTCACGAAGGCGATCACACCTCGCACGAAAGTGATGGCGTTCACGCATCTGACGAGCACGGTCGGCGATCTGATGCCGGTGAACGATCTTTGCCGCATTGCGCGCGAACGGAACGTATTGTCCCTGGTGGACGGTGCTCAGTCCTTCGGCCTGCTCGATGTGGACTTGGGCGTGATGCAGCCAGACTTCTATAGCGGAAGTGCGCACAAGTGGCCGTGCAGCTCGCGGGAGTCCGGGGTTCTCTACGTGAACAAGCGATCGCACGACAAGATCTGGCCGTCGGTCTATAGCGCGTACCCCGGCGGCATCGGGCTGTCTCGAACCTTCGAGGGTTTCGGTCAGCGCGATGACGCGACCCATATCGCCTTCGGCGAGGCGCTCGCATTCCAGAACAAGGTGGGACGTGCGGAAATCGAGCAGCGGTCGCGCGGACTGGCTCGACAGATCATCGCCGGACTCTCGAAAGTACCGGATGTGAAAGTGTGGACGTCGTCAAACCCGTCGCTCAATGGCGCGGTGGTGTCGTTCCTGCCGGGCTCGCTCAACCCACAGCGGCTGGCGACCGCTCTGTATCAGAAGGATCGGATCGGCATCACGACTCGCGGCGGACGAGATCGTCCCGGCATTCGCGTGTCACCGCATTTCTTCAATAGCCCTGAGGAAGCCGATCGCTTCGTGGCGGCGGTCGGCAAATACATGAAGAGCGGGGTCTGACGCTGTAGACAGCTGCAATTGTCGGACGACTGAACGACCGATCGACCGATTCTAGCGATTCAGGGATCGCACGATCTAACGGTCGATTCGTGAATCCGTCAGTTCGTCAATTCGTAATGCCGGAATTGACGCTCGACGCGTGTCCAGTCCGCCGGTATGTCGACGAACGACCGATCGAGCTCGTTGACAGAAGGGCACCCGAGCAGCTTGAGCGTTCGTAGCACGTCGGCGCGCAGGATCTCGATTGCGCGCGCCACGCCCGGTCCACCCGCCGCGCCGAGCCCGTACGCGTACGCTCGACCGATGAGCACCGCACGCGCGCCAAGACAAAGCGCTTTGACCACGTCGCTGCCTCGCCGGATCCCTCCGTCGATCAGCACGTCGGCGCGTCCCTTCACGGCCGTCATGACCTCCGGCAAGGCGCGCAGCGTGGCGGACACGCCGTCCAGTTGCCGGGCGCCATGGTTCGAGACGATGATTCCCTCGACCCCTTCGTCAATAGCGCGGCGCGCATCCTCCCCGGTGAGAACGCCCTTGACCAGCATCGGGCCGCCCCATGCCTCTCGAATCCATCTGAAGTCCTTCCATGTGACTGTCGTTTGTTCGAGGGCGGCCGCCACGTCGAGGTAGGGAAGAGGGCCTCGACCGGGCGGCACGACGTTGGGGAAATGCATCAAGCCGCCATCGCGCCAGAAATCCATCAGCCAACCCGGCTTGGTGAGGAACTGCGCGAGAAACGGCAGCTGCGACAGGCCGCCGACCACGAGCTCTCGGGTCCCATTGCGAATGTCGCGCTCGCGGAGACCCGCGACCGGGGTGTCGATCGTCACGACGAGCGCCGAAAACCCAGCGGCTTTCGCACGAGCGATCCCCGCTCGGGCTGCCTCGTGTCCCCCCACCAGATACAACTGGTACCACGCGGGTCCCTTCGTTGCCGCCCTCACGTCTTCGAGCCGGCACCCTGACAGCGTTGAAAGCACGTAGATGGTGCCCGCCGCTCCCGCCTCGCGCGCGGCAATTTCCTCACCACGTGGGAAAAACATTCGGCTGCTTCCCACGGGCGCGAGCAGGAACGGAAGGTTGACGGCCGTCCCGAGCACGTCCGTGCGGAGGTCGCACTGTGGAACCGCCACGCACTGTCGGGGGCGGAATGTCACCGTTTCGAAAGCGCGGCTGTTCTCGCGCAGCGTCTTTTCGCCCTCGGCGCCGCCGTCGATGTAATCGAAAACCACTCGAGGAAGACGACGCTCAGCCAGGCGTCGCAGGTCGCTGATATTGACGACGTGCGGAGCTGCGACCCTCGACATATCTGCGGAGCTAGTTGTCCGCGTAGACAACCGTGCGCGTGCTGCGGTGGGCGCGAACGACGTCAGACGTGAGCTGCTTGCTCAGGTACACCTTCGATTCGCGATTGTCGGCCGCGTTCACTTCATACTTCACGACATCGAACTCGAGCTGGTCGAGCGTGCCGCGCATGTCGTAGAACTTGTTCTTGGTCTTGACGACCACCTCGTGAAAGCCGGCCGAGTGGGCCCATGCCTCCGACTCCTCGGTGAGGGCGCGGAAATGTCCCTGCCCGCGCCAGTCGCGCCGCGTGCCGCCGATCCAGCTGTAGAGAACCTTCCGGTCGTCGAAACGCACGCACCCGTGAAGGCGCTGCACGAGATCGCGCAGCTTGGGCTCGCCTTCAACCGCGTGCAGTTGGTGCACGACCTTGAACGACACCGGAACAACCGTTCCCGGGTCGTCCGCAAGCGGCGCCTCCGCCATCAGGATCAGGAACTCTCGTTCCTTGAGGCGCTTGGTAATCTCGTCGGCGGTCTTCTTTCGTGGAAATTCCCCAAAAAACTCCTCGATGTACTGGATTTCGAGCGCGCCGCGCTCCAGAGGGTATTGCTTGATTAGATATTCCAATGAGTTTCCGTCCTCCACAATGCTAGAGCATTTTTCCAGGCAGGCACTAACCAGCCAAGGGCCCTGCCCCTTGATATCCCCGTCAGCGCCCTCGGCTGGTTGGCCAGCATTCTTGGCGCGCTTCGCGCGCCTAGGACCGCTATGCGGCTCGACGGTATAGGCATGTAACGGGGTACAAAATCCTCGTAAGGAGCCGTATAGCGGTCCAACGGACTATTGTCGCCGGCGTCTTGCGGCGCCTGGCAGGGGCATGCCTCTTGCTCAGATGCATCCGAAGAGGTGAACCGTGGCAAGAGCAGTAATTGTCGCGCTCGGCTGCCTGTTGGCTGCGGGACCGGCGCTGGCACACCATGGGCCATCCGTCCTCGGAACGGTCCGGATAACTCAGCCCGTGCTGGCCGGTGGTGAGGTCATTGAGCCCGGGACGTATGAGGTCAGACTGACGGGGGAGCATGTAAAACCGCTGCCTGGTCAATCTGAGGATGCTGAGCAGCGCGTTGAGTTGGTCGCAAACGGACGCGTCGTCGCCCGCGATGTCGCGGAGGTGATGCCGGCCTCGTCGACACCTGTGGGAACGAGCGGCGGCGCCGTGACGCCTTCGCGTGTCGAGCGCCTCAAAGCTGACGACTTTCTCCGTGCCTCGATGATCCGCGGGGGCGAGAGATACCTGATCTACCTGCCGCTGGCCAAATAACCTGGTTCGTGGTTGATGGTTTGTAGTTGGTAGTCGGTAGTCGGAGGCCTTAAGGCCTCCGGCTACCACATCTGACTACCAGCTACCGGCTACGACCTACCACCTAGTTGTCGTAATACAGCGAGAACTCGTGCGGATGCGGGCGGAGTCGAATCGGGTCGAGTTCCTTCGATCGCTTCCATTCGATCCACGTCTGGATCAGGTCGTCCGTAAACACACCTCCGCGCGTCAGGAAGGCATGATCCTGCTCGAGCGCGCTGACGGCCTCCTCGAGTGAACCGGGCGTTGTCCGGATTCCCATCTCGCGCATCTCGCCGCGCGTCATCTCGTAGATATCGCGATCGAGCGGCTTGCCCGGATCGATCTTGTTCTGGATTCCGTCAATCATCGCCATCAGCATCGCCGACCATGCCAGGTACCCGTTGCAGCTGGGATCCGGACAGCGGAACTCGAGCCGCTTCGCCTTTGGGCTCTTCGAGTACATCGGAATGCGGATCGCTGCGGATCGGTTCCGCGCAGAAAGCGCGAGGTTGACGGGCGCTTCGAACCCGGGCACCAGACGCCTGTAGGAGTTCGTGGTTGGCGCCGCGAACGCCAGGATGGCGGGGGCGTGCTTGAGAAGACCGCCCGCCGCATTGAGCCCGAGCGGGCTCAACCCGGCGTAGCCGTCGCCTGCAAACAGCGGCTGGCCGCCCTTCCAGAGCGACGTATGGGAGTGCATGCCGCTGCCGTTGTCCTCGAAGATCGGCTTTGGCATGAACGTCACCGTCTTGCCGTGACGCCGTGCGATGTTCTTACAGATGTACTTGTACCACATGAACTGATCGGCCATCATGAGGAGCGGTTGGAACTTCATGTCGATCTCGCTCTGACCGGCCGTGGCGACTTCATGATGGTGCGCTTCGACGATGATGCCGATCTTGCGCATCTCGTACACCATCTCGCCGCGCAGATCGTGGAACGTGTCGCTTGGACTGACCGGGAAGTACCCGCCCTTGAAGCTGGGTTTGTAGCCAAGGTTCGGTTCTTCGATCCGTGCCGTATTCCACGCGCCCTCGACCGAGTCGATCTCGTAGTAGCCGCGGTGCTGATTCTGTTCGTACCGCACTTCGTCGAAGATGAAGAACTCCGGCTCCGGGCCGATGAAACAGGTGTCGGCGATTCCAGACTCCTTCAGATACGCCTCGGCCTTGCGCGCGATGTGACGCGGATCGCGCGAGAAGTCCTTTCGAGTGACCGGATCCACCACGTTGGCGATCACGCTGACCGTCGGCCTCGAGAAAAACGGATCGATCCGCGTCGTCGTGGCGTCGGGGACGGCCATCATGTCGGACTCGTGAATCCCCATCCATCCACGAATCGAAGATCCGTCGAATCCGAGGCCTTCCTCGAATGTTCCCGTGTCCAGATGCTCGATGGGGAACGAACAATGTTGCCAGCTGCCCAGCATGTCAACGAACTTCAGGTCCACCATTTCGGCCTGTTGCTTCTTGGCGAAACTGAAGAAATCCGCGGGGGTCTTCGGAAAGTCGTCCGACGTCATAGCTGCTCCTCCGCCAAAGGCCGGAAGCATAACGGATCAGTCGCCGTTACGCTATCAACATTCCGGCAGCGGGTCAGACTGCGACAGGTTCGTACGACAAATTTGGCGTAAGCCAGCGCTCGACATCCGCGACAAGGACGCGTTTGCGGCGGGCGTAATCCTCGATCTGGTCGCGGCCGATGCGGCCGACGGTGAAATATCGTGCGGCGGGATGGGCGAGATAGATGCCGCTGACCGAAGCCGCCGGGGCCATCGCAAAGCTCTCGGTCAGTGTCATGCCGGCGCGTTCAGCCAGCAGCAGGTCGAACAGCTTGCGCTTTTCGCTATGGTCCGGACAGGCGGGGTAGCCGAAGGCGGGCCTGATCCCGCGATAGCGCTCGGCGACGAGGTCCTCGTTCGTCAGGTGCTCCTCACCGTAGCCACAATCGCGCCGCGCGCGCGCATGAAGATACTCCGCGAACGCTTCGGCGAGCCGGTCGGCGAGCGCCTTGACCATGATCGCCTGATAGTCGTCATGGTCGCGCTCGAACGCTGTCACGAGCTCGGTTGCGCCATGGCCGGTAGTTACTGCAAATGCCCCAACAAAGTCGCGGATGCCGCTGCTACACGGGGCGACGAAATCGGCCAGCGAGAGGTTAGGGGTGCCGTCCGGCATCTGCTCCTGCTGCCGCAGCATGTTGAAGCGGAGTAACTCGGTTCCGGGTTCCGGGTTCCGGGTTCCGGGTTCGGGTTCGGGTTCGGGTGGGATCGGTGCATAGATGACGACGTCTTCGCCGTCGGCGTTAGCCGGCCAGAATCCGTAGACGCCTCGCGGCGTCAGCAGCCGATCGGCGACGATGCGATCGAGCAGCGTCCTGGCGTGATCGTACAGCTCACGCGCGGCAGCGCCGTACCGCGGGTGGTCGAGAATGGCTGGGAAGCGTCCCTTCAGCTCCCAGGCGGTGAAGAAGAACGTCCAGTCGATGTACGGCACGAGCGCTTCGAGCTCGACATCCTCGAGAAGCCGCGCGCCGGTGAACTGCGGCCGTGCAATCGTGTCAGCGGTCCAATCGCCAAGAAGCCGATTCGCCTGCGCCGCGCTCCAGCGAAGGAGGGGCCGATGCTTGAGCGCAGCATGCTGCTGGCGGATCCGATCCTGTTCGGTCCGGTTGGCAGCGACGAAGCCCGACCTCTGCGTGTCGCTGACGAGACTGGTGACGACGTCAACCGCCCGCGACGCGTCCACCACGTGCACGACCGGCTTGCTGAACTCTGGCGCTATCTTCACCGCCGTGTGCTGACGGCTGGTCGTGGCGCCGCCGATCAGCAGCGGAATGGTGAAGCCCCGGCGCTCCATTTCGCGCGCGACGAACACCATTTCGTCGAGCGACGGCGTGATGAGGCCACTGAGACCAACGAGATCGGCGTGCTCGTCCACGGCGGTCTGGAGAATCCTGTCGGCCGGCACCATGACGCCCAGGTCGACCACCTCGTAGTTGTTGCACCCCAGCACGACACCGACGATGTTCTTGCCGATGTCATGCACGTCGCCTTTGACGGTGGCCATGACGATCTTGCCTGACGAGCGCCCCGAGGTCATTCCTCTCCGCTTTTCCTCCTCCATGTAGGGCAGCAGGTACGCGACCGCCTTCTTCATCGCGCGGGCGCTTTTGACGACCTGCGGCAGAAACATCTTGCCGGCGCCGAACAGGTCGCCGACGATCTTCATGCCGTCCATCAGCGGCCCCTCGATGACGTCGAGCGGACGCGGAAGCTTCTGCCGCGCCTCTTCGACGTCTTCTTCGAGGAAATCGATGATGCCGTGCACGAGCGCATGCGCGAGTCGCCGCTCGACCGCGGCCGCCCGCCACGACAGGTCGTGCTCCTTTCGCGCCGCCACACCTTTGACGGTTTCCGCAAACTGGACCAGCCGTTCGGTCGCATCCGGCCGGCGGTTGAAAATCACGTCCTCGACTCGCTCGAGCAGGTCTGCCGGAATATCTTCGTACACCGCCAGCTGGCCGGCATTGACAATACCCATGTCCAGCCCGGCTTTGATCGCCTGATACAGAAACGCGGAGTGCATCGCTTCGCGCACCACGTCGTTGCCACGGAACGAAAAGGACAGATTGCTGATGCCTCCGCTGACTTTTGCGCCCGGACAGCGGGCCTTGATGGTGCGCGTCGCCTCGATGAAATTGACGGCGTAGTCGTTGTGCTCCTCGAGGCCTGTCGCGATGGCGAGGACGTTCGGGTCGAAGATGATGTCGAGCGGATCGAATCCGGCGCGATCCACGAGCAGGCGGTACGCACGCTCGCAGATTTCCACCTTGCGTGCGGACGTGTCGGCCTGGCCCTGCTCGTCGAACGCCATGACGACGACGGCTGCGCCGTAGAGATGTACCAACCTCGCTTTGTGCAGGAAATCTTCTTCGCCCTCCTTCAGGCTCAGGGAGTTGACGATGGCCTTCCCCTGCACGCACTTCAGGCCCGCTTCAATTACCGACCACTTCGAGCTGTCGATCATGAAGGGCAGCCGCGCAATCTCGGGTTCGGTCGCGATGACGTTCAGGAACGTCGTCATCGCAGCCTCGGAGTCGAGCATGCCCTCGTCCATGTTGACGTCCAGGATGTTGGCGCCGCCCCGAACCTGACCAAGGGCGACATCGGCCGCGTCGACGAACTGGCCACCGGTAATGAGCCGCGCGAACCGCTTCGAGCCGGTCACGTTCGTGCGCTCGCCGATCATGATGAAGTTGCTGTCGGGGCGGATGGTGAGGGTTTCGAGGCCGGCGTATTGGGTGAACGT
>Ga0209640_10001639_pt1 | contig 19170 bp, 19 predicted proteins | sample RifCSP10_1_FD_184018 | JGI IMG/M metagenome (GOLD analysis project Ga0209640, IMG submission 184018) | Soil microbial communities from Rifle, Colorado - Rifle CSP2_sed 10_1 (SPAdes) (version 2) | ecosystem: Environmental > Terrestrial > Deep subsurface > Rock core/Sediment | place: Rifle...
CGGTCTGGCCGATTGAGGAGCGGCCGGTCCCGACAGGTGACGTGCCCACCGAATGGTATTCGCCGACGCAGCGGTTCCCGACCAGGCCGGCCGCGTTCGATCGGCAGGGCGTCACGATCGACGACCTGATCGACTTCACGCCGGAGCTGAGAGCCGAAGCCGTGAAGGTGGCCTCACGCTACAAGCTCGGCCCGATCTTCACGCCGGCGGTGGTCAGTACGTTCGACGGCCCGCTCGGGACGCTCATGCTGCCGTCAGCGGGCGGCGGCGTGAATTGGCCGGGCGGCTCGTACGATCCCGAAACGGGGATCCTGTACGTGTATTCAATGACGGTGGCCACCCCGCTTGGCCTTGTCAACGATCAGAAACGGTCGGACATGGACTACATCCGAGGCGTTGCCCCGAACCCGAAGGCGCCTCCACCGGCATCAGGCGGAGCGGCCGCGGGCGGAGGTGGGGAGGAGGGCGGCGGAGCGCTCACCGTGCAAGGGCTGCCGCTCATCAAGCCTCCCTACGCGCGCATCACGGCCATCGACCTCAACAAGGGAGAGATCGTGTGGCAGATCGCGCATGGAGAGACGCCGGACAACATTCGCAATCACCCGGCGCTCAAGGGCCTGAGCATTCCCCGCACGGGCCGCCAGGGCCGTATCGGGACGCTGACGACGAAGACGCTGGTCGTTGCCGGCGAAGGCGGGTTTTTCACGCTGCCAGATCGCCGGCGCGGCGCCATGCTCCGCGCGTACGACAAGGCCACCGGGCAGGAGCGGGGGGCGGTGTACATGCCGGCGCCGCAGACGGGATCGCCGATGACGTATATGGTGGACGGCCGGCAGTACATCGTGGTGTCGATCGGCGGCGGGAACTACAGCAGCGAGCTGCTCGCGCTGCGGCTGCCCGCGAACTAGGGCCGCACGCCGCCGTCGGCGAGCGTCGCCCGGCCGGCCGGGCTGGTGATGAGGGCGGCAAACCCTCTGGCGGCGGGAGAGATCGTGGCGCGGTGCCACAGTGAATAGGTCGTCGCCAGGTCGAACTCCCTGGGAAAGGGACCCACCAGCGCAGCGCGGTTGGCTTGAAGGATCTCGGCGATCTGGGTGACGCCGAGGTCCACCTGTCCCTCCAGCACCAGGCGCATGGTCTCGACGCCGTCCGGAGCGAGTGTCGCCTTCTTCAGCACCTCGTCCTTGATCCCCAGCGACTCGATCACTTTCAGGAAATGGGTTCCCGCGGTGGCCCCCCGCGCGGGATCGGAGAAGGCGATGCGGCGCGCCGCCAGCAGCGCCGCCTTCAGCTTCCCAGCGTCCGAGATATCCGGTTTCGGGGACCCCGGCGGGCCGGCAAAGCCGGCCACCGTGTCGCCCAACCGATAGCTGATGCCGTCCTTGAGCCTGCCGTCCTTTTCGCCCTCGCTGACGAGCGCCTGCGTGGTGATCAGGAACGCCGCCTCCGGATCCGCATGGAACCTCTTGTTCGTTGCCCCTGCCGTGTCGAAGACCACGATGATCTTGTGAGCGGTTGCCGCCTCGTATTCCGCGGCGAGCTTGAGAAGGGGGGCCTTCACTCCGGCGGCTGCATACAGCTTCAGCTCCTCCGCGAAGGCAGACGACGTGGAGAAGAATGCCAGCGCGAGCGACAGAACCGTCCTCATCGGAGCTGATTATCGTCGATTGGGCCGGGCCGTCAACCATGGCCGCCTTTGGTGTGCTAGCATCGCGCGGAACCCCAACCTAGCGAGGAAAGTCTATGACCGCTCAACGAGTGTTCCTGTGTGTGGCTGCGGTGGCGTCGCTGGTCCTGCCGGTACGTGCGTACGGCCAGACCTCACAGAGCGCTCTGGCGGGCGTCGTCAGGGACACGACGGGCGCGGTTCTGCCCGGCGTGACCGTCGAAGCGGCCAGTCCCGCGCTGATCGAACGCGTCCGCTCCGCTACCACCGACTCCTCCGGCGTCTATCGCATCGTCGATTTGCGCCCGGGCGTCTACACCGTCACGTTCACGCTGCCGGGCTTCAACACGGTTCGCGTCCAGAACTTCGAGCTGCGGGCCGATTTCACCGCCACGGTGAACGCCGAGATGAACGTGGGCGAGCTGGCCGAGACGATCAGCGTGACGGGTGAATCGCCGCTCGTTGACGTGCAGAGCACCACGCGCAGCGCCGTCTTTAACGAGGAAGCGCTCGAGAACCTTCCGAACAACCGGCTGATCCAGAGCCTCGCGCAGACGATTCCCGCCGTGGTCGGCGGCCTGAACATCGACGGCCCGGCCTCGCGAAGCCTGTCGGTGCACGGGAGCCGCGTCGGGGAAACCAACAGCGCCATCGATGGCATGTCGGATCGGCGCGGGTCGAACGGCGGTGTGGCGGTGACCTTCTACATGAACGAAGGGAGCGTCCAGGAGCTCAGTGTCCGCACCGACGGCGGCGATGCGGAGGCACAGTACTCCGGCGTCTGGATGAACGCGATTCCGAAGGAAGGGGGGAACACGTTCAACTGGAACGTCACGGCGCTGTACGCGAACCAGAACATGGCGAACAGCAACCTCTCGGACGCCTACATCAAGCAGGGCCTGACGGCGGTCAACGGCCTGAACCGCACGTGGGACGTCAACCCGAACGGCGGCGGGCCGCTGATGGAAGACAAGCTGTGGTTCTACGTCGCGTACCGCAACAACGAAATCGAGAAGTTCGTGGCGGACCACTATTACAACGCGGATCCGCTGGCGTGGGTGTATGTCCCCGATAAGACGCGCCAGGGCACGGACACCCAGGTCCACCGCAACTACGCCGCGCGCCTCACATGGCAGGCGACGCCGCGCAACAAGTTCAACTTCAGCTACGAGAAGGATCGCCGCATCACGCCGCGCCGGCGCGCCGCGGCCACCGTCTCGCCGGAAGCCACCACCTACACCCCGTTCTATCCGAACGCCATCTGGACGGCCGTCTGGCGCATGCCGGTGAACAACAGGCTCCTGCTCGACACCGGGTTCATGTCCTACGAGCAGGACTGGGACGAGCGGCGGCAGATCGACCCGGCGGTCGGCTTCGACGTGATCTCGGTGACCGAGGATTCAACCGGGCAGATTTACCGCGCGTCGACGGTCTACGGCCACAACTTCGACAACCCGATCACGGTGCGCTCCTCCGCCGCCTATGTGACCGGCACGCACAGCTACAAGGCGGGGTTCATGATGCGCGTCCGCGGCAACGGGCCGACCTACAACAACACGTCGGTCAACGGCGACATGAACTTCAATTTCCTCAACGGCGTGCCGCGCCGCGTGACGCTCTTCGCCACGCCCATCGAGCAGCGCAACGACATCAAGACCGACCTCGGCATCTTCGCGCAGGATTCATGGGCGATGCGCCGCATGACGATCAACTACGGCGTGCGCGTCGACTATCTGAACGCCGCCGTTCCGGAGCAGCACCTTCCCGCGGGCCGGTTCGTGCCCGAGCGCAACTTCGCCGCGGTGAAGAACGCGCCGAACTGGAAGGACATCAACCCGCGCCTCGGCGTGTCGTACGACCTGTTCGGCAATGGCCGCACAGCGGTCAAGGCGACGATCGGCCGGTACATCTCCGGCGGGAGCCTGGCGTCGAACGTCAACCCGGTGAACACGTCGGTCAACAACGCGACGCGCGCATGGACCGACACGAACCGCAACTTCTACCCCGACTGCGACTGGAACAACCCGGCCACCAATAATGAATGCGGCCCGCTGTCGAACCTCAACTTCGGCAAGGTCAATCCACGGGCGACGCAGTTCGACAAGGAAGTGCTCGAGGGCTGGGGCGTGCGGCCGTACAACTGGAGCGCCAGCGCGGGCATCCAGCACCAGATTGCGAACGGCGCGTCGGTGGACGTCGGCTACTTCCGGCGCTGGTACGGCAACTTCACCGTGGTCGACAACCAGCTCGTCGGCCCAGAGGACTACGATCCCTTCTGCATCACGGCGCCGCGCAACGATTCGCGGCTGCCGAACGCCGGCGAACAGATCTGCGGGTACTACGACATCAAGCCTGCCAAGAACGGCCTGTCGCAGAACCTGGTCCGCCTGGCGAAGCACTACGGCGATCAGACGGAGATCTACAACGGCGTCGATGCGTCGATGACCTGGCGCCTCAGCGGGCTGACGCTCTTCGCCGGCCTCAGCACCGGGCGCGTCACGACCAGTCGGTGCTTTGTCGTGGATGCGCCGGTCGTGTACCTGAGCGTGGTCAGCCCGGCCACGCCGACCGCGGCGAGCCCGCAAAGTCCCATGTCCCGCTGCGAGGTCGTGCCGCCGTTTCTGACGCAGTACAAAGGGTACGGCGTGTATCAGCTGCCCTGGGGCGTCAGCGTCAGCGGCACGTACCAGGCCGTGCCGCAGCCGGCCGGCGGCGGGGCGCTGACGTCGATCACGGCCGACTATGTCGCGACCAACGCGGAGATCAGTCCGTTGCTTGGACGCAACCTCGCCGCCGGCGCCAATGGGACGGCGACGCTCGAGCTGCTCAAGCCATTCTCGCTGCTCGGCGGACACACCAAGCAGCTCGATCTGCGCATCGGCAAATTGCTCGCCTCGTCCGGTCGGACACGCATGCGGGTATCGCTGGACATCTATAACGTCTTCAACTCGAACGACTGGCAGACGATCGCCACGAGGTTCAGTTCGAATGCCGCCGCCAACCGCTGGCAGAGGCCGACGCTGATCCTGCAGGCGCGGTATTTCCAGGTCGGAACCCAGATCGATTTCTAGGAGGTTGCATGCGCAAGACATTTCTTCTCATCGCTGCGGCGGGCCTGTTTCTGAGTGCGGCCGCTCCGCTCCTCGCCCATCACGCGTTTTCGGCGGAGTTCGATCAGGCCAAGCCGATCAAGTTGACCGGCGAGATTACCAAGCTGGAGTGGACCAATCCGCACGCCTGGCTCCTGATCGACGTCAAGGGGCCAGACGGCAAGGTTGTGCCCTGGCGGCTGGAGATGGGAGCGCCGAACGCGCTGCTGCGGTCCGGCTGGTCGAGGGAGGACATCAAGCCCGGTCTCACCGTGACGGTCAGCGGATTCCTCGCACGCGCGGGCGGGTCGATCGGCAACGCCTTCCAGGTCCGGTTGCCCGACGGCCGGGATCTGTTTGCGGCCTCCTCGGTCAAAGGCGCCAAGTAGCAGGCGGACGAAAGGGGTCACACGTGAGAAAGCACGTTGTCTTGGGTGCGGCGATTGCGGCGGTGACGAGCGCGTGGCTGACGCTGCCGCTTCACGCCGAGCGTCAGAGGCCTGCCGCGGCCGCGGCCGCGCCTGCGGCGCCGAACGCGATCATGAAGCGGCTGCCGGACGGGACGCCGGATATCCGGGGCACCTGGGCGCGGGTCGGCGGCGGTCTCAACGAGGCCAATCCGCCGGACAGCGAGCTGAAGGCGTTCGGCGTCCTCTCCGAGCCGCAGGGCTTCGGCCAGGGCCCGGTCGCCGCCGGTCCTGGTGGAGAGGTGGCGGAGGCGCGCGTGCCGAAGTACATGCCACGGCCCCGCCCGCCGCAGGGAATCATCGATCCGGCCGACCGGCTCCTTCCGTACACGCAGGAGGGACGCGCGCGGCGCCTGGATTACGCGAAGAACATGTGCTGCCCGGCCAAGTCGCTCGCCTATCTCGAGTTGAGCACGCGCTGCGCGCCGCCGCAGCCGTGGGCGGGCGGCGGCGTGCACGTCATGCAGCGGCCCGGCCAGGTGGCCCTGTTGTTCGAGGCCAACCACCACACGCGCGTGTTCTACACCGACGGGCGTCCCCATCCAAACCCGAACCTGCGCTTCTTCGGCGGTCATTCGACAGGACACTGGGAAGGGAATGTGCTCGTCGTCGACACGACCAACCTGGATGGACGGGCGTACTTCGGCGTCGGCAACACCTTCCCGCCCTTCAGCCGGGAGCTGCACCTGAGCGAGCGCTTCACGGTGCTGTCGGACAAGCTGATGACGTTCGTCCTCACCTACGCCGACCCGAAGACGTTCACCCGTCCGGTCACGTCGGCCGGCTTCTTCTACCCGGTCAACGACGACGAGGAGCTCGCCCCGGAACTCTCGTGTCACGAAGGCAGCTATGCGATGCAGAACATCTTCGGGTTTTAGGAGCCTCCTGGGCGTCGGGATCGCTATCTCGTCCGTCGTCACTGTGGCGGGCGGTCAGACGGCGCCTCCTGCGCCACGAGCCGCAGCACAGAGCCGGCCGACGCCGAGAGCGAATCAGCTGCCGCGCACCGCCGACGGCAAGCCGGATTTCAACGGGTTCTGGCAGGCCCTGAACACCGCGGCCTGGGACATTCAGGACCATTCCTCATCGCTCGTTTCGTTTCTGGGCGTGCCGCCAGGCCGGGGCGTGGTCGAGGGGAACGAGATTCCGTACACACCCGCAGCGCTGGAGCAGAAGAAGGCGAACTTTGCGAAGCGGGCCACCGACGATCCCGGCTTCGCGAAGTGCCTGCTGCCCGGCGTCCCGCGGGCCACGTATATGCCCTACCCGTTCGAGATCATCCAGGACCCGACGATGATCGGCATCCGATACGCGTTTGCGCGCGCGGTGCGGACGATCGATCTCGCCGGCCGGTCGAGGGACTGGCTGAAGGGCTGGCCGGACTTCTGGATGGGCGACTCCCGCGGCAAGTGGGAGGGAGACACGCTCGTGGTGGACGTCCGGAAGCTGGACGAGAGGAGCTGGTTCGACCACGCGGGAAATTTCCACAGCGACGCCTTGCACGTGGTGGAACGCTACACCTTCATCGACCGCGATCACATTCAGTACGAAGCGACCATCGACGACCCGAATGTGTTCACGCGGCCCTGGAAGATGCGCATGCCGCTCTACCGCATCATCGACAGGAACTTCGAACTGTTGGAGTGGGACTGCCGGTTCGATCAGGACAGCGACAAGTACAAGGACGCCATTCCGAAGTAGAGGCCGACCTTCAGGTCGGCCTTACAGCATCACCGAGCCGCTGGTATCAGCGGCTCTCCGAACTTCGCCAGGTCGATTGGGACGTTGAACGTGACGTCGCTGAAGTCGAACGTATCCCGTCCGTCCAGCCACGTGACCGTCCACCGGTGGGGAAACGTGATGCCCCCGACATCACGGTACGCCTCGTAGTCCACCTGCGTCGGCACATTGCCGATCTTCGACGGCGTATAGCGGATGGTGCGCAGGAGCAGCCCCGATTCCCGATCGAAATAGAGACTCACGAACGAGCCTCTCGCGCCGTTTCCCTGGAGCAGGTAGACGCCTGTGCCCTGCAATGAGGTTCGGGGGCCGACGCGCAACCCCGTGAGGGTGCGTGCGATCTGCGCAGGAAAGGATAACTGCGCGTCGAGCCGTGCGCCGTCGAGCTCGCCACCGGTCAAGGGGTACTTCGGCACGACCGCCAGCGGGATCGCAAACCAGCCGGCACGGCCGTCGAACGTCCTGCTGCTCTCTCCATCCGGGAGGTGGCTGAGCATGGCGCGCTTGTCGGGCGCCTGCGCAAAGTATTCGAAATTGCCGCCGCCGCCGAAGCTTCCGAATGCCTCGACCTTGCCCGTGGCCACGATGCTGGTGATGCCGGCCACCTTCTCGGCGCCGCCGATCGCCTGCAGGTACCTGTCGAGCACCTGCGTGGGCGTCGGAACGCCCTCGGCTCTCGAGACCACGTCGTCCAGTTCGGTGATCGCCTCGCCATAGAGCTGGTCGAGCGTCGGCGTCGCGAGCGGGGTGACGCGAAGGCGATGACAGGTCCAGCACGTCACCACCTGACGGCCGGAAAAGTTGTCTCTGTTGACGGCCTGCACCATGCGCACCATCTGGCGGGCCGTGATCTTTCTCGGGTTACTGTCGTCTTCCCACTTGACGCTCTCCGTGCCGGCGCCTGGATGACAATCGCTGCAGCAGAGGCCGAGCGACGCCGACATGAGCCCCATGGTCCCCATGAACTCGTCGACGGTGAGGCCCTTCAGCGCCTGCACGTTCTTGAACACGTCCTCGACCATCACGGGCCCGCGCGGCGCGGGACCTGCCTGCTGCGGCTGCGATGAGGTCACCGGCGCGCCCCGGAATCCGAGAATCGTGAGCAGCGTGATGCCGGTGAAGACGACGATGAAGCTGCCGATGACGAGCGGCCGTCTCGCCGGCTCGCGGCCTGGCCGGCGGTCCAGGAACGGCAGGAGCAGCAGCAACGCGATCACGAGCCCGGGGATCACCACCGTCGCCAGAGGTTCGAGCCGCCCGGGGAAATACCTCAGCAGCTCGAACAGGCTCATGAAGTACCACTCGGGCCGCGGGACGTACGCGGCGTCGGTGGGGTCGGCCACCGCGTCGAGTGGCGCGTTGAAGACGAGGGCCACCGTCAGCAGCAGGGCGAAGACCGCCGCGGCGGCGATCGTGTCTTTCAGCGCGTGGTAGGGATAAAACGGCACCGGGGGCCCGGGCACGGCCTTGACGGGGCCCGAGATGCCCTGCCGGCGCATCAGGTAGAGGTGCGCGAGCGTCAAGGCGATCAGGCACGCCGGCAGAAGAAAGACGTGCGCGGCGTACCAGCGCATCAACGTCAGCGCGCCCAGGTCGGCGCCGCCTTTCAGCACGCCGCTCAGAAACCCGCCGACCAGCGGAACGCTCCGCACGATATTCAGCGTGACCGTTGTCGCCCAGTACGCCTTCTGATCCCACGGCAGGAGGTACCCCGTGAGCGCAAAGCCGAGGACGATCAGGAGGAGCAACACGCCCACAATCCAGTTCAACTCGCGCGGCTTCTTGTACGACCCGAACGCCACGACCCGCAGCATGTGGACGATCGCCGCGACGACGATGAAGCTCGCGCCGAAGAAGTGGAGGCCGCGCAGCACGCGGCCGAACGTGACGCGCTCGATGATGAAGCGCACGCTGTCGTACGCGTAGTCGGGCGAAGGCGAGTAGAAGAATGCCAGCGCGACGCCGGTCAGCAGCTGCACGGCCAGCAGGAACAGCACGATGCTGCCGGTGACAAACCACCATCCGACACCGTTCGGGAGCGGCTCGTCGAGGACGTGCTTCACCAGGGCGCGGAAGCCCGTTCGGGAGTCCAGCCAGTCGCGCACGTCTAGGCCTGGACCATGACTCGGTTACCGTCCACCCGCGTGGCAATTTTCACCAGCGGCTCGGGGGGAGGACCGTCCTTCACCGCGCCGGTGCGGTCGAAGACCCCGCCGTGGCACGGACACCTGAAGACCTGCCCCTCCGGATCCCAGGCGACGTGACAGCCGAGGTGCGTGCACGTGGCGTCGAATGCGGCAACCTCCGACTCCCCCGTTTTCACGAGAAAGATCGTCCGCCGCTCGAGGGCCTGCCGGTAGCCGTCCAGCCGCATCACGCTCAGTGTGACCGCCGTCGGCTCGTTGTCGGGGAGATCGTGGAGCGCCGATGCGGCGAGCCAGTCCTCCTGCCTGCGAACGGTGGACGAGAGGACGGCGCCGCCGCCGATGACGCCGAGAATACCGCCGAGAACGCTCAGAATGCCGGTGGTGATCGAGCCGAGAAAACGGCGGCGAGGCGTGTCGGCAGGGGATGTCTCTATTGGCACTCTGGTCCCGGGCGCGGAACGGATATCATATCCGCACTCGCGCGTCAAAGAAGGAGATCGCCATGCTTCGAAGAGCCTTGCTCATTGCGGTGGCCGCGGGAGTGGCAGTCCCGACCGCGGCTCAGGTCCAGGCTGGCTTGAAGGTGCGCATCGACGGGAGCCACGCGGCCTCCGCTCCCGAGGCCACTCCCACCCTCACGTTCGCGCCGATGGCAAAAGGCTTCCACGTCACGGGGGGGCCGGGCGCGATCTTTTGGGATCCCGCTCGCACCGTCAAGGGCGTCTACGCCGTGAAGGCCACCTTCACGCTGATGAAGCCGGGCGCCACCATCACGGACTACGGCCTCATCTTCGGCGCCACCGACCTCGAGAGCTCCACTCCGACCTACGTGTATTTCACCATCGCGCAGGACGGCGCGTTTCAGATCCGCCACCGCGCCGGCACCGACGTCCACGACATCGAGAAGTCACTGCACTTTGCCATCCGAAAGCCGGATGCGGGTGGCACGTCGACGAACACCCTGGAAGTGCAGGTGGCGCCGACCGCCGTGTCCTATCTGATCAACGGCGCCGTCGTTCACGCGACGCCGACGCGGGCGGGAACGGGGTCCTACACCGAGACCGACAAGACGAACGGTATCGCCGGCATCCGGATCGACGATCAGATCGACCTGCAGGTTGATGGGTTCGAGGTCATCTCACCGTTCACGCCACCCGGACGCGGGCAGTAATCCCGTTCAGGCGCGGAGATCCCATTGTGTCCAGGTCACGTTGTTGATACCGAGCGCCTGCGAGGTCTTCAGAGAGGTCCCGAGTGACGCGAGTCACGCAGCGAGGGGGTTGTATGAGACACAACGCAACGTTGGTCGGCGTGGGGCTGACATGGCTCTGTTCCGTAGCGGTGTTCGCGCAAGGTGCTGCCAATCAGCCCTATGTGGCGCCGGCCTTCGATACGTATACCCCGAACATTCCCGGAGTGGTCGCGGGGGGAACCAGAGTCGAGCTCATCACGGACCAGCTCACCGGAACTGAGGGCCCCGTCGCCCTGACCGATGGCACCCTGGTCTTCACGGAAGGGGGCGCGAGGCGGCTGACGCGCATCGACAAAGACGGCAAGCTCTCGACGTTCCTCGACAACATCCAGTCGGGGGGGCTCGGCTTCGACCCGAAGGGCCGAATGATTGCGAACGACAATACGCCGGGCAAGCAGGGGATCTACGTCGTCCTTCCAAAAGGCGCCGAGAGGACGCTTGTTGACAGGAACACGCAGGGCTTCATGGGTGCGAACGATCTGGTCGTCGACAAGAAGGGCGGCGTGTATTTCACCCAGCCGGAGCAAGCCAACGTGGGGTACATCCTGCCGGACGGGAAAGGAATGCGAATCGTTGCCGAGAACGTCACGCGCCCGAACGGTATCACCCTGAGCCCCGACGAGAAGATCCTCTACGTGAATGACTCCCGGGGCGAATACCTCCTGGCCTATGACGTGCAGCCAGACGGTTCGGTCGTGAATCGCCGTAATTTCGCCAGGTACGATCAGATCAACACCTCCGCTGCAGGGGGGGACGTGGGACCTGGCCGTCGCTACAGCGTCACAAGTTGCGCCGACGGTCTCGCGGTGGACAAAGAGGGGCGCGTGTATAACGCCGGGTGCAACGGCATCCAGGTCTACAGCCCTCAAGGGCGGCACCTGGGCACGATACCCACGGCCCGGGTCGTGCAGAATCTCGCGTTCGCCGGCCCGGACAAGAAGACGCTCTACCTCGTGGGCCGCAGTGCCGCATGGAAGATTCAGACGCTCACGCAGGGATATCTGGGGCGCGCGAAGTGAGCCCGGAACAGTGGTTCGGGCAGTCTGCCAACTGCGAGGAGGCATCATGAGAGCGCTGAAAATCCGCAGGGCCGTTTCGATCCTCGTGTGTCTCATCGCCATCGTCGCAGCGCGTTCCGGGGACGTGGCCTCCCAGCAGTCATCGTCCCGTCCTCTCGTGACTGAGGCGCAGTACGAAGCCTGGCAAACAGAGCTCTCAAACTGGGGGCGTTGGGGCAGGGATGATCAGCTGGGAACACTCAACCTGATTACTCCCGCCAGGCGCCGGGCGGCGATGGCGCTGGTGAAGGAGGGAGTGCCGGTATCGCTGTCGGCGAATGCGTTTACCGAAAAAGCCGCCGACGTCCCGTGCCCGGCCGAATGGGCCATGACCTCCGCGTCGCAAACAGGCGCCACCGACCGGGTGGCGTTTCCCTGCATCCACGGCGCGGCCTCAACGCACATTGATTCTCTCGCGCACACTTTCTTCCGCGGAAAGATGTGGAATGGCTATGACACCGCGACGCTGGTCACCAGGGAAAAGGGGGCTGAGAAGAACTCCGTTCTGACCATGAAGAACGGGATCGTCACACGCGGGGTGTTGTACGACATGGCACGGCTCAAGGGTGTGCCGTATCTGGCGCCGGGTGATCGCATCTTCCCGGAAGACCTGGAGGCGTGGGAAAAGAAAGCGGGTGTCAGGGTGGGGCCGGGGGACGCGCTGGTGCTTCGCTGGGGCCGCTATGGGCGGCGAGCCACGCTTGGTCCGGACGACGGCGCCGCGGGGCTCGATAATTCGGTCCTTCCGTGGCTGAAACGACGCGACATTGCGCTGCTGGTCTGGGAAACGGCCGGGTATGCGCCGCAACCCGCGGGCGATCTGCCCAGGAACGCGGTCCATAATTTCATCCAGGCGATCCTGGGTATCCACGTGCTCGACCGCGCCGATCTGGAGGCATTGAGCGACGCGACGGCGTCCCGCAATCGCTGGGAGTTCATGTTGACGGTCACGCCGTTGGCGCTCACCAATGCCACGGGGTCACCGGTCAATCCGATTGCGATGTTCTGACGGCCTTCAACCGATCGACCCGGTCTCGACGGCGCAACGCCGTGGCACGTTCGCCCACCTCGCCGACGCCGGAAGCGCCGAAACGCTCGATGCTCTGTCAGTTGCCAGGGTTCTCTTGGCCAGGCGGCGCTCCTCGCGGCGGCGCCGGGAACGCGTGGTCGTACAGCGACTGGTAGCGCAACTCCTTGCCGTTCTCGTCGAGCCACCCGAACGACTGCTGGAAAAGCGCCGGCTCCGGATACCCTGCGGGAACGGTCCCCTCGATGATGTACAGCTTCTGATTGTGCATGTAGACCGCCGCCATCGTGCGCGATCCGTCGCGGTTCGTCAGATGCACCTGATGACCGCCAACCCCATACGTGGTATTCCATGTCAACTGCGTCACCTTCGCGTCGCGCTCAATGACCTTCCACGTCGCATGGAGGAGCGCGCCGTGATAGTCGAGCCGCCAGTGTCCCACACCCGAAAACCCGGTGCCTCCGTAGCACCCTTCGGTGCGTACCGGGCACGACTGCGCCTTCTCGGTCAGGATCTTCTCAATCTGGCTGTAGTCGACCACGATCATCGAGTAGCGGCTCGGCCCCTGCTCGGCGCTGTAGACGCGCGCCGGCAGGTCGGCGCCGTACTGCGACTGGTAGGTGGTCTGCGTCACCGTGGGCTGGCTTGGGAAATTGCCGGTAAATCGATCCTCCCGGCTGGTAAATTCGATCCATTCCTGAGCGAGCGCAGAACCGGAAAGGGTCAGGGTAAGTGTCGCGGCGACAAGTGGAGTGAAACGCATGGTACTTCCTCGACTCTCAGGTCCGGCCAAGCCGAACACTACGCACTACGGCTCCCCTCCTCGCCTGCCCCGTCCTGGTCCTGGGCCTTGCCCCTGCCCTCCACGGCCGCTCGGGGGCGGCGGGAATGCGTGATGATACAGCGTTTGATAGCGGATGGCGTTGCCGTGTTCGTCGAGCCAGCCGAGCGGCTGCTGAAACAATCCCGGCTCCGGGTGCGCGTCACGGATCGGCCCTTTCTCGCCTCAGCTGAACTCTTGCAGAAATGCCGACGAACTCTTAGGAAGACAGAAAGGAAATTTGGCTGGGTGTGAGGGACGATGTCCGCAACTGGCTGATCCGCTCGGCGTGAGTGTCGGCGAGTCCAGGTCTCAGATCGACGTATCTATTGGTGTCGAGAGCAACCCTCACCGCCAGAGATCCTCGTCCACTCGGTCCTGCTCCGCGAGCGCTGCCTCGACCGCCTTATCGGCCTTCCAGGTCCTGGCGATATCGGCAAGATCTCGTCGTTTGCGTCGGCTACCAGCCATACCGGAGCCCTCCGCCAACGCATCATCACGCTACCGTCGCATCGGATGACACTGTGCCAGCGATGATTGAGGAGGCCGGCATCGACGCCTATATCGCGTCGTAAACAGGCGGGTGGCTTTCACGTGATGATCGAGCAGGAGCTCTCGTCACAGTGTGGCTGGGTGCGAGGTTGTCCGAAATGTGTATGCAAGTTTCGGATAATAGGCGGTGTCTATTCCTGTCCGAAAAACGGGCCCAGGTGACAACCGCCGCCGCGTCGCGGCCGCGAGCGGATCGCGTGTCCCTCAGTCCTCCCGCTTCGAGACCACGTCCTCGAGGGTGAAGAGCGCCTGCTTGGACCCGACGAGCTCGGCGATCCGCGACTCGATTCCCGGCTCGCTCACCAGGTTGTAGACGTCAATCGGGCGGCGCTGTCCGAGGCGGACTGTTCGATGGGACGACCGACGAGGTGGTTTTCGAGCGCTCCGGAAGTTTTCTCTCCCGCGTCGAACGTATCGTCGCGCCGGCGATCTCGCCCGCGCCAGCGCGCGCCGAGGATGTCAGCGTTGCCGAGGACGATGGTGCCGAGCGGGAGATCGAGGCGGTGGTGGCGGCAGGGGACGAGTCGCGTGACGTGGCGCTCGCCACGATTGCCACGGCGCCCGAGCCGGCGGATTCGGCTGCCGCCATCCAGCGTCTCGTCGCCGGCGTGACCGTGCGACGTACCGCCGGCGGCGGATTGGTCATCGAGGCGCCGCCTGAAACCGCGTCGACGCTGGGAGCGCTGTTCTCCGGGATGGCGCAGCTGCTCCAGGCCGCCGCCACACCGCCGGCCACCGGAAGAGGTCCCGCTCGGCACGTTCGACCGCACGCATAGGTCAGCAAGATCGAGCGTACAAGAAAAGTGTGGGCGCCGCCCCACCGAGGCTGTCGCACACGGCGAACCAGCGCAGCAACGCCGCTGTCGGCAGGCTCCGAGTCAGTGGGTCGTCTCCGGCCCGCCGTCATCATCGTCCTCGGATTGATCCTCGAACCAGGGCTCGGCCGGCCTCGCGTCCGGTGGTGGCGGCGAGTACCGGATCCAGGTCGCGAGTTCCGAGACGCTCTTCGTCCACTCGTCGAGGGCAACCTTGAACCTCCGCGCCAGTCCACCAAGGTCGGCACGCAGGCCGCTCTCGGTCTCGCAGCGATCGGGGTCGTCCCAGACCCTGGGCACACGAACCATCTGGAAGCCGGAGAGGGCCACCGCCTGCAGCGAAACGACGCCATCGGGTTTGCAGTGCGCGTGCACTTCGACGTCCCCGTGCCCGCCCAGGACGGCCACCATGCGCCCTTTCTTCTCCTCGATGTCGGTGAAGGCGGCATCAGCCTTCTCTACGACCGAAGCCGTCCATGAGCCGAGAACGCGGGAGTCCGGCATCGACGTCGTCGAACCATAAGGGAGACTCGCGTGAAGCGAAAGGTCTATCCGCGTCCACCTGCGCTCCGTCCTGATCGGTCGCCGCCTCCGGCCCACGAGTTCCGTGAGGAGGTCCTCTTCGGTGGTGTACGCGCGAGCCGCATCGACGGGACTCCACTCAAAGCCGATCTCGGCCGACACGTGGAAGGGATCTGCGCTCGGAAGTGGGACTCCGAAGACATGAACCTTCCAGCTCCGTGCGGTGTGCGCGAGGTCAATCGTCTCGACGCGCCGATCAGCGTTCTGGAAGAAGAAACCCGCCTCCTGAAGTGCATCTTCGAGTCGATCGCGAAACTCGGCGTAGCGCACGGCGCCTCCTGACGGGTTCGGCCTGTTTCACTCAAGTGGCCAGCGATGGTGCTGAACTGTTGGGCCAAGCCACCATGTTATGATCTGAGCTCAGTCCGAAGCACGCTGCGAACCCATGCCTGAATTGTTGGACCGCATCACGATCGACCCGGCGATCTGCCACGGAAAGCCGTGCATCCGTGGGCTTCGCTATCCGGTCGAGGTCATCCTCGAACTCCTGAGCGCAGGCGCAACAATCGAGGACATCCTGCGCGACTACGAGGACCTCGATCGAGATGACGTGCTCGCCGTCCTGGCCTTCGCCGCCCGCCTCGCACAGATCAAGCGCGTCCAGCCGCCGGCAGCGTGAAGCTCCTCGTCGACGCGCAGTTGCCTCGTCGGCTGGCGCGCCGCCTGGGCGCCGCCGGGCACGACGCGATACACACGCTGGATCTTCCCGCCGGCAACCGCACGGCCGACGCGGACATCTGCCGCCTTGCGGACGTTGACGGCCGCATCGTCGTGACCAAAAACGCGGATTTCGTGAGCAGCTACCTCCTGTCGAGGAGACCCAGCCGGCTCGTACTCGTATCTGTCGGCAACATCACCAACGACGATCTCGAGCGGCGCTTCTTCGCCGAACTTCCGGCGATGGTCGTGGCGCTGTCCGAGTCCGCATTCGTCGAGCTGACGAACGCGGGCCTCGTTGTCCATGAGGGGTGACTGAGCCTTCTCACCGCGGCGGCCTCATAGCTGCGGACCTTCACGATGTACGCGTCCACTGAAAGCCGCGGGCACCTGAATCCGCCTCCAGACGAGCGGGTCGATCCCGGTCAGCACGACGAGGAACTGGGGAACGAGCTTCGGCTGCGCCCGTGGGTGTGCCGGCATCCTCGGTATCGATCGCACCTTGGCCATCACAGTCCTCCAGGCCTCACGCGACGAGTGTCATTGGCGAGTTCCAGCGAAGCATACTCCGCGAGTTCGCCGTCGAGGCTCCTCCGTCCTTCTCAACGGTACCAACGGCATTGATTGTCCAAGCTCGTGGCGGCGACAAACATCAACTTGCGCGCCGCAATGGCACTTGAAGATGTCCCTTCGCGAGAGCTGGGCGGAGAACTGTCGAATTTGCTCAGCACGATCGCCCGAGAATTGAGAATGGGCTGCGAATGTGACGTTCCTACTCGAACTGCAGGTATTCGAGCGTGGAAGTGGTTGAAATGATTGATGTTCGGTCGGAGTGCGACCCGGGCTTGGAACTTGGCTGGGAGGTAGGGATTCGTTCAGCCGTTTTTGAGAAATGCCAACGAAGACGGGCTGTTTTCGTGCAAGTCTTGCGCTGGCTGCAATTTGGCATCTTCGTCCTGTTTCGTCGACTTTCGTCCATTCGCGTCTGTTTTCGTATCTTGCCAGCGCAATGACACTCGCAATGACACTCGACGAGAAATGTTCACGAGTCCTTCGCGCCAGACCTCGCCGGGGTACTGGCGCAGATGGCTGTGGGGGCCGCAGATCGCGGACTTCGCGGCGGCAGGGCCCTGCGTTAGCATCTACTGCACGCCTCGATGGCCTCGATGATTTCGCGCGACCAACTCGACATCCGGCAGCATGCCGCGCAGCGGATGCTGGAGCGGAACATTTCGGTTGCCGACGTGCTGATCGCGCTGAACAGCGGGGCGACACTTGAGGATTATCCAGACGACACGCCGTTTCCAAGTCGGTTGACGCTCGGATGGGTGGACGAACGTCCCGTGCACGTGGTGTGGGCCACGGCGACCGGCACGGCCCGGGTCGTCATCATCACGGTCTATGAGCCCAACCCCGAAGAGTGGGACAATACCTTCAGCCGGAGGCGAGCATGACGTGCGTCATCTGCAAACAAGGGAAAACCGCTCCTGGCACGACACGCATGGCGGTCGAACGCGGGGCGACCGTCCTCGTCGTTCGCGGCGTCCCGGCCCAGGTATGCGACAACTGCGGCGAGGCGTACCTGAGCGCTGACGCGGTCGACCGCTTGCAGGAGATGTTGGCCGTCGCAGCGCGCGATGGCGTGCAGGTGGAAGTCCGCGAATACATGGCCGCCTGACGAGGGCGCCAATCTCGCCACCATCGGTCTCGTCCCGACCTCCACGTCACGATCGACGGCGTCCCTGGCCGCCGATCTATGTTGATCGTCCAAGATCGTGGCGGCGACAAACATCAACTTGCGCGCCGCAATGGCACTCGAAGATGTCCCTTCGCGAGAGCTGGGCGGAGAACTGTCGAATTTGATCAGCACGATCGCCCGAGAATTGAGAATGGGCTGCGACTGTGACGTTCCTGCTCGAACTGCAGGTATTCGGGCGTGGAAGTGGTTGAAATGATTGATGTTCGGTCGGAGTGCGACCCGAGCTTCGAACTTGGCTGGGAGGCAGGGATTCGAACCCCGATAACGTGGTCCAGAGCCACGTGTCCTACCGTTGAACGACCTCCCAGTGCCTAGGAACGCAAAAAGCGGCGGGCAGGAACTTCCGATTGTACAAAGAACAAGCGGCCCGGCGCAATGCGACGCCGCCGAGGCCGCTCGAAATGAAGCCGCACTGGGAGCGGAGCGCTTACCGAATCAACTCGCTCTGGTCGTCGCCGCCCGAGCGCTCGGTCATCTCCGGCGCGCCCGCCTCCGGCCCGGCGCCTTCCGGTCCCTCCGTCATCTCCGTGCGCCGGCGATGACTGGCCATACCGCCCTTGCGGCCGGCCTCCCGCGCCTCGTCGCTGGTCCACTCGTGGGCCGTCCCCTTCTGGTGAGCGGCCTTGCCGCCTTTGCTGGCAATCTCACGCTGCTTCGCGCGGTCCATCGAGGCGAATCCCCGATCCTCTTTAGCCACACTGACCTCCTGCCACAATCCACGTGGGCGCCCGCCGCGCAAACGCTGCACTGCGGGCCCGCCGTGAGCACGGCTGCAACGGAGGTGCCACGACTCAAGAGGACGTGCGCTAACCCTCAGCAGTACAGGAACTTATCTGGAGACCGATCGGAAGCGCGTGGCCGCGGGCGCATGGCACGCGGTCTGTGCGGCCGGCGCGGGTACGGCGTCACACGCCAATTTGCTCAGGGAAAACGGCGCGCCGCACGCGTGGCAAGGAAATTGACGAGCCCGTCGAGACGCTGCACGCTTCGCTCGCGGCCGAGCAGCACCAGCACCTCGAACAGCCCCGGACTGGCGGTCCGTCCGGTCACCGCGACCCGTGTGGCATGGATGAGCGCCCCTGCCTTGATCTCCCGCTCAGCTGCCGTTCCACGCACCGCCGCTTCCACATGTGGCTCGTCGAAGGGATCCGTCGCACGAAGTGCGGCTGCGAGTGCCGCCACGTGTGAGGCGAGGTCGGGCGCCGTCAGATATTTCTCGATAGCATCGGATTCGTACTCAACCGTATCGGCCAGAAGCGGCCGCGCGAGATCGACGAACTCGGCGAGCCGCTTCGCGCGCGGGCGCAGCAGCTCGAGGAGCCGATGGAACCAGGGGTCGCCGGGACGGGCGGCAAGCAGGAACTGTTCAACGTGGCGTTCAGCGTCGTCGAACCGGGCGACGAGGTCATCATCCCCTCGCCGTACTGGGTCAGCTTCCCCGATCAGATCGTCCTCGCCGGGGGAGAACCGGTCTTCGTTCACACGACGATCGAGAGTCGATTCCGGCCGACCGCGAAACTGATCGAGAGCGGATTTTCG
>Ga0209640_10001640_pt1 | contig 19166 bp, 15 predicted proteins | sample RifCSP10_1_FD_184018 | JGI IMG/M metagenome (GOLD analysis project Ga0209640, IMG submission 184018) | Soil microbial communities from Rifle, Colorado - Rifle CSP2_sed 10_1 (SPAdes) (version 2) | ecosystem: Environmental > Terrestrial > Deep subsurface > Rock core/Sediment | place: Rifle...
CCCTCCCGTCGCTCATGACCCGCACCCTCCGCAGCCGCCGCCACACCCGCCCCCGCAGGAACTTCCACAGGAACTGCCGCAAGAGCTGCCGCAGGAACTGCCGGAGGACCACCACGACGTTCCTGACGCGGACGACGCGGCCGCCTTAGGAAAGAGCTGCCTCGTGTATCCAAATCCCTCGCCTGCGAGCGCCGCGACTCCGAACACCGACATCAGCATCAGCGCGTCGGCCGTTGCGCCCCCCGGTTTAATGAACGTCGCGCGCTGTTTCAGGCCGGCGTAAAGTCCCTTGATGTCTTCAAGCAGCGCGGCGCCTTTCCGCGTAACGCGCGGGAAGGTCACAACGTAGGCGGCGACGGTGACGATCACTGTGAGGACGATCAGGAAGCCGATGTTGGTGCGCCCGCGCGAGAGCGCGATCGCTATCTTGATCGCGCCCGTTCCGGCCAGGATTACGGCGGCGATGGCGAACTTGCCGAACCGCTTCCCGGACGTTGCGGCGTCGGGAAGCAGATCCCTCGCTTCGAGCGTAAGCTTGTAGTCCCGGCATGCCGATTTGACACTCGAGTCACTGAAGATCGACGTAGCCTCGCCGCTGTGAGCGAAGCGCTCAACCAGCAGTTTTTCGATGGGGCGGCGCACGGAGTCTTTGCTGACGCCCTTCGCGGCCTTCACGGTGGTGCCGCTTGCTTCGAGGACTCGCCGGTCGATCAGCGAGACCATCGCAACCCGCGCGGTCTCGTTTTCTCCGCCGCGAAGATAGGCGATCAAGTAAGCGTCGGCGAGGTCGATCTTGGGCGGCGGCCCTCCTTCAGATACGCGCCTCGAAAGCACTAGGATCGCGATGACCGCTGCGCTGAAGATGGCGTAGAAGAGGAGGAAGTCGGGGCCGGGCAGGTCAAACGGGTTCACGTCGTCACCTCACGAGAGAGCCGCCGCGCGAGCCTGCATCGACATCGCCAGTTCGGTCAGCGCCGTGAGCATCGGCCCCGCGACGCCCTCTGGAAGCCGGCCTTGCTCACGCGCAGCGGATATCGCCGAGATCACGTCCGCCCACTCATGTTCATCTTCGTGCGGCATGGCGGCGGCCGTCTGTTCGAGGGCCTGCTTGGGCGAGGGTGCGGGATTGCCTTCCAATTCAAGCAGCGCCGCCGCGCAGGCGCGCAACGGCCCGGCGGCGTCGGCTACAACGGCGGCGAGCTGCTCCTCGCGCAAGCCTCGCGCGACGTAAGCCTCGCGGAGGCGCAGCGTCAGGTTGAGGAGGGTCTGTTTGAGCCGCGTGATCGACGCGCTTCGCGACGGAGTGATTCCGGCGAACGGATCTGCGCCGCTAAGGACGCGATGGCGGCGCGCGAGGTCGCCGAATTTGACCGCGAAGGCCTCGACTGCCGATGCGACTTCGGATTCGAGCAGGAACATCGCCTTGAGCCGGATCGCGGCGTGGGCCACCCTCAACGCATCGCGGAGTTGCGCCGCCTTGGCCCCATCGAATCGCGAGAGGACGAGCAACACGTTGACGTCGGAAGACCGGCGCAGTCGTCCTTCGGCCGCGCTTCCGTACAACACGATCGAGTGCAGGTCGTCAGCGAACGCCGCGCGAGCCGACTCGACGAAATCAGCCAGCGCGCGGCGGACATTCTCGGGCAGGTCTGCGAGTTGGTCTTCCAAGCGCGGGGATTCTATGGCCGGGTTCGGGCCCGGGTCAAGCGAGGCAAAAACTGGGAACGTCAGGCATCGCGGCGTCACGGAACCACGACGATCGATCCGAACTGGACGAAATCGTGATCGAAACAGAATGCATGAGTGATTCCGAGCTTCTCCATTACTACTTTGCTCGAGCAATCGGTGAAGCTCCAGTCTTTGTCAGAGAACTTGCGGAAGAGCTCCCACGTCTCGCGTATGTCCTCCTCGGTCACGAAGTAGACTTTGGCGAGCGCGCCGCGAAAGAACTGTTCGCCAAGGGCAATCGCACGTGTTGACTCGCCCCGCGCCCTTAATAGCGTAAGCGTTTCGTCGATGACGTAGTCAGTTGTCAAGAGCGGTTGCGTGTTTTGATCTAACCACTGCGACGCAGAAGCATGATCAGCATCTGAGGGCACTACGCTCGCGAACCACGCCCCTGTGTCAACGAAGATCATCGCGTAGTCTTCTCGCCATAGAGAACCTTGTCATGGTCTCTCGCTGAGAACTCAGCGCCATCCCCTTCCATGGGCAAGGAGGCGATAGCCGAGAGTATCTCGGCGGGTGTCTCGCTACAGGGCTCGCTTGTCGTGATCGTCACTTCGACGATCGTCCCATCACTGAGTGGTATCGGTTCTTTCAGCCGAAGGAGGCCTCGTTCATATACGGCTTGGATTGTGGTTGTCATAGGCCCTGTCCTTTCCACGGCCATTATAACTCGGCTCGAGGATCGGCAGCAGGTATTTAACTGTCCGCGATCAACTGCCTCAGCACGTACCGCAGAATCCCGCCATGTGAGTAGTAATCAACTTCTATCGGCGTGTCGATGCGCAGCGTTAACGAAACCTCCTGCGACTCGCCGCTCGCGCGCTGAATCTTCAACGTCACCTCCTGGCGCGGGTGGATTCCATCCTCGAATCCAACAAGATCAAACGTCTCGCTGCCATCGAGCCCGAGCGTCTGCGCGCTCGTTCCGTCTTTGAACTGACACGGCAGCACGCCCATCCCAACGAGATTGCTGCGGTGGATTCGCTCGAAGCTCTGCGCGACTACGGCTCGCACACCGAGCAACGCCGTTCCCTTCGCCGCCCAGTCGCGAGAGCTGCCCGTCCCGTACTCCTGACCTGCGAACACAACAAGCGGAACTCCCGCAGCCTGATACTTCATAGCTGCGTCGTAGATGCTCATCCGCTCGCCCGTCGGTTGATGAACCGTAACGCCGCCCTCGACGCCCGGGACCATAAGGTTCTTGATTCTCACATTGGCGAACGTACCGCGCGTCATTACTCGATCGTTCCCTCGCCGCGCGCCGTAGCTGTTGAAGTCCGCAACCGTCACTCCCTGCGACTGAAGGTAGAAGCCCGCGGGCGAGGCCGGCTTGATCGCGCCCGCCGGTGAGATGTGATCGGTCGTCACCGAATCGCCGAAGATCGCAAGCGCCCGCGCGCCCCTGATCGCCGTCACGCCGCCGCGCTCCAAGCCGAAGCCTTCAAAGAACGGCGGCTCTTGAATGTAGGTCGACCCTGCGTCCCATTCGTACAGCTCGCTTGCGTTGGTCGGAATCCCGTTCCACATCGCGTTCCCCTCGACGAAACTGCTGTAGAGCCGCCGGTAGGTTTCGGGATCGAGCGCCGCGCGCATTACGTCCCGCACTTCTTCTTGAGCCGGCCAGATGTCGCGCAGGTAGACGTCGCGGCCATCCCGCCCTTTTCCAATCGGCTCGCGAGTCAGATCGATATCGACCGTCCCGGCGAGCGCGAACGCCACCACCAGCGGCGGGCTCATCAGGAAGTTCGCCTTGATCGACTGGTGCACGCGCGCTTCGAAGTTGCGATTGCCGCTCAGGACGCTCGCGGCGATGACGTCGTTCTTGTTGACGACTTCTTCGATGCGCGGATCGAGCGGCCCGGAGTTGCCTATGCAAGTCGTGCAGCCGTAGCCGACGAGATTAAACCCGATCTGATTCAAGTATGATTGCAGCCCGGTCTTCTCAAGATAATCGGTGACGACGCGTGAGCCGGGCGCGAGCGACGTCTTGACCGCCGGGCCGACCTTCAATCCGCGCTCTACGGCTTTCTTGGCGACGAGCCCAGCGGCCAACATGACGCTTGGGTTTGACGTGTTCGTGCACGAAGTGATCGCAGCGATCAGCACGTCGCCGTGTCCGACGTCGATGCTCGTCTCCCCAGACGCGCTGTCAATTCCATCGGTGACTCGATCGGGCGTGGGGCGGTTGTTCATCATCTCGGTTTCGGACCACGTGTTGGTATTGCCGACGCTGGTGTTGTGAGAAAGAGTCACCGGCGCGTTTTCGGATGCCTGATCGCCTCCTCCGCGGACCGGCTTGTCCGCGCCCGCGGTCCCGATCGCTGCACCGTAGCGCCGGACGACTTCTTCTTTGGACTTGTTGTAGCCATTCTCCGCCGTCGGCTTCTGAAGCAGTTCGCGGAATCGCCCCTTTACATCCGGCAGATTGATCCGATCCTGCGGGCGCTTCGGTCCGGCGATTCCCGGCTGCACTTCGGCAAGCTCAAGCTCGAGCACCGTCGTGTAGTCGCACTCGCCCTTGCGCGGAATGCCGAACATGCCCTGAGCCTCGAAGTAGCTGCGAGCCAGCGCGACCTGCTCATCGCTGCGGCCGGTCGCTTTCAAGTAACTGATCGTCTCCTCATCGACCGGAAAGAAACCCATAGTCGCGCCGTACTCGGGAGACATGTTGGCAATCGTCGCGCGGTCGGGAACCGTGAGCGACGCCGCGCCCTCGCCGTGGTACTCGACGAACTTGCCGACTACTTTCGCCTTGCGCAGCATCTCGGTGCAGTGAAGGACCAGATCGGTCGCGGTCACTCCCTCTCGCAGCTTGCCGCTCATGTGCACGCCGACGACGTCGGGGGTGAGGAAATAAACGGGCTGGCCGAGCATCCCAGCTTCGGCTTCGATTCCGCCGACGCCCCAGCCGACGATGCCCAACCCGTTGATCATCGTCGTGTGCGAATCGGTCCCGACGAGCGTATCGGGATAGTAGACGCCGTCTTTGGCGAGCACGCCCTTCGCGAGGTATTCGAGGTTGACTTGATGGCAGATGCCGATGCCGGGCGGCACGACGCTGAAGCTGTTGAAAGCGTGCATGCCCCACTTGAGAAACTGATAGCGAGCGAGGTTCCGCTTGAACTCCATCTCCATATTGAGCGTCGCGGCGTTATTGAGGCCGGCGAAATCGACTTGAACGGAGTGATCTATGACGAGGTCGACGGGCACGAGCGGCTCGATGAGCTTCGGGTCGCGTCCGAGCCTTGCGACGGCAGATCGCATCGCGGCCAGATCGACCAACAGCGGAACGCCGGTGAAGTCTTGCAGCAGGATGCGGGCGACGACGAACGGTATCTCTTCGGCGCGTTCCTGCTGAGGCTTCCAGTTAGCCAGCGCGCGAATGTTGTCCTCGGTGATGCGCTTGCGGTCGTAGTTGCGGAGTACGGATTCGAGCACGATGCGAATGCTCACCGGGAGTCGCGAGACGTGGCCGACGCCTTCTCGTTCGAGTTGTGGAAGCGAGTAGAGCTTGCCCTTCTTCCCGCCGGTGATTTGAAATTCTTGAAGTGAGCCAAACAGGTTGTGTGACATGCCGTTATCCGCAACTTTCAGGTCCGATCGTCAATGTTTGCGACGTAAAGCGCTTCGCCGAGACTGAAAGTCAGTTTACGGTTGGGTGTTGAACAGCGTCAAGCAACGGGCCATCCCGCGTCGGCCGGCTGGTTTCGACGGAGTGGGCAACGAGCCGAATGCCGGATTCTCTGGCGCTCGGAACCAACGATCGCGGATCTCAGGGCGAGGCCAGGCGAGCGATGCGGACACTTTGAGCGCGAGATGGCAGAAATCCCGTTAGGGATGGCAGCATAAAGCCACGGGTGAGTCCGCGAACCCGTGGATAGTAACAGCAAACCATCCGAGCCCTCGGAGAGGGTGACGACAAGCGGTCACGAACGACCAGCAGCTTGCATCTCGACACATACTGACGTCGCTTCTCGTCTACCGGATTCTCAAACCAAGGGCCGCCACCCGCTTCGCGGGTTAGTTAGTGCTGCTCCACGCCTCTGTCCACGGGTTCGCGGACTCACCCGTGGCTCTATTCCGCTATCCCTTCGGGATTCAATGCAACAACGCGACACGAGCTGGATTCAACCTAGGTGGCGTTGCTTCAGCCGGTGATTGACCAGCGCCGTTTTGCCTACGCCACCCCACGAGACGAAGGCGATGATGTTGGTGTTGGGATTCTCCCAGGCGTCGTCGAGGAGTTGCAGCTCGGCGTGGCGGCCAAAGAGATCAGGACCGGTGACGGGCAAACGAGCGATCGAGATGTAGTTCTGTGGCAGGGGCGGCGGGAGCGTGACGTTGAAAAACTCCGTGACGATGTCCTGGTGTTTCTTCACGTGCAGATCAAGCTCGGTGCGCGCCCAGAATTCGGTGTCGTAGCCATGTTCACTGCAAAACGTTCGCACTTTTTCGCGCGCATCCGCAGAGAGCACGGCGTTAGTCACGAAGACAACGCCGAACGGCTTTTTCGTCGGATCAGCGGCGACCAGCTTGTTGTACTTCTCGACTTCTTCTATGAGTGTCGCGGCGCCGAGTGTCTGGTAACGTTTGCACTGAAAATACCAGAGCTGTTCGCCGTCATCGGTCACCCGATAGGCGATACATCTGGGATCTAAGGGCGCAGGTTCGCCCGTACTCTTTTCAGCAGTCCCTTCCGGGACTGGCGATGGTGGTTGTGGTCGCAGACCCATCAATGAACCCGTGGGGCTATTGCCGCACCGCGCGACTTGTCCTACTATGATCGCGCTATGGCAAAAGCGAAAAACCACATTCCCGAAGGCTTTCGCACGTTGACGCCGCATCTCACCGTTAACGGAGCGGCGAGCTACATCGATTTCTTGAAGCCCGCGTTCAATGCGGTCGAGGTTTCCAGGTCGCCCGGACCGGGTGGCAAGCTCATGCACGCCCACGTGCGCATAGGCGATTCAAACCTTATGTTCAATGACCCATTTCCAGAGTTCGGGCGTCCGCCGATCGCCGAGGGCCATTGGCCGATGACGTTGCACCTGTACGTTGCGGATTGTGACGCCCTCTTTGCGCAAGCGGTAGCCGCCGGCTGCGAAGTGACTATGCCGCTCGCGGATCAGTTCTGGGGCGACCGGTACGGCCACGTGAAAGACCCGTTCGGGTTCGTCTGGGCGATTGCGACGCACATCGAGGATCCGACGCCCGAGGAGATCAAGGAACGCGAAGCGAAACTCTTCGGCGGCGAGTCATAGGCCCACCCTCGACTCAGCGACGACGTAGTGCAAGCTGCCAAAATGCGCACCTTGGTTTGCACGCTCGTTTAACGACGGTAGCGCAAGCTGGCAGCGTGCGCTACGTCACTTCACCGCCACCGCCAGCGTGTCGTGATGCGCGGCGATCAGCGTCCTCAGGTAAGGACCGATTCGCGTCGCGCCATCGAAGCCGGCGGCCTTCGCTGCGGCCTCCTGATCTGCTTCCCCGATGTCGCCGCTTTCAGCGTAGTGCTTCAGGTTCCGATAGCAGCCCAGCGTAAACAAATCCCACGCCGCGCCCTGGTCGCGAATGAAGATGAAGTTCTCAGGCCGCTTGAGCGCCCGCTGATACGCGTTCTCCATCTCTCGTTCCCGGTAGAGGTCGGCCTGCTTGCCCGGCAAGGACTGAAAGATCTCCAGGTGAAAGAACGCCGCTTTGGAGAATGCCTCTCGCAGTCTGTCTGACGGCGGACCGTAGACTAGGAGGTCCTCCTGCCACGCGACGAGTCCCTTGAGCTTCTCCGCGAACGGTTGCTCGGCTTGCTTTCTCTTTGCGATCCGGTCCGCCCGGTAGTAATCGCCGTAGCTGCCCATCGGGAACAGAATCATCAAGTCCCACTTGTCGCCCTGACTGTGCCGAATCCACAGCGGCGGTTCATCGCCGGCCGCCCCGTACCCCGGCGCGCGGGACTTGTAATGATCGATCAGCTCGAGGAGCTTCCCGGGCGCAGCCTGAACGAACCTCGCATCGTATAGATAGCCGGGCTCAGCCGCCCGTCCTTCGGAGGCACAAAGCACCAGAGCCGACATCAGCACCAAAAATGACAGACCGAGACGCATCGGAAATCTCCTGACGTAGAACTGTCGGCGCGCGCTCGCGATCACTTGAGTGCCGCGCCGCTGACGACGTGTGGCTGGCCGCTCAAGCTCTCGTTGATCTTTCGAATCGACGTCGAGATGATCGCGTTCAGATCAGCCACCGCTTTCTGGGTTTCGGCAGTCACTTCCCGAAGCCGAAGTTTCTGCGCTTCGGTCGGAGGGGCGATCGGCCCTGAGATCGATCCCGACAACGAGTTAACCTCCTCGCGAAGCTTCGGCGGATAGCGGTACCCAAACTGAGCCTCACGTACCAGAGTCGCGCGCAACTTCTTGAGTTCCTCGATCGCCTGGTTGATGTCGGTCTGCGGATTGCCCGCCGGCTTGGCCGCCTGCTGTGAACCGCCATCGCCGTTACCGCTGCCTCCCGCCGACTCGGGGGCCTCCGGCGCCTTCCGCAGGTTTTCCGACAACGCGGTCAATTGCCGGGTGAGATCATCGATCTTAGCGACAACGTTGTTGAGAGTCGATGTGAGCGAGCGCAGCTCGAGCGCAGCGTTCAACTGTGCATCCAAATCCTCATCGGATATCTTCACTCGCGGGTCCAATCCGACTCGCACGGTCTTCGAAAGCTGCTTCCCGCCCGCCCTCATCGAGACGGTGTACTCGCCGGGGACGACCGCCGGTCCACCCCCGAATCCAAATCTCCCGCCGAATCCTTCCGCGGGCGGTTGATCCGCCGGACCCGCGGCTGCACCGGGCGTTGCAGCTCCGCCCGCCGCTGCTTGAGTCGGAGGTCCGGCTTGTCCGCCCGCGCCTGGACGGCCGCCCGTTCCGGGTCCGCCACCAGCTCCCGCCGCGCCGCCTCTCCCGAAGCCGCCGCCCGGTCCGGCGCCCGGCGCGGGAGTCGGAGGATCATATCGGAGGTCCCACACTGCCCGGTTGGCGCCGGCCTTGTTCGCAGTGCTTCGAATCGTGCGGATAGTCTTGCCGCTCTTGTCGCCGACCGTTATGACGATCGGGCCGTTCACGTCGGCCTTCAAGTAGTAGTCGATCATCGCACCTGCGGGCGGGTTCTGTGCGGTAAAGGTCTTCTGCCCGAGATTAGAGTCCCTGCCCCAGATTTGATAGCGAGTCGCGGGACGAATGTCGAACAAGTAAGCGTCCGCAGCTTTCGCTTCGGCGAGTTGCTGGAGCGGCGTGATGTTATCGAGTATCCACACGCCACGCCCGTGCGTGCCCAGTATCAAGTCGTTATCGCGCGGATGAACCGCAAGGTCGTTGACTGCGACGGGCGGCAGATTGTTGCGCAGCGAAATCCAATGCGAGCCGCCGTCCCACGACGCGAACACGCCGAGCTCCGTTCCGGCGTAGAGCAGGGTCCTGACCTTCGGGTCCTCACGAACCACGTGAACGTAGCCCTTAGCGGGGAGATCGCCTTTGATCGAGGTCCACGTCTGGCCATAGTCGGTCGTCTTGAACGCATACGGCCCGAAGTCGTCGTCGCGATGCCGGTCGACGGCAACATAAGCGGTTGCGGCGTCAGAGCGGGACGCGTCGATGCAGGGAACCCACGAATTGGCCGGCAAGCCTTTGATGTTGCCGACGACGTTGGTCCAGGTCTTGCCGCTGTCTTTTGTGACCTGAATGTTGCCGTCGTCGGTGCCGACCCAGATGACGCCCGGTTTCACCGGAGACTCTGCGATGGTCAGGATTGTGCAGTGGAACTCGGCTGCGGTGTTGTCGGTGACGACCGGACCGCCCGAAGACTGCTGCTTGTTCTTGTCATTGGTCGTCAGGTCCGGGCTTATCTCTTCCCACGAGTGACCGTAGTTGACCGTCTTGAACAACACGTTCCCGCCGTAGTAGACGGTCTTGGGATCGTGCGGCGACGCGACTATCGGCGGGTTCCAGTTAAAGCGGTACTTGTAGCCGGCGATCGCGTTGCCCGACGAGCCGACTTCCTTTGGGTATGGATGGATGCTTCGGGTGTTGCCGCTGTTGGTGTCGGTGACGGAGATGGTGCCGCCTTGCGAATCGGAGTAGACGATGTTGGGCGAGCTGAGATCAGGCACGACGAAGAACCCGTCGCCGCCGCTCACCGTGTACCAGTCGTCTTTGCGAATGCCTTCGCGGTAGAGCGTCGCGCTCGGCCCGACCCAGTTGCCGTTGTCCTGCAAGCCGCCATAGACGTAGTACGGCTGCCGCATGTCATAGGTGATGTGGTAGTACTGGGCCAGCACGACGTTGTTGATGATCTCGAACGTCTGACCCTTGTCGTACGAGACCTGGAATCCGCCATCGCTGCCGCTCAGAATTCTGTTCGAGTTCATAGGATCGATCCACAGCGCCTGATGATCGCCGTGAACGCCGTTCGCGATTCGACCGAACGTCCTTCCGCCGTCGCGCGACATCGACAACCCGCCGCCGAGCGAATAGACGCGCTCGGGGTCGTTCGGGTCTACGCGAATGTCGCTGTAGTAGAACGGCCGGAAGTTGATGTTCGGATCGTTGTGCACCATGCGCCAGGTCTCGCCGCGGTCATCGGAGCGGAAGAGGTTCCCCTCGGTCTTGGTCTCGGTGATCATGTAGACGACGTTCGGATTGCTGCGCGCGATGGCGACGCCTATTCGGTCCATCGGAGTTCTGGGCAGCCCGCTGGTCAGCTTCTGCCAGGTAGCCCCGGCATCCTTGGAGCGATAGAGAGCGGTCGCCCCGCCGCCGCTGTCGAAGCGCCAGGGCCGGCGGCGAAACGTGTACATGCCGGCATAGAGTACGCGCGAATTCTGCGGGTCTATGTCGAGGTCCGAGCCCCCGGTGTCTTTGTCGATGTAGAAGACCTTCGACCAGGTCTTCCCGCCATCGGCTGTTTTAAAGATGCCGCGCTCTTCGTTTGGTCCCCACGCGTGCCCAAGCGCAGCGACGTAAGCAGTATCAGGATCGCGAGGATCGATCCTGATGCGCTTGATGCGCTCGGTGTCGGCGAGGCCCAGATGCTTCCACGTGTCACCGGCGTCGGTCGAGCGGTACACGCCATTCCCGAATGACGCGCTGTTGCGGGGATCGCCTTCGCCTGTTCCGACCCAGACCACGTTTGGATCGGACGGTGCGATGCTGATGGCGCCGATCGATAACACGGCTTGGTCCTGGAATAAGGCCTTGAAAGTCGTCCCGCCGTTGGTGGTCTTGAAGATTCCGCCGTCGGCGCCGCCGACGTAGAAGGTGTATGGATCGCCGGGCACGCCAACGATATCGGTGACGCGGCCACCCATGTTCGCGGGGCCGATCGAGCGCCATTTGAGATTGGCGAGCAGAGCGGCTTCGTTAGATTCCGGCGTGGCGCTGCGAACCGCTATTGGCGTCACCGCCGCGATCAAGAGAAGTAGAATGAGTCGTTTCATATGCGCCTCCACGTGAGTCTCCTCTGGCATGGTTTTGTTTATGGCGTGAGATGCAGCCGGACTTGAGGTTCGGCCAACTGCGGCCCTTCGTATATCACAGGCGAGAAGGCATTTCAACGAAAGGGCGGGATAAAGAAGTGGAGGCTCGACCAGCCAGCCGGGGAATTTGACCACGACACCGCGACCGTGTGATTTTCGAGTTGCTTGCCAGACATTGGGTCGGCGCCAATCTGGGTTGTGCTAGACTCCCGGTGAAAGGACGGTTAAGACATGGCAGCCAGATTGCCGCGGAACAAGACAGTCAAAATGGAGTTGGTGAGAGAGCATCACGGCGGCGACGTTTATGAGTATTACCCTCTGGGTCAGTATCTCGTAGCGGCGCCTGGAGTCTGTGGCGGGCGGCCCTCGATCAAATACACGCGCATTGACGCGCGTCACGTAATCGGTAGTTTGCGAGCCGGCGACAGCCCCCGGGAAATTTCACGTTATTATAAAATTCCCATCGCCGCCGTCGAGGAAGCCGTGGCGCTCTCTGAGCGGTACGATTACGAAGAGAGCTACGCATGATCGTGCTGGACGATCAGTTGTCAGCACCCTATCTCAAGACCGAGATTGAAAAGTGGTACGCTGGCAGCGTGATCGTCCTGGGTTCTCTCCGGCCTCACAGTATTATCAAAGACGACAGCATTCCCGCTTTACTGCAAGACCTCAAACAACCGACTTTCATCACGATCAACTACGGTGATTTTTGGCGAAAGATCGAGGCTCATCGCGGCTATTGTGTTATCTGTTTCAATTTGCCCCGAGAGCGGGCGCGCGAGATTCCGGGAAGTTTGCGGACTATCCTAAACCTGCCGGAGTGGAGCGCTAAGCGCAAACGCATGGGCAAAGTGATTTCAATCAGTGGAGGCAAGCTGAGGTACTACGAGCCTTAATACTGAGGATTACTGAAACTGCGATAGACTTCTATCCAACTCGAACATCACCGATGCTGCTTGAAAGACGACACGTCGTCCATCCTCCCAGATCAGCTCGCCGCCGCTCATCTGGCCTCCGTGTTCCTGACGCTGTATAAGGTCGTTCGCAGCGCTCCAATATGCGATCAAGCTATCCAAGAATTCCTTTTCCCTGCTCCCCAGTTTGTCTCTGTGAAGTTCCAGAACGCCCCGTACTCTATTCTTAGTGCGGGCAGGATCCACATCGACATCAGGTGGCTGAAATCGATCGACCAGTTCAGTGGCGAATTCTTGAATTGCTTCCCGACAGAGGTGGCCGATCGTTGTAAACTGGCGATCAGAGTCGGCAGACCACAGCAGAGATTCGGCCTCCGCCCATTTTTGATACGCCCCAGGGTGTCTGCTCTGGAAGTCAGCCGTGTCGAAGTAGGCACGCACTGTTCCCGCAATCTGTTCAACGGGTTGCCCCATCTCCTCCTTCATCTTCTCGAAGTAAGCGAAGGGGTCGGGTCTTAGAACGAAGGTTAGAAGCGTGCTGTCCGATGCGGAGGTGAGCAAACCCTGACGAATAAGCTCGTCTATGTCGTCCTGTGATGCGGGAAACCTCGCAGTGTGGGGGTGCCGGACTTCGCCTCGGCCGTTAGGAATCCGTCGGCCCCGATCCGTACGGACGAAATAGAATCTTTCGCGCTTGTCCTTCGGCAAATTCTTGTAGCGCTCCACCAGTTGTATCAACAAATCCTTTTGTTCATCCGAAAGCAGAATACTCTCATACATATCAATTCCTCCGATGTGTAGTCTCGCGGAACCTGTTCAAATCATACGGCGGTTCACCACAAGGGAGAAAAGGAGCCTCATGTTCGGGCGGGGTGTTTCGCCGGCCTTTTGCTTTTCTTGCTGTTTCGGCGAAGTGATTCGATCATCTCTTCGGCGGTATCGAATGGTCCGTAGAACTGGCCGTTGTTGATCTGCTCTTGGCTTTCGGCGATGTGTCGGTCGATAAGGCTCGCAGGTGTCAGCGTGATTTTGCCCTTCACCAATTTCGCTTCGACCGGATCACCCACATTCAACTTCGCCCGCTCGCGCAGCGACGACGGGAGGGTGACTTGTCCATTCGGTCCGACTTTGACGAGCGACATGTGATCTTGCCATCGCCGCCATCACGCTTTCGACCGGCGGCATTCTGCTCACACGCAACGCTCTAGATTATGGACGGATTCCCAATCTCTTGTTCGAGGACTGGACGAAGTGAGGATTCACTTCGATTGCTTAGGGCGCGGAGCGGAAGCTCGACGAGTTTCTGACCGCGTGCGGGACCGTTCTTGAAGCCCGTATTCAACGAAGTGGCTGAGCTGCGCAACGTCTTCTGAGCTGCGCAACGTCTTCATGCCGGGTCATGCCGGGGCGGGGGAGGATCGACAGCCCTGCAATTTGACCGACGGTACCTGATCAACCTGACCGAAGCCCGCGAGTCCCCTGCGAGCTGGGCATCGTGACTTGTAACTTACCCTCCGTCTTATGAGCGACTTACCGACGACACGGCTTCTCGCTCTGACGTGGCACCGATGTTGAATAACCGAAGTGGGGATTAATTCCCCTAAGAGTGAAAAGGTCTTACCGAGCGACGCAATCATAGAGAGTGAAGGAGGGTGAGAATGGGACGGAGAGGTTTGGCGCCGGTGTTGAGCGTGGGGATGACGGCGGTCATGGCGATCGGCCTTGTCGCCCTGACGCCAAGAGTCGGCGCGGGCTCCCCTGAACCGAATAGCAGGACCACCGGCCAGTTTGGTGGAAAGCTCTCACCGGAGCTGGCCGATCTCGCTTCAGACTTCGTCCCCGATTCAAACGATGCCGTCCGCGTGATACTGCGGACGCGAGCTTCGAGCAATGAACTGAGCGACTCCCTTGATCGCGTCGGCGGAGAGCTTAAGACCCCTCTCCCATTGATCGACTCCTATGTCGCCTCGGTCCCGCGAAGCGCGCTTCCCGCCATCGCCTCCGACGACCTCACCGATTACGTCTCGCTCGATCGCGAGATCAAGCTCCAGGGCAGCCAGTACGACTACAACCTTCTGCGAGTAACGACCGGCGCCGAAAACGTGATAGGCGACGACGGCCTCGATGAAACAAGAGGCGAGCCGGCCATCCGCGACTATCTGAAGTCGCTCCCCGACGGACCAAACGGAGGCGATGTCTCCATAGCCATTCTCGATTCGGGGATCTACGACTACGACCCGGTGCACGAAGACCTGCGAGTGATCAACGACGCGTCGCGGCCTCGAGTCCTCACCCATCAGAATTTCGTCACGTCGGAACCCCTGAGCCGCGATGACCTCAAGCGAGGCTACGATCCCTACGGCCACGGCACGCACGTCGCTGGGGTTGCCGCCGGGTCGGGCAGGGAATCGCTCCAGGCAGGAGCCGAGGTCGGGAATCTCTACGCGGGCGTGGCCTTCAATGCGAACCTCGTCGACCTGCGAGTCATAGGCGCGGACGGGTCGGGCTACATTAGCGAGACGATCGCCGCGATCGAATGGATGATTCGAAACCGCGACCGGTACAACATTCGGGTCGCGAACTTCTCGATCGGCGCCGGCGTCACCCAATCATACAGAACGGACCCGCTCTGCCAGGCGGTCGAACGCGCGGTCGGCGCGGGGATCGTCTGCGTCGTCGCAGCGGGCAACTACGGCAAGGACGCGGAAGGCAAGACGGTCTACGGCGGGATACTCGCGCCGGCGAACGATCCGATGGTGATTACCGTCGGCGCAACCAACACGTGGGGGTCGGCGGTGCGGTCCGACGACACCATGGCAAGCTACAGCTCGCGCGGGCCGACGCTGGTCGACGGCATCGCCAAGCCGGATCTGGTCGCGCCCGGAACTCTCATTCGTTCCATCGCCGCAGATAAGAACTCCCTGACGGTCAATAACAACCTGACCGTCTACTCGCGCGACGACGAAGACGTGTACATGTGGCTGAGCGGGACGTCGGTTGCGGCGCCGGTTGTTTCGGGCACGGTAGCGGTGATGCTGAGCGTCAACCCGAGCCTCACGCCGGCACTCGTGAAGTCGATCCTTCAGTTCTCGGCGCAACCGTTGCCGTCTCTTCAGGAATTGAATCCGCTGCTGGCGATGCTCAATCAAGGCGCGGGGTACCTCAACGTCGACGGCGCGGTGCGATTGACGAGGGTGTTCGAGCGGGAAATCGAAAGGCGTCCGCCGGGCTCACCCTTGTTGAGACGGGACCCGAAGCTGCTCGACCGGGTGCTTTACTCGTCGCAGAACAGCGGTGGTGAATTCACCAGCACCATCGCGAACGAAACCTTCGCGTGGGGCAACAACGTCTTCTTCTCGCACGGGATCGCCTACTTCTACGACAGCCGTCACAGGATTTCGGTTTTCAGGACCGCCGGCTGGCAAGTCACTCCCGAGTTCAAGCTGTTGTACGGTTACCTGATCTCGGATGGACGGTTGGTCAACGACGGGCGATTGTCGAACGATGGGCGATTGTCCGCAGACGGGCGATTGGTGACCGACGGGCGGGTTATGACTGACGGGCGGGTGCTGACCGACGGGTGGCTGTGGATGGCAGATACCAACACATTCGCCAGCACGTCAGCCGTCCAGCCCACCTGGTCGTCGAACTTGTTGGACCAGAGTACGTTCGCAAGCGGCGTGATGTTCAACCAGCATGCCCTCGTGCGGGTGATGGCTGAGGGCGACGACGCGCCCGGGTTCGAGATCGTCAGAATCGTGAGCAAGAGGCATCGCCTCTTCCCGCGCGGAATCAAGAATCGACTTTGAAAGGAGCCAGGAACATGAACAGACCAGGTGTATGCACGGGAGTGATCTGGGAAGGCGATTACAGCTAGCCCGGCCATAGTCGCGGCCAGACAGTTCACTCAGAAAGAAGAGGCAATCGCGCGTGTCTCTCGCGCGCCTGCGCGAGCGCATTGTCCTCGGAGCGTAACCGAGTATGGAAGCCCCAGCCCTGCGTCCTTCCCGAAATATAAGGAGTGGCCCGGCCTTGCTGGCCTTCCCGTTGACGATTGCAGTCGCGATGATTGCGATCTCGACGCGGGAAGTAATCACGGCCGGCAGCGGCGCTCTTCCCGGCCTTGCGGCGCTGGCGCTCGGAACGGCGTTATTCTCGACTCGCCGTCTCGTTCCAATCCCCGGATCTCACAGCAGCGTGTTCCTTTGGGAAGCCCTTGCGTGCTGCGCCATCATCATGGTGGGGCCCTACCATGGAGTCGTGCTGGCGGCGTTTGGCGCGGGCCTGACGGCGCGGCGTCAGAGGCGGGACATCAAGCGGATTCTCTTCAGCGTCGCGACCAATACGATCTCAATCTACTGTGCGGCGCAGGTCTATCATATAGTCAAACCTTACGTCGTCGGTCACCCTTTACCGGCGGGAGCAGGCGGGGAGTTGCTTGCGTTCTCGCTTCCGTCCATTGCGCTGGGGCTGACCCACTATCTTGTCCGGTTGCTTGTGATCGCGGCCTTGCCGGCTCGCACTTCGGGCAAGGGCGCCCAAAGCGGCTTCCGCGAAACCTTCCCGTGGGAGCCCGTAGCGATCATCGCCGGCGCGACCGTCTCCGGGATGATCGACCACGTCTACCGCTCCTACGGGTTGGTCACAACCGTGGTCGCGGTGCTCTTGATCCTGCCGCTGCCCACGATCATCCATTACACGCTCAGGACCTATCACGACAAGATTGCCGAGAAGGAGCACCACTATCACGATCTCACCGGCGTCTACGATTCCATTCTCGAGATGCTGGCGATGGCCATCGACGCCAAGGATGACGTTACTCACGATCACATTCAGCGGGTCAAGCTGTTCGCGCGAAGAGTGGGAGAGATGATCGGGCTGTCCGGGGGCGAAATCGAGGCGCTCAAGGCCGGCGCTCTTCTCCACGACATCGGCAAAATCGGCGTCCCCGCCTACATCCTGAACAAGCCGGGCAAGCTGACCGAGCACGAGTTCGAGCAGATGAAGCTCCACACCGTCATCGGCGCGGATATGCTGTCCAATGTTAATTTCAGGTATCCTGTCGTTCCCATCGTTCGCCACCACCACGAGCGCTGGGACGGCCGCGGTTATCCCGATGGCTTGAAAGGCGAAGAGATTCCCGTAACCGCGCGGATAATGACGTTAGTGGACAACTACGACGCGCTCAGATCGGACCGGCCTTATAAGAAAGGGATGAGCCGTGACGAAGCGCTGACCTACATCAAACAAAACGCCGGGACCTTCTTTGACCCCAAACTCGTCGAGGTGTTCCTCGCGTCTGTGGACCAACTCGAAGCAGAAGCGGCCAGCTTCAAGAAGTCGAGGATGCGCAAGCGCGAGCAGCAGCTTGCATCAGCAGGGCTCAAGGCGGGCGCCTCGGCGCAGAGGATAGACCGCGCAACAGCGGCCCTGTACTCGATCACCGAAACGAATCAGAAGGTGACCGCTCTGTACGAGATGTCCCGCACGCTTGGGAGCATGCTCTCGCTGGAAGACACCGTGACCATATTGGCGAGCCGCCTCGCCAAGCTCATACCGTTCACAACCTGCGCGATTTCCCTCGTGGACCGCTCGCGTTCGGAGTTTGAAATCGTCCATGCCGTCGGACAACATGCGGAACGGTTCACCAAGCGGCGGCAACCCTTGAGCGCCGGAATAACCGGCTGGGTCATCACCAACCGCCACGCTATGTACAACGCGAACCCGGCGCTCGACCTGGCGTTTCTTGGCCCCGATAGTATCAACGAGTACAAGGCGTCGATTGTCTTTCCACTTGCCAAGAATGACGACGCGCTGGGCGCGGTCGCACTCTACTCGACTGAGGTCGCAAACTATGCAAGCGAGCATATGCAGTTGATCGAATCGATCTCGCAACCGGCATCCGACGCCGTCTACAATGCCATCGCGTATGAGCAAGCTCAGCGGGCCGCTATAACTGACCCGGTGACCGGCCTTGTGAGCAAGCGCGCTCTCGCGACGCAATACGAGCGTGAGCGCGCCCGCAGCATGCGGCTTGGCAGCGCGTTGTCTGTGATCGCGGTCCGCGCCGAAGCCGCCGACCCCTCCGACTCGCTCCGACGCTCCGCTGCAAGCCTCCAAATCGCGTACCTGGGCGGGCTCATAAAACAGCAGGTCCGCGAGACGGACCTGGTCGCCCGACAAGCTTCAAACCTCTTCGTCGCGCTAATGCCCGACAGCGGGCGGGAAGAAGCCGCAGAAGCGGCCGAGCGGATACGCGCCGCCATCAAAAAGACCGGCTACCCGCACGTTCCCGACGAGTTGGTTGTCGTTGTTGGATACGCGACGAATCCCGGCGACGGCGACAGCTTCGATGAGCTTCTTCAAGCCGCGCTCTACTGTTGCGATGCGAGCCCCAATGGCTCTAACGTGTCGCCCGCCGCATTCACCGGACTGGCGTCCACCAAGTCGATGTAACCCCCGACCCTCATCCCAGGAATCTTGCAAGGTGGTGACGTTCGCGCGATCAGCTTACGGCACACTTCGCGCGACTTGATTGAAGCGTCATAGCCGAATGTGCTACAAACTCCTCGGAAGTACCTCAGCGGAGAATCGTTATGAAGTACCGCACTACTGTGAGCCTCGTCTTCCTGCTCCTCGTCTCGATCCCGACCGGCGCCCAGAACAAAACGGTAACGCCGAGACCCATCGACCACCCTCGCCCGTCCTCACCGGAGGAAAAGGCGGAGCAAAACGGTCCGGAGATAAACCTCCCGGAGGAGATGCGGGTGAAGATGGAGATCGAGCGGGCTGAAATGGAACACCGCAAATTCGTCGACGACGTCACCCACCTCAGCGATTTGTCGATGGAGGTCTCGAAAGGCTACCACGATCGCGGCGCCATTTCGTCCGCGGACTTCAAGAAGCTCGCCAACATGGAGAAGATTGCCAAGCGCATTCTGAACCACGCCGGAGGCAAGGGCGATGACTCCGAAGCTACGTCTGATCTCGCGCTTGAGACCGCCATC
>Ga0209640_10001641_pt1 | contig 19158 bp, 16 predicted proteins | sample RifCSP10_1_FD_184018 | JGI IMG/M metagenome (GOLD analysis project Ga0209640, IMG submission 184018) | Soil microbial communities from Rifle, Colorado - Rifle CSP2_sed 10_1 (SPAdes) (version 2) | ecosystem: Environmental > Terrestrial > Deep subsurface > Rock core/Sediment | place: Rifle...
CGCGAACCCGGACAAGGTGAGCTACCGGGCGAAGCAGCGGGGAATGCCGCAGCTGGGCACGCTGGGCTCCGGCAACCACTTCCTGGAGATCCAGGTGATCGACACCGTGTTCGACCGCGAGAAGGCGGACGCGATGGGCATCCAGGAGCCGGGCCAGGTGATGGTGTTCGTCCACTGCGGCTCGCGGGGGCTGGGCCACCAGACCTGCACGGACTACCTTGACGTGATGGAGGTAGAGGCCGGGCACGGGCAGGGTGCAATCCGTGACCTCGGCGGTGGAGCCGTCCGAGGCGATCACGCCGTGATCGCCGACCTGGCCGCCGGACTCGCCGTAGAAGGGGGTGCGGTCGAGGATGATGGCACCCTGCTGTCCGACGTCGAGTCGGCGCGCCAACTTTCCTTCGTTGAGCACGGCCAGCACGCGCGCCGACTCGACGGAGAGACTCTCATAACCCAGGAATGCGGTCTTGCCTTCCTCGAGGAGTTGAACGTAGACGGGCTCACCCTTCACCGTCCCCATCTTGCTCGACTGCCGGGCCCGCTCGCGCTGGGTGTCCATCTCCCGTTCGAAGGCGGCTTGGTCGACCTTCAGCCCCCGGTCGGCCAGCTCTTCCTGGATGAGATCGAGCGGAAGGCCATACGTGTCGTAGAGCCTGAATGCCTCGGCCCCGGGAAACGGGAAGGCCGTATTCGCGAGGTGCTCGGGGCTTTGTACGAACAGCATGACCGATCTCTCCAGAGTCTGGAGACCGATCTTCAAGGTGGACCCGAACCGCTCTTCCTCACCCAGGACGACCCTCTTGACGGTTTCGCCCTGGGTGAGGAGCTCAGGATACGCCGCCTCCATCCGCTCCACGACCGCCGCCGTCAGCTCGGACAGGAAGGGTCCCTCGATCCCCAACTTCTTTCCGTGGCGCAGGGCACGCCGCACGATCTTGCGCAGGACGTAGCCGCGACCCTCGTTGCCGGGGTGGATCCCGTCGGACACGAGGAACGTCGCCGCGCGGAGATGGTCCGCGATCACGCGCATGGAGACGTCCGCCGACGGATCGGCGCCATAGGACTTGCCCGCCCGCCGGCTGACCGCGGCCAGGAGCGGGGTGAAGAGGTCGCTGTCGTAGTTCGAGAGCTTGCCTTGCGCGACCGCCGCGATGCGCTCGAGGCCCATGCCGGTATCGACGCAGGGCGCGGGCAGGGGTTGCATGGCGCCGTCGGCCTGCCGGTCGTATTGCATGAACACGAGGTTCCAGATCTCGAGCCAGCGGTCGCACTCGCACTCGATGCCGAGGCACGCGCGCCCGGCCGCCGCCTCGGGGCAGGGGAGAGCGTCGCCCTGAAAGAAGTGCACCTCGGAACAGGGCCCGCAGGGGCCGGTGTCGCCCATGGCCCAGAAGTTGTCCTTCATCCCGAGCTCGAGGATGCGGTGAGGCGCCAGCTGCGCCGCCCAGAGGCGATGGGCCTCGGTATCACGCGCCACCCCGTCTTCTCCCTTGAAGATGGTGACCGTGAGCCGGGCGGGGTCGAGCCCCATGTCGCGGGTCAGGAACTCCCAGGCGTAGGCGATCGCGTCCTTCTTGAAATAGTCCCCGAAGGAGAAGTTGCCGAGCATCTCGAAGAACGTGTGGTGGCGCGCGGTGACGCCCACGTTCTCGAGGTCGTTGTGCTTGCCTCCTGCGCGCACGCACTTCTGGGACGACGCGGCGCGGGAATAGTCGCGCTTCTCCTTGCCCAGGAAGAGGTCCTTGAACTGGTTCATTCCCGCGTTGGCGAAGAGCAGGGTGGGATCGTTCGCCGGCAGGAGCGACGAGCTCCTGACGATGCGGTGGCCCCGGTCCTCGAAGTACTTCAGGAAGGCGCTGCGGATCTCGTCGGCGGTCCTCACGAGTCTCTCCCGTGGTCGTCGTCGGAGTCGAGCGGCTCGAGGCCTTCCAAGGCGTCGCTCCATCGCGGCCAGAGGCCGCGCAAGCGCTCGTGGACGAGACCGGCCGGAAACCCGCGGCGCAGGAGGAAACCCCAGAGCTTGCGGAGTCGCTTTCGGGGCTCGTCGGCGGTGTGGGCCGACCAGTATCGCCGGGCCACCCGATCGAGGAGCGCGGGCTCCGAGACCTCTCGGGAGGCCTCCCGGAGCCCTCGCTCGACCAGCCGCACCGCCACTCCCCGGGCCCGCAGGTCGCGCCGGATCCGGTTCCGGCCCAGGCCGGAGTGGGCCATCCGGCTGCGTGCGAAGCGCGAGGCGAAGGCGGCATCGTCGAGGGCGCGCTCGCGGCGGAGGCGCGCGACCGTCTCTTCGATCTCGCCGTCCTCGTGGCCTTCGCCCTCGAGCGCGCGGCGGATCTCCTCCTCCGAGTGATCCCGGCGGGCGAGGCGGCGAAGCGCCCGGAGATAGGCGCTCGTCAACCCGCTACTCCAGGTCGAACGACTGCATCGTCTTCTCCATCTCCTCGGCCGCCATGTCGGAGGTGGATTGGATGCCCTGGATCTTCAGCTTGAACTCGTCGGGGTTGCTGGCGCGACGCAGGGCCTCGTCGTAGGTGATGAGGTCCTTCTTGTAGAGCGAGAAGATCGACTGGTCGAAGGTCTGCATGCCGTACTGGGAGACGCCGGCCGCGATGGCCTCGTGGATCAGCTTGGTCTTGTCCTTGTTGATGATGCAGTCGCGGATGAACGGGGTCGTGATCATGACCTCCACCGCGGGGACGCGGCCGTGGCCGTCGGCGCGCGGGATGAGGCGCATGGAGATGACCGCCTTCAAGACTCCGGAAAGCTGGAGGCGGATCTGCTTCTGCTGGTGGGGAGGAAAGACCGAGATGATGCGGTTTATCGTCTCGGTGGCGTCTAGGGTGTGGAGGGTGGAGAGCACGAGGTGGCCGGTCTCGGCCGCCGTGATCGCGGTCTCGATCGTCTCGTAGTCCCGCATCTCGCCGACCAGGATCACGTCGGGGTCCTGGCGGAGAGCGCTCCGAAGCGCGGCCGCGAAGCTCCGGGTGTCGACCTCCACCTCGCGCTGGTTGACGATCGACTTCTTGTCCCGGTGGAGGAACTCGATCGGGTCCTCGATGGTGATGATGTGCTCGCAGCGCTGGGAGTTGATGTAGTCGATCATCGCGGCCAGCGACGTGGACTTGCCGGAGCCCGTGGTGCCGGTGCAGAGGATGAGGCCGCGCTGCTCCTGGGCGATCTTCTCGAGCACCACCGGCAGGCCCAGCTCGCGGACGGTCATGATCTTGACGGGGATGACCCGGAGCACGAGGCCCACGGTGCCACGCTGCTGGAAGACGTTGCAGCGGAAGCGGCCGAGGCCGGGGACGGAATAGGCGATGTCGATCTCGAGGTTGTCCTTGAACTTCTGCTTCTGGCGGTTGCTCATGATGGAGAACGCCATGGCGATGGTGTCCTCCTGCATGAGCCTCTTGGTCTCGACCAACGGGATCAGCTCGCCGTTGATGCGCAGGACCGGATGCGACCCCACCTTCAGGTGGAGGTCGGAGGCCTTCCGCTCCGAAGCCATCTTCAACAGGTCGTTGATGTGCATGTGCCTCTCCGCCCCGGCCAGAGCGCCTTGGCGAGCTAACCCGCGGTGGAACGGCGCCCCGACGCGGCGGCGCCAGCCGTACCGACTTCGCGAACGAAGGTGAGCCAGGAGAACTCGTCTGGGACCCGGCACTCGACGACGTCGAAGAAGGCCCGCTGCAGAGCCTCGGTGACCGGCCCGCGCTTGCCTTTTCCAACCACGATCTTGTCGACCGAGCGGATGGGAGTGATCTCGGCGGCCGTGCCCGTGAAGAAGAGCTCGTCGGCCAGGTAGAGCATCTCCCGCGGGATGGGCTCCTGGACGACGGGAACGCCGAGGCGTCCCGCGAGACGTACCACGGAGTCGCGGGTGATGCCGGAGAGCCCGGCGGCGGCCAGAGGCGGCGTCACGAGCTTGTCCTTCTTGACGAGGAAGAGGTTCTCCCCGCTACCCTCCGCCACCTGCCCATCGGTGTTGAGCCCGATGCCCTCCGCGTATCCGCCCTTGATGGCTTCCATCTTGATGAGCTGCGAGTTCATGTAGTTGGCGGCGCTCTTGGCCATCGCGGGCAGTGTGTTCGGGGCCAGCCGGGTCCACGAGCTGACGCACACGTCGACCCCGTTCTCCAGCGCCTCCGGGCCCAGGTACTTGCCCCAGTCGAGGACCATGATGGCCACGTCCACCGGGTTCGGGAGGGGGTTCACTCCGAGCTGGCCGTAGCCGCGGTATACGATGGGGCGGATGTAGCAGGCTTCGAGGCGGTTGATCGAGATGGTCTCGCAGATGGCCTTGTTGATGTCGTCCGGCGTCCACTCGAGCTCGGTGTCCATCCGGTAGACCTTCGCGGAGGCGAAGAGCCGCTCGGTGTGGGCGTCCAGGCGGAAGACCGCGGGGCCTTCCGGCGTCTTGTAGCAACGGATGCCTTCGAAGACGGCCGATCCGTAGTGGATGACATGCGAAGCGACGTGGATTCGCGCGTCGTCCCACGGGACCAGCTTCCCGTTCATCCAGATGAGGTCCGACTTGGGGAACGACATCGATGTCCTTGCTCCTTCTGGTGCGACGGGAACCTCCGGGAGCCGACCAGACTGCCGAGCAGACCCCAATGAGCAACGCCCGCCGTTTGCAGGAGTGTAGCGCCGCGAAACGGTCCTGTCAATCGTAGCCCGCGGGGAAGTGGCTGATTGAGTGAGGGTTAGGGAGGGGGGCGGCGCTCGCTGGAGCGACCGCTCGGGACTCGGGTGGCTACTGCGCTTCGCCGCAGAAGGGGCAGCTGCCGGAGCGGGCGTGGAGCGGCTTCCTACAGTTCCAGCAAAAGCCCTTCTTGGGTACTTCGCGCGCCTTGAGGCGCTTTCGGATGTCCTCGAGCTCGGTCGCCTTGTGGTCGATGTCGCCGGCCGTGGCCAGGTCCTCCAGCAGCTCGGAGGCCCGTTGATAACGTGCCCCCAGATTGGAGGCGATGGCCTTCATCACGATGTCGGAGATCTCGCGGGGCACCTGGGAGTTCCGGAGCTTGGGCGGGGTGCACCTTCCCTGAGCCACCATCCGCTCGATCTGGGCCGGGTTCGGGCTGAAGTACGGGAGGGTGCCGGTGAGCATCTGGTAGAAGATGACGCCCACGGAGTAGATGTCGGAGGCGAGGACGGCCCGGCCCTGGAACTGCTCGGGCGCCATGTAGGGCGGGCTGCCGATGACGGTGGTGGCGTGGGACTTTTCGAGGAACCGCGAGGTGCCGAAGTCGGCGACCTTGACGATCCCGCTCTCGGAGATCAGCACGTTGGCGGGGCGGAGGTCCCGGTGGAGGATCGTGGCCTCGTGCGCGTGGTCCACCCCGCGCAGGATCTGGACCACGTAGTTGAGGGCACGGGGCAGGTCGAGGGATTTCTCGCGGTCGAGGACCGCCTCCAGGCTCTCGCCCTTCACGTACTCCATGACGATGAAGAAGACGCCGTCCACGCGCTCGGCGGTGACGATGCCCACGATGTTCGCGTGGTCGAGGGCGGCCAGGAGCCGCGGTTCCTGAAGGAGCTCGCCTTCGTCACCGCTCTGGCGGTGGGGGACCTTGATCGCGACCTTCTTGTCGATCCAGACGTCCTTCGCCAGGAAGACGGTGCCAAAACCGCCGGAGCCGAGGTTGGAGAGGATCTGGTATTTTCCGACCGTTTGCCCGAGCAGGAACATGGGGCGCGCGCGGAGTATAGCACTCCGAGCACTTCAGCCCAGGTCGCCCCAGAGGACTTGCGCGGCGGTCACCGCCGCGATGGCCGCGGTCTCGGTCCGGAGGATGCGGGGGCCAAGGCTCGTCGGCTCGAAGCCGGAGGCGCAGAGGCGTGAGAACTCGCCGTCCTCCCATCCGCCCGGGGGCCCGACGAGCAACAGCACCGAATTGGGCCTCGTGAAGCTGGCCAGGGGTCGAGGGTTGGGAATCGCTTCGAACAGGAGCCGCAGCCCTTCGAACGGGGCGCGGACGAGGTCGTCCAGGGTCATGGTGGACGCGACCGCCGGCACCACGGCGCGACCGCACTGCTCGGCGGCGCCGCTCGCCACCTTCTCCCAGCGCTCCTGGCGCGAGCCCTCGAGGGCCGGCCGGGCGGCGGTGTCGGTGCGGGCGGTGACCACCGGCCACACCTCGGCGATGCCGAGCTCGGTCGCCTTCTGGAGAGCGGTCTCCATGCGGTCGCCCTTGAGCGGAGGTAGAGCGAGGACGATGTGAAGGGGTGACTCGAGCCGCGGCGCGATCGGGCCTCCGAGCCGCAGCGATACGGTCTGGCGGGAAACCTGGTCGAGCGTGGCCTCGTATTCGTTCCCGCGGCCGTCGAAGACCCGAACCGGCGATCCGGACCGGAGCCTCAGGACCTCGCGGGCATGATGGGCCGAGTGCTCGGGCAGCTCCAGCCGGGCCCCCGGCCCCGCCTCCCCCACGTGAAAACGCGGAATCCTCACGGCCTGCTCCTCACGATCATGGCCGCCCATTCTCCGTCCTCGAGGACGCTCGTCACCCCGGCGGCGGCGTAGGCGTGGCGAAGGTCGGCCACGTCCGCGGCCAGGAACCCCGACAGGACGAGGGCACCGCCCGGAGCCAGAAGCGGGGGGAGCTCGGTCCGTCGCTCGCGCAGGAGCGGCGCGCTCAGGTTGGCCACCACGGTGTCGAACGAGGCCGGCCGGAACGCGGCCCCTCCGTCTCCTTGGACGAGCCTCACCGTTACCCGGTTCAGCTGGGCGTGGCGCGAAGCGGACAGGACGCTCTCGGGATCGACGTCCACCCCCACGGCCAGCCGCGCGCCGAGCCGGACGGCGGCGATGGCCAGGATGCCGGTGCCCGTTCCCACGTCGAGCACGAGGCCCAGCCCCGGTCCGCTCGCGAGAGAGCCCAGGGCGGCCAGGCAGAGGCGTGTCGTCTCGTGGGTGCCGGTCCCGAAGGCCCGGCCGGGATCGACGACGAGGAGCCGCCTTGCCTCGCCCTCAGGGACGTCCCACACCGGAGCCACGAAGAACGGGGGGGCCGAGAAGCCCCGAAAGTGGTCGCGGAAATGCGCCACCCAATCCACTTGCGGCACCTCGACCGCTTCCATCTCCGCGGCCGGCACGGCGGCGAGGGCGGCCTCGATTTCCCGCGCCGCGACGTGGTCCGGGAAGTAGGCGAGGAGCTCTGAGCGGTCGTTCCCCCCCAGGACCTCGATTCCCGCCGTGCCTTGCTCCCAGAGGACGGCCGACGCCCAGTCCTCGTGCTCGTGGGGCACCCGTACCCGGAACGCTTTCATGGTCTTCTCGTGGACCCGGGACGGCCAGGGTCAGCCGAGGATGTCCTTCATCCGGTCGAAGAGGGTCCGATCCTTGTCCCGGATCTCCGCCGCCGGCAGGGTCTTCGCGAGCTGTTCCATGAGCTTCCTCTGCTCGGCGCTCAACTTGTGGGGCACGACCACGCGCACGAGCACGTGGAGGTCGCCGCGGCCCTTTCCTCCGAGGTGGGGCACGCCTTGGCCGCGCACGCGCAGGACCGCTCCCGGCTGGGTTCCTTCCGGGAGCGGCACCTTGCTCTTGCCGCCGTCCGGGGTCGGGACTTCGATCGTGCCGCCGAGCGCCGCCTGGGCCACGGTCACCGGGAGCTCGCAGAGGAGCGAGGTGCCGTCGCGCTTGAAGACCGGATGCTCCTGGGCGCGGATGACGACGTAGAGGTCACCGGGGGGGCCGCCCTGGAGCCCGGGTTCGCCTTCGCCGCTGATGCGAAGCTGGCTGCCGGTGTCGACCCCGGGTGGGATCTTGATCTGGAGCCTGCGCTCGATGGGCACCTGGCCGTGGCCGTTGCACGCCTTGCACGGGTTCGAGATCACCCTTCCGACGCCGCGGCAACGCCCGCAGGTCCGGGCCACGCTGAAGAATCCCTGCTGGAAGGTCACCTGGCCGGCCCCGCCGCACGCGGAGCAGCGCTCCGGCTCCGTCCCGGGGGCGGCGCCCGTACCCGAGCAGGTCGAGCACGTCTCCGCCTTGGGGATCTGGATGTGGGTTTCGGTGCCGAAGGCCGCCTCTTCGAAGGACAGGTCGAGGTTGTACCGGAGGTCCGACCCTCGCCGGGGGCCGCTGCGCGAGCGCCGCCCGAAGACGTCGCCGAAGCCGAAGAAGTCGCCGAGAATGTCCCCGAAATCGGAGAACACGCTCGGGTCGAAACCGCCTGCGGCTCCCGAGACGCCGGCGTGGCCGTACGCGTCGTACCGCTGGCGCTTGTCCGGATCGCCCAGCACGCTGTAGGCCTCCGCCGCTTCCTTGAACCGTTCCTCGGCGTCCTTGTCGCCGGAGTTCCGATCGGGATGGAACTTGAGAGCGAGCTTCCGATAGGCCGACTTGATCTCGCCTTCGGTGGCGCCGCGGGAGACGCCGAGCACCTCGTAGTAGTCCCTCTTCGACACCACGGGCATGAGGGATCAGGACCGCGCGGAAACCGGGGGCAGGCCGCGAGGAGCGAGCGCCTTCACGGCCGGAGCATCGCCTGGCCGATGAGGGTCGCGGCCCTCTCCATGTCCACGAGCCTCGCCTTCAGCTCGTCGAGGTCGCCGTCGCCCCGCGCCTTCTTGGCCCGCTCCATGGCCGCGAGGATACGCTCCTGCTCGTCCGCGGTGAGCTTGCCCTCCAGGGCCTGTACCGAGCGCATGGTGTTGGCCACGAGGCCGTCGAGCTGTCGCACGACGGCGTCCTGGTCCTTCTTGGCTCGCTCGGCCTGTTCGCGCTGGCGGGTCTCGCTGACGAGTCGGCTGACCTCGGGCTGGCTCAGGCCGCCCGAGGGGTGGATCACCATCGTCTGGCTGCGGCCGGTGGCCTGGTCCTGGGCGGAAACCGACACGATCCCGTTGACGTCGATCTCGAAGGACACCTCGATCTGGGGCACGCCCTTGGGCGCCGGCGGGATCTGGGTCAGCTCGAACTTGGCGAGGCTCTTGTTGTAGGCCGCCATGTCGCTCTCGCCCTGGAGCACGTGGACCTCGACCCGGGTCTGGTTGTCGGCCACGGTGGTGAAGACCCGGCTCTTGCGGGTGGGGATGGTGCTGTTGCGCTCGATCAGGGGAGTGAAGGTGCCGTCCTTGGTCTCGATGCCCAGGGTGTGGGGCGTGACGTCGAGGAGGACGAGGTCCTTCACTTCGCCGGCGATGATGCCGGTCTGGATCGCGGCCCCCATGGCGATGCCTTCGTCGGGGTTGACGGCGCGGTTCGGCTCCTTGCCGAAGACGCGGCGGACGACCTCGGAGACCTTGGGGGCCCGGGTCTGGCCGCCGACCAGGAGGACCTCGTCGATCTGCTCCGCGCGGAGCGAGGCGTCGGCGAGGCAACGCCGGCAGGGCTCGATCGTGCGGTCGATGAGGTCGTCGGTCAACGACTCGTACTTCTGCCGGGTCAGCACGGTGTTGAGGTGCTTGGGGCCGGACGCGTCGGCCGAGATGAAGGGGAGCACGATCTCGGTCTGCTGCGCGGACGACAGCTCGCACTTGGCTTTCTCGGCCGCTTCCTTGAGGCGCTGCAAAGCCATGCGGTCCTGGCGGAGGTCGATCCCGGTGTCCCGCAGGAACTCGGAGATGAGCCAGTCGATGATGCGCTGGTCGAAGTCTTCGCCCCCCAGGAAAGTGTCGCCCCCGGTGGCCCGGACCTGGAAGAGGCCTTCAGCCATCTCCAGGATCGAGATGTCGAAGGTGCCGCCGCCGAGGTCGTAGACCGCCACGAACCCGCCCTTGGCGCTCTTGTTGAGGCCGTAGGCCAGGGCCGCGGCCGTGGGCTCGTTGAGGATGCGTGAGACCTTGAGGCCCGCGATGAGGCCGGCGTCCTTGGTGGCCTGGCGCTGGGGGTCGTTGAAGTAGGCGGGCACCGTGATGATCGCTTCTTCGACCTGCTCGCCGAGGTAGTCCTCGGCCGCCGCCTTGAGCTTCTGGAGCACGAAGGAGGAGATCTCGGGGGTGGAGTAGACCTTCTCCTCGATCTGGACGTGCACGTCCCCGTTCGGAGATTCGACCAGCTGGTAGGGGAGGAAGCGCCGCGATTGCTCCACCTCGGTGGAGTTGAACTTGCGCCCGATGAGACGCTTGACGGCGAACACCGTGTTCTTGGGGTTGGTCAGCGCCTGCCGCTTCGCGATCTGGCCCACCAGGCGCTCACCCTTCGCGGTGAAGCCCACGATCGAAGGCGTGGTGCGGGCTCCCTCCTGGTTGGGGATGACCTGCGGCGCGCCTCCCTCCATCACCGCCACGCAGGAGTTGGTGGTGCCGAGGTCGATGCCGATGAGCTTACCCACGACGGACCTCGTCGTTCATTCTCGTGACCCCCTCGGGGTTTGGTTAGTGTACGCCATCCGTCTCCGTGGCCTCGTCGGAATCCGGGCCCTTGGCCACCTTCACCAGCGCGGGTCGCAGCAACCGATCCTTGAAGTAGTAGCCCTTGCGGAAAGTCTCCACCACCGTCCCGTCGGCGAAGCCCGGCGCAACCTCGTGCAGGAGGGCCTGGTGGCGCTCGGGCTCGAAGGGCCCGCCGGTCGGGTCGTGGGCGGTCACGCCGTGGCTGTCGAGCAGGCTCAGGAGCTCGCGGTGGATCAGCTCGACGCCCATGCGCAGCGCGGTCTCGTCGCCTCCCGCGCCCAGGGCCCGCTCGAGGTTGTCGAGGGCTGGAATGAGGTCGCGGAACACGGCCGCCGTGGCTTCGAAGCCCGCCTGAAGCCGGTCGCGATCGGCGCGCTTCTTGAAGTTCTCGAAGTCCGCACGCCGGCGCAGGAGCTGGTCGCGGAGGTCGTCGCGCTCGAGCCGGAGCGCCTCGAGCTCCTTGCGTAAGGCAGGCGTCCCTCCGTCTCCGGCCTCGGAGCCGGGAGCGCGGTCGTCCGAAGCTTCGGTTCCCGCCACGCTCTCGACCTCGTCGGCGGGCGCGAGCCCGGTGGCGTCCGCGCCCTGCTCCTTTTCGTCGGGCGGATCGCCGTTGCCGGGGCCGCTCATGAGCGCAGCTCCTGGAGCACCTCGGAGACCGACCGTGCCACGTGGTCGACCAGGGAAACCACGTGCGCGTACTCCATTCGCGTGGATCCGAGCACGCCCAGGGACCAGTTGGCCTCGCCTTCGACCAGGTAACGGGCGGCTACCAGTGAGATGTCCTTGAGGTCAGGCGCAGGGTTCTCGTGCCCGATGACGATGCGCAGGCCATCGCCCGAGATGCAGGCGTTCAAGATCCTCACCAGGCGGCTCTTCTCTTCGAACGTGCGAAAGAGGGCGCGCATCCGCTCGAAGTCCTCGAACTCGGGCTGGGCGAGGATGTTCGCGGTGCCGTCCAGGTACACGCCCGCTTCGTCTCCCTCGGCGGCAAATGCGCGGTTACCGAGGGCCACCACGTTCTTGAGCAGCGAATCGTAGAGAGCCTTCTCCTCGCGCATGAGGTCGAGGAGGCGGCTGCGGATCTCGTGGAGGGACAGCCCCGCGAAGTGCGAGTTCAGGTAGTTTCCGCAGGCCTGGAGCTGCTCCTGGTCGAGGGGCTCCTCGATCTCCACCACCTTGTTGGTCACGATACCGGTTCGCGAGACCATGACTACCAGAATCCTCGGCGGGGAGAGCCGCACGAGATCGATGTGCTTGAAGCTCGTCTGGTCGATCTCCGGCAGGACCACGAAGCCCACCAGCTGGCTGAGACGCGACAGGAGGCGCGACGCGTTTTCGAGGACCTGGTTGGCCGAGGCTTCGGGCCGGCGGAGACCGGATTGGATGGCCGCCGCGTCCTGCGGGCCGAGGGGACGGAGGCGTCCCATCAAGCTGTCGACGTAGAAGCGATAGCCCTCGTCGGTGGGCATGCGGCCCGCGCTCGTGTGGGGGTGATCCAAGTAGCCGAGGGCTTCGAGGTCGGCCATGATGTTACGCAGGGTCGCGGGAGAGACGGCCCGGTTCAAGACCCGGGCCAGGCTCTCGGAGCCCACCGGTTCGCCGGTCTCGACGTGCAACTCGACGAGCGACCGCAGAACCTCCTTGCGCCGGTCGTCCAGGGCAGGCGTGGTCATCTCTTCGCTCTTGTCCGGTAAGGGTTTACACCCCGCACGCTCAGATTATACCCGCCGGGGACCCTGGGGCAAGGGGAGCGCCCGGGCGGCGCCTCAGTCGATCTGCGCCCGCTGGAGCACGCCGCTGTAGTCGATGTAGATGCTCTTCCATTCGCTGAAGACGTCGAGGGCCTGGACGCAGGCTTCCCGATGCCCGTTGCCGGTGTTCTTGGTGCCGCCAAAGGGGAGGTGGGTCTCCGCCCCGATCGTGGGGGCGTTCACGTAGAAGATCCCCGTGTACATCTCGCGCATGGCGGTGAATGCCTTGTTGATGTCCTGGGTGTAGATCGACGCGGAAAGGCCGTACTCCACGGAGTTGCCGACCTCGATCGCCTCCTCCAGGGAGCCGACGGGGATCAAGGACACCACGGGGCCGAAGATCTCCTCGCAGGAGACCCGCATCCCGGCATCGCAGTCGCCGAACACGGTGGGCTCGTGGAAGTAGCCCTGGGCATGCTCGCCCTTGTCGAGCCGGTGCCCTCCGACGAGCAGCGTCGCCCCTTCGCCCTTGCCGATCTGGACGTAGCTCTCCACCGTCGCGCGCTGGCTTTCGTTGATGCAGGGACCCATCTGGACCTGGGAGTCGAGGCCGTTGCCGACCTTCAGGGCCTTTACCCGCGCGACGAAGCGGTCCGCGAACTCGCGGTAGACGCTCTTGTGGATCACCACCCGGCTGGCGGCGGTGCACCGCTGTCCGGTCGTCCCGAAGCCGCCCCAGACGGCGCCGTCGACCGCGAGGTCGAGCTTGGCGTCGTCCATGACCATGATGACGTTCTTGCCCCCCATCTCCAGGTGGCAGTGCTTGAAGGCGGGAGCGCAGGCCTCCGAGACCTTGCGGCCCACCCCCGTCGACCCGGTGAACGACACGATGCCCACGTCCTTGTGATGCATCAGGGGAGATCCCACCTGGCCGCCGCTGCCCGTCACCATGTTCACGACGCCCTTGGGAAGCCCCGCCTCCTCGAGCGTCCGCACGAGGTTGACCACCGAAAGGGGCGTATCGGTGGCCGGCTTGATCACGACGGTGTTGCCGAGGATGAGGGCGGGCATCATCTTCCAGGAAGGGATGGCCATGGGGAAGTTCCACGGCGTGATGAGGCCCGCGATGCCCACCGGCTGCCGGACCGCCATCTGGAACTTGCTCGGCATCTCGGAAGGAGTGGTCTGGCCGAACTGGCGGCGCCCTTCGCCGGCCATGTAGTACGTCATGTCGATGGCTTCCTGGACGTCGCCCCGGGTCTCGTCCAGGACCTTGCCCATCTCCCGCGTCATGTCCCGCGAGAAATCCTCCTTCCGCCGGAGCAGGATCTCGGCGGCCCGGTAGAGGATCTCCCCCCGCTTGGGCGCGGGCAGGGCCTTCCAGGCGGGAAAGGCCTCACGCGCGGCGCCGATGGCGCGCTCCACGTCCTCGGGGCCCGAGTCGGGGAAGACGCCGATCACCTCGCGGATGTCGGCGGGGTTACGGTTCTCGAAGGTCTTCCCGGATCGCGCCTTCGTCCATTCGCCCGAGATGAAGTTCCCGTGGACGGTGGCCATCGCGGCCCCTCAGGCCTTGCGACCGGTCATGTCGCTGTTGCCCTTGAAGACCGCGCCTTCGGCGATCACCACCCGCGGCGCGCGGATGTTGCCGGTCAGGCGGCCGGTGGCCTGGATCTCCACGCGGTGCGCGGCCTGGCAGTCGCCGATCAGCTCCCCGCTCACCACCACCGACTGGGCGTCCACCGTGGCCTTGACCACGCCGCCGGGACCCACTCGGAGGTCCTTGTTGATCTTGATCTGCCCTTCGACCCTTCCCTCCACGAGGATCTCTTCGTCGCCGCTGATCTCGCCTTTGACCGTGGTCTTCGTGCCGATCACGCAGGGGCCGGCGGGCTTGGCCGCGGCCGCCGCCGGTGCCCCCACCGGGGTCGGGTTCGGGTGCACCCGTACCGGGGCGGGCGGATCGGCGGGCTTCGTTTCTCCGGGCTTGCCAAAGATTCCCATGGTTACTCCTTACGGTCGAGTCCACGAGGCGGTCGTCGGAATGCCCCGGGAGCGGATGATGGAGCGGGCGACGGGATTCGAACCCGCGACACCGAGCTTGGGAAGCTCGTACTCTACCAACTGAGCTACGCCCGCCCTGGTCAGTGCGGCCACGATGATACCAGAAGGCGAGCGGGCCATGGAACCTCATCAGGACCGGATGAGGGCCAGCACCTCGTCGCGCCTGGCTTCCATGGCCGCGCGTGAATAGGCCTCGAGGTTGAGGCGCAGCAGCGGCTCCGTGTTCGAGCCGCGGACGTTGAAGTGCCAGTCGTCGTAGTCCACGCAGACGCCGTCCATCCGTGTGACCCGGCCGTCCGCGTAGCGCTCTTCGAGCCGCGCGAGGGCCCGGGGCACGTCCGCGACCTTGGAGTTGACCTCTCCGGAGAGGTGGTAGCGCGCGCGGAGCGGGGCCACGATCTCGCTGAACCGCTTCCCGGTGGTGCCGAGGAGCTCCAGGACCAGCAGGGCCGGGACCATCCCGTTGTCGGCATACCAGTTGTCGCGGAAGTAGAAGTGTCCGGAGACCTCACCTCCGAAGACCGCGTTGTCGTCCCGCATCCGCTTCTTGATGAAGGCGTGTCCCACGCGGTTCATGAGGGCCTGGCCGCCGGCCGCCTCCACGCGGTCCTTCACCGCCCTGGACGCGCGGACGTCGTAGATGATGCGCGCGCCCGGGTGCTTTCGAGCGAAATGCTCTCCCAGCAGGGCGGTCACGAAGTCACCGGGCACGAAGGCCCCGGTGTCGTCGATGAAGAAGCAGCGGTCCGCGTCGCCGTCCCAGGCGATGCCCAGGTCGGCCTTCTCGGCCGCCACCCGCGCCTCGATCTCGCGGCGGTTCGCCGCTTCGAGCGGGTCCGGTGGGTGGTTGGGGAACGTGCCGTCGAGCTCGAAATAGAGGCGCACGGTCTCGATGGGGAGGGTCGGCAGGATGGCGGATGCGCCCACGGCGCCCATCCCGTTCCCGGTATCGAGCACCGCCTTTTTGTGCTTCACGCGGGAGACGTCGATGAAGGAGAGGCAGTGCCGGGCGTACTCCTCGGTGATGGAGCGGCTCACGGGCTCGGGACCGGTCGCGGGCGGGTCGTCGGCGTAACGGCCGGCCAGGAGGGCTTCCTTGATCTCCTTGATTCCGGCCTCGCCGGAGAGGGCCAGGGCGCCCTTGCGGACCATCTTGATGCCGTTCCACTCCTTCGGGTTGTGGGAGGCGGTGATGATCGCCCCTCCGTCGAGATCCTCGCTCGCGGCGTGGAAGTACAGCATGTCGGTGCCCACGGTGCCGATGTCGGTGACCGCGCAGCCCTGGCTGCGGGCCCCCCGGATGAAGGCGCTGGCGATCTCGGGCGAGGACAACCGCGCGTCGCGCCCGACGGCAATGCGCCGGGCGCCGAGGTAGTCGACGAACGCACGGCCGATCCGGCGTGCCACCTCGCCGTGGAGCTGGCCGGGGTAGATCCCGCGCACGTCGTAGGCTTTGAAGATGCTCGGCTCGATCATGTCGTTCCTTCCGTGAGGCGCGAGTAGTCGGAGACCACGGTGCCTTCTCCGAGGATCGATCCGCGCAGGCAGACGTTCTGGCCGACGGTGACGCCGGGCCCGAGGAGCGCGCCTTCCACCCGGCTCGCGCTCCCGATCGTCGATCCCGCCCACAAGACGGAACGCTCCACCCGCGCCCCCGCCCGGATGGTGACGTCGGCCACCAACACCGCATCCGGCCCCACGATGGCCCCCGACTCCACGACCACGCCGGGCCCCAGATAGACCGGGCCGACGAGACGGGCCGTGGGCGAGACCTCCGCCCGCGGGTGTAACCAGCCCTCGGGGGTGCGGCGACCGTCGATCTCGACGGGGAAGCGCCCCGCGAGAACGTCCTCGTGGACTTGGCGGTACTTCTCCGGGGTGCCGATGTCGATCCAGTAGCCGCGGTGGACGTGGGCCCGCACCAGGTCGCCGCGGGCGAGGAGGGCGGGGAAGAAGGCGCGCTCGATCGAGTGGTTCTGGCCGGGGGGGATGAGGTCGAGCACGCCCGTCTCGAGAACGTAGATGCCGGCGTTGATGGTGTCGGTGGTGATCTGGGCGGGATCGGGCTTCTCCAGGAACTTCCGCACGCGCCCGGAGGCGTCGGTCTCGACCAGGCCGTAGGCCGCCGGGTTCGGGACCGGGGTGAGCACGAGGGTAGCCGCGGCGCCGGATGCATGGTGCTCCGTCACCACGGCGCCCAGGTCAACGTCGGTGAGGACGTCGCCGTTGAGCACGATCGTGCGGTCGTCGAGGAGGGGCTGCGCGTTCTTCACGGCGCCTCCCGTTCCGAGCGGCGTCTCCTCGATGGCGTAGCGGATCTCGAAACCGAAGGCGGACCCGTCGCCGAACGCGGCTTGCACGCGATCGGGGCGGTAGGCGACCGAGAAGACGACCTTCCGCACGCCCACCCGGGCGAGGAGGTCGAGCTGGTGGCGTAGAAACGGCCGGTCGACGACGGGGACCACCGGCTTCGGGAGGGACAAGGTGAGGGGACGCAGGCGAGTGCCCTCACCGCCGGCCAGGATGACGGCCTTCATGGGCAGCCCGCGGCGGTCATGCTCGGCCGGGGATCATAGCACCGACGGCGAGAGGGCGCGGAAAGCTGCCCTATGTCGCTGGTTTTCAGTATGTTATGGGCAGTGGTGGGTTTGACACCCAAGCCGCGCCTCCCGTATATTGCCGAGATGGCCGATCCTATCGAGGCCCGGTCGATGGACGGTCCGGCCCTGAACCTTCCGAACGCGCTGACGGTCCTCCGCATCTTCCTGGTGCCCGTGCTGGTCGTGCTCCTGCTCACTCGCGCGCAGCATGGCCTCTACGCGGGAGCGGTGGTCTTCGGGGTCGCGGTGGCCACGGACTACCTGGACGGGTACCTGGCGCGGCGGCGGAACGAGGTCACGCGCCTCGGGATGCTGCTCGATCCCATCGCGGACAAGCTCTTGACCGCGGCGGCCTTCCTGTCGCTGGTCGAGATGGGCCGGGTGCCGGCCTGGATGGTCATGATCATCCTGGGCCGCGAGCTGGCGGTGACGGGGCTCCGCAACGTCGCCGCGGGCCGAGGCATCGTGATCCCGGCGTCGGCACTCGGGAAGGGGAAGATGGTGTCGCAAGTCGTGGCGATCTTCCTGTTGCTGCTGTCCGAGGAATTCCCGGTTCTCGACCTGCCCGCCACCGTTGTCCTTGGGGGGGTGGTGGCGCTCACCGTGATTTCGGGGGCGGCCTACTTCTGGCGATTCTGGAAGGACGTGCTTCGTCCGTCGCCGCGGCCGCCGGAGGGTCGAGGTGAGCCGTACCCGGAGAGCGCCGCCCGAGCCGCGACGAAATGAAAATGGGCCAAGGGCTCTCCGGAGCCCTCGGCCCTTCCGGGCGCGGGTAAGCCGCTACCGCAACTCGACCTGATCCCCGATCATGATCGCATCGCGGCTGTACATCACCTTGGCGGTGGCGGTCCGGTCACGAACGGCGACCACCGCTAGCTCGCCGAGGACGTTCCGGGGCGTGGGCACCGAGGGATAGACCGTCCGGTAGATGACGAAGACGTTGCCGGGAGCGACGCCTCCTTGCGAGCCCGCGTCGATGGTCACGAACTGCCCGGCGCCGGCGATGGTGGCATCTCCCTGGATGTCGACGACGTACTGGTTCGTGAGCTTGCCCGACGGGGGGGTGAGCCGATCAGGGATCTCTCGCCCGAGGATGAGGGGCACGTTCACTTTCTCGATCGGACGAAGGTAGTCGCCGGCATGGATGTCCGCGCAGGCCTGCTCGACCACGACCGTGGCGGAGTTCTCCTCGACCAGGAGGACCTGGGCCCAGCCGGTGGTCTCGATCTTGGTTCCGACCCTGCCCTTGGTGGCGGGGTGCTTCACCACGCTCAGCGCGTGGTGCATCGTGTAGACGTCGCCGGCCTTGATGCCCGCGTTGCTGCCCTTGTTCAGGTAGAGGATGTCGCGATCGGCGAAGGCGACCTTGTCCGACCCTTCCTCCGAGCCGATGATCTTGAGGCTCTCGTCCTCGCGGTCGTTGGCGATGTAGTCCGCGCACTGCAAGGTGGCTTCTTCCGTGATGGGGCTGAGCTTCGGTCCGGTCTCGCCGGCCCCCTCGCCTCCTTCGCCTCCGGCTCCTTCTTCCTCTCCCATCCCCTCACCGCCCTCACCGGCCCTCTCGGCGAGGAGGGCGACCTTGGGCAGAACGATCGGGTCGCCAGGGTAGATCCAGTGGGCGTCGGTCACGTACTTGTTGTGGTCCCAGATCTGAGGCCAGAGGTACGGGTTGCCGAGGTAGGTCTTGGAGATGTCCCAGAGGGTGTCGCCCCGCACCACAATGTAGTAGATGGCACCCTCAGGGACGCTCGTAGGATAGGCGTTTTTCGACCAGTGGGGTGCGATCGTCGCCGGTCCGACCTTGAGTCCCGCGGCCTCGGGCGCGGCCGCCGGGCTCTTTGTGAAGCCGGCGGGCCCGGGTTCCTGGGCCAGTGCCGCACTCCCCACGAGACCAAACGCCGCCGTCGCGCAGAGCAGTCGAATCGATCTCACTGCCGGACCTCCCGGACGGTGCCACACCGTCCTTCGGGCTTGCAGGGCCATTCCTCGCCGGACGCCTTGCGCACCCCTCTTTGGGCGGACGGTAGCAGGAAAAACGTCTAACCGCAAGAGGTTTTTTGAAGATTCTAAAGTGATGCTTGAGGCCGCGGCGCTTACCGGGAGGGCTTTTCGGAAGGGGGGCCTGCAGGGGGCGTGTCGGCGGAGGGGGCAGGCGGAGCGGCGATACCCTCCTTCGCCAGCTGGTCCATCAGGCTGCGAGCCTGGGGTGTGAACTTGCTGCTCGGGTACTCGCCGACGAGGCGCCCCAGGTGGGGCAGGGCTTCGGCCTTGCGAGCCGCCGCCACCAGGCACTCGGACAGCCGGTAAAGGACCTCGTCCATCCCCGCGTAGTCCGGGTAGTCGCTCAGGATGCCCTCGTAGCGACCGATCGCCGATCGGAGGGCCCGCCGGGTCCGCTGATAGAAATACCCGGCGTGGAACTCGGCCCTGGCGAGGTGCTGCCGGAGGTTGGCCACGCG
>Ga0209640_10001644_pt1 | contig 19150 bp, 17 predicted proteins | sample RifCSP10_1_FD_184018 | JGI IMG/M metagenome (GOLD analysis project Ga0209640, IMG submission 184018) | Soil microbial communities from Rifle, Colorado - Rifle CSP2_sed 10_1 (SPAdes) (version 2) | ecosystem: Environmental > Terrestrial > Deep subsurface > Rock core/Sediment | place: Rifle...
GTCAGCCAAGCCGCGATCAACGTCATCGTCGGCGAGCGCTACAAAGAAGTCACCGACCAGGTGATTCAATACGCGCTCGGAATCTGGGGAAAAGAAGCTCCGGAAATCATGGCGCCGGACGTCAAAGACAAGATCCTCAGCCGGCGCCGGGCTAAAGACTGGGAGAACTGGTCAGCGCCGGACCTGAGCCTGCACGAGGTCCGACAAAAATACGGCGCGGCGATTTCAGACGAAGACTTGCTGCTCCGCATCTACGCCGGCCCCGACGCCGTCGATGCGCTGTTGACCAGCGGCGCACCCAAACCGCAACTCGACGGCAAACAGTCGCTCCTCCAACTGATCGAGCAACTCAGCAAGAAGAAAGACTTCAACCACGTCTACATCCGCCGCAACGGCCTCTCGCTGACGCTGGGCAGGACGCATCAATCAGATATTCAACAGAGTGGAGGCGAGACTAGTACTCGCCGCGCATAAAGCGCGAGAGAAACGCCCGGTTTTAACCTCCTTTCTTCTCGTACTCGGCCTTGGCACTTAGCACAAGGTCGACGACCTGCAGCCATGTATCGGCCCTTGGACCCGGCAGATGCTCGTTAGTTGAATTCGTTAAAGACAATCATATGAAGCCCCTCCGCCCTTAGCTGCTCTACATTCCGCGGTGCATCTTCCAAGTACAGATCTGCGCCGACTGCCGCTTTCTCCTGCATGAAGCACAGATCCCAGTATGGAATGTCATGATGATCTAACCACTCAATTGTTTGCCGAGCGGCGACCTGATGGAAAAACTTGATGAAAAATCGGTGCGTAATTATCCGAATGCGCACATCAGCGGCCGACAACCGCCGGAGTGCGCCTGGCGCTCCTGCCATAGGTGGCAGGACTCGAAAGAGATCTCTTTGTGTGACAGCAAACCTATGAAGCGCCTCATACCCACCAGGCGCCTTGTCGATGCCCCACTCCGGTAAGCCCCAAGACACCCGCTCGGGTAACGTCGAGACATCTACACCGAGCCATTCGGCGGCGATCGGACGTAAACCACGGTAGAAGTCCGCGCACACACCGTCCAGGTCAACTGCAAACACGAAACGTCGATTGACTGTCATCTCGGGTTTCCAGCGAGCTAACTACGATTAGCCTTTTAATTCTAGTAAAGACCAGACGCAACCGCCCGTCGGACATTTTCGCCACCACAGCGCTCATAAAAACCTAGCACTAACTCGTGAGATGGACGGGGAGGTAATTTATGCTCAGCATCGTGACGCTGTTACAATGATACTTTCACACGGCTGACGGGAGATAGACTGACCCAGATGCTCTACGCTTTAGAGCGACAACTATTTTGCGACCCTTGCGTTCTTTGCGGTAAAAACTTTGCCCTTCCGAGGAGCGTTTCATAAATTACCAGGATCTACGCGATTGGCTCGCGCAGATTGCCCGTCGAGGACCAGATTGGCGGATTTGACGAAACTGGTATCTGCGTGCGCTGAGCTATTTCACTGTTCGATATGTTTGATCCATTTTGTGATCGCTTCGATTACCTTTTGCTCGATGCCAAAAAATCCGTGACTAGCCAGTGGATCGCAGGGATCTGACAGAGGGGTACTCCCTCCCTTGAAGAGAAGGACCTGGACTCTCCGAGATGCGGTAAATCGCGCTTTAAGAGCCTTAGAGTCTTCCGGTTGTGTTACCGGGCAACCGTCGTCCTGGTGGGTAACAACAAGCGCAGGGACATTGATCAGCTCTAAGTCAACGCTCCGCAAATCTCCCACAGCGCTCGGTCCTGTGAGAGAGGAAGTCAGAATTACGCCGTCAGGCCCTGGGGTCACGTTCGCCGCTGCCACCGCGGCAGAAATAGTCCCGCGACTAGTGCCGATGGCCCATAATGGAAGAGCAGGGTACCGATTACGGAGATCACTCATCACAGCGGCGAGATCTTCCAAGTATTTATCCCCGTACAGCCTGTCAGGGAGCCGATGGCCCCTTAACCCACTTCCGTGCAGAAAACCGTTGGCGTCGGTGGTGTCTGCATGATTGTGAGCTAGGAAATCCGATGCGGCGTCGATAACGGCCACCACATATCCTTCAGCCGCAAAGTGGTACCGAGTGCGAACCACAAAGTTGGTCGATCCGGTGTTCTGTTGATTGAGCGCCAAGTTCAATCTGCCGTCGCCTCCCGTAAATAGCATTAAGACGCCTAAGGGACTAATGGGAGCAAAACCGTCCACGGCAGGAACCGCGTTGCTTGGGTCGATAAGCAGATATCTTACGGAAGCAGGATCCAAAGTGTCGAATCTTTTGCGGTGGCCAGTGACTTCCACAACTTGAATCACAGGCGCAGCAGAACGAGCCTCCCGAACAGCCCATGGCTCAATTCCAACAAGAACGGCAACTAAGCAAGCATCCCTATTAATGAGTTCTTCACGCGAGAGCCTCCTCCAAAGTCTGTCTTGTAGAATGGCAAAGCTGCGTTAAGAGAGTCGATGCTCTAGAGTGTGGAAGGATTGCCGGGAATCTACCGACACGGCTGTGACGTACCTGTAAGCCCGGTACGTGGCATAAATCCCCAACGCTATCGCACCATAGATGATGAAAAATGAAAGGATGATTCGCGGCCAGTGAAAGGCTTGCTCGCGCCAGCGGATGGGCTCATCAATGAGTTTGCAGTCATTCCTTACCCTTGCTTCTTCAGCTTCGACGAGTAACAAATTAATCTCCTTGGCTCTCACATAGGCGAGCCGCCGACGAAACCAGGTAAGAGAGACGAGATGGTTGGCAACTTCGCCAATGAAGAAGTTTTATTGCTTCAAGGTGTAGCAGCAAGCGAGATGCCATGTTCGGCAGGACTACGCTGGAAGAATCTTGGGATCTTCTGGGAGTTTCTATGCCAAGAAGGTGTTGCCAAAAGTGGACTTCGAGTGAACCACGTCTCGTTCAATGACGACTTGGCGGTGACGGACGCGCGATCGGAGATTCGGCGCCAGCGCAATTTAAAATACAAAGGGGAAGGCATTTCACGCTTAGGGCCGGTGAAAATGCTGGACTGTAGAACCGCCCAAAGCAGGTAAATTCTCAGACTGGATCGCTCAGATTTTTCACCAACTCAGCAGTAACCCACTTTGCGACCTTTGCGTTCTCTACGGTAAATTATCCGCTCTGAAGGAGCCACTATGAACTACCAAGGGCTGCGCGATTGGCTCGCGCAGATTGCCCAACGTGGCGAGCTCACCACTCTCGAAAACGTCGACTGGAATCTCGAAATGGGCGCTATCGTCGACGTGCTCTATCGCGAGCACCCGCCCTATCCTCCCGCCTTACTGTTCGACAAAATCAAAGATCATCGACCAGGCTATCGCGCACTCTTCGGCCACTTTGCCTCGCCCGAGCGCATTGCGCTGACCCTCGGAGTAAGCGAGCCGTTCGATCACGTGCTGCAATTTACCAGGATGTATCATGAGAAGATCAAGCACTGTGTGCCGCTGCCGCGAACCGAAGTAAAAACCGGTCCGGTTCATGAGAATGTTCAGGAAGGCGATCGCGTCAACCTGCTCGATTTCCCCGCGCCGCTGCTGCACGAAAAAGACGGCGGCCGCTATCTCGGCACCGGCCACCTGGTGATTACCAAAGATCCGGACTCCGATTGGGTCAACGTCGGCACTTACCGGATCATGTCGCAGGATCGAAACAGCGCCGGCATCTACATCGGTCCGGGCAAGCACGGCTACATTCACAAGCAAAAATATCTCGAGAAGAACCAGCCGATGCCGGTCAACGTCGTGCTCGGCAGCGATCCGTTGGTGTGGTTTGCCGCCTCGTGTCCGGTGGCCGCCGGCGTGAGCGAGTTCGATTTCGCCGGCGGCCTGCGCGGCGCGCCGATCGAAGTGATTCGCAGCGATCTCACCGGCCTGCCTTATCCGGCGGATGCGGAAATCGTCCTGGAAGGCGAGATCAGGCCCGGCGAGTTAAGAGAAGAAGGCCCGTTCGGGGAATGGCCCGGCTACTATGCCAGCCCGAAGAGTATGGAGCCGTTCATCCGCGTGAAAAGAATTCTTCATCGCAACGATCCGATCCTTTCCTGCGCCAATCCGGCGCGCCCGCCGCACACGCTGACCTTGCTGCGCGCGATCACGCGCTCGGCGCATGTGTGGGAGGAATTGGAAAGAGCCGGAGTGCCGGAGATTCGCGGCGTCTGGTCGCACGAGCCGGGTCCGCGACAGTTCACGGTCGTCGCCATCAAGCAGCGCTATCCCGGCCACGTCAAACAAGCGGGCATGATCGCGTCGCAGTGTTTTTCCGGCGGCTATCAAAATCGCTTCACGATCGTTGTCGACGACGATATCGATCCGACGCGCATCGACGACGTCGTCTGGGCACTGTCGACGCGCTGCGACCCGGAAGGCAACATCGACATCCAGCGGCGCTGCTGGTCGAGCGCGCTTGATCCGATGATTCACCCTGACTCGAAAGTATTTTTGAACTCCCGCGCCGTGATCGACGCTTGCCGGCCCTACGAATGGATGAACCAGTTTCCCGAAGTCGCGGAAACCAGCCCGGAACTGCGCAGACAAGTTCTGGATAAATTCGGCCGCGCTTTTTTCGGGCTGAGGTAATTTCCTTCGTTTTTGCCGTGTAATAATTTCCCGATGAATGTAGGGGATTTCGCTTCCTATCGCCCGAGCTTCATACCGTTAGTCGCCTATTTTCAGCTATTTGCTAATGGCCCACCGCTTGCTCCCTCAATTGCCGGGAGAAAAATTCATGAAGAACGGCTTTTTTGCAATTTCTCTGGTTTTTATTTTCACCGCTGTCCCGACTTTCGCCTTCGAATCACACAATTCCGACCGCGACGAGCGCCGTTTGCGTATCGAACTCGAAGCAATCCCGTCAGCGGTGCAGCAGAACTTCAATCGGTACGTTCATGAACTCGCCGCGGCGGCCCGCAGAGACGCACTCGACGGAGAGCAAACTCGAAAACAAGACGAGGCCCGAGAGCGCCAAGCCAAAGTGCTCAACCCGATAGTGCTTTTCCGCTGGTAGGGGAATCTCCAAACCGCAAAGCACCCGTAGTAATGTAGTTCAGCGTAGGAAAATTTTGCCGAACTCTTTTTTCTTTTCCTCAAACGATTTCGCTTCGAGCACTTCCATTTGGACGTATTGGATTTTGTCCGCGCCGGGTAGCGGCGGGTAAATGCCTTTGCGGTTGGCAAACTCGCCGCTCTGGGCGAGGATCTTCATGCTTTCGTCATCAAGGTCATAGTCGATGAAAGCTTTGCCGGCGCTGGGGCGGGGCGCTTTGTTGCTCAAAACGGCAAAGTGGCCATCGCCGAGCATCTTATCGAGTCGAACATAGTCGAGCGGCGCGCCTTTTTTTGCAGCAGTGTAAGCGTATTTGACGATGCTAAACGATCCAGCATTGACAGCCACGAAGCGGCCTTGTTATAGCCGTCTCAGTTCCTTCGAAAGGAAACTTAAATCATGCAAATCATCGACGCCGACGGCCATGTCAACGATCGGCCTCGCATGGACGAAATTTCCAAGTACATGCCGCCGGGCAACCGCACCGAAGTTTTTCCGGCCTTCGATCACATTCACTTCCACTTTTTGGAAGGCGGTGAGAAGCGTTCGCGCACCGGCAACGTCGGACCGAAGGAATGGCTCAACTTTCTCGATGAAACGGGTATCGATTGGACGGTGGTCTATCCGACCGCCGGTCTGGCTGTAGGCCGGGTCATTGCCGAAGACTGGGCGATCGCCGCATGCCGCGCCTACAATAATTGGCTCCATGAGAAATTCACCAGCACGAGCACGCGCATCAAAGGCATGGCGCTGATTCCAATCCAGGACGCCGACGCCGCGGTTGAAGAGCTCAACCGGGCGGTCAAGCAATTAGGCATGGTCGGGGCGATGCTGCCGTCGAACGGCGAGGGCATCAAAGGCCATTTCGGCTCGAAGATTTACTGGCCGATCTACCGCGAAGCGGAAAAACTCGACGTTCCGCTCGCCGTCCATGTCGGCGCGCTCCATCACCTCGGCATGGACTCGATCGGTGTTTATTATCCGGTGCACGCGCTCGGCCATCCATTCGGCATCATGGCTCAAGCCGCGGCGATGTTGTCCTACGGCGTATTCGACCGCTTTCCCAAATTGCGCGTTGGTTTTCTCGAAGGCGGCGCGACCTGGGTGCCGTTTTTCATGGATCGCCTCGACCGCTCCTACCCGCACCATTTGCAGGTGGACGTCAAGGGCGACTTCCTGCCCAGCTCGCAGCCCGATGTCATGGCGAGCGAATACTTCCGCCGCCACGTCAAAGCCGGAAGAATTTTCGTCGGCTTCGACTGCGACGATCGTGGCTTGGGATTTGCCATCAAGGAAGCCGGCAACGAGCCGTTTCTTTTTGCCACCGACTTCCCGCACGAAAGTTTCGACGCCAACCATTGCCGCCACGAGATCGACGAATTACTCGAGCGCGACGACATCGATCAAGCCGACAAACAAGCGATCCTGGCGACCAACGCCAAACGTTTTTACGGCATCGCTTAAGAACTTTGGACGAAGTATTTCTTCACGGCCGGTTGAACGACTTGAACGACTTGAACGGAAGCGACGAATTCATTAAAGGAAATCGCCATGGCTGAAAATTTCGCAACGGCAGAAACTTCCTCGCCTCGCGTCCAAGGCCCGCTGGTCTGGCTCGACATGGATCAAAAGGCGCTCGATGACGCCTACGATCAAAGCGTCTATGCGCCCAATCAACAACTGGTCGCCAGGCGTCGCGCATTGGCAAGCGAGGCGACGCTACGTCGGCTTGGGCAGCCCGAGCGCATCGCCTATGGCACGACGGAAATCGAAAAGCTCGACATCTATAAAACCAAACGCTCCAATGCCCCGGTGAATGTTTATGTCCACGGCGGTGCCTGGCGCAACGGTCAGGCCAAGGACTTTGCTTTTCCCGCCGAGGTGTTCCTCAATGCCGGGGCCCACTTCGTCGTGGTCGATTTCGTGCAGATCACTGAGACCGGCGGCAATCTGATGCCGATGATCCGGCAAGTCCGCAGCGCGGTCGCCTGGGTCTATAAAAACGCCGCGAGCTTTGGCGGCGATTCCGATCGCCTCTACATCACCGGCCATTCATCCGGCGCCCATCTTGCCGGCTGCACTCTCGTCACCGACTGGGAAAAGGATTTCGGCCTGCCGGCCGACATCATCAAGGGCGGCCTGTTGGTCAGCGGCATGTACGATTTGAAACCGGTGCGGCTCTCCAAGCGCAGCGAGTACGTGAAATTCACCGATGAGATCGAACAAGCGCTCAGCTCGCAGCGGCACATCGACAAGCTTAATGCGCCGATCATCGTCGCCTACGGCACCCAAGAGACGCCGGAGTTTCAGCGACAGAGCCGCGAGTTTGCCGCTGCGGTGAAAGCGGCCGGCAAGCCGGTGGAGCTGATCGTCGGCGAGGGCTTCAATCACTTCGAGATGCAGGAAACTTTGGGCAATCCCTACGGCATCGCCGGCCGCGCCGCACTCAAGCTGATGGGGCTGCCCGAAAATCGATCCACGGAGGAATCATGAGCCGAATCCCGCGTGCCAAACGCGACGAGCTATCGCCGAAGCATCAAAAGATCTGGGATCACATCCACGCCGCGCGCAGCGGCGGAGGCGGCCCTTATTCCATGTTGCTGCACTCACCGGCAATGGCACAGCACTTCGCCGCAACCGAGGACTACTTCCGCAATGACTCCCTACTGGCCAACGCCGACCGCGAGATCATCATCCTAACCGCGGCGCGCGAAGTCGACGCGCGCTATGCCTGGTCGCGCCACGAGATCCGTGCCCATAACGCCGGCATCCGATCCGAGGTCATCGAAGGCTTGCGCGCGAAAGCTCCCGCCGACAAATTCACCGCCAGGGAGCGGCTGCTCGTCGAATTCACCCGGACGCTGATGCATGAACATACGCTGCCGGATGATTTATTTTCCCGCATGGAGAAAGAATACGGCCACGCCAGATTGGTCGAAGCCGTCGGCCTCCTCGGCCATTACATCACCATCGGCACGGTCATCCGGATGTTCGATGTAAAACCGCCGGAAGGCAGCAAAACGTTTTAACCCTACGAACAGCTGAGAGGCTGGATCCCGCTCAACGCGACATAAGCAGGCTAATGATTTCAACTGCTCGTCGATACCACCATCCTGCGCCTGAAGGTTCAAACCGTTCAAATCGTTCAACCGCTCGGCTTTCGCCGTCGCTCAGTTCAAGCCGTTCGGAGGAGAAGGCTCCTACCGGGTAAAGGACGCAGGTCTGAAAAACCCGGATTGCAGACTGCTCAAAAAGACTGAGAGGCGAGTGATCGAAGGGGGGTATTGGAGTATAGGAGTAGTGGGTTTCGGTCCATTACTTCAGCACTCCACCACTCAGTACTCCTATCGTCTTTTCAGCAGCCTGCCTACTTTTCTTCTTCGCCGAGCATGGTGCCCCGGCAGCGCCGGGCGCCGCAGTAACAGGCGTGCTCGCGCTTGGCGGCTTTGGTATGGCGCTCGCCGATCTGCAGGTTGTAATCGTAGGCCAATTCCTCCCCGGACCGGATGTCGCGGCGCGCTTCAATGAAAACGCGGTGTTTTTCTTCCTCGATCTCGCAGTTCGGCGCGCAAGAATGATTGATCCAGCGCGCCGAATTGCCGCGCCGGGTGGCGTCGATTACCAGGCCGTCGTCAACTGAAAACAGCATCGTGTGCGGCGAGTGCTCATGAATCTTGCTGTAGCGCCGATCGGCTTCGGCATCGGAAATCAGCTCGCCCTTGTACTCGAGGATGCGCGTGCCCTTGGGAATCAACCGCAGAGCGAAAACGCCGCGGCCGTGGATCGGCGAGCAGCGCACGGCGAAGCGTCTTTGTAATTTCTTTTTGCTTCGTGAATTAGCCATGGCGTTATAGGATTCTCGTCTTTAATCGCTATCCATCTGTTTGACGAATGCCAGCATCCTTTCGGCCGGTCGCGGGTCCTTGTACTGCCCGTAGAGCCGCAAACGCATTCGGTCGACCTCGCCGCTCTGCAAGCGCTCGTAGAGCTGGCTGCGCTTGCCGAAGGGACTCATCACCATGTCAGCAGCGACGGCCATCAAACGCAAGTGCTCTTTTGTGCTCGGCGCGCCGCCGCGAAAGTACCGCTCGACCAAGGGCCCGATGTGCTCGTTGGCCAGATCGGAAGCGCCGCCGCTTAACATCAGGGTGCTGGTCAGCAGGCCTTCCATCGTCCGCTCGGCGCGATCCGAAGCCTCGATGCTGTGAACGCGATAGGCCGGGCTCAGGAGCGGCGCCCAGGTGCCGCCCGGGCTTATGTAACCTCTCATCTCGCCCGCTTGAATACACGAGCGCAGGATCTCGATATCCTGCATCAATGACGAAAGGAGAGTTTGCGAGGCCGCGCTCGATTGCCGCTTGGCATATTGAGTCAGGAGCTGGGCAACGCCTAGAAATCCCTCCAGCTTGGTGACCAAACGCAACATGGTCGAATACTGGCCCCAGGTATGAATGTAATTGATGCCGGCGAGCAGCTTGGCGTCCTTGTAAACAAAGACCCGCTCCCAGGGCACCACGACGTCGTCGAAGATCAGCGCCGCATCGACCTCATCGAAGCGCGTGGTCAACGGGTAACGTTCGGGATCGGCGTTCTCGGCGTACAGATCGCGGCAAATGATCTTGAGTCCCGGAGCGTTCATTGGAATGGCGAAGGCGATGGCATAGCCCGCCTCGTCGGGATCGCGCGGCCGGTTGGGATAAACTAAAACCTCATCCGAGATCGGCGCCAGGGTCGCCAAGGTGCGCAACCCCCGCACCACCGGCCCTTCCTTGGTCTCGCCGACCACGTGCAGAATCAGGTCGGGATCATCCTGCTCGCTCACGCGCCTGGTCCGATCGTAGTATTGATCGGTGAGCGCGTGGGTCAGACAGAGATCGTTGCGGCTGACATAGCGGTGATAAGCGCGCGCGTTTTCCGCCCATTGCGGATTGCTCTTCTCGATGACATGGGTCCAGTCGAGTAAACCGACCACCAGCTCGGCGACAAACTCCGGATAGCGGCCCATCTGGCCGAAAGTCAGTTCCGACCAAAGCTCGATGTTGCGCCGCTTGAGCGCCAGTTGTTCGCGGTTGCGCGGCGGTAAATAACTCCACGAAATACGCTCGCCTTCATGATCGACAGTCATGATGTCGCGATACTCGGGCCGATGTTGCCTGTCGTAAATGTCCGCGAGCGTCCTGATCGTCCCGGTAAATCCGGAATGAGTGGTCACATCCGCGATGCGCCGCCCGCCATGCCATACTTCGCGCCCGTCGCGCAGCGCGCGCACGTAATCCGTCCCTCTCCTAATGGGCATGGGAACCAACCTCCCAGCTCGCCGTTGCCGTTTGCGTGAGCATGAAAGTTTATAGCGTCAATTCATTGACTGAGGCAACAATCAGGCAGGCGATACCCGCACTGAGCGGTCTTTCGAGCAGTGTGTTGAAAACGCTGATTGGCGGCTGCTCAAAGAGATCTGAGAGGGTGTTGGAGTATTGGAGTCCATGACTCCAGCACTCCACCACTCCAGTACGCCCAATGACGTGTAAGTTGACGCGAGGCGCGCAAGGGCCGTGATCGTGTCCGTGAAACGTCACCGTAAAATCCTCACGAGCACGAACACGTCAGACGAACACGAATTCACGCGAGACGGTTGAGCGCGAGGAAACATACGAGGCTGTTTGAGCCGGCTGCTCGTGCAGTCATGCGCAGGCTATCCGCTGAGTCGTTCACACAGAGGGCGAATGCTATCCAGCGTCTCCAGCTTGGCAATATAATCTAGCGCCTGCTGCGCTGCATCGGCCGGCATCGCTTCCTTGGCACAATCGAAAAACTTTGCTTTGAGCTCCGCTTCGGTCATCGGAAATTCCGGGCCGCCTTTGGCATGTTGCGCCTCGCGGGTATAGCTCTGGCCGTTCTTCAAACGAATCGTCACTCGGCAGGGGCGTCCGGCCGGGTCGGTCTTCTTCAAATTTGTGTCCAGCCGCATCTGCACTCGTTCCGCGAGCTTGAGGATCTTTTGATCTCGTACCGCCTCGTCGGTAAAAATATCCAGCCCAATCTTACCGTCGGTGATCGCGCGGGAGACCAGGTAGGGCATGCAGAATTTTCCCTGAATGCCGGTTTGGGGCACGCGGAAGACGATTCTGTCGAAAGTGTGTTTGACCACGTCGACGTCGACGGCTTCGATCATTTCAGGGGTTAATCCATGCTTCGCTCTACATTCGAGCACCGAATCGATCACCTGATGGGTGAGGCCGCCGCAGGGATAAGGCTTGATTCTAAGGCCGTCGCTCAGCAGGGAGAAGGACCGGCCAATTTCCTCGATGGGTTCCTCGTGAATCGGCGCGTCCTGATGGAGCACTTGATAAAATCCGAAGCCGGATTCGATCGCCTTCGCGTTCGCCGTATAACCGGCCTGCGCGAGCTTGGCCGACAGCACGCCGTTGCGCGCGCCAAGTCCGACATGGAGCGGCTTGGTCATGGTGCCGAAGTTGGCGACCACGCCGCCGGCCATTGATGCCGTGATGCCGAGCGCCATCTCGACTTGCGCCGCGCTCAAGCCGAGCAATTTCCCGCACCCGGCAGCCGCGCCGAAGGAGCCGAGCGTGCTCGGCGCGTGCCAGCCGTCATGAGCGCTGTCGCGCAGCGAATGAACCAGCTTCGCCGTCACCTCATAACCGGCGACGTAGCCTTCGACCATTCGACGGCCGCCGGCGCCGAGCGACTCTCCGAGCGCAAAGATCGCGGGAATGATCGGCGCGGTGGGCTGCCCCATGAGAGTAAAGCTGTGGTCGAAATCGAGCGCGTGCGCCGCGGTGCCGTTGGCGAGCGCGGCGTTTAACGCCGAAGTCTTGAAACCTTGACCGATGACGCTTGTCTCTTCCTTGGCATTCTCCTGGCGCGCAATCTCCGCACAGATTTTTGCATCTTCTTCTCTGCTGCCCGCAAGCGCGACCCCGAGGCAATCGCGTACGGCGATTTTTGTTGTCTCCACCGCCTCAGGCGGTATGCTTTCGTAGCTTAGACTGGTCACGAACTTTGCCAGTTTTGCGGTGACTTCCATCTATCCTCCAGTTAGTGGCCCAATATCTTTCGCGCTTGCTCGATCACTTCGGGCGGCTGGCCCAAGACTTCTTTGAGCAATCCCTCCAACTCTTCGCCGGGCGTGTAGGTCACATCCATACGGCTCTTCTTGGCATCTGCCAGCAGCTCCGGGTCCTTCAGGACGTTGCGAAAACTGTCGCGCAGGATTTTAATGCGCTCGACCGGGGTTCCTGGCGTGACCAAAACCGGGCGCCCGAATTCACCGCCGGACAACAGCGCTTGGGCAACGCGCCGTTTGGTGTCAGGGACTTTAAATTCCTCCAAGACTTCGTACATGGTCGGCGCCTCCGGCGCGCGCGGGTCGCGCTTGCGTCCGGACTGAAGCAGGTGAAGGTCGAAGCTCTTCTTGTGCCATGTGTTGAAAGGCTCGCGGCCGAAATGCGAGGCCAACGTATGGGCGCGGCAGACGATCTCGCCCTTTTCGACTGCAAGATCCGCGTCACTGCCGCCTTGATAACCAGAAACGGAATTAATCTTCGCCCCCACCGTGAGCTCGAGAATCTTCGCAACGATATAATCCGAGCTGGTGGTGCCGGACCCTCCGCAACTGGGCGGCTGCTTGGCTCTGACGATCTCGGCGATGGATTTATACGGAGTGTCGGCGCGCATGTAAAACATAATCGAGTCCTGCGACGCCGAACCGAGCCAATGATATTTCCGTAGATCGAACTGCGCCTCCTTACGACCCACCAGCTGCTCGATGTAGATGCTGTTGTTGGGCAAGACAACGGTCAGGCCGTCCGGTTTCGCCACGCTATAAACATAATTGACGGCGGTGATCGACCCGGCGCCGGGCATGTTTTGCACGATCACGTTGGGGTTTCCCGGAATGTATTTGCCCCAATAGCGGGCGATGAGGCGAGCCCAGGAATCGTAGAAATTGGCGGTCGCGGAGCCGACCACGAACCGGATCGTTTTGCCTTTGTAATAGGACTCGCTCTGACCCCAGGCGGGCGACGTGAGCCAAGCCGTGATCAGCCAGAGAATCGCGCAAAGGGAGATAAATTTTAAGCGAGGGCGCATATGCCGTTAACACCTCCTCTTAACGTCCGTCGCAACAGACGGAAAAAGCCAATAGAGTCCGGTCGAATGTCAGCCGTTTGGTGTCGCGATTTCCGCGTTGCCGCGAGATGCCGAAGCTATTCGATCGCCGGCCTCTCTGTCAATCGAGAATTTCTGACCGCTCTATTTTAGCTACAGGCATCCATCACTTCCGTTTCGCGTCGACGCCCGGCGCATTTCATGCTAACCCTATTGCAACAGCCGCCTTGAAAATCATGGAAGGGGATCGCGCCCAACAGGCCCGCGCCAGCGTCGCGCGTAACGCCGGCATTATCAGCCTGGCGGTGATGGCGAGCCGCGTGCTCGGTTTGGTGCGCGACCAGGTCTTCGCGGTATTTTTTGGCGCCGGTTTTCTCTACGACGCGTTTCTCACGGCGTTTCGCATTCCCAATCTGCTGCGTGACCTGCTCGCCGAAGGCGCTCTCTCCGCGGCATTCGTCACCACGTTCACCCAGACGCTCACGAGCAAAAGCAAAGAGGAAGCCCTGCGCTTATCGAACCGCGTGGCGACCTTGATCATTCTTTCCATCACCGCGATTTCGATTGTCGCCTGGATTTACGCGCCCGCCATCGTCGGCGTGCTCGCGCCGGGATTTTTTGACGTTCCGGGGAAAGCGGATCTCACCGTCGAGCTGACCCGGATCATGATCCCGTTTCTGTTGCTGGTCGCATTGGCGGCGCAAGCGATGGGCATGTTGAACGCGTTTAACATCTTCGGACTGCCTGCGCTCGCTTCGGCGTTTTTTAACATCGGCTCCATCGTTGGAGGGTTGTTGCTCGGCTTTTCGTTGGGGCCGCTGCTCGGGCTTTCACCGATCGCCGGCATGGCTTACGGCACGTTGATCGGCGGGTTCCTGCAGCTGGCGGTTCAGTGGCCGCGGTTGCGCCGTTGCGGGGTAAGCTATCGTCCCGACTTTAGCGTCAGCGATCCCGGCGTGCGCCAGATCTTCCGTCTCATGGGACCGGCGATCATCGGCACCGCCGCGGTCCAGGTCAACGTTTTCGTTAATACCAATTTTGCCTCGGCCATCGTCGATCCCGCGACCGGCGCCGTGCTCAACGGGCCGGTCTCGTGGTTGAACTACGCGTTTCGCTTCATGAAGTTTCCCATCGGCGTCTTCGGCGTCGCCATCGCCACCGCCACCTTGCCGACGCTGTCGCGCAGCACGGTCAATCCGGATTACGATGAATTTCGCCGGACGCTCGCCCATTCGCTAGGGCTGGTGTTTCTGTTGTGCATTCCGTCCGCCGTCGGTCTTGCGGTCTTGGGGCGGCCGATCGTCACGCTGGTGTTCGAACATGGCCGGTTTACCGGTTTCGACACGGTGCAAACCGCGAATGCTCTGGCGGCATATTCCGTCGGTCTGGCCGGCTACGCCGCGGTTAAAGTGCTCTCGCCGGCGTTCTACGCGCTCAACGACGCGCGCACGCCGATGCTGATTAGCCTCGGTTCCATCGCGGTCAATTACCTGATGAATTCGCTGCTGGTCGGCCCCTTCGGCCATGTCGGCTTGGCGTTTTCCACTTCCACCGTCGCGCTGGTAAATTTTTTGCTGCTCGCGGTGTTGATCCGCCGGCGTCTGGGCACTCTGGGAGGTCGCCGCCTGGCCTCTACTGTGCTCCGGATCTGCGCGGCGTCGCTGCCCATGGCGCTGGCCGCCTGGTTCACCATTGAACTCGTCACAGCCTTACCTCTGCGCGGGATCGCGGTTGAGCTGATCCAAGTTGTCGGTGGCATCGGCCTGGCCGCACTCATCTTCTATTTGAGCTGCCGTCTGCTCGGCGTCCAAGAAGTGAACGACGCAGTCAATGCCGTCGCCGGTCGATTCTCGCGGCTGCGCCGGCGAGGGTAGGGCGACCGGCCGGTCGCCCTACATTGACAATGCGGCCGCGCCGAAATAAGCAATGCCAGGAGGTCTTATGCCGAAAGTCACTTCGCTCGGTCATTTGGGCTTTTACGTTCGCGACATGGAACGTTCGGTTGCCTTCTACCGGGACATTCTGGGCATGCAGGTGAGTGACCGCAGCCCGCGCGGCGCGGTGTTCATGACGGCGCAGGATCGAACAGCGGAACACCACGAGCTTTATTTGGCGCCCGGGCGCAACGACGAAGGCAACGTCAACGTGATTCAGCAGATTTCGTTTCGCTGCGCCACTTTAAAAGACGTCAAGGACTTCTACCGCGTGTTCGTCGACAACAACGTGCCGATCAATCGCGTCGTCAGCCACGGCAACACCGTGAGCATTTACGCCCAGGACCCGGACGGTAATTCGGTGGAAGTCTACTGGCCGAGCGGCGTCGACGTGCCGCAACCCTTCGGCAAGCCGATGGATCTCACTAAAAGTGACGCAGAGATCCGCGAGCAATTGAACCAGATTTTGAAAGAGTGGGAAGAGTCTGCGGTCTGATCACGGTCGGCCGATCTCGCGATTACAAGCCGCCGAAATAGAAACGGAGGCAAAAAACCATGCCGCATATTCCTTACGTAAATCCTGAGATGGTCGTGGATCCGGAAATCAAAGGCTATCTGGAGCGCGCCAGGCGCGAAGGCACGCCACGGCCGGAGAGCCAGGCGGTGCGTGCTCACGTCCCCAACGTCATTCGTGCCTTCTCGCAAGCATGGGACCTCACCTTTCGTAACGGCGTCGCCGATCACGCACTGAAGGAACTATGCCGTGTTTACGTCTCCAAATCGATTCAATGCGAATATTGAGGCGTGCAGCGCTCCGTCCAGGCCGGACGGCAAGGACTCACCGAAGAAAAGTACGACGAGCTGCTCAATTTTGCCGATTCGGATAAGTTCACCGAGCGGGAAAAAGTCGCGCTGACCTACGCCAGCGCGATCGCGTGGAATTCCGCTATCGCGGACGACGCATTATGGGAGAACCTTCATCGGCACTTCACCATCCCCGAGCTGGTCGAGCTTGGCTTTTTTATCGCGTTGACACTGGGCCAGCAGCCTTGGATCAAAACCCTCGGCATCGAGCATGGCGCCGTGCTCGGCGATACCACCGCAGGTCTTGCGCCGGCAGCCAGAGCGGATTGATAGAACCTGGTTTCTTGTAAATCGTTAGAGTCGCATACGACGGAGCGATGGCTTTGTGAGCCTCTCCCCTGTGAGAGGCCCTGCCCCGGCGGGTTAGGGTCAGAATTCGACAGTCTCACTCGCTCCTCTCCAAAAGAGACAAGCAGGAGCACGGGAGTTTCGGCCTGCAGCGTGATCACCGGATCGCAGCGTTTCGATCAGTCGTCAGCGCTACGACATCCTCGACGACGAAGATCGCCAGTGCTTCGCGGCGATTTCTAACGCTCAGTTCATGGCGCTGAAGCAACGTCGTATTCAAACCGGATTGCTTCGCGACTTCTTCGGAGACGACCAGCTGGCAGTTATATTCCTTGGTAGAATCCTGCAGCCGGCTCGCCACATTGACGGTATCGCCGATCGCCGTCACATGAACCGTCGTACCGTAACCCATGCGTCCCACCACCGCGGGACCGCAGTGAATGCCAATGCCGATCTTGAGCGGTTGAGTGAGCTCGTCCGCCAGCGATTCGCTCAACCGGTTGACCTGTTCGACCATGCCTCTGGCCGCAACCAGCGCTTGGCGGCAGCCTTCCTGCGGACCGGCCTCAACGCCGAATAAGGCCATGACGCCGTCGCCGATAAATTTATCGACCATGCCGTCCGCGCCGGTGATGCATTCACCAACGGTTTCAAAGTAGCTGTTTAGGAGAAACACAAGATCGTAGGGCAACTTGTGCTCGGCGATTCCGGTGAAGGTGCGCAGATCCGCGAATAAAACTGCGATCGTTCGTTCCTGGCCGGCCAGGTACGACGGCTGTCCGAAACCATCACGCGCCTGCGCGTTGGCGGGCAGCAGCGGCGCGATCGCTATAGGGCCCGTGGGTCTGAGCTGGCAGGCCAAGCGGACATTCGGCGGGGCGCCGATACGCTGCAGTACTTTTTGTTCGGCGGCGCTGGGCAACGGCTGCCTGGAAAATCCCTGAGTGACCCGTATCCTGCAGGTCGAGCAGCGGCCGCGCCCGCCGCAAACCGAGGCGTGCGGAATGCCCGCGAAGCGACTCGCTTCCAATACGGAGAAGCCGCGCGGCACCTGTACCTCGCGCGCTTGCGGGTAGGTAATGCGGACTCGGCTGCGGCGCTGCTTGAGCTGGCGAATGAGCCGGGCGAGCAACACGCCGGCAAGGCAAGCCCAAAATCCAAAAATGATGCCGTCGTGCAGCTGAACAAGATCCTGGCCCTCGCCCGCGCCGAGCGCGTTGGTTTTTTGCTTGATGTGCTCGATCCAGCTCGGATCGCGGGCGATCAGGAACTCGATTTGGCGCCCCGCCTGGACAAAACCGAGCAGCGCCAGAACCGGTAACAGCAAGGCAGTTGCAAAAAACAGCGCAGCATAGCGCGGATACCAGCGGCGTAAGCGCAGCCAGAAATGAAAGCCGATGCAACCGTGGGTCCAGGCGATCGCGATTAGTAGCGCCTGCCTGACGCCGTGAACCGGGCTTGTAAACCACAAAGTCATCACCGTCTTGGCGTACGAGTCTTCGACGCCGTGCCATTCGTACGCCATACGGGTGCCGACAAAATGGACGGCCAACAACGGCGCAATGCACAGTCCGAGGGCAAGCTGGAGCGCTTCCCAGAACGGAATGCGCAAATGATGGCGCTGATAAATCGCCCATAGCGCAAGTCCGAAGTGCACGAGCAAGGAGCCGTAAAGCGCCGTCGTGCCGGCGGGGTTACGCCACAGCGCCAAGAACCAGACCCGCCCCGCCTCCATCGCTTCGAGCGAGATCAAACCGAGACTGTGATTCAACAGATGAGTCGACAGATAAGTGAGTAGAATGAAACCCGTGACCAGCCGCGTGCGACGGACGTTCATAGCTGATTGGCAACTTACTACGAGCGGTTGGCGGCCGTCCACGACTCGCCGCGCTCGGTTTCTCGCATGGTCTCCGCTATGTACGTGTTTGCTGCTCTGTCGTTGAACGTTGGAACCAACCCTTGAACGCTCCTACGCCCCGGCGCTGTTGACTCCTTGCAGGAACTCGTCCTATTTATGAAAAACCATTTCCGCAGCAGGCCCGCTGCCGGTATTTCGCCACGATTACGGAAGAGGAGTGCAGTATGAGAGATGGATTCAAGGTCATCGACGCCGATCGCCATGTGTTGGAGCCGAGCGATTTGTTCGAAAAATACTTGCCCGCCAGGTTTCGCGGCCGGTGAAGGTCGAAGGCCCAAACCAGTCGCGCCGCTCGATCGACGGTCAACCGATATCGGACGCCGACAAGATGCGCGATACCAGTAAGCAGGAGGATTGCGGCTTTACTTTCGCCGCCTCCAAACGCTGGCGCGAGACTTTTGCGGATGCTCTGGCAGTCAAGTTCGATCCCGCATCCAATGTGCGCGACATGGACCGGGAAGGCGTCGACGTTTCGGTGCTTTTTCCAACCCTGGGGCTCTACATTATGTGGCGCGACGATCTGGATCCGGAACTCAGCGCCGCCATCTGCCGCGCCTATAACACCTGGCTCGCCGATTACTGCAGCTACGATCCCAAGCGCCTTCACGGTGTATGTCTCATCCCGTTGCAGGACCCCGCCCGCGCGGTCGAAGAGCTGCGCTACGCCAGCGAAAAGCTCGGCCATGTGGGTATTTTCTGGCGCCCCAACAAACTCTGTGGCCGGACGCTCTCGAGCCCGAATTATTTTCCAATCTACGAAGCGGCCGCCGATATCGGCGTAACCGTATGCGTGCATGAAGGCGCCCGCACCGTCCTCCAGCAAGCCGGCTCGGACCGCTACAGCGAGTTCGGCCGCCACATCGCCTGCCATCCGCTCGAGCAGAGGCTCGCCTGCTTGAATTTCTGCGCCGACGGCGTGCTGGAAAAGTTTCCCAAGCTCAAAGTCGCG
>Ga0209640_10001645_pt1 | contig 19150 bp, 12 predicted proteins | sample RifCSP10_1_FD_184018 | JGI IMG/M metagenome (GOLD analysis project Ga0209640, IMG submission 184018) | Soil microbial communities from Rifle, Colorado - Rifle CSP2_sed 10_1 (SPAdes) (version 2) | ecosystem: Environmental > Terrestrial > Deep subsurface > Rock core/Sediment | place: Rifle...
CTTCCCCTGAGCCCGCCACTCCCACCACCTATCCGTTTCAAAACAATATAGTTATATAAAATCTAGGTTTGGCCTCGTTCATGCTCCACCGAAGGAGTACCTTTGTGTCTTTAGGTCAATGAGCCCAACTAGCTGAACGTCCGGAAAGGGCCAAACGCGAGGCTCCGCCGATGCCAGAGTTCACTTTCACCCTCAACGGCAGTAAGACCACAGCATCCTACGAGCGCGGAATGCACTTCCTCGAAGTCCTGAGGGAGAAGTGCGGCATTACTTCTCCCAAGGATGGATGTGCACCTCAAGGATCCTGCGGCTGCTGCACCATCCTGGTGGATGGGCAGCCGGTGCTCTCCTGCCTGCGCAAGCCCGAACAAATGGGGGGACGTGACGTCGTAACTCTCGAAGGCATCCCGGAAGAATCGCGACGGTTGCTAGCCCAGGCCTTTGTCAGGGAAGGGGCGATCCAGTGCGGCTTCTGCATCCCAGGCATCGTGATCCGCGCCTATGCGCTGCTCAGGCAGGGGCGGGCCCACGACCGCGATGCCAGTGCGAAGGCCCTTTCCGGCCACCTCTGTCGCTGCACCGGCTACAGCCGCATTCTCGACGCCATTCAGACAGCGGGCGAGGCATGGGCGCATGGCGACAGCTTCCCACTCAGCGCACCGCGTCACCCTCGCTTCTTTGGTGAAGAATTTGGACTGGGTCGCGCGCCAGCTCTCCATCGTGACAATAATGAACATGGCGTAGGCGGATCTTCGGCGCGCTACCGCGGCGACGAGCTTGCGCTTGGCGAGAAGCCCTTCGTTGCGGATCTACAGATCGAGGGGATGCTCCATGCCGCTCCGCTCTTCAGCGCGCACCCGCGGGCAAAGGTCTTGAGGATCGATCCCGCGCCGGCGTTGGCGATGCCGGGCGTTGTGCGCGTCTTCACTGCAGAGGATGTTCCCGGACCGCGTCACGTGGGTCTGATTGTTTACGACTGGCCGGTTTTCGTCGCGCCCTGCGAAATCACTCGCTGTGTGGGCGACATGCTCGCCCTGGTCGTGGCTGACACGTGCTTCCATGCTCGCCAGGCGGCAGAGAAGTTCGCAGTGGAGTACGAGGTGCTGGAGCCGGTGACAGACCCCCTCGCGGCACTGGATCCTGGCGCCCCGCGCGTGCACGACTCCGATAACTTGCTTGAGGTCTGCGCTTTTTCCCGTGGCGACGTGGATGCGGCCCTCGCCACTTCGGCGCACGTGCTGGAGCGGACCTTCTTCACGCAGCGCGTCGAACACGCGTTTCTGGAGCCCGAGGCCTGCCTCGCGCTGCCCAACGGAAACGGGATCAAAGTGTACTCGCAGGGGCAGGGCGTTCACGACGACCAGCGACAGATCGCGGCCGTGCTCAGCCTCGAGCCCGGGCAGGTCGAGGTGGAACTGGTCTCCAGTGGCGGCGCCTTCGGCGGCAAAGAAGATCTTTCCATCCAGGCGCAGACCGCGCTCGCGGCTCACCTCCTGCGCCGGCCGGTGAGAACCGTGCTCACCCGCGAGCAGTCGATGCGTCTGCACCCGAAGCGCCATCCCATGATCCTGCACTATACGGTGGGCGCCGATGCGGAAGGCCGATTGCAGGCCGTGTGGGCGCGCATTGTGGGTGACACCGGTGCCTATGCTTCTGTCGGTATGAAGGTGCTGGAACGCGCCGCCGGTCATTCATGCGGACCCTACCGGGTGCCCAACCTCGACATTGAAGCAAAGACGGTCTACACCAACAATCCGCCCAGCGGCGCCATGCGCGGTTTTGGTGCTAACCAGGCTGCATTCGCGATCGAGGGCATGCTCGACCGGCTCGCCGAACGAGTCGGAATCGACGGCTACGATATTCGGGAACGAAACATTCTGGGCCCGGGCGATCGCTTTGCCACCGGCCAAGTCATGACCGCCAGTTGCGGGATCCGGCAGACCCTGGAGGCGGTGAAGAAGGTCTACAAGACCGCAAAGTATGCAGGCATTGCCTGCGGCATCAAGAATACCGGCGTCGGAAACGGGATGGACGATAGCGCCCGGGTATTGATCCAGGTTCTCAAAAGCGGCCGCCTGGAGATTCGGACCGGCTACACCGAAATGGGCCAAGGGTTGTTCACCGTGCTCCGCCAGGTGGTGTCGGAGGAAACTGGCCTGGATCCGGAAGTCATGGAGGTTCGCACCGTGAGCGATCTCGCGGTGCTGTGTGGCATGACCACCGCGTCGCGGGCGACTTCGCTGAGCACAGTTGCAGTCCGGGCGGCGGCCCTGAAGCTCGCCGCAGATCTCAAGCAACGCTCGCTCGAAGAACTTGCGGGCCGAGCCTACCACGGCGAATACGTCTGCAACTTCACCACGAAGACGGGCGCCAATGTACAGGATCCGAAGACGCACGTAGCCTACAGCTACGCGACGCAGGTGGTCATTCTGGGGGACGATGGCCGCATCCGCCGGGTGGTGGCGGCCCACGACGTCGGGCACGCCATCAACCCGCTGCAGTGCGCGGGACAGATTGAGGGCGCAGTCCACATGGGTCTTGGCTACGCGCTGTCCGAAGACTTCCCCTGCACGAAAGGGCATCCGGATTCTCTCTTGCTGCGCGACCTCGGCATTCTCAAAGCAGCCGACACTCCCGAGGTCACGGTGATTCTGGTGGAAGTTCCCGACGAGATCGGCGGGTACGGGGCCAAGGGAGTCGGCGAAATCGGATTGGTGCCCACGGCCGGGGCTGTGGCAGGCGCCCTGTACTCCTATGATGGAGTGCGCCGCTTCCGCCTTCCCATGGACGACGCCCCGGCGGCCGCACCATCGGTGCCGAAGTCCCGCGGCCGGCCCGCAAATCGAGTTTGAATTTCAGGTTTCGTCTGATGGCAAGACTCACGCCAGTACCGTTTGCAGACCTTGTGCGCCGAATGCGCCGCGAGGTCGAAGTCAGCCAGTCGATCTTCGACCTCCCGGTTGCCAAATGGTTCTTCCCGAAAAAAGAGCTGGATTTCAGTGCGAGCCACTTCTCCGGGCGGGCATCAACCCCCGTGGGGCCGGCGGCAGGCCCGCAGACCCAGTTGGCGCAGAACATCGTTTTGTCATGGCTTGCGGGCGGCCGCATTCTCGAGCTCAAAACCGTGCAGGTCAACGATCACCTCGAGATTCCGCGTCCGTGTATCCACATCCCCAACGTCGGCTACAACGTCGAGTGGTCTCAAGAACTCACGGTGCCCGAGTCACTCCTGGAGTACGCAAAGGCGGTCTACCTGGTCGAGATCCTCAAGAAGAGCCGTGGATTCGGCGCCTTCGACGATGCCGCGGGCTTCGCGGCCGGTGGCGATTCGGTGTACGACACCAGCGTGGGCTATGACCTGGACGGCATTCGCTCAGAAAAGGTGACGGGCTTTCTGCGGTCACTGCAGAACCCGGCGCCCCACTTCGAGGGACTGCGCCGCCAACTGACAGGTGATCTCAGCGAGTTTGGCGACATCGAGCTGCCATCCTCAATTTCGAACTGCGTGACCTTGTCCACATTTCATGGTTGCCCGGCCAAGCAGGTTGAAGTCATCGTTCGCTACCTTCTCGAGGAACTTGGGTTTCACGTCATCATCAAGTTCAATCCAACGCTGCTGGGATTTCAAGAGGTCGGGAAACTTCTCATCGACCGGCTCGGGTACCACCACCTCACGCTTCTCCGCGAGGCCTTCGACCAAGACCTCCAGTACGACGACGCGCTGGAGATGCTGCGGCGTCTCCGGGGGGATGCCGAGAACCGTGGCTTGGCCGTCGGAGCCAAGTTCACCAACACGCTCGTCGTCGCCAACAATGCGAAGTTCTTTCCCACGCAGACCGATCCTTACATGTACCTTTCGGGCCAGCCCCTGCACGTGATCGCGATGAACCTGATGCAGCGCGTTCGTGAGGAGCTGGGATTCGAGTTGGGCGTGTCGTTCTCTGCGGGTATTGACCGGAAGAACTTTGCGGCAGCCGTCGCCTGCGGGATGGTGCCGGTCACCACCTGCACGGATCTCCTCCGCCAGGGGGGCTATGGCCGGCTTCCGCAATATCTGACCCGGTTGGCGAAGGAGATGCGGCGCTGTGGGGTGACCAGCCGTGAGGCGTACGTGCTTGCAACTCGGGGACACGGCGCCGAGGCGGTGGCACAAACCCTGCGCTTGATGAACGGCGGCGCAGAAATCTGGGATCACGAACGCTCGCGCCTCACGACGGTAGCCGACGAGCATCCGAACGATTTTCCCCGGGCGGTGCGCGAAGCCGCGGCGGCCGCTGGCCTCGACGGTGACGCGATCGTGTTACAAGCGACGCGAGTGGCAGGACGTCTCAACGGCCGCGAGATCGTCCCCGCCCTGGCCGATGACCCGCGCTATCACGCTCAATCCAACCAGAGCGAACCGCGCCGCCTGGATCGCGCCCTGGAGCTGTACGATTGCATTAACTGCGACCTGTGTATCCCGGCCTGCCCGAATGACGCCATTTTTGCTTATGATGCAAAGCTCGTCGAGACGCCAACCGAACTCCTTCGCCTTCGTCCTGGCGGCGGGCTCGAACGGTCGCAGGGCAGCGGTCTTGCAATTCGGAAAGCGCATCAACTCGGCGTGGTTCAAAGCTTGTGCAACGAGTGCTCCAATTGCGACGTTTACTGCCCGCAGCACGGCGCGCCGTTCAAGGTCAAAGAACAGGTTTTTCTCAGCCTCGATAGTTTTCGTTCACCGGGTTCCCGGGATGGCTTTTGCCGTCAAGACAACATCCTCCATGCACGCGTCGGTGGCGTTGAAATGCAATTCGGCCCTGAACCGGAGCGCAACCGCGCCGTCCTGCGCGGTGCAGGTTTCATTTTGGAGGTTCAATGGGAGCCTTTTGAAGTCATGCAGGGGAGGGCGACGGACTCAGAGTCAGTGACTTTGGACACCGCGCTGCTCCGGCGAATGAAAACCGTATGGGAATCCATCTTCAACTCGGGCAAACCGAACATGGTGAACCCGGACCCGCTTGCTGGGCGCGCAGGAAGTTCAGTGGAAGAAAAGTTGTCCACGAGAAATACAATCTGAACATGAGGAAACCTCTGAGGCTTCAACTTTCGGTGAGGACTAAACGATGAGCGATCGCTTCCTGCTGGGGAATGGCGTCGTCGTCGCCAGTCTCTCGCCTTCTCGAAATGCAAAGTCCAAGGTTATTTCCGGAGGCGCGGTGATCTGGCAGGGAAAGCGGATTCTCGCGGTCGGCCCCGAGGCCGAACTGCGGCGTGCCCATCCGGATGCGCGCTTCCTTGACGCGCACGGCGGTTTGATCCTGCCAGGTCTCGTCAACCTTCATCATCATTTCTATTCGGCTCTCGCTCGCGGCCTCGATCCGGGATTGCCCCTCGCCAGTTTCACCGATATCCTGGACGGCCTGTGGTGGCGTCTCGATCGCGCGCTCGACCCCGAGACGGTGCGCCTTTCAGCGCAACTGTCTGTTGCCGACTGCATCCGCTGGGGATCCACCACCGTGTTCGACCACCACGCTTCGCCCTCCTGTCTCGATGGCAGTCTGGACATCGTCGCCGATGTCCTGAATGCCAACGGGCTCTCGGGTGTGTTGTGCTATGAGGTGACCGACCGCAACGGACACGACCAAGCCCGAGCCGGAATCGAGGAGAACCTCAGATTCATCCGCAAGCAAGGCAGCCATCCCCGCATCCGCGGCGTTTTCGGTTTGCACGCCAGCTTCACCTTGCGGGACGAAACCTTGGCTGAAGTTGCCAAGCACCGGCCAGGGGAGGCAGGTTGCCACATTCACGTCGCCGAGGACCCGGTTGATGTCGAAGCGTCTCGCCAGGCGTTCGGCCTGGGGCCGGTGGACCGCCTCGAACGGTTTGGGTTGCTCGACGAGCATTGTCTGCTCGCCCACGGGGTGCACCTGGTGCCAGAGGACTATGCCAAGGTAGCCCGATCCGGGGCGGTCTTGATCCATAACCCGGAATCGAACGCCCACAACGGTGTGGGCCATCTCGACGCCGCAAACGCGGGACGGCAGGGCTGCCTGGTGGGGATCGGTACGGACGGCATGTCTTCGGCGATGCTGCGCGCGCTCCGCTCCGCGTTTCTTGCCAACCGGGCCCAACGGGGCCATGCAGGTTCTGGGTTCGAGGTCCTCCCGGATTTGTTGTTCAACAACGCGAAGGTGGCCGGTCGGTTCTTGGAGGAACCACTGCTGGGCGAGTTAGCGCCGGGCGCTCCGGCAGACGTGATCGTGGTGGATGCTCCGCCACCCACACCGATCGGGCCGGAGAATCTTTTCGGCCACCTCGTCTACGGTGCCAGTGAAGCTCCCGTCCGGCACACCATTGCGCGCGGGCGAGTTCTTCTGGAAGACTTCTGCCACAAGACTCTGGATCCCGCGGAGCTTGCCGCCCGCGCCCGCGAGTTAGTGCCTGCCCTACGGCAGCGATTTCGGACCCTGAAAAGGGGCACGCGTTTCCTGGGGTGAGTGAATGGGTCGAACGACCACGGGTCACAATGCGACGGGAAAGGAGCGGCCCAAGTTGACTCCGTTGACGAAAGAGGAGATCCGCAGACGTGCGGTCGAGAGATGCCGCGAGAAGCGGATCCTGATCCCCACGTTTGCCGAAATGCGTGATCCGAGCGCCCTCGATCCCGCCGTCGTTGCCGCATTGCGCGGCGTGGATATGCAGGCGGTGCATCCGCTGAATCTTTTCCGGATCACGTGGCACAACGACCCGAAGACCGGCGGATTCGGTGAGGTCAACGCTCTGGAGATCCCTTCAGAGCTCACTGGCGTGCCCGCTCGCATCGTGGGACTGGTCGGCAAACACTTCCCCACCGGCGCGCACAAAGTAGGTGCGGCGTTCGGCTGTCTGGTCCCACGACTGGTGAACGGTGAGTTCGATCCAACCACGCAGCGCGCCGTGTGGCCCTCCACCGGCAATTACTGCCGTGGCGGCGTGTTCGACAGTGCGCTGCTGGGCTGTAAAGCACTGGCCATCCTTCCCGAGGGAATGAGCCGCGAACGCTTCCGCTGGCTCGAAAGCATGGGCGCTGAGATCATCGCGACACCGGGAGGTGAGAGCAATGTGAAGGAAATCTTCGATGCCTGCTGGGAAATCCGCCGGACTCGACCGGAGGCAGTGATCTTCAACCAGTTCGAAGAGTTCGGCAACTATCTTTGGCACTACGGGGCGACGGGTCCGGCGGCCGAATCGGTGTTTCGCCGCATCGCCGGGCCTCCGAACCGCCTCGCGGCTTGGGTGGGGGCCACCGGGTCGGCGGGAACTCTGGCCGCAGGCGACTATCTGAAGCATCAATTCCCGGGGTGCAGGATTGCCGTCGCCGAGGCTTTGCAGTGCCCGACACTTTTGCTCGCTGGATTCGGTGGCCACCGGATCGAGGGCATTGGCGACAAGCACGTTCCGTGGATTCACAACGTCCGCACCACCGACGTCGTGACCGCCATCGATGACGAAGCCACTCTACGGCTGCTGCGCCTGTTCAATGAGCCGACAGGCCAGGCCGAGCTCAGCCGCCGCAGAGTTGCTGCCGCGGTTCTCGCCGACCTGCCCCTTTTGGGAATCTCGAGCATCTGCAACTTGCTCGCCGCGATCAAGACCGCCCGCTACTTTGAATTCGACCGGAGCGACGTTCTCTTCACGTCGTTCACGGATTCCGTCGAGCTCTACCGCACGCGCCTGGCGGAACTCAACGAAGAGCGCGGCCCGTACACCGAACGCCAAGCCGCCGTGGACTTCGAGCGCTTCCTGGCGGGCGCGACCACGGATCACCTGAAGGAGTTGCGCTATCTGGATCGCAAAGCCATCCACAACCTCAAATATTTCACCTGGGTGGAGCAGCAGGGAAAAACCGTCGAGCAGCTCAACGCCTTGTGGAGCCCTTCCTTCTGGGAGGACTTGGTTGCGGAGTTGCCGCAATGGGATGAGCAGATTGCGGCCTTCAATCGGGAGACGGGCGTTCTCGGCCCGATCCAGAGCGGCCACCCGAAATCGTGAATCAAGAGGATCTTCGATGACGCAAGCAGTGGAAGCTTCGCTGGAAGTAGCACGGAGCTGCACGAACAACCTTGTAGCATTCTTGCGGGAGATGATCGCCATCCCGGCCGAGAGCGGCCACGAAGACGAGCGCTGCAAGCGCGTGTACCAGGAATACGAGAGACTTGGCTTTGAGGAAGTGTTCTTCGACCGCCTTGGGAACGTCGTCGCGCGAATCGGCAACGGGCCGCTGAAAATCCTGATGGACGGGCACATCGACTGTGTCGGCGTAGGCGATCCGAAGGCGTGGGAACACGATCCCTTCCGGGGCAAACTCGAAGACGGCAAGATCTGGGGTCGCGGCGCGGTGGACGAACTTCCGGCCATCGCCTGCATGGCCTACGGGGCGAAGATTCTGCGTGAGCGCGGTTTCCCCGCCGCGGTCACGCTCTATCTGACGGCGTCGGTGATGGAAGAAGCGTGCGACGGCTACTGTTTGCTGCACCTCATCGAAAAGGAAGGCATCCGGCCTCACGCCGTGATCCTCGGGGAACCCACGGACCTCAACGTCTACCGCGGCCATCGGGGGCGCCTCGAGGCCACCATTACCACGCGAGGCAAGTCGGTGCACGGCGCGCACTCTGATTTGGGCGTCAACGCCCTGTACAAGATGGCGCCCATCATCTCCGACGTGGAAACCCTTCACCGTCGGCTGCCGCACGATCCCTTCCTCGGAAAAGGGTCGGTTGTAGTTTCGTTCATCGAATGCACCTCCCCTTCGCTGAATGCGGTGCCGGACAGCGCGCGGATCTACATTGATCGCCGCCTCACGGTCGGCGAAACGGTCGAAAGCGCGATGAACGAGCTCCGCTCGTTGCCCCGCTTGGGGGATGCCGAGGTGGAGCTCCTCGCCTACGACGAAACGAGTTGGCGCGGGGAGCGTGCGCGGCAGGAAAAGTACTACCCCACCTGGGTGCTTCGCGAAGACCACGCGCTGGTGAAGGGTGTGGCGCGGGCCGTCGAGGCCGTTCTCGGAAAGCCGCCCGCGATCTCACGATGGTCCTTCTCCACGAATGGCGTCGCCAGCATGGGCCGGCTCGGGATTCCCACGGTTGGCTTCGCGCCGGGCCTCGAGGAACTCGCCCACACAACGAGGGAATGGGTGGCCGTGGACGATCTCGTCCGGGCCACCGCCGTGTACAGCTTGATTCCTGAATTTCTTGCTTCACAGAAGGAAGAGCTGATGGCCGCTGCTGCGTTCAAGAACGGAGAATAGGGCATGGAAGCGAAACTCAAAGGAAGGCACTTCCTCAGTACGGAGGATTGGACGACTCAGGAGTTGGAGACGCTCTTCAGGCTCGCGGCCGAGCTGAAGGCGGCCAAAGCGGAGGGCCACTTGACGCCGCTTCTTTCCGGCAAGACGTTGTACATGATTTTCTTCGACGCCTCCACCCGCACCCGCAACTCGTTCGAGACAGGTATGACCCAGCTCGGAGGCCATGCGATCTACCTCTCGCCCGACAAAATGCAGATCAGCCACGGCGAAAACGCCCGCGACACCGCTAAGGTCCTTTCGCGCTACGGCGAGGGCATCGCCATCCGCCACTGCGCCTTCGGCGAGGGCAATGCCTACTTGCGCGAGGTTGCGAAGAATTCCGATGTGCCCGTCCTCAACATGCAGTGCGATGTCCACCATCCCTGCCAGATCCTCGCCGACTACTTGACGATCCGCGAGAAGTTCGGCTCGACGGTCGGCCTGAAGCTCGGCGTGGCCTGGACCAGCGCTCCGAATTACGTCCGCCCGCTTTCGGTGCCGCAAAGCCTGATTCTGATGATGCCGCGCTTCGGCATTGACGTTACGCTCGCGTACCCGCCGGAGTTCCGGCTGATGCCCGAAATCGAAGAGCAGGCTAAAGCCAATGCGAAGGCGTCGGGCACCCGCTTCGAAATCACCCACCGTTTCGAGGAGGCCTTCGAAGATGCGGACGTGGTCATCCCTAAGTCATGGGGACCGCTGATGACGACGCGCGACGTGCCGGAAGGGCTGCGCCTCATCGAAGAGTATCCGACTTGGCGGTGCGACGCAGCGCGCATGGCGCTGGGCAAGCGCCACCTGATCTACATGCATCCGCTCCCGGCCGACCGCGGCCGGGAAGTGACCGACGAGGTCATCGATGGATCGCAGTCGGTGGTGTACGACGAGGCCGAAAACCGTCTCCACGTTCAGAAGGCTCTGATGGCCCTCACGATGTAGGAGGGAGACGGGAATCCATCCCTGCAGTCTCGATCGCATCGCGATCGAACCCGTGTCGCAGGCCGGTGCAGATGAGCAAGTTTCACTTTCGTTGTAGCGAATGTGGGGCGTCCTACCAGGAAAGCGAAGTACGCCTGGTGTGCCCGGCCTGCTCCCGTCTTCAAGAGCCCGGCGGTGTCACGAGAGGAGTGCTGGAAGTCGTGCTCGACGTGCTTCCCTCGCGCTGGCCTTCGGCGTCGGCATCGAGCGCGGAGTTCCTCACCGCGTTCCTTCCAATCTCTTCCACCGAATTCCTTCCCCGGTTTCCCGTTGGCGGAACTCCCCTTCTCGAAGTGCACAAGTTGCGCCGCGGGGTTGGAATGAAGCGGCTATGGGTGAAAGACGATACTCGCAACCCGAGTGGATCCACCAAAGACCGCGCCTCGTTTCTGGTGGTGGCAAAGGCGCGGGAGTATGGCTGCGAAACGGTTGCCGCAGCCTCCACCGGCAATGCGGCGACGGCACTGGCGGCCGTCGCGGCCGCGAGTGAAATCCAGGCGGTGGTTTTTGTTCCTGCTTCCACGCCCGAGACCAAGCTGATCCAGATGCTCAGCTATGGGGCGCTCGTCTTGCCGGTCGAGGGAACCTACGACGACGCCTTCGAACTGTGCTTGGCTGCCTGCCGGGAATTCGGCTGGTATAACCGCAACACCGCGCTCAACCCCTTCACCATCGAGGGCAAGAAGACGGCGGCCCTCGAGATTGCTGCGGATCTCGCTCCGGAGTGCCCGGAGGTCGTCATGGTTCCCACGGGAGACGGCGTGATTCTCTCGGGCCTTGCCAAGGGCTTTGCGGATCTGCAACACGCCGGGCTGATCGCGAAGGTGCCTCGCCTCATCGCCGTTCAGCCGGAAGGCGCGGCGGCGATCGTCAATGCCCTGAAGGAAGGGAAAGATACAATCACCCCGGTTGCGAATGCCGCCAGCGTGGCCGACAGCCTGACGGTCCAAGCGCCCCGCAACGCTCTGCAGTGTCTGCGTGTCGTCCGCGCTACCGGCGGGGGCGGCGTGAAGGTCACCGACGAGGCGATTCTCGAAGCCATCGCCGCACTCGCACGCCACACCGGTGTTTTCGCCGAGCCCGCCGGGGCCGCATCCCTGGCAGGGTTGCGCGTCGCGCTGGCGGAAGGATTGGTGGATCGCGATGAGCGAGTCGTCCTGCTCGTCACCGGCAGCGGCCTGAAGGATATCCCGGCTGCCTCGCGCGCTGTGCGACGGCCGTTGCCGATCTCGCTGAGCATGGAGGCGGTTGCCAACCGGTTCCAGCACTTCCTTGCAGAGATTCGACGAACTGGGCCGGGGAGTGGAGCCTCATGACGAAAACGCTAGTCATCGCTTTAGGTGGCAATGCGATCACACGACCCGACGAACGGGGGACAATCCCTCAGCAGTTCGCCCACACGGCGGAAACCCTCGAACACCTGCTGCCCCTCTTTCGTTCCGGTCACAAGCTGGTGATCACGCACGGCAATGGTCCACAAATCGGCAACATTCTGATTCGCGTTGAAGAGGGCGAGCGCCGCGTGCCACCTCTGCCTCTGGACACTTGTGTTGCGGATTCACAGGGCGGCATGGGTTATATGATCCAGCGACTGGCCACCGAATTGTTCCGGCGGGAGGGAATCCGCCGCGACGTCGTCACCGTGATCACGCAGGTTCTGGTGGACAAGGACGACCCGAACTTTGCCCATCCCACCAAGCCGATCGGATCTTTCTACACGGGGGAAGAGACGGAAAGACTTCGCCGGGGAAAACCGCACTGGAAGATTCGAGAGATTGAGAAGGGCCGCTATCGGCGTGTGGTGCCGTCCCCGCAACCTCTCGAAATTCTGGAGAAGGATGCCATCTCTGACCTCGCGGAACGCGGTGCAGTGGTAATTGCCTGCGGGGGCGGCGGGATCCCCGTCACCTGGGAAGGGTGCTCTCTGGTGGGAGTGGAGGCGGTGATCGACAAGGATCGTGCGTCCAGCTTGCTCGCCACTCAGATCCGCGCGCACAAACTGATCGTCGTCACTTCCGTCGAGCAAGTTGCTCTCCGGTACCGCCAACCCGGCCAGCAGTGGCTGGGAACCGTGAACCTCGCTCAGGCCCGCGAATACCTGGCCGCCGGTGAATTCCCGCCCGGCTCCATGGGGCCGAAGATCGAAGCCGCCATTGACTTCATCGCACAGGGCGGCGAGGAGTGCATCATCACTTCCACTGAGCAGGTCGCCCAGGCTGTTGCCGGCAGTGGAGGCACGCACCTGATCGCCTCTTGGGGCGACCGTGATCTGGCCTTCCCTCCCGCCGAACCGTGATTTCCGTATCATTCCCACGCGGGGGCGCCCAACTCCTGTAGAGCAGGGAACCAGAAGTCGCTGCCCTTTCGTTTATAGGTGGCGGTAGTGCCGAAGTTCACCCTCTGAAGGTGATGGGGCACAACATTGGGCACAGGCTCTCGCCCCGACGAACCCCTGGTTCGGGACCAGGAGGTCGGTGGTTCAAATCCACTCGCCCCGACCCTTCACTTAATCGCCAGTTCCGCCGCCCGCCCACTAACAGTTCTTAATGGGAAGTCCAATCTCAGAACTTCTTACCCTTGAGAATCATCAGTTTGCGTGTTGTGCGAAAAGGGGGTTTTTGGGCGAGCGTCAGCACCGGGCGGTATCCACAACGGCGCTGACCGTTGTGTTCTCCTCTCTAGGGGAGTACTCGCTGCCCTGGGCTTCCGCTTCGATGCGGGACCAGATTTCAGGCGCCGTCCCAGGGCCATTGTATTGCCGCCAAACCTCGTGGCCGGGCTTGCTTTCGGCCGAGCGAAGCCACTCCTTGCCATCCTCGAATTTCCATGGACAGGGGAATTGCGGAAATTGCCGTCTCCACGCAGCTCGGAACTTCCCAATATGTTCCGCGACTTCCTCAACGCCCCAGGTCGTCTCGATCACCTCACGGTGCAACACGTCGCCTGAAATGGGCAGTCTTCGATAGAGGACGTGGAAATAGAGATAGGCTTCCTGGCAGCGGCTGTAGCGACGCTCCTGCTGATAGAACGGGTCTAAGTACATGGGAACAACAGGGTCAAGAGCGGCACTCAGCTCGTGACCACGCTTGTACACGTCAGTGTCTTTGATGTCACTCGAATTTGGCGAGTGCGCGTAAGTGACGGCATACATCATGTTGTAAATCGAGAGGCAGTCGCGGTCATATGGGGTCATTTTCTGCACTTGCTGCAGCTTCGCCCGAGCTGCCGCACGCGACTCCGCAGAACCTAGGGGAAAATCGCCCGGCCAGATGCTTGATCCTGTGGCGCCCATGCGGTCGTGGTTTCCGTGCGATTTCATGGAGTTAGGTGTCGTCTTCACGGTCCCGACTGTGGGGTGCTGTTGCACCCGCTGTTCGGGTAAACCACTCCGGCAAAGTTCCGTCGCGTGCGTAGGTTTCGAGTTCTTCGCGGGTCATTCGCTCAAAAAGCTCATTTAGGTTTACCTGCTCGGATCTCTCGACCCACTGCCCGAACGAGTTAATGCTGGGATAGGTGCGAACCGCACTTACCACGGCCGCTGCGTTCACCTCAACCTCGCTGGCACTCTCGATGATCCGCTCCAGGGCCGCCCGTACGTTGCGCTGTCGCTTGGGGAACAGATCCAGCGCGTGGGCGTGGCGGTAGATGCTGGAGCGGTCTTTCAGTCCGTACTCTTTGGTGATCAGCGTAGGGCTCTTCCAGTTGATGAAATCTCGCTCGATTTCCTCCCGCTTACTGTGGGAGCAGATCTTGCAGCCGTGCTCGTGCTGACCGAGCGAAACAGGCTTTGCGTTCTTCTTCGGGTTTATCAATTGAGTTGCTCCACTACCTGGCTCCGTGTACCCGCCGTGTACCTCACTTCGGCGTTTTTGTCGTTTTTCTCGGTTTTGTCAGAACGTGGAATGAATAACTTGCGTGTTTTGAGTGGCGCTGATGGTTCGATCCCCACCGCCCCTACCATCCTTTTGCCAACAAACGACTGTGGCAAACCCTGTAGCCCGCCTCTTTAGAGGCGGGGCATTTCTTCACCGGGAATTTCGGTTTCCAGACACATGTCCCAACAAAGTGCAACCTCCGTCTCTTCGTGCTAAAATGTTTCTGCGTTTGTCGCTCTTATAAAGCAGTTCGCCATCGAACTCTTTCTTCGGGGCTGCAAGGTCGCACTTGCAGCCCCTTTCGTTTGCAGTCGCAGGCAGGGAAGGGAATTGAAGCACGCATGACGCAGCCGATCCGCAACATCGCCATCATCGCCCACGTCGACCACGGCAAGACCACGCTCGTGGACGCCATGCTCCGCCAGAGCGGCATCTTCCGCGACAATCAAGTCGTCGCCGACCGCGTCATGGACTCGGGCGACCTCGAGCGCGAGCGCGGCATCACCATTCTCGCCAAGAACACCGCCCTCTTCTATCGCGACACGAAAATCAATATCGTGGACACCCCCGGCCACAGCGACTTCGGCGGCGAAGTCGAGCGCGCCCTGCGCATGGTCGACGGCGTACTCCTTCTCGTTGACGCCAGCGAAGGCCCGCTCCCGCAGACTCGCTACGTCCTTCAGAAGGCCCTGCAAGCCAAGCTACCCCCCATCATCGTCCTCAATAAAATCGATCGCGCCGATGCCCGCACCAAAGTAGTCCTCGACGAAATCTACGACCTCTTCATCGACCTCGACGCCACCGAAGATCAGCTCAGTTTCCCTGTTCTCTACACCAACGCAAAAACCGGCGTCGCTCACCGCGCACTCAACGACTCCTCCACCAATCTCCAGCCCCTCTTCGAAACGATTGTCGCCTCGATTCCTCCTCCCTCCGGCGATCCCTCCGGCATCTTGCAAATTCAAGTCACTAATCTCGATTACAACGACTTTCTCGGCCGCATCGCCATCGGCCGCGTCTTTAATGGCACGCTGCGCCGCGGCGCCGAAGTTGGCATCGCCAGGCTCTCCGGCCAGCTCCTGCCCACCACCATCACCAAGCTCTTCACCTTTCGCGGCCTCCAGCGCGACGAAGCCGACGCCGTCACCTGCGGCGACATCGTGGCCATTGCCGGCGTCGAAGGCATTCAAATCGGTGAGAGCATCACCGACCTCGAAGCTCCTGCGCCCTGCGAGCCGCTCACCATCGACGAGCCTACCCTGGCCATGATTTTCACCGTCAACACTTCGCCCCTCGCCGGCCGCGAAGGAAGTCTGGTCACCTCGCGCGACATCCGCGACCGCCTGCAGAAAGAGCTGCTCACCAACGTCTCCATCCGCGTCGAAGACTCAGACACCACCGACGCCTTCCGCGTCCTCGGGCGCGGCGAGCTTCAGCTCGCCATTCTCATCGAAACTATGCGCCGCGAAGGCTACGAGCTCATGGTTGGCAAGCCCGAAATCGTCGTCCGCACTGAAAACGGCCGCCGCGTCGAGCCTCTCGAGCAGCTCGTCGTGGATTGCCCCGAGTCCTTCGTCGGCATCGTCATGGAAACTCTCGGCAGCCGCCGCGGCGAGCTCACCAAAATGGTCAATCACGGTTCCGGACGCGTCCGCATGGAGTTCCGCATCCCTTCGCGCGGCTTGATTGGCCTCCGCGGCCTGCTCCTCACGGAAACGCGCGGCACCGTTTTGCTGCATTCTCTTTTTGCTGGCTGGACCGACTACGCCGGCGAGCTCGCCTCGCGCTCCACCGGCGCGCTCGTTGCCGACCGCGTCGGCAAGGCCACCGCCTTCGCCCTCTGGAACCTCCAGGAGCGCGGCGAACTCTTCGTCGGCCCCGTCACCGAAGTTTACGAAGGCATGATCGTCGGCGAAAATTCCCGCGAAGCCGATATGGACGTCAACGTCACCAAGGAAAAAAAGCAGACCAACATGCGCGCCTCCAGCGCCGACGAAGCCATCCGTCTCATCCCCCACCGCATCCTGACTCTCGAGACCGCCATCGAGTTCATCGCCGACGACGAATTCGTCGAAGTCACTCCCAAGTCCATCCGCCTCCGCAAGAAAGTTCTCGACCCCAGGCGCCGCCCTCGCCGTTGGCAGCAAATCCGCGCCAGCGTCCCCGCGTCCTCCACCCCCGCATAGCCTCTCTCTTTCTGTGCCCACCTCCACCTTGGCATAATCTGGATTTGTCATTCTGAGGCCCGACGTTTTGTGTCGGGCCGATCGAAGATTCCGGCCCTGCCGGAAAGAATCCCTCTGGGTTTTGCCGTGTTTCTTCTTAGGTAGGGGCACACAGCTGCGTGCCCCTGTAGCGATGGATTTACGCTGCCATCTTATTTGTCCGTACCCGCCCACCTTAGGCTGTCATCCCGAGTCCGCTGCAGGCGGACGAGGGATCTGCTTTTCTCTCTTCTTTCTCCGTGTCCTTTTCGTCCGGCGCCTGCCCCGACATCAGCTTGCGACGTCGGGGCGCCCTCTGCGTTGAATCCCTTCTCTTTCCCCTCACTAACCTCCAACCTCTCACTTTCAACCTCCAGCACTTCGTTGACTTGGCTTTCTCCGCCGTGTATCATGCCCCTTCGTCGCAGCCTTCTTACCCATGATCGGCCAAACCGTCTCTCACTATCGCATCCTCAGCAAACTCGGCGGTGGCGGCATGGGCGTCGTCTACAAAGCCCAGGACACCCGCCTCGGCCGCAGCGTCGCGCTCAAATTCCTCCCCGACGCTCTCGCTCCCGACGCTCAGGCGCTCGAGCGTTTTCAGCGCGAAGCCCGCGCCGCCTCGGCTTTGAATCACCCGAACATCTGCACCATTTACGATATTGACGAGCACGACGGTCGCCCCTTCATCGCCATGGAGTTGCTCGAGGGCCAGACCCTCAAGCATCGCATCGACGGCCGCCCCATTGAGCTCGACGAGCTCGTTTCTCTCGCCACGCAAATCGCCGACGCCCTCGACGCCGCCCATTCCCAGCACATCGTCCATCGCGACATCAAGCCCGCCAACATCTTTCTCACCCAGCGCGGCCAGGCCAAAATCCTCGACTTCGGTCTCGCCAAGCTCGTCGCGCGCCGCGAGCGCGTTGGCGAAGCCGTCGGTGTCTCCGCCGTCGAAACGGTTGGCGCCACCTCGCCCGACTACCTCACCAGCCCGGGCACCGCCATCGGCACGGTGGCCTACATGTCCCCCGAGCAGGCCCGCGGCGAAGAGCTCGACGCCCGCAGCGACCTATTCTCCTTCGGCGTCGTCCTTTACGAGATGGCCACCGGCCGCCCCGCCTTCACCGGCACCACCACCGCCGTCATCTTCGACGCCATTCTCAACCGCGTCCCCACTTCGCCCGCGCGCATCAATCCCAGCCTCCCGCAGGACCTCGTGCGCATCATCAACCGCGCTCTCGAAAAAGAGCCTGCCGCGCGTTATCAGTCTGCCGCCAATCTCCGCGCCGACCTCGCCCGCCTCAAAAAAGACTCCGACGCTTCTCACGCTGCCGCGCCGGCCGCCCGCGCCGAAAAATCCCTCGCCGTCCTGTACTTTGAAAACCTCAGCGGTGCCAAAGAAGACGAATACTTCCGCGACGGCATGACCGAAGACATCATCACCGAGCTCCTCAAGATTAAGGGCCTGCACGTCTTCCCCCGCGCCACGGTTCTGCCGTACCGCGACAAATCTGTCACCGCCCCGGAAATCGGCCAGCGCCTGGCCGCCGCCTTTATTCTCAATGGCAGCCTTCGCCGCGCCGGCAATCGCCTCCGCATCAACGCCCAGCTCGTGGACACCGCCCGCGATTATCCCGTCTGGGCCGAGCGCTTCGATCGCGAGTTAAAAGACGTCTTCGAGGTCCAAGAAGAAATCTCCCGCAGCATCGCTCAAGCCCTGCGCATCACCCTTTCGCCGCAGGAAGAAAAGACCATCGCCCGCAAGCCCACCGAAAATCTCCAGGCCTACGACTACTTCCTCCGCGGCCGCAGCTACGCCCGCCGCGAAAACCTCGAATTCGCCATGCAGATGTTCGACCACGCCATTCGCCTCGACCCCGATTTCGCTCTCGCCCATGCCGGCATCGCCCACGCCTGTGGCATGCTCGCTGACCTTCATGGCAATGATCCCCGCTGGGTTGAGAAGGGTCTGATCGCCGCCGACCGCGCCGTTGCGCTTCAGCCTCTGCTCCCCGAAGCGCTCGCCGCCCGCGCCCGCATCTGCTACTCCCAGAAAAAGTATGACGAGGCCATGCGTTGGGCCCGCGAGGCCATTGACCGCAAAGCCGATTGCGAAGGTGCCTACAACGTCCTCGGCCGCGCCCTGTTCGCCTCGGACCACTGGAAGGAAGCCGCCGACCTGGTGGACCGCGCCATCGCCGCCAACGGCGACGACTACAACACCTACATCCCCTACATCAATGCCCTTTCTTCCTTGGGCAATCTGGACGCGGCTCAGAAACTTCGTGAACAGGAGAGCAGGGTCCTCGAACACCAGCTCGAAATCGTGCCGGAGGACGCCCGCGCCCGCATCCTCTTGTCCGCCAACTACGCTGCCATGGGCAACTCCCGCGCAGCCGTGGACAACCTGGAACGCGCCGTGGCCATGCGCCCCAACGACCCCAACACCCTCTACAACGCGGGCTGCACCTACGGCGTCCTAGGCTTGAAAGCGGAGGCTCTGGCCATGCTCAAGAGGGCCTTTGAATCCGGTTACAGTGACCTGGACTGGGTCTCCCGCGATAGCGACCTCGCCTGCCTTCACGACGACCCCGAATTCCTCCGCCTCCTCCAAAACCTCCCCCGCAAATCCTAGCTCCATCTCCCTGCCTCTCTGACTCTGTCATTCTGAGGTCTGCCCCACCGGACCGAAGAATCCCTCCGCTTCTTCTTTCCAACCTCCAACCTCTCTCTCCTCCGACCTCCCAAAAACACAACGGGCGCTCCGACACCACCTTGCGACGTCGGAG
>Ga0209640_10001647_pt1 | contig 19147 bp, 15 predicted proteins | sample RifCSP10_1_FD_184018 | JGI IMG/M metagenome (GOLD analysis project Ga0209640, IMG submission 184018) | Soil microbial communities from Rifle, Colorado - Rifle CSP2_sed 10_1 (SPAdes) (version 2) | ecosystem: Environmental > Terrestrial > Deep subsurface > Rock core/Sediment | place: Rifle...
AACACGTCGCCCTGCATCAGGAACTCGCGGTCGCGTTCGAGCGCATCCAGCGCCGCTTCGAGCGAGGCCGGGCAACTCGGCACCTTCGACAGCTCCTCGGGAGGAAGGTCGTAGATGTTCTTATCCAGCGGATCGCCCGGGTCGATCTTGTTCTGGATGCCGTCGAGCCCGGCCATGAGCATGGCGGCGAATCCGAGGTACGGGTTGCACGACGGATCGGGGAAGCGCACCTCGATGCGCTTGGCCTTGGGTGAAGGTGTGTACATCGGGATGCGCACCGCCGCCGAGCGGTTGCGCGACGAGTAGGCCAGATTTACCGGCGCCTCGTAGCCCGGTACCAGGCGCTTGTAGGAATTCGTCGTGGGGGCGACGAAGGCGCACAGCGTGGCGGCGTGCTTGAGAATCCCGCCGATGTACCACAGGCATATGTCGGAAAGGCCGGCGTATTTGTTGCCCGCGAACAGCGGCTTGCCGTTCTTCCACAGCGATTGGTGCGTGTGCATGCCGCTGCCGTTGTCGCCGAACAGGGGCTTGGGCATGAAGGTGACGGTCTTGCCGTAGCGCCACGCGACGTTCTTGGTAATGTACTTGTACATCATCATCTTGTCGGCCATGCGCGTGAGCGAGTCGAACAGCAGGTCGATCTCGGCCTGGCCGGCGGTCGCCACCTCGTGGTGATGTTTCTCCACGACAATGCCGGCACGCTCCAATTCGAGGATCATCTCGTTGCGGATGTCCTGCAATGAGTCGGTCGGCGGCACCGGGAAGTAACCTTCCTTGTGGCGCGGTTTGTACCCCAGATTGATATGACCGTTGTCGTTGCCGCGCCCGGAGTTCCAAATGCCCTCCTCGGACTCGATGTGGTAGTAGCCTTCGTGCGCGTTCTGGTCGAAGCGCACACCGTCGAAGATGAAAAATTCCGCTTCGGGTCCGATGTACGCCGTGTCGGCGATGCCGGAGCGCTTCAGGTGTTCCTCGGCCTTTTGCGCTATGTGGCGCGGGTCGCGCGAGTACTTCTCGTGCGTGATCGGATCGACGATGCTGCAGACCATGGACAGCGTGGTCTTGGCGCCGAAGGGATCGATCACGGCGGTCTCCGGGTCGGGCACCACCAGCATGTCGCTCGCGTGGATCGCCTGCCAGCCGCGGATGCTGGAGCCGTCGAAGCCCAGACCTTCCTCGAAGATTTCCGGCGTGGCCTGGCTGGTCGGAATGGTGAAGTGTTGCCAGGTGCCGGGAAAATCGCCGAACTTGAGGTCGATGACCTGGACGTCTTTCTCGGTGATGAGCTTGAGCACCTCCTGCGTGTTCATGGGATCCTCCTTGGCGGGGCGTGGCCTGTTGTTTGAACCCCGGGACGTCGTAACAGTGGATGGGAGATTCGTCGCGCCATGCCCGCGCGCGCCATCCGGGTGAATGAGTCGGGGAAGTCATTCCGATCGTCACCGGGGAAGGAATCCGGATCACCGGTGACAACCTCGGAGTTATCCTGCGCCCGAGCGCTGGCGCCGGTCAAGTCGCCGCGTAAATCGCGGTAATCCGCGGACACTTTGGGTATCATGATCGGGTCCGCCGTCCGGCTGCGGTGGGGCCATGGCCATGACCGATTCCGCCCAACACCTCTTCGATCTCGCCCAAGAAAAGATTCCGATCCCGTTGCGAGCCGGGGTAGAGAACTACTGGCATGCCTTGCGCGAGCAACTGGCGCACCTGCCGCCCCGCGATTACGAGACGTGGGTGCCGTTACTGCCGCGGGTATTCGCCGCCAGTGAATTTGTCGCGCGCCTCTGTGCGCAGCATCCGGAAGTGCTGCAAGAGTTGCTCAAGTCCGGTGATCTGCTGCGTGCCTACAAGGCGGGTGAACTCACGCGGCGCGTCGTGCGCGAGCTGGCGAACGCCGCCGATGAAGCCGCGCTCAAGGTTCGGCTACGGGTGTTGCGCCGACGCGAGATGCTGCGCATAGCCTGGCGTGACCTGGCCGAATGGGCCGATCTTCCTGAAACCCTGGCAACGTTGTCGGAGTTTGCCGATGCCTGCGTGCACGAGACACTGGAAAAGCTCCATGTCTGGGCCTGCGCGAAAGCCGGTGAACCGCGCGGCGAACACAGCGGTAAACCCCAGAAAATGGTGGTGCTGGCGTTGGGCAAGCTCGGCGGGCAGGAACTCAATTTTTCCTCCGACATCGATCTCATCTTCGCCTACCCGGAAGAGGGAGTGACCAACGGTCAGCAGGCGCTGAGCAACCACGAATTTTTTGTCCGCCTCGGTCAGTCGCTCATCAATGCACTGAGCGAGAACACCGCTGACGGTTTTGTATTCCGTGTCGACATGCGCCTGCGGCCGAACGGCGCCAGCGGCCCACTGGCCCTTTCGTACGCCGCCATGGAGCACTACTACCAGACGCACGGGCGTGATTGGGAACGCTACGCCTTCATCAAGGCGCGGGTGATTGCCGGTAGTCGGGAGACCGGCGAGGAATTGCTCCATACGCTGAAGCCGTTCGTGTACCGCAAGTACCTCGATTACGGGACGATCGAATCAATCCGCAGCATGAAGGGCATGATCGAGCAGGAGATGTCGCGCAAGGGCATGCAGGGCAACATCAAGCTCGGGCGCGGCGGAATCCGCGAGATTGAATTCATCGCCCAGACGCAGCAATTGATCCGCGGCGGCCGCGAGCCGCAGCTGCAGGAACGCGGATTGCTCACGGTGCTGCCGCGTCTGGTCACGGCGGGTTCCCTGGAGCCCGGTACCGGGCATGAACTGGCACAGGCCTATATATTTCTGCGAAATACCGAGCATCGCCTGCAGATGGTCGCCGACCAGCAAACCCAGCAGCTGCCCACGGACGAAACCTCGCAACGGCGAATTGCCTTTGCCAGCGGGTTCTCCGAGGTGAGCAGCTTCAACAACGAACTCGAACGCCACCGTGATCGCGTGCATCGTCACTTTGCGCGGCTGTTTCGCACCGGAAATGAAGCGGCCGGTGAACACGAAGCCGGCAAGCTTGCATCCGTCTGGCAGGGAACGGTCGAGAACGATGCAGCAAAAGAAATCCTGCTTGAACATGGCTATGAGAAATCGGAAGCAGCGCTGAATTTGATCAAGGCGCTGCGCGAGGGACCGATGTACACCGCGTTTTCCACCGGCGCCCGCGCGCGCATGGACCGCGTGGTGCCGTTGATTCTGAAAGCGGCGGGCGCGAGCGCCGATTCGCTCATGACGCTGCAGCGACTCGTCAACCTGCTCGAGTCCATTGGCCGGCGTACTGTTTATTTCGTCCTGATCAGCGAAAATCCGCAGGTGCTCACCCAGCTCGTGCGGCTCGGTGGCGCGAGCCCCTGGATTGCGAGCTGGATCGCGCAGCACCCGATCCTGCTCGATGAACTGCTCGATCCGGCGTTGTATGAGTTACCCACGTCCGACGCACTGCGGAAAGAATTGCGCCAGAGGCTGGACCAGATTCCCGTGGAGGATATGGAATGGCAGATGGAGGCCTTGCGGGAGTTTCGTCACGGTCACGTGCTGCGCGTGGCGGCCGCCGATCTGGCCCGGGATGTCCGTGCCCCGGGCCATGATCACAAGCGGGCCGATGCAACCGCTTTCCCGGTCAGCCCGGAGCCTCGGGACGAAATCGTTTCAGAGTTCGTCCCGGGCCAGGCGCCGGAGCAGACCGGCGCGGCGCTCGCCACGGTGGCCGAATGCGTATTGGCGGCGGGGCTCGAGATCGCACAGCGCGATCTCGAGCGCAAGCATGGCGCGCCGCATTGCCCGGGAACGGAAACCCCTCCCGCTTTTGCCGTCATCGGTTACGGCAAGCTGGGCAGCCGGGAGCTCGGTTACGGTTCCGATCTGGACATGATTTTCCTCTATGAAGCTTGCGAGGAAGGCGCCACCCGCGGGCCGCGCTCGCTCCCGAACGAGGCGTTTTTTGCCCGCCTCGGCCAGCGGCTGATCCATGTCCTGACCGCCCGCACGCCCGGGGGGATTCTGTATGAAGTGGACATGCGTCTGCGTCCGAGCGGGAAAAGCGGCCCGCTGGTGACGAGTCTCACGGCCTTTCGCGACTATCAATCGCGACAAGCCTGGACTTGGGAACACCAGGCGCTGGTCCGGGCGCGACCGGTGGCCGGAAGCGAGAAATTGGCGCGGGAATTTTCCCGGGTCCGGGAGGAGATCCTGTGCCGCCCGCGCGCCGAGGCCGCGCTCAAGGCCGAGGTGCGGGAGATGCGGGAAAAGATGGCAGCCGAGAAGGCGCGCCACGACACGCCGCAGGCGGACGTCAAGCACGACCCGGGTGGTATCGTCGATATCGAATTTATGGTGCAATACTGGGTCCTTCGGTGGGCGCACGATCATCCCGGGCTGACTCGCCACACGGACAATATCCACATATTGGAAGCGTTGAAAACGGAGGGTCTGCTGGAAGCCAGGCAGGCGCGGTTGCTGGCGGAGGCCTACCGGCGTTACCTCTTCGTGGAGCATCGGTTAAAGCTGATGGAACGCGGGTCGCTCACGGACCCCGCGGAACTGGGCGACTGGCCGGAAAGAGTGCGGCAGATCTGGGATGAAGTGATGAATTAAGAATTCACAGGATTAACAGGATTTTTCAGGATTTACAGGATTACTCCAGATCAATTCTTTAATCTTGTTAATCCTGTTTTAATCCTGTAAATCCTGTCTATTTATTGGTTTTGTTTGGAGATAAATCGATGTCAATGGCGGATCGTGACGGCGTCATCTGGTATGACGGCAAGCTGGTGCCGTGGCGCGAGGCGACCACCCATGTGCTGACCCACACGCTGCACTACGGGATGGGTGTGTTCGAAGGCGTGCGCGCGTACAAAACGCCGAAGGGCCCGGCGATCTTCCGGTTGGCGGCCCACATCGACCGTCTGTTCCGCTCGGCGCATATCCTGTGCATGAAGATTCCTTACGACAAGAACACGCTGAGCGAGGCCACGCACGAGTCGGTGCGCAGCAACAAACTGGATTCGGCCTACATCCGCCCGATGTGTTTTTACGGAGCCGAAGGCATGGGCTTGCGCGCCGACAACCTCAAGGTGCACGTCATCATCGCCGCCTGGAACTGGGGCGCCTATTTGGGTGAAGACGGCCAGAAAAACGGCATCCGCGTGCGCACGGCGTCCATCAACCGGCATCACGTCAACATCACCATGTGTCGCGCCAAGGCGAACGGCAACTACATGAACTCCATGATGGCCTTTCGCGAGGCGCTCTCCGCCGGTTGCGACGAAGCCCTGCTGCTCGACACCGAAGGGTATGTCTCCGAGGGCAGCGGAGAGAATATTTTTATCGTGCGTGACGGCGTGATGTATACCCCGGATCTGACCACGGCGCTCGACGGCATCACCCGCGCCACCATCATTCAGCTGGCCGCCGATCTCGGCGTCAAGGTGGTCGAGAAACGCATCACGCGCGACGAGGTCTATATCGCCGACGAGGCCTTCTTCACCGGCACCGCCGCCGAGGTGACCCCGATCCGCGAACTCGACGGCCGCACCATCGGGCCCGGCAAGCGCGGACCGGTCACCGAGAAACTTCAGTCACTCTATTTCGATATCGTGCACGGACGCAGCGCGAAATATCCCGAGTGGCTGACGCCGGTCGGGTGAGGACTGAGTGCTAAGTCCTAAGTCCTCAGCATTTGTCAGGAGAATGTCATTGGTATACAAAACGACAAGCACGCCAAAGTCCGACAGCGGCAACATTGAGCCCAACGCGCAGAACCGCTATGAGGTCACGCGCGCGGATCTCCCGCTTTCCTGTCCCATGCCCGGCATGTCGCTGTGGAATTCACATCCGCGCGTCTATCTGCCGATCGAGAACAGCGGTGAGGAGCGTTGCATGTATTGCGGGGCGGTGTTCGTGCTCAAGGATTGATTCCAGCGCTCGGTCCTTGGCGCCGGTCGCTTCCACGTCTTAGGTCCTTGCATCACGATCGGGAGCGAGCAGCCGGTAACCGGCTCCGATCAGGGGTATTTTTTTGTTGCTGTGCAGGTTATTTCCAGTCAGTTAATTTTCTGCTTTCTTTTTTCCGGTTGAACCCGACTCTAGTACTGCCTAGAATCTTGCGGACTCGAATGTTAATGGCCGGATGATCAGTTACGAAGATTCTTTCGTCATGCGTGATAATTAAATTAACAACCACGTGGCAAGCCTGGCAGAACGTTTCCTCGTCGTGGGCCCGGCCTGGGTCGGCGACATGGTGCTCGCGCAAAGCCTGTTTATTTTCCTTAAACAGCGTCATCCCGGTTCCCGAATCGAAGTCCTTGCCCCGGGCTGGACGCGCGCGCTGCTCGAGCGCATGCCCGAAGTGGACGAGGCCATCGCGCTGGACATCGGCCATGGCGAATTGAAACTCGGCACGCGCCTGCGGCTCGGACGCCAGCTGCGTGAGCGCCGCTACGACCGCGCCATCGTTTTACCCAATTCATTCAAATCCGCGCTGGTTCCTTTTGCCGCGCGCGCCCGCGTGCGCACCGGATTTACCGGTGAACTGCGTTACGGACTGCTCAACGATATTCGCCGACTCGATCAGAATAAATTCCCCCGCACCGTGGACCGGTTCGTCGCGCTCGCACTCGATCCGGACGAGCCGCTCCCGGAAATACCGCCGCCGCGAATCCGCGCGGACGTCGACAAGGCCCGCATGGCGCTGGCGCGGCTGGTGAGGAGCCTGCCGGTGAAGCCGGTGTTGGGGCTGTGCCCCGGCGCGGAGTATGGTCCGGCCAAGCGCTGGCCCGCGGAATATTACGCCGACGTGGCCAAGGCGAAACTCGATGAGGGTTGGGAGGTCTGGCTGTTCGGATCGGAAAACGATGCCCCGGTTTCCGGCGCCATTCAGTCGCTGACCGGGAATCGCTGCCTCGATCTCAGCGGCAAGACCACGCTCAGCGAGGCGATTGACCTGATGTCGTTGACCACGGCGGTGGTGACCAACGATTCGGGACTCATGCACGTTGCGGCGGCGCTGGGGCGCGCGTTGATTGCCATCTACGGCTCGACCGACCCCGGTCACACCCCGCCCATGAGCGAGGAGGCGTCGATTTTGTATCTGAGCGTCGAGTGCAGTCCCTGTTTCGAGCGCGAGTGCCCGTTCGGTCATTATCGATGTCTGCGTGATATCATGCCCGACACCGTGCTCCATACGCTTCGCCGCCTGGCCGGACCGACCGGCACCTCGGTGGAATTCAGGCCATGAAAGTCAGCGGGTTTACCTTCGTGCGAAATGGCACGCTGCTCGGTTATCCCTTCATCGAAAGCATCCGCTCGGTGCTGCCGATTTGCGATGAGTTCGTGGTGGCGGTGGCGCGGGGAGATGACGACACGCCGGAACGCCTGCGCGCGCTGGCGCGGGAGGAGCCCAAGCTGCGCACGATCGAGACGCAGTGGAATGAGACCATGACCGACCGGGGATACGTCTACGCGCAACAGAAGATGATCGCCCAGTTCAATTGCGCCGGTGACTGGGCGTTTTACCTGGAAGGGGATGAGGTGGTGCACGAAAGCGATTTGCCCGCGATCCGGGCCGCCATGGAGCGGCACGCGGACAATCCCGGGGTCGAAGCCCTGGTTTTCGATTATTACCATTTTTTCGGCGGCACCGAATGGATCGCGGTCAGTCCGGGCTGGTACCGCCGGGCGCCGCGCATCATCCGGAACAGCATTCGCAACTACTCGCCCGACGGCCTGTTTTTTGTCGTCATGGATCACAACAAGCGCGGACGCTACCCGTATGCGGCGCTGGCCGGTGCCCATATCTATCACTATGGCCACGCGCGCCGGCAGGATCGCATGCGCGAAAAAATCCAGCGCGTCAGCCGCTACTGGGGCCACGCGCCGCCCGCGTTCAATTCCTACACCATCGATCCACAGGCATTGCGCCGTTTTGAGGGCACGCATCCGGCAATCATGCGGGATTGGCTGGCGCGCGAGGCGGAAACCTCGTTCGTTCCCGACCCCGGCCATTCGCCGACGCGACGCGAGCGCAAGCACCGGTGGCTCATGTCGCTGGAGCGCGCCTTCGGCTGGGAATTGAGCAAGCGACATTACCGGATCGTAAAGGGCGCCTAGCATGGCCTGGCGTGACACCGTCTGGTCACGGCGAATCGACGCGACGGGCAAGGGCCTGGCCGTGATATCCATATTCTCATTGCCGTTCTCGACAACCCTTTTTGCAGTGGCAAGCTCGCTATCGGTTCTGGCCTGGCTCGCCACCGGTGACTGGGCCGGTAAGCTATTCCGAATCTGGGAGAATCCGGTGGCACGTTACGCGATCGTGTTCTTCGGGCTGCTATGCCTGGGTGGGCTTTATTCGAGCGCAGGGTTTGAGGACGTCCGCGCCGTGCTCGGCAAGTACAGTAAGCTGCTGTACATTCCGGTCGTGATTTCTATCCTGGACCAGACCGAGTGGCGGACGCGCGCGTACGCGTCGTTCGTGGTCTCGATGGGGTTCGTGCTGCTGCTGTCCTACGCAAAATTGCTCGGACTTTTGCCTCTGGATGCCTTTGCCGAAGATTATTCCATCGCCAAGACCCACATCCTTCACGGGGTGCTCATGGCCCTGTTGCTCTATCTCCTATTGAGCTGGGCGCTGCGCCATCCACGCTGGCGCTGGCCGTGCGTGCTCGGCGCGGTACTTACCGCCTACAATCTGTTTTTCATGACCTCGGGACGCACCGGCTGGGTGGTGTTTTTCGTGCTCGTGGGAGCGCTGTGCTTGCAGCAGTGGCGCTGGCGCGGAGCCCTGGTTGCGTCGTTGTTGGCCGTGACGCTGGTGGGTTCGCTGTATGCCACGTCCGCCGTGTTCGAGGAGCGCGTGCATCTGGCCGTCAATGAGATTCACGAATTCAGTTCCTCCGTCGATCGAAAATCTAACGCGAGTGCCGAGGGCGGCGTCAGTCTTCGTCTCGAGCATTACCTCAATACTTTGACATTGATCGCGCGCCATCCCGTTTTCGGCGGCGGCACGGGGAGCTGGAAAAAGGAATACGCCGAGCTTGTCTCCGGCCGCGAGACAATCAAGCTTTCCGACGCGCACAATGAATATCTCATGATCGCGACGCAATTGGGCCTGGCGGGACTGGTAGTTTATCTCGTGATGCTAATCCGCCAGTGGCGGGCAACCGCGGCCCTGACACCGGACTGGCGGGTGCTGGCGCAGGGCATCGTGGCGATGATGGCGGTGGCGGGGCTGTTCAATACCTCGCTGCTTTATACCCACGAGGGCAAGGTCTATACCGTGATGGCCGGCGTGGTGTTCGCGGCCTTGCCGCGTCGCCGCGCCACACCCTCAACGCCGGAATCCGTGTGAACCGGTAATGGCCAGACTTTCCGTCGTCATCATCACGCTCAACGAGGCCGACAACATCCGCGACTGTCTCGAGAGCGTGCGGTGGGCGGACGAGATCGTCGTTCTGGATTCGGGTTCCACCGACGGTACCGTGAGCATATGCCGCGAGTACACCGGCAAGGTTCACGTCAACGCCAACTGGCAGGGCTTCGGCGCGCAGAAAAATCGCGCGCTGACTCATGCGACCGGCGATTGGGTGCTGTCGCTGGACGCGGACGAGCGGGTCACCGGGAATCTGCGCGCGGAGATTCAGGCGGCGTTGCGCGAACCGGGCAGGGTCATTGCATTTGAAATCCCGCGTCTGTCGGTCTTTTGCGGACGTGAAATCCGTCACGGCGATTGGTGGCCGGATTACGTGGTGCGCCTGTTCCGGCGCAGCGCGGCGCGTTTCAGCGATGACATCGTCCATGAACGGTTGCTGTTCGACGGTCAGCCCGGAAGGCTCGTGAATCCGTTGTCACATCTCGCGTATCATAGCCTCGATCAGTTGCTGGAAAAGCTCAATCGGTATACGAGCGCCGGCGCGCGCGCCATGTATCAGAAAGGGCGTCGCGGCGGTATAGGGCGCGCCCTGACACACGGTCTGTGGTCATTCGTGCGCGCGTATCTGTTCCGCCGCGGTTTCCTGGACGGTCGCGAGGGCATCATCCTGGCGGTTGCCGGCGCGCAGTCGTCCTACTACCGCTACCTGAAATTAATGTACCTGGAGAAGACGATCGGCACGCGCATCGACGATCGGTGACCCGGTTCACCCGGGCGGATGAGCAGCCAGGCCGCGCTGGCCGCCGGCAGACGCCGGCGATGATCCCGGTTTTTCGGTGAAAATATCCATGAGGTGTTGGCCGCTGTTCTCCACACGCAGGGCGGCACCGCCCTCGCACGCGCGGCTGGCGTAGACGTCGTACTGCTTCCGGACGGTTTCCACGGCCGCTTGGAGCGATGCCGGTGAGAAATCCTTCACGGCCAGTCCGGCTCCGTAGCGCTCCACCAGCCGACCCATCCAGGTTCCGGCAGTCGTGATGACGGGCGCGCCCAACGACAGGGCATCCAGCGTGATGCCGCTCACGCGGTCGCTAAAATCCTGCCGGCGATACGGTTGCAAACAGACAGCCCCGGCATAAAGCGCGGCGTAATCTTCCTTCGACAGGGTTTCCGGCCGGATCGTCAGGCGCGGATAGCCGATCCGCTCCAGCCGTGCGAGATCGTCCGCGGTTTTGGAATCGTAACGGTGCTGGTGGTCGGGCGATGTCTGCACGATGACCGGAAGATTTGATCCCGAGGCGGCGAGGTGCGCAACAAAATCCACGACGGCCGCGATCCCCTTGTCCTGTCGCGCGGCCCCGGCATAGAGCACATGCGTGAACGGAACGGCGCGGGGAAACGGATGCGGCGTAAGCGGATACGGAGCCATGCGCGCATCGGCGAAACCGCTGTCGCGCAGGATTTTGGCCACGGTTTCGGTGGGCCCCAGTACCGTCAGCTGCGGCTGCTTCCGCGCCAACCGCGCGAGAGAACGCAACCGCTCCGGTGAGGAACGCAGCCAGTGAAAATAGAGGATCACCTTTCCGGGCGGTATCGGTTTTCTCGCGGCCCAATGGAGCAGGATCAGGTCTGTTCTCCCGGCGGTCGGGAGGAACAACCGCCCGGTCCCGGCGAGCAAACGGCGATAGAGCAGAAAGGCTTGGAGCTTGCGGAATCGCCGGTGAAAATAGGGCCGGACGCTCGCGCCTGACGCCACGAAATGCCGCAGGCGGGCCTTGCGGCCCACCCAGAAGACAACCGGGAAAGGCCGGTCCCTCGCGAGGAATACGGATTCGAGGAAACTGAGACAGTGACCCGTCTCATCCTGCAGCGTGGGCTCGACAACATGTAGGGTTTCAGCTTTGTCCATGTCCGGGCCACGCCGCCTTGGCACGACCGTCGCGTGTTGAATCGTGACGCGACGACGATCAGTTACAATAGGGAAGGAACCGGAGTGTACACAGTTCCCGGCATGCCGTGAATATCGCCAGCCTTATTATGAAGAGAATCGATGCGCCATGGTGGCTGTCTCTACAATCAAATCAAGCCCGGCATGCGTGCAAGAAAAATTAACATGGAATTCGCCGATCATTATTTGCCGGCCGAATCGTCTCGGTCGCGAGACGGTGCGCACCCGTTGATACACCGAAACCCGAAGCCGCACGGGTGTCAACCATGACGGCGACCGCCGCGGCTCCCCAACGCATCCTGCTCATCGCGACCCGACAGGTCGGCGATGTGTTGCTGGTAACGCCGTTGCTCAGGTCGTTGCGGCGCGCTTATCCGGCGGCGGTCATCGACGCACTGGTGTACACGAACAAGGGTGGAATGCTCGAAGGCAATCCGGATTGCAATACGGTCATCGAAAGCGACGAGCATCCCGACCTGGCGGGTTACCGCGCGCTCGCGCGGCGCATTTTTCGCCGTTACGATCTGGCGCTCACCACCCAGGCCAACGACCGCGGGCATTTTTATGCGCTGCTCGCGTCGTCCCGGCGTATCGGTATCGTCCCGGACAATGGCTGGAAGAGCGCGTGGAAACGCTGGTCCTGCGAGGCGGTGACGGTGCTCGACGACGTGACCACCCACACGGTCGTGCAAAACCTGCGTTTGGCCGATTTGCTTGCGATCACCCGTCATTACGAAGTGGTCCCGCCGCAAGTTCCGAATGCCGCGGACGCGGTCCGTCCCCACCTGTTGCAAACCCTGGCCCCGGGAACGTACGCGGTGGTGCATCCTTACCCGATGTGGCGTTACAAGCGCTGGACCCGCGCGGGCTGGGTCGCGCTCATCGCGCACCTCCGCACTCGAGGACTCGACGTCGTTCTGACCGGCGGTCCGGACGCGGACGAGCGCGCGTTCTGTGCTGCACTCGCAAAGTCGTTTGACACCGGTGTGGCAAGCCTGGCGGGCACGATCGGCTTCGGCACGATCACGTCGTTGCTGCGCTCCGCGGCGATCTTTGTCGGGCCGGACACCTCCGTGACGCATCAGGCGGCCGCCGTGGGTGTGCCGGTGGTGGCCATCTACGGGCCGACCAACCCGGTGAAGTGGGGACCCTGGCCGGCGCACGGAAACAGCGATCCCAGCCCTTATGCCATGCTCAACCGCCCCTGGCAGCACGCGGGCAATGTATTGCTGGTGCAGGGGATCGCCGAATGCATGCCGTGCCGCATGGAGGGATGCGAGCGGCACAAGGAAAGTTACAGCCGTTGCCTGGACGATCTTCCGGCGGCGATGGTGATCACCGCGGTCGAGCAGGCCTTGGCCGACGGTGCCGGGAGGCAGAGTGGCCGACGGTAGGATAACGATTGGCCGGCATCCGTCCGCGTCGCGCGTGAACCGATCGGGTTTGGCAGGGCATGCAGCTGCTGATCGTTAAAACTTCTTCATTGGGCGATGTCATCCACAATCTGCCGGTGGTGGCGGACATGCTCGCGCAGTCACCCGGGACTGAAATAGACTGGGTGGTGGAGGAAGATTTTGCCGACATCCCGGCCATGCATCCTCGCGTCCGGCGGGTGATCCCCGTGGGCATGCGTCGTTGGCGTCGTCGACTGATGGCACCCGCCACGTGGCGCGATATCGCGCGTTTCCGCCGTGATCTTCAGACCAAAACCTATGACATCGTGCTCGATTCTCAGGGATTGTTGAAAAGCGCGTTGCTGGCGCGCCTGGCACGCGGCCCGACCCGCGGGCCGGGCCGAACCACGGCGCGTGAATCGCTGGCCGCGTGTTTTTACGATCAGGCATTTCACGTCGCGCGCGGGCGCCACGCGGTCGAACGCAACCGCGATCTCGCCGCGCAGGCGCTGGGGTATCCTCCGCCGGCGGGCGCGCCCGATTACGGCATCCGTGCACCGCAGGCCTCGCTTTCCTTCGCCGTCCCGGAAAAATTCATCGTCGGCCTGCATGCCACCAGCCGTGCCAGCAAACGCTGGCCGGACGCGCAGTGGATTGAACTGGGAAAAAAACTGGCCGGCCGGGGAATGCCGTTGTTGCTCCCGTGGGGAAGTCCGGATGAGCAGCGGCATGCCCAAAAGCTTGCGCGGCAACTGGCGAATGCCGTCGTATTGCCGCGGCTGGGCCTGCGCGAACTGGCCGCGCTCATGGGCCGCGCGCCGGCCGTGGTGGGTGTGGACACCGGGCTGGTGCACCTTAGTGCGGCCCTCGAGCGCCCGACGGTGGCGATTTTTACCGACACCTCGCCGACGCTCACCGGCGTGGTCGCGGCCCGGCCGGAACGGGTGCGTAATGTAGGCGATTCCCGGCGGATCCCCAACGTGGAGTCGGTCTGGCAGGCGCTGACGGAATTGAAGGTCGTGTGATGCGTGACTTATATATATGGTTACTGCGTCTGCTGCTGCCATTGGTGCTGGTGCGCCTGTGCTGGCGCGGAATGAGCAACCCGGATTACTGGAAACGGATCAAGGAGCGTTTCGGATTCATCGCGCCGCTGTCGACCGCGCGCGTCATCTGGATTCACGCCGTGTCCGTCGGGGAAGTGCGCGCGACCGTGCCGCTCGTGCGTGAACTCATGTCACGTTATCCCGATTACACAATACTCATTACCACCATGACACCAACCGGCTCGGCGCAGGTCAGGCAACTCTTCGACGATTCGGTGGCGCATTGTTACGTCCCTTACGACTATCCCTCGGCGGTCAGCCGCTTTCTCGACCGTACCCGGCCCGCGCTGGCGATCATCATGGAAACCGAGCTGTGGCCGAATATTTTTCATCTGTGCCGCGAGCGTTCCATTCCGGTGTTCGTCACCAACGTGCGCCTGTCATTGCCCTCGACGCACAAATACCGGCGATTCGCCGGTCTGGTGCGGGCGACATTGCAGCAGGTGAACCGTTTTGCGGCGCAATCGCATGCGGACGCGGAACGGCTGTATTCTCTCGGGGCGGCGCCGGAGTCGGTGGAGGTGACCGGGAGCATCAAATTCGAGCTGAACGGCGGCGCGAGCCTGCGGGAATCCGCGGAAGTGCTGCGGCTGGCCTGGGGACAGGGTCGGCCGGTGTGGCTGGCCGCGAGCACGCACGCCAGCGAGGAAGAGATGGTCTTGGCGGCGCTGGTGGAGCTGAAGCAACAACCGCGATTTGCCGACATGCTGCTGGTGCTCGTGCCGCGCCATCCCGAACGATTTTCCTCGGTGGCCAAATTATGCCGCAAGCAGGGATTTCAGACCGCGCTGCGCAGTGAAACCCCCGGCGCCGTGGATCCCGCGGTGGAGATTCTGGTCGGTGACACCATGGGTGAATTGCCATTGTTTTTCGCCGCGGCCGACTGCGCCTTTATCGGCGGGAGCCTGGTTCCGATCGGCGGGCACAACCTGCTCGAGGCCTCGGCCGTGGGCAAGCCCGTCGTCTTCGGGCCGCACATGTTCAACTTTCAGGAGATCAGCCTGATGACGCTGGAGCGCGGGGCCGGCGTGCAGATCAGGACTCCGGCGCAGCTCGCGCCCGCGGTTTCCGATTTTCTCGGCAATGCCAACCGCCGCGACCGCGCCGGCGAGGCCGGAAGAAAAATGGTGGAAGAAAACCGCGGCGCGCTCGCAGCCAACATGCGTCTCATCGAGCAATTGCTCGATGCGTGATTCGTGAGCCGTAAATCGTGAGTCGTTAGTCGTGAGACGTAAGCCGGATTTTTTACGATTCACGACTTACGATTCACGTCTCACGGTTTCAATGCAGCGTCTGCGGCTCGGGTTTTGACTCGGGTGGCGACGGCGAGGCGTGGTGCACCACCATGCGCCAGCCGTTTTCGGTCAGGCGATAAACGTTGGTGGCCTGGACCGGCGAGCCCGCCGGCCGGTTCTTGATGCGGATGTGTTCCTCCACGATGTGGATCGCGAGTTCGCCGTCCTGGGTGCGGGAACGCTCGGTGATCATGAATTGCATGTCCGGTGCGTTGCGAAACAGCGCTTCCCAGGATTCACGGATCGCTTCCGGCCCGCGGAGTATCGGACCGAGCGGATGGATGCAGCTGATGTTTTCGTGCTCGGCCCACACCGACATCATGGCGATGACGTCGCGCTTGATGAACGCGGCATAAAACGCGCTTTCGGCTTCCTGCGGCGTGTCATATCGCGCGTTGCTCATTGCAGCCATCCGTTGATCTGCGCCAGGTCGTTTTCGCTCAAGGTTCCCGCCGCCTGCTTCAGGCGCAGCAGGTTGAGCAGGTAATCATACCGTGCCCCGGCCAGGTCGCGCTTGGCGCGGAACAGGTCGCGGCTGGCATCCAGCACTTCGAGATTCGTGTTGACGCCGGCCGCAAAGCCCTCGGTTTTGGCCGCCAGCGCGGATTCGCTGGCCGTCACCGCCTGCAACAGCGCCGTGACTTTGGCCGCGCCGCCCGCCACACCGAGATAGGCGGCGCGCGTGGTGCGCTCGATCTGGCGCCGGCTCGCCTCGAGTTCCTGCTGCGCGGCGTCGAAGCGATGCGCCGCTTCCTCGGCGCGCGCGCTGACGAGCCCGCCTTGAAAGAGCGGCACGTTCAATTGCAAGCCCACCACGGTGTTGTCGCTGCGGATACCGGTGCCGGTGATGCTGCCGTCGGCGTCGTTGCGCGTGCGCGTGCCGACCAGGTCGAGCGTGGGATAGTGCCCGGCCTGCAGGCGCTTCACTTCCTCGCGTGCGCTTTCCGCGGCTTCCCGTTTCGCCAGCAGCGAATAATTCTGCGCCACCGATTGCTCCACCCACTGGTTGATGTCCGCGGGTTCGGGCGTTACCAGCGGCATGGCGGTCCCCACCGCCGACAGCGTCCCGGGGGCGCTGCCCGTGAGTTCGCGCAGCGCCTCGCGCTTGTCCTGTAACTGGTTATCGGCCTCGATTTCCTGGGCCGAGGCGATTTCATAACGCGCCCGCGCGTCGTGCACGTCGGTGATGGTGGTGAGGCCGACCTTGAGACGGCCTTCGGCCGATTCGAGCTGGCGCCGGATCACGCGCTTTTCGGCCCGGGCGAAATCGAGGTTGTCCTGCGCCGCGAGTTGCCCGAAATAGGCCTCGGCCACGCGCAGGATCATGTCCTGACCCGCGGCGGCGTAATCGGCCTCGGCGCGGCGCACCTCGGCCTTGGCCTGCTTCAGCCCGGCGAACACCACACCGTTGTAAACCGGCTGGCTGAGGCTGAGCGAATACTCCGAGCTGGAGAACTCGAAGCGTCCCGACGGCCGGCCGGGAATGAACGCATCGGTGACGGTGTCGGTGTCGTTGCGGTCGCGCGCGGCGCGGGCGTTGATGGTCGGCATCAGGGTGGCGCGCGCCTGCGGCAGTTTCTGCCGGCCGGCAAGATAATTGGATTCGGCCGCGCGGAATTTCGGGTCGTTTTGCCGCGCGAGGTTATAAACCGTGACCAGGTCTTCCGCCTTGGCGCCAGCCGGCAGGAGCAGCAACGCCGCCAGCAGCACCGGCAAGCCTTTGCACAATCGCTGGGTCAGCATCGTTCCGTGCCGGGTTGCTCAGTAGGTCGGCATTTTCGGGTCGACTTCGCGCGCCCAGGCGTCGATGCCGCCCACCAGATTATTGAGATTGGTGAATCCGGCGCGTTCGAGGTACATCGACGCATGCTGGCTGCGGATGCCGTGATGACACAGCACGACGATCTCGGCGTCGCGGGACAATTCCTCCACGCGCGCCGGAATCTTGCCCAGGGAGAGGGTGATCGACCCCGGTAGCCGGCAGACACCCCATTCCCACGGCTCGCGCACGTCGAGCAGGATGAGTTTGCCTGATTCCTTGTCGAGCCGCTCCTTGAGCTCGTTGACGGTCATTTGCCGGATCATGGAATGTTTACAAAACCTCTGAAATATGAATTTTCGCAACAGAGTACACAGAGATCACAGAGAAGTACCCCGGTAGATTTTCATGATCTCTCTCTCAGGACCAACAAGATTTTTATTTAAAAATTCTTGATCCTGTAAATCCTGTTAATCCTGTCTATTCATCAGAACACGAACCGGGAAGGTTCGATGGCATTGCGCAGCGGCGGGATGCTGGTTTCGAACAGCGACTCTTCCTGGAAGGAGCGCTGATCCAGGCGCCGGATGCGTTTGACCTCCATCGCGGGGTGTTGGCCCACAATGGCAATCAAGCGCCCGCCGGTAGCCAGGGTTTCGCGAAAGGTATTTGGCAGAATCGGCAGCGACCCGGTGATGAGAATCGCATTGTAGGGTTGCTGACGGTCCCAGCCGCGCGCCCCGTCGCCGATTTCGAGCGTGACGTTGCGCAAGCCGTGCTGCGCCAGCTTGCTGCCCGCCGCGGCGGAAAATTCCGGGCGGATTTCAACGCTCACCACTTCCCGGCCGAGGTTCGCGAGCAGCGCAGCCATGTAGCCGCTGCCGGTGCCGATTTCGAGGATCTTGTCCTGCGGGTCGATTTCCAGTTCCTGCAGCAGGCGGGCTTCGAGTTTCGGCGCCATCATCACCTCGCCGTGGCCGAGCGGAATGTCCATGTCGACGTAGGCGAGGTTGCGGCTCGCGGCGGGCACGTAATCCTCGCGATTCATGCGGGCGATCAGATCGAGCACGGTTTGATCGATCACTTCCCACGGACGGGCCTGACGCTGGATCATGTTCCGACGCGCATCATCAAAATTCACGGCTGACATGGACATATTACTCACGAAAGGTGGCGGTAAAGGGCTGACTAGCCTAAGCAGTTTGGCCGGGGGGCGCAAGTTTGCAGGCGCTATAACAGTTTTAAGCCGGCACCGCGGTTGCAATCTCACGGGGAATCCTTTAGCTTCAATCCATCAGTTGTCAGCTGGGGGTGCCCGCCGCGGAAGGCGGGCTGAGACAAACCCTTCGAACCTGATCCGGTCAATACCGGCGTAGGGAAGCTCGCTTCAAGCCGATGAAGTTTCCCCGCGTCGCTCAGATCGCCTTTTTAGGCAGGAATTACTTATGAGCGCCAACCCGAAAGATTTTCTGCAACCGACCTCGACGCTGTCCCACGAGGCCACGCGCCCGTTCCCGGCCGCGCGCAAGATTTACCTGCCGGGCTCGCGCCCCGACATCCGCGTCGGCATGCGCGAAGTTACCCTCACTCCCACGCCTTCGAGCCGCGGCCCCGAGGAAAATCCGCCGATCACGGTGTACGACACCTCCGGACCGTATACCGATCCCGCGGCACGTATCGACCTGCGTGCTGGTCTCGCTGCCCTGCGCGAGCCGTGGATCCGGGAGCGCCACGACACGGTGCAGCTCGACGGCCCCAGCTCCGAATACGGCCGGGCGCGTGCCCGCGACCCCAAGCTCGCCAGTCTCCGCTTCGAGCACATCCGCGCGCCGCGCCGCGCCAAGGCAGGCAGCAACGTGTCGCAAATGCACTACGCGCGCCAAGGCATCGTCACGCCCGAGATGGAATACATCGCCATCCGCGAGACCCTGCGGCTCAATGAATTGCGCCAGGACCCGCGCTACGCCAGGCTTTTGAAGCAGCATCCCGGTCAGCACTTTGGGGCGAACATCCCCGAGGAAATCACGCCCGAATTCGTGCGCGCTGAAGTCGCGCGCGGGCGCGCCATCATCCCCAACAACATCAACCACCCGGAATCCGAGCCGATGATCATCGGCCGCAATTTCCTGGTGAAGATCAACACCAATATCGGCAACTCGGCCGTGACCTCGAGCATCGAGGAGGAAGTCGAGAAAATGGTGTGGTCGGTGCGCTGGGGCGGCGACACGCTCATGGACCTGTCCACCGGCAAGAACATCCACGAGACGCGCGAGTGGATCATCCGCAA
>Ga0209640_10001648_pt1 | contig 19143 bp, 14 predicted proteins | sample RifCSP10_1_FD_184018 | JGI IMG/M metagenome (GOLD analysis project Ga0209640, IMG submission 184018) | Soil microbial communities from Rifle, Colorado - Rifle CSP2_sed 10_1 (SPAdes) (version 2) | ecosystem: Environmental > Terrestrial > Deep subsurface > Rock core/Sediment | place: Rifle...
TCGAACAGGCGCGCGGCGTCATCGGAAAATCCGAACGACTTGAACGTCGGCACGACCGCGCTGAGCGGCGCGTGCTGAACCGTGACGGCCCGCTTGAGAAGCTTCCCCAACGCCGCCGCGATGTCATTGGGGCTGTAGTCCTCGGGACCGGACAGTTCCAGCACCTTTCGGCCCTGGCCCCCAGCGATGAGTTGCTCCGCGGCGATGCGCCCGATGTCGCGCGTCGAGATCATCGGAATCTTGCGATCCGGCTCGAGAAAGGAGGGGAGTATGCCCTGGGCCTTGGCCGCGCCCAGCACCGGCGCCCAGTTGTCGAGAAAGGAGGGCGGGCGGAGGATCGTCAGATTTTTTGCCACGGCCCCGAGTTGCTGCTCTCCGTAGCGGACGATGCGAATCGGGCCTGTTCCCTCGGGCAAATGTGCCCCGATGGAGGAGAGGAACACGACATGGACGAGTCCGCTCGCCTTGACGGCCCTGGCCAGCGCCTCGGAAACCTTTCTGCGGTCGTCGAGATAGGACGCCGCCGCATAATTCGGCGGCACGAGCAGATAGGCGCCCCTGGCGCCCTCGAACGCCTTGGTCAATGCCTGTACATCATCCAACGAGGCCACGGAAACCTCGGCCCCCTTGGCCTTCCAGGCTGCGCCCTTGTCCGCCGTCCTCACAATCACCCGGACCGGCTGTTTCCGATCGAGCAGAGTCTGCGCGACGACCGATCCGGTGTTGCCCGTGACCCCTGCGACAACAAACATGGTGTATCTCCTTCCGACGTTTACTTCGCGATCCTCTGTGCGATCTGCTGATCCACCGACCAGCGGCCCGCGCCGACGATCGTCAGCACGATGCCGATGCCGAGAACGAGCAGGTGATACTCATAGCCTTCGCCCGGCTGCCTGCCGAACCAGTTCATGAAAAAGCCGTTCGACCAATGGACCAGGGTGATCGCTCCCAGCATGATGACGCCGATGCTCGCCGCGCTGAACCGGGTCAGAAACCCGACCAGCAGCCCCAGGCTGCCGAAAAACTCGGCAATGACTACCAGGATCGCGATCAGCCAGGGGAGGTTCATGGTCACGGTCAAGAATCCCATCGTCCCGTCGAACCCGAGCCCGCCGTACCAGCCCAGCAGCTTCTGCGCGCCATGCGGGAACATGACGAGCCCGAGCGTGAGTCTCAGGATCAAGCCCGTCCAACTGTCGTCGGACTGAAAGAATGCTTTCATGGGTCCCTCCATACCAACCTTTGGTTGAGCCGGCCGCTCTTCTACGGTTTATCGCGATTGGTGCGGCCGGAGAAAACCCTTAATCCGGGTTTTCAGCAATCCCGCTCGCGCACGGGCATCCATGACCTTGTAAGATAGTCCTAGCTAGAACCATTGTCAATGGGGTAGCCGGCAAGTTGTTTCAACCCTTGCGACCGTACGAATTCAAGAGGTAAATCAGATAGTTGGAGACGATTGGGGGATTGCGGAAGGAGCTACCGGCGCTTGTCCTTCATCGCCCGCTCGACTTCTCGGCCGGCCTCTCGCTCTTTAATGGTCTCGCGGCGGTCATACTGCTTCTTGCCCTTGGCGAGCGCGAGCTCGACCTTGGCATGCCCGCGCGGGCTGAAATAGATACGGAGGGGAATGAGCGTGAGGCCCTTCTGCTGTGTCTTGCCGATGAGCTGGGTGATTTCTTTCTGATGGAGGAGCAGTTTGCGCGGCCGGAGCGGATCGTGGTTCAAGATGTTCCCGTGGCTGTAGGGATTGATATGGCAGTTGTGCAGGAACACCTCGCCGTGGTCCACGCTGGCGTAGCTGTCCCTGAGATTCACGTGGCCTTCGCGAAGTGATTTGACCTCCGTCCCGCGCAGCATGATTCCCGCTTCGAGCCTGTCCTCGATGTGATAGTCGTGGAACGCCTTCCGGTTGGTGGCGACGACTTTCTCGCCCTTATCTTTGTCCTTCGCCATGACGCGCCACTATACTACGCGGGGCGCGAAACAGTCACAAAGTCTATCAAGTCTTAAAGTCATCAAGTCCTAGAAAGCGATGCTTCGACTTTATGACTTTCGGACTTTACGACGTGATGACTCGCGCTTAAGATACCCCCATGGCCTCCCACTCCTTCTTCGATTCAATCGCCTCGGTCCTCACCGGCATCGCGCGCCGCCACGGCATGGAGGCGAAGCTGCTGGAGCACAAGCTCCTCAAGAACTGGCCCGAGATCGCCGGCGAGACGATCGCGGCCCATACCAGGCCCGACCAGATCAAGTTCAAGAAGCTCTACCTGGTCGCGGAGAGTTCCGTGTGGGTCCAGCACCTGACGTTTCTGAAACCGGAGCTGATCGCGAAGGTCAACGCAGCGGCGGGCAGTGCCATGATTACGGACATCGTGCTGCGGGTGGGATCGGTGACCGGCCCCGAGCGTACCCGCGAGCCGGAGGAATCGGACGAAGGACCAGCCCCGGTACCATCCCCGCAATCGCTCGCGGAGGCGGAGGCGCACACGACTGCCGTGACGGACCCGGAATTACGGGCGCGGCTGACGGAAGTGATCGCGCAGGCGCTGAGCCGGCAGCGAACGCCGTCAAAACGGTGAGAGTGGAGAGGACGCCGGTTTGTCAGCCGGCGCTTGCGGCGATGGCGATCCGACGGCCGCCGTCACCGGCCCCTTGAACAGCTGGCGCGCGTAGGCGGCGGTGGCCGCCGTGTCCGTCCCCCGGAGCACTTCATAGATCCTCCCGATCCGGCCTTCCTCGGCCGACCCGTCAAGCCGGTAGTAGCCTCGCACGGTTTTTTCGAACTCGGCCTTGAAGGCCTGTTCGGCCGGATCGCGTGACGTTTCCGACGACAGATACCGGTGCAGCATGTCCGGCTCGGCCCACTGATCGTTGGCAAAGATATAAATCGTGATCCGCTGATAGCGCCCGGCCGGATCGTTGTCCGTCGTCGGCCGGATCTTCATCCGACCGAACTCGCGCCCCTCGTGCGCGACCCTCTGAAACCGGTAGATCAGCGTTTCGATCTCCGTGTCGCTGGTCCAGGACGGCACGTGGACAGCCACCGCCGTGCCTTCCTGCGAGCCGATGCTGTAGGGCGGGATCGTCCGGTCGGGCCTGGTGAGAAACATGCCGCCCCAGATCAGCACGAAGGCGCCGATGAAGACGCCCAGCCCAAGCTTGACGACCGTGTCGAGCTTCCTGAACCACTCTGGCACGATGGATACTGACATGTGGGAAGGATGAAGCTTGTTCAGGGCCGGGGACCGAGGTTTCTGAAGAGAACTCTACCGCTCGGCCCTCAGTCCTCGTTACTCAGTGCTGGTTTCTACCCGCCGTTGCCGTTCTCGGACGACTCTTCTTCGTGCTCAGCGATGCGGGCCACGCCGACGACCCGGTCGGCCTCGCCTTCCAATTCGAGGACGCGGACGCCCTGCGTGTTCCGGCCGATCTCGCGGATGTCGTTCACCTTGCACCGGAGAATCTTGCCCATGGCCGCCATCAGCATGATCTCGTCGTCGTCGCGCACCTGGAGGAAGCCGACGGCCAGCCCGGTCTTGTCCGTCGTCTTGACGCTGATGATGCCCTTCCCGGCACGGCCTTGGATGCGATATTCCGCCACAGGCGTCCGCTTGCCGAATCCGCCTTCGGTGATCGTGAGGATGGCCGTGGTGGAATCCGGCGTGATCGTCTCCATGCCGATCACCTCGTTGCCTTCTTCCAGCGTGATGCCGCGGACACCATGGGCGGTCCGGCCCATCGGGCGGGCCTCGTTCTCCTTGAACCGGATCACGATGCCCTGCTTCGTGCCCAGGAGAATTTCCCGCTGGCCGTCCGTAATCTGCACGCCGATCAGCTTGTCGCCTTCGTCCAGCGTGAGCGCGATGATGCCGCCCGCACGCGGATTGCCGTAGGCGGAGAGCTCCGTCTTCTTGATGATGCCCTGCTTGGTCGCCATGATGACGAACTGGTCCTCCCGGAATTCCTTCACGGGCAGGGTGGCCGTCACTTTTTCATCGTCCTTGAGCGTGAGAAGATTCACCAGCGCCTTGCCCTTGGCCGCGCGGCCGGCCTCCGGAAGCTCGTGGACCTTGAGCCAGTAGACCTTGCCCGCGTCCGTAAAGAACAATAGATAGTCATGCGTGGAGGCGGTAAAGAGCGTCTCGACGAAATCCTCGTCGCGCACGCCCATCCCGATCTTGCCCTTGCCGCCGCGCCGCTGCGCGCGGTAGAGCGACACGGGATTCCGCTTGATATAGCCGGCGTGCGACACCGTGACGACGACCTCTTCCTCGGCGATGAGGTCCTCGACGCTGATCTCCGCCTCTTCCTTCACGATCTGCGTGCGCCGCTCGTCCTTGTAGGCTTCCTTGATCGCCAGCAGCTCGTCCTTGATGATCTTCCGGACCAGCGGCTCGCTGGCCAGCACGGATTTGAGGTATTCGATCCGCTTCAGCAGCTCCTGGTATTCCTCGATGAGCTTGTTGCGCTCGAGCTGCGTGAGGCGCTGCAGCTTCATGTCCAGGATCGCGTTGGACTGGGCCTCGCTCAGCTGGAACTGCCGCATCAGGCCGCCGCGCGCCGCCTCCGGCGAGGCGGAGCCGCGGATCAGCTTGATGACCGCGTCCAGGTTGTCGATCGCGATCTTGAGGCCTTCGAGGATGTGGGCCCGCTCTTCCGCCTTGCGCAGCTCGAACGCCGTGCGGCGGACGACGACCTCGCGCCGGTGCGCGACGAAGTGCTCGAGCACCTGCTTGAGATTGAGCACCTCCGGCCGGTTGTTGACCAGCGCCAGCATGATCACGCCGAACGTGGTCTGGAGCTGCGTGTGCTTGAACAGGTTGTTCAGCACGACCTGCGGAATTTCATTTTTCTTGAGCTCGATCACGATGCGGACGCCGTCGCGGTCCGACTCGTCGCGCAGGTCGGAGATGCCCTCCATCTTCTTGTCCTGGGTCAGGTCGGCGATCTTCTCGATCAGCGTCGCCTTGTTCACCTGGTAGGGAATCTCGGTGACGATCAGGCGGCTGCGGTCCGTCCGCTCGTCCACCTCCACGTTCACCTTGGCCCGCAGCGTCAGGAGGCCGCGGCCGGTCTCGTAGGCCTGCTTGATGCCGCCCGTGCCGTAGATGAAGCCGGCGGTCGGAAAATCGGGGCCGGGGATGTCCTTCATCAATTGCGCGATCGTCGTCTCCGGATCGTCGATCAGTTTGACGAGGCCATTGATGACCTCTGCAACGTTGTGCGTCGGGATGTTCGTCGCGTAGCCGACGGCGATGCCGCCCGCGCCGTTGATGAGCAGATTCGGCGCCCGGGCCGGCAGGACCAGCGGCTCGGTGCGCGACTCGTCGTAGTTCGGCCCGAAGTCCACCGTCTCCATGTCGATGTCGGCCAGCATTTCCTCGGCCATCCGGGTCATGCGCGCCTCGGTGTAGCGCATGGCCGCCGGCGGGTCGCCGTCCATCGAGCCGTAGTTGCCCTGGCCGTCCACCAGCATGTAGCGCATGTTGAAGTCCTGCGCCATGCGGACGAGCGTGTCGTAGATCGCCGTGTCGCCGTGCGGATGGTAATTGCCCATGATCTCGCCGACGATCTTGGCCGACTTGCGATAGGACCGGTTGTGGGCGAGGCCCATCTCGTTCATGCCGTAGAGGATCCGGCGATGGACCGGCTTCATCCCGTCCCGCACATCGGGAAGCGCGCGCCCCACGATCACGCTCATGGCGTAATCGAGGTAGGACGAGCGCATCTCGTCTTCGATGGCGATCTGTGCCAGGCGTTCGTCTAGGGGCATCTTTTCTCCTGAGCGAAGAGCTTATGGCCTATGGCTGATGGCAAGAATTGAATGCGCCGTTCCTGCTATAAGCCATTCGCTATACGCCATGTGCTCCGTCATACGTCGAGGTTTCTGACTTCGAGTGCGTGCTTCTGGATGAATTCCCGGCGGGGTTCCACCTCGTCGCCCATCAGCACGGAGAAGACTTCGTCCACGCCGGTCATGTCCTCGAGCTTGACCTGCAGGAGCGAGCGCTTCTCGGGGTCCATCGTGGTTTCCCAGAGCTGGGTCGGGTTCATCTCGCCCAGCCCCTTGTACCGCTGAATGTTCAACCCCTGCTTGCCGATTTCAAGGATGCCCCGGACGAGGTCGCCCGTGCCGGTGTATTGCGTCTCCGCGCCCTTGGCCTTCAGCTTGTAGGGCGGGCGGCCCAGGCCGATCGCGGACGGCGACAGCTTTTGCAATTCGCGAAACTCGGCCGAGGCCACCACGTCGTGCGTGATCTCCTGGCTGCGCGTCAGGCCGCTGGACAGGACCGTGCAGATGATTTTGCTGGAGCGGTGTTCCTCGTCGTCCGCGATATCCACCGTGATCGTCGCCTTGGGAAAGGCCAGCGCGAGCCCCTTCTTGATGTTGGCGACGGCCTTCCTGAGTTCGGGCGCATTTTTGAGCAGGTCCCGGTCCAGGCCTGGTTCATCCATCACCACGCGAAGGATGGCCGGATCATACTGTTTTCGGACCAGCCGGTTCAGCATCTCCTCGAAGGCGATCATCTTCTTGAGCGCGGGCAGGAGGCGCCGTCCGGTGACGAACCCCTGGCCGTCGAACGACACTTCCACGTCTTCGACGGCGAGATCGGAGAGATATTCGTTGAGCGCCTTCTCGTCCTTGAGATACTTCTCGCTCTTGCCCTTCTTCACTTTGAAGAGCGGCGGCTGGGCGATGTAGATGTAGCCGCGCTCGATCAGCTCGTGCATCTGCCGGTAGAGGAACGTCAGCAGCAGCGTGCGGATGTGGCTGCCGTCCACGTCGGCGTCGGTCATGAGAATTATCTTGTGATACCGGGCCTTGGCGATGTCGAAGCACTCCCGGTCCTTGTCGTCTTCGTCGCGCTTGCGGCCGATGCCGGTGCCGAGCGCCATGATCAGCGTGCGGATCTCGTCGCTGGTGAGCATCTTGTCGAAGCGCGCCCGCTCCACGTTGAGGATCTTGCCCTTGAGCGGCAGGATGGCCTGGAACTTCCGGTCGCGGCCCTGCTTGGCGCTGTTGTGGACAAACACACCGGCTGCGAGAGCGAAGTTATGCGTGCCGGGGACCTCGAGATCGTAGACGTCCGCCCGCCGTTCCAACCGGATGACTTCTTTCACCTTATGATTGAGCTTGGCCACAGCTTCCTCGAGGCGCTCCTGGCTGCCGCCGAAAAAGCGTCTCCGTATCGTGTCCAGCCTCAGGAGACTCCGGTCCCCGATCCTCCGGCGCTCGGCGTTGTACACGGACTCGTCGAGCCGGCCCATCCTCTCGTAGACGTTCCGCAGCGTGGCGAGCCCCTTGCGCAGGTAGGTTTCGTCGTAGGAAGCCTTGCGCCGGGTCCGGAACTCCGGAGTCCACTGCTCCCGCGTCTTCCCGCCCCTCCATTGAAGGAGGGTCTCGTCCTGCCACTGCCGCCTAGCGATGGCGCTCAGATGGGCTAGTGCCTCCGGATGCTCCTTGAGGAACCTGCTCGTCCGTTCTGACTGCAGTAGGCGATTGGCTTCCTGACGCCAATACTTCCGCTGCTCCGCGTCCAGCCGTTCTCGGGTCTGCTTCCTGAATTCAGGATTCGCGGCATAGAACTCCAGGTACTTGGCAGTCATGAACCGCTTATAGTCCACGTTCGTCCATTGAGCCTTGGCCCGCTCGGACAGCATGCGGCGCATCCCGGGGCTGGTCATCGCCCGGCGGATCTTGTCCCGAAACTCCGGCGTCTTATGGATGTCTCGCAATTTTGCACGCGTCTCGGGTTTGTTCAGGGTCCGCTCAGCGTGCGCGGCATGGTACGCAAGATGCGCCTCTTTCGTGAGGCGCACGATGTTCTCGGGGTTGTTGTTGCGCTTGTTCCAATCGAGGTGGTGGCGGTGGGCCCCGGCCGAGGAATCATATGCCTCATGCTCAAGGTTATACCGGTCGGACAAAATATGCGTGAAGACCCAGCGCAACTCCTTCGGGTCATATACCATCTCGTAATCCTCGATGGTGATCCTTTTCCCGACGCGCGAAAGCTGCCGGCGCAGGGGCATGAGGGAGTCTCCCGGATTAAGGCCGGCCGCCTGGCGGTAGGTTCCGTCCCGCAGCATGAACCGATGGTCCGGCGTGCACACGGTTTCCGATCCGTCGTCCAAGACGACCTTCACCAGCTCCGCGTTCGTCTTCGTCTTCCTCACGTTGAGGATGGGCGCGATGCCTATACGGCCGTCGTCCTGGACGGTGTAGCAGTAGTTCCTCTTCTCCTGGTCCCATTCCTCGACCAATTGCAGGAACGGCACATCCCGGCCGTCCGCGAGCGCAACCTTGGTGTCGCCGGTAAAGCATCCGCCGGCCGAGTCGCCTTCGACGATGAACAGTTCGCTGTGGGCCGGATCCTTCTCGGAGCAGTCGGCCAGCTTGCCCGGCAGCGAGCCCCCGTCTAGCGCGCTCTTGCGCCGGATCAAATCCTTGGCCTTGCGGGCCGCTTCGCGGGCGCGCGCGGCGTCCAGCGACTTGGCGATGATTTTGCGGGCGACCGGCGGGTTTTCCTCGAAATAGGAGCCGAGCGCCTCGTTGACGGCCGCCTCGACGATACCCTTGACCTCGCTGTTGCCGAGCTTGGCCTTGGTCTGTCCCTCGAATTGCGGGTTGCGCAGCTTGACGCTCACGACCGCCGTCAGGCCTTCGCGGACGTCGTCGCCGGTCAACGATTCGTCGTCCTTCTTGAGCAGCTCATGGGCGTTCGCATAGTTGTTGATCGTCCGCGTCAGCGCCGCCTTGAAGCCGATCAGATGCGTCCCGCCTTCGCGGGTGTTGATGTTGTTCGCGAAGGAATACATGTTCTCGGCGTAGCCGTCGTTGTACTGCATGGCCACTTCGAGCATGACGCCGTTTTTCTCGATCTCCACGAAGATCGGTTTGTGGAGCGGCGTCTTGGCGCCGTTCAGGTGCTCGACGAACGACACGATGCCGCCCTTGTACTTGAAGACCTGCTCCTTCTGCTTGCGCTCGTCCTTGAGCGCGATCTCGAGGCCCTTGTTCAGGAAGGCCAGCTCGCGCAGGCGCTGGGCCAGGACGTCGAAGCTGTAATCGGTCGTTTCGAAGACCTCGCCATCGGGCTTGAAGGTCACCCTGGTCCCGCTTTTTTTCGTTTTGCCGGTGACTGTGAGCGGCGCTGTCGCCTTGCCCCGCTCGTACCGCTGCTCGAAGACCTGGCCGTCCTGCCAGATTTCCAATTCGAGCCATTCCGCAAGCGCGTTGACGACCGAAATGCCGACCCCGTGCAGGCCGCCGGAGACCTTGTAGGCTCCCTGTTCGAATTTGCCGCCGGCGTGCAGGACGGTGAGCGCGACTTCCGCCGCCGATTTCTTCTGCGTTGAGTGCATCCCCGTCGGGATGCCGCGGCCATGATCCACAACCGTGACGCTCCCGTCGATGTGGATCGTGACCTCGATCGATTCGCCGAAGCCGGCCATGTGCTCGTCCACGCTGTTGTCCACGACTTCGTAGACGAGGTGGTGGAGCCCGTCCTGGCCGGTGCTGCCGATGTACATGGCGGGACGCTTGCGGACCGCATCGAGCCCCTCCAGCACCTTGATCTGGTCCGCGCCGTAGCTGTCGGACTTGGGCTGGCTGTCGTCGGCTATGTCTTTATCGTCCTTGTCCATGAAAATCCCTTCGTCAGCCTTATACCTTGACCGGCATCACGACGCAGGTAAAACCGGCGTTGCCGGGTTCCCGGACCAGGCATGGACTCAGCGGAGCATCCATCTGCATCGTGACGGACTCGCCGTCCACGACGCCCAGCACGTCCAGCAGATACCGCGCGTTGAAGCCGGTTGTGAGCGTCTCGCCCTTGTACTGAGCCGGCAGTTCTTCCGTCGCTTCGCCGAAATCCGGGTTGCTGGAGAACAGCGTGATTTTCCCGGACGAGAACGTCACCTTGACGGCGTTAGTCTTGTCCCGCGAGAGGACCGCCACGCGGCGCAGCGCGCCCTCCAGCTCGGGCTTGGAAACCGACACGCGCTTGTCCGGATCCTTGTCCTTGGGAATGACCTGCTGATAGTTGGGATAGGTCCCCTCCATCAACCGCGAGGTTAGCAGCAGGCCGCTTTTGCGGAAGATCATGAGGTTTTTGGTGAAGCCGATCAGCGGCTCGCCGTCTCCCTCTTCTAGCAGGTGCCGCATTTCCTGCGCGGCCTTCTTCGGAATGATGGCCTTGATCTCCCTGGGGCCCTCCTTGCCGGCGGGCTGGCTCGCCTCCTGATCGGCCACGGCGAGACGGTGCCCGTCGGTCCCGACCAGCCGCAGCGTCGTTTTCTTGTCCGACACCGTCAGCGTGATCAGGAGGCCGTTGAGGATGTAGCGCGCATCGTTGTCGCCCACCGCGAACAGGGTCTTCCGGATCAGATTGGACAGCCCCTCTCCCGACAGCGGCGTCAGCCCCTCCCGTTCGATCGCCGGCAGGGCCGGGTATTCCGTGCTGGGGAGGCCGACGATTTTGAACTGGCTCTTGCCCGATTGAATGGTCGCCCAATTGTTGGCCCCCACGGTCAGCTCGATCTCGCCGCCCGGAAGCTCCTTGAGAATCTCGTACAGCTTGCGGGCGGAGAGGGTGATCGAACCCGGTTCCTTCACCGCCGCCTTGTAGAGCCCGCGCATGCCCAGCTCCAGGTCCGTCGCGATGATGTCCACGCCGTCCGCTTTGGCTTCCAGCAGGATATTGGAGAGAATGGGCATCGTGTTGCGCTTCTCCACCACGCCCTGTACCCGCTGCAGGCCGGTCAGCAATTCGTCTCGCGCGATTCGTAACTTCATCGGCATCTCCTCATCTCACCCCGGGCGTCATGTCACCCACTATCTTACCCGCCCGACCCTAGACGCGCCTCTTTCCCGCGGCTCACTGATCGGGCATGTCAGCCCTTCGTGATCTGCTCCTTCAGGCTCTCCAGCGTGGCGTTCAGCGTGCTGTCCGCTTCCTTGGCCTTGTTGATTTGCTTGCAGGCGTGAATGATCGTCGTGTGGTCCTTCCCGCCGAAGTGCCGCCCGATTTCCGGGAACGAGGCGTCGGTGAGCTCCCGGCAGAGATACATGGCGATCTGCCGCGGATGAACCAGCGTTTTGCTCCGGCGCCGCGATTTCATCTCTGAAATTTTGACGTGGAACCGGGTGGCGACCACTTCCTCGATATCGTCCATCGCGATGATTTTTTTCTTCTCGCCGATCAGGTCCCGCAGCACGTTCTTGGCCATGCCCAGCTCGACGGGCTGGCCGGTCAGCGACGCGTAGGCACCCAGCCGCACGAGCGAGCCTTCCAGCTCGCGGATGTTGCTTTTCATGTTGGCCGCCAGGAACTGGATGACATCCTCCGGAAGCGCGATGCCCTCATCGTCCGACTTTTTGCGGAGAATGGCGATGCGGGTTTCCACGTCCGGCGGCTGCAGATCCGCGATCAGGCCCCAGCCGAATCGCGATTGCAGGCGCTCTTCGGTGTTCGCGATCTCCTTGGGGGAGCGGTCGCTGGAGAGCACGATCTGCTTGTGCGCCTCGTAGAGCGTGTTGAAGGTGTGGAAGAACTCCTCCTGGGTCCGCTCCTTGCCGGCAAGAAACTGGATGTCGTCGATCAACAGCATGTCGATGTTCCGGAAGCGCTTCCGCAAATCCATCATCTTGTCGTAACGGATGGAATTGATCACCTCGTTCGTAAACTGCTCCGTCGTCACGTAGGCGATGCGGAGATCGGACGTTTCCGCGATGTGGTTCCCGATCGCATTGAGCAGGTGCGTCTTGCCGAGCCCCACGCCTCCGTACAGGAACAGCGGGTTGTAGGCCTGGGCCGGCGATTCCGCGACGGCCTGACAGGCCGCATGCGCGAACTGGTTGCTGGCTCCCACTACGAAGTTTTTGAACGTGTATTTGGGGTTCATAGGGGAGACGCGACGGGTGCGGCTGGCGGGCACGACACGGGCGGTCGATGTCCGGCCTTCGGCTGCCTTCATCGTTGCTTTTTCCGACGTCACGAACAGCACCGTGAGCTCGCGTCCTCCGTGAGCAGCGGCGAGGGCTTCCGAGAGCAGTTCCTTGTGGTGTTCGATAAGCCACTGCCCGAAAAACTTATTCGGCACCTCGATCTTAGCTGTGGAACCTTCTATCTCCTTCAGCCGCGTCGGTGTAAACCAAGTGTCGAATATTTGCTTAGGGACTCTGCTCTCGATATGTTCAAGAGCCTTTTCCCAAACAGCATTACTACCCATGTCTGAAACCCTCCATTATTCACAGACTTATCAACATCTGTGGATAGGTCAATTTTTATAACACCACCATATATTTTGGTCAATACCAGTGTTGCTATCAATATATAGTGGCTTTGATCTTCTTTTCCTCTTTTAATCCATGAAGAACCGAGTCTTGGTCTTTTTTATCTTATTCCCTTCTTTGTTCGAATCATGCACAGGATATAAGGATGCCGTGCACCTCTCTTCAGACTAGATTCCTCTTCTCTCTGCACATTATCCCTCTTCTTCGATGTCCCGCCTGGCCTGATTAATATCCCCTTATACACACTTTCACAGCGCCTACTCTTATCTGCTCCTACTCCTACTATTTTTCTCTTATACGTAAGCAATCCAGGATAAGACCTGTTGATGACTACAGGACTGCCACGGTATCAGCCTCGAAAATCATTCCTATAAGCTTCTGATAAGACACGGAAGGAAACGGTGAAGTCAGTTGTTTGGAAAGCACATCGTCTGAAAGAGTAAAGACACGGGAAAAAGGAAGTTTCTGATGTCTCACGCCATCTTGAATAAGCACAACCGAGATGTTTTTTTGGGAAACAGGATAAGAAGGGAGTAAGGAAAACCCTTCATGACCCGGTGCCTTACCCATGAGATAGAGTGTCTTTTTTTCTGAACGATCCATAGACGATTAAAAAATCAATACCCTGTCGGAATTGGATATCAGCGCCTGTATGGATTCCTCGGACAACTCATTTACCTTAAACTCAGGATCGAGACCGAAACGGGAGCCTGTTCCGGATGGAACGGCAAACGGGATAGCCAGGTGCTTAAAGGAAGGGAGGTATTTTTCCAATATCTCTCCATCCACAATCTCCTCCGGATCATCCGAAATCAACAAGGGAGCCTGATCAAGCAGCACGACCGTCATTGGATTCTCCCCCGTGCTCAAACCCAATGCGATCCGGAGCGCTTCCACTGCTCGATGCGTTTTCCGAGGATCCTCCCGAATGACGACCACAACACTGGGAGGCATGGATCCTCGGCGACACCCAACTCAGTTAAAAGCCAGGAAACGATCGCAGCCGTTGATCATGTTCGACAGCACAACAAGGCCGCAGAGCGTCACCCCCGGAGCAAGCTTGTCGGTTGGAACGCCGTGCTGCTGACATCCATAAGCACAGACAAAAAACTTCACTCCTGAACCGGATAATCCAACCAGGCGATCATCGTTCAAATTCCGAACCCCTTCATCAATCAGGTATAAGTAGACGTCAATACTGGCCTTTATGGCCTCCTGACAGAGCCCGACGACAGTCGAAATATTGGGATGAGAAGGAGGTGTTGAAAGGAGTACGCCAAGCTTCTTTTTTTCCATCGAAATTCACAAGGAGAGATAAAACAAATAGTTAAGCAAAAACAATAACTTACAATGTTTCAGGATGGTAGGGAACAGTACTCTTTTTTCGAGGAAAAAGTCAACAGAAAAAATAGCCAGATTTTATGCTGTGTTGAGGCGCTTCTGAAGATTTATTGCCGTCGTAGAGAGGGGAAGTTCCACCTGTTCCTTTGATGTCATGTCGCGGACGACAACGCAATTCTTTGCCGCTTCATCATCTCCGACAATGACTGTCAGCGAAGCTCCCAGCCGGTCAGCCTGTTTCATATGGGCCTTGAGCGTGGAAGCCCGGTGGTCGGTATCGGCCTGGATGCCGAGCGCCCGCAGCTCGTACAGCATGCGCCGGCCGGCCGGCGCGCCCTGCGGGCCGAAGGAGGCCACGTAAATAAGTTTTGACGGTGTCGGAAGAGCCGCGCCGGGCAACGCCAGCACGGTCCTCTCCAACCCGACGGCGAACCCCACCGCAGGAGTCTTGGAGCCGCCCAGCGTTTCCACCAGGCCGTCGTACCGCCCTCCGGCGCCGACGGCGTTCTGCGCGCCGAGATGGCTGCAGGTCACTTCGAAGGTTGTGAGCGTGTAATAGTCCAGGCCGCGCACGAGACGGGGATTGAGCAGGAACGGGATCTCGAGGGTCTGCAGGCCCGCCAGCACGGCGTCGAAATGCGCGCGCGCATGCGGCGACAGATGGTCGGTCAATTTCGGCGCGCCCTTCGTCGCGGCCCGGCATTCCGGCACCTTGCAGTCCAGCACGCGCAGGGGATTCGTGGCCATGCGACGCCGACAGTTCTGGCAAAGCTGCGCCTCCCGCGTTTTCAGAAATTCCAGCAGGACCGCCTTGTAGGCCGGCCGGTCGCCGGCTTCGCCCAGACTGTTGATCTCGAGCGTCAGATCGGGAAGCCCCAACGTCGAAAAAAACCGCCAGAGCAGCGAGATGACCTCGACGTCCGCCGCCGGTTCCGCGCAGCCGAAGGCTTCCACGCCGAACTGGTGAAACTGCCGCAGCCGGCCGGCCTGCGGGCGCTCGTGGCGGAACATGGGGCCGAAATAGTAGAGCTTCTGCGCGGTCGGGGAAGCGCTCAGGTTGTGCTCGATGTAGGCACGGACTGAGCCGGCCGTGGCTTCGGGACGGAGCGTGAGCGAGGTGCCGTCCCGGTCCTGAAACGTGTACATCTCCTTCTCGACGATATCCGTGCTGGCGCCGATGCTCCGCGCGAACAGATCCGTCACTTCAAAAACCGGAACGCGGATCTCGCGGAAGCCGTAGACCTCGGCCAGGCGGCGGGCCGTGGCTTCGATGAGCTGCCACCGGCCGACCTCGTCCGGCAGGATGTCCTTAACGCCTTTGATGCCGCGAATCATAGCTCTGAAGCTCGTGAGGGGTGAGGCGCAAGGTGTGAGGCGAAGTTCTTTGCAGTTAACTCCTTACGTCTCACGTTTCACGCCTCACGTCTTGGTGCGCACTATAACGGCGGGTCTGTGGCAAGTCAACGCGACCGGATCGGGCGTCTTGCGCCGTCGTGAAGGCGGAGGTATAGTGCGGCGCAGTCAGTTTTGTCACAAAGTCCGAAAGTCATAAAGTCATCAAGTCCGAGGACTTTAAGACTTTTGACTTGATAGACTTTCAGACGAGGCTTAATGAGTTCCGATGGTCCCCAACGCCGCGTCGTTGCCGTTGCGCCCCTGCCGCCGGAGAAATCGGCCTACGCGCTCGCGCGCTACAGCCGTTCGGCGGATTCCATCGAAGACAGTTTGCGCTGGGTCCACGCCCATTCGTCGGAAAAATTCTGGGAACAGTTCTATTTCGCCTACGGGCACGCCTCGATCGCGGACCTGGGCCACGTCATCATCTGTTTCGAGCACATCTCCGAGCTCGCCGCGATCCGCCTGGAGGACGAGCCCCTGTGGGACGGGCAGGCCAAGTCCAGCCGCTATCAGAATTTCGGCCCCAGCGGCTGCTACGTGCCGGACGGCATCCGCGGCTCCGAAACGGAAGCGAATTATCGCGGCATTCTCAGCAGCCTCTTCTCCTGCTATTCGCTATTGCATGAACCGCTGAAGACATTCATTGCCGGAAAAAATCCGCGTCCGGAGGACATGAAGGAAGGCGACTACGACCGTACGATCGCCGCGCGCGCCTTCGACGTCACGCGGTATCTCCTGCCGCTGGCGGTGCGCACGAACATCGGCCAGGTCGTCAGCATCCGCACGCTGGAAAAACAAATCACGCGCCTCCTCTCGTCCCAGCTGCCGGAGTTGCGGGACATCGGCGAAGATCTGAAGGAGTCCTGCCAGCGACCGCCCATGAACATCTGGGGGGAGCTCTCGGGGCAGACCGGCCCGGTTGATCCGCTCGCGCCCACGCTGGCCCGCCACGCCAAGCCGAATGCCTACCAGACGGAGGTCTATACCGATCTCGCCAAACATGCCCGCGAAGTGCTCAAAGGCACCGGGCTGGATGAGCCGGGCTCGTGGGGCAGGGAAGAGACGGTTGAACTGATCGACGCGCATCACCCGCTCGACGAACTGGCGGCGACGCTCCTGTACCGGGCGAGCCAGGCGCCGTACCGGAAGATTCTGGCCGTCGTGCGGGACTGGTCGGAGAAGCAGAAACAGGACACGATCGAGGTTGGCCTGCGCAAGCGCGGGCCCTACGACGAGCTGATCAAGGAATTCCGCAGCGGCTACGCCTTCACGTTCGACATTCTGATGGACATCGGCGGCTGGCGGGACATGCACCGGCACCGGCGCTGCCAGCAGGTGCAGCAGAATTTCACGACCGTCCACGGCTATGATGTCCCGCGAGTGCTGGGCGAGGCCGGACTGGAGCGGGATTATCGCTCCGCGATGGATGCCGTGAAGTCCGACATCGAGCAACTCCGGAAGGCCAGCCAGGAAGCCGCGCTCTATGCGATTCCCTTCAGCTTCAAGGTCCGCTGTTTGTTCAAGATGGATTATGCCGAGGCGGAATATCTTTCGAAGCTGCGCTCCGGCGTCAAGGGCCACTGGTCCTACCGCACCGTCGCCTGGCTCATGAAGCAGAAGCTCGCCGAGCATTATCCCTACCTGGGCGACAAAATCGATGCGACGCCGCCTGATATCGAAGACAACCTCACTCGATGACGGCTGCTGAAACAGGCCCCCAACTTTGTTCTCGGTCGCCCGTCTCCCTGCGACGTGCTTCCCCAGCACGCCTCAGTCGCCGGGCTCCCTGCGGCCTCGTTGAAGGACCTGTTTGAGCAGCCTCAGGTAAATTAGAATATGGCCGAGCATACCGATCACATCGAATCCGCCATCGTGAGCGGGGATTGGGCGAAGGTTTTCCAGGAGGCCTCCGTCTGGTCGCAGGCCCTCGCGCGGACCGGGCGCAAGGATCCCCGCGCCGCCTTCGCGCTGAACGTCGTCCATTTGATCCGCGGCGAGTTCGCGGCCGCCTGGAAAATACATGGACAGGTCCTTCAGGAATCCGGCGATCTGGCGAAGGTCCGCGAGTGGGTTGAGGCCCTGGCCGCGAAGCATCCGGAACAGGGACACGTCCATCTGGTCATGGGGCTGTTCCTCGCGCAGGCTGGGCAGTCCGAACAATCCGTCGAGCATTACAAACAAGCCATTGCGCTGACGCCGCAGTCGCCCTTCCCGCATTTCTTCCTCGCGCAGATTCACGAGCGCGCCGCTCGGCCCGAGATGGCCATCAAGGCCTATCGCGAGGCCGTCAAGCTCGATCCCTCCTATGTCCCCGCCCGCACGAATTTGGGCGTGGCCTATCAGGAGCAGGGCAGCCTGGAGATGGCGATCCCGCAGTTTCGCGAGGTCATCAAGCTGAATCCCAACGACGCCGTGGCCCACGCCAACCTGGCCTGCGCACTGGCGGAACAGGGCAAGCAGGAGCCGGCGTTGAAGGAATATCAGGAAGCGCTCAGGCTCAATCCGAACGATGCGGAGGTCCACTTTGCTCTGGGCGGCCTGTACGAGACGCGCAACCGCATGGACCTGGCGGCGAAGGAATATGGGGCGGCGCTCCAGGCCAATCCCGCCTTTTCACCGGCCTATACCGCGCTGGGCTGGATTGCCTTCAACAAGGGCCACAAGAACGACGCCCTGGAGGCCTTCAACCACGCGCTGAAAATCAATCCGGAGGACGGCGGCGCCTACCACGGCGTGGCGCAGATCTATGCGGAGCGGGGCAAGGGGACGCTGGCCATGGAACACTTTACGAAGGCGCTCAAATTCGAGAAGGACCAGTCCAAGAAAAGCGCGATCCTGGGCCACCTGTTCAAAATCGGGGGTACGTGGGATGCGTAACGGACGGGGCCGGTCATCAAGTCTGAAAGTCATAACGTCCTAAAGTCGTGAGGACAGACTTTAAGACTTGAAGACTTTATGACTTTTGGACTGGCTTGTTACAGGGTGCGGATGGCGCCTTGGAGGACCGTGACCTGCGTATGCGGGTCGCCGCTGGTCTTCAATTCGGCGCGGATCTGTTCCTTAAGATAGGAGGAATAGCCGACCTTCTCGACGAGGACTTCGAGAAAGCGCTCGGCCGGCAGGAGGGCCTGGCCCTTCAGCGCCTCGAGCGTCTCGTCGCTCACCGGCACGTAGGTGGCGCCGATGTGCAGCACGATGTTGTAATGGCGGTCGGTGGCGATCCGTTCGAAACGCAGGCCCTTTTCGTTCACGGCAACCCTCCTGAAGCGCGCACATTGTAGTGAATCAAAACGCATAAGACAAGAGCATGAAAAATGACGGCACGCAAGGCTGAACGGTGGGCTGATCCGGCGGTCATTCAATGGAGCCAGTTGCTTCTGGGCAGTTTCCGGCGCTGGCTGGGGCGCGATTTGATCGAGCGGAAGGGGAGCCCGGAGGAGCAGGCAAAAGCGCTCTACCTCGCGCCGGTCGTGGTCGTGTCGCACGGGATGGAAGCGGACCCGATTCTCAATTACGGCAACAAGATCGCGCTGGATCTGTGGGAGCTGGACTGGGAGAAACTCACGAAGACGCCGTCACGGTTGACGGCCGAGCCGATGAACCAGGCTGAGCGAGCGCGGATGCTGACGCAGGCCCAGGAAAAGGGTTTTATTGACGATTACAAGGGCGTGCGGATTTCCGGGACAGGGAAGCGATTTCTGGTCGAGCAGGCGATTGTCTGGAACGTGGTGGGAACGGAGGGGGAGCAGATCGGCCAGGCGGCGACGTTCTCAAGATGGACGTTTCTGTAACCGTTTGAATCGCGGGACCGGTTTTCCGTCCACCATCACCGTGTCGAGAAACATGGCCTTCGGACGAACCCACAGCCACCGCTTGCCGTACAACGCGCGATAAACGACGAACTCCTCCTCCGTCTCGCTGTGCTTCGCGCAGCCGATGACATCGTAATCCTTTCCCTTGTAGTACCGATAGCGTCCGGGCTTGATCGACCCCTCATCATTCATGACGGTTCGTGACGAAACCGCCCAGACGCCTGGCGAGACGGGCGCGTGGAGCCTGGGGACTGACACCCTTCCCCGCGTCTGCGCGTGGTGTCTGTCCCCGTC
>Ga0209640_10001649_pt1 | contig 19142 bp, 18 predicted proteins | sample RifCSP10_1_FD_184018 | JGI IMG/M metagenome (GOLD analysis project Ga0209640, IMG submission 184018) | Soil microbial communities from Rifle, Colorado - Rifle CSP2_sed 10_1 (SPAdes) (version 2) | ecosystem: Environmental > Terrestrial > Deep subsurface > Rock core/Sediment | place: Rifle...
TTGTTGACCTTGTGCAGGTCGACCCGGCGGCAGAAATCGAAAAACGACCGGAAGGGTCCGCTCTCGCCGCGGACCACGATGATGGATTCCACCGCGCCTTCGCCGACGTTCTTGATGGCGGCCAGGCCGAACCGGATCCCGCCTTCCGCCACGGCAAAGTCCCTGTGGCTCTCGTTGACGTCCGGCGGCAGAACCTTGATGCCCATCTCCCGGCATTCGGTGAGGTAGCCGACCATCTTGTCGGTGTTGCCCATTTCGCTGGTGAGCAGGGCCGCCATGAACTGGGTGGGGTAATGAGCCTTGAGATAGGCCGTCTGGTATGTCACCACGGCGTACGCCGCGGCGTGGGATTTGTTGAATCCGTAGCCGGCGAACTTCTGGATCAGATCGAACAGCTTCTTGGCCTTCGGTTCCGTGATCTTGCGTTGCTTGGCTCCGTCAATGAACTTCGCGCGGAGCTTTTCCATCTCCTCGGGCTTTTTCTTGCCCATGGCACGGCGCAGAATATCGGCCTGCCCGAGAGAGAAGCCGGCGATCTTGTTGGCGATCGCCATCACCTGTTCCTGGTAGACGATCACGCCGTACGTGTCCTTGAGCAAAGCTTCCAGCTCCGGCGCCTCGTACGTGATGGGAACCCGGCCCTGCTTGCGCTTGATGAAGTCGGGGATCAGGTCCATGGGGCCGGGGCGGTACAGCGCGATGATCGCGATGATGTCTTCGAACCGGTCCGGCTTGAGACCGGTCAGCAGGTCCCGCATGCCGGCGCTTTCGAGCTGGAACAGCCCGGTGGTTTTGCCGGACGCGAGCAGGGCGAAGGTCTGGGGATCGGCGTAGGGAATCTGCTCGATGACCAGCGGCGGCCGGTCGGGATACGTCCGGTTGATCAGGGTGACCGCCTTGTGGACCATCGTGAGCGTCTTGAGGCCCAGGAAGTCGAACTTGACGAGGCCGATCTTCTCCACATCGCCCATCGAATATTGGGTCACGATTTCGTCGTTGGCGCCTTTGTAGAGCGGGACGTGATCCGTGAGCGGCTCTTCGGAGATGACGACGCCCGCCGCGTGGGTGGAGGCGTGGCGGGCCAGCCCTTCCAGCGACCTGGCGATGGACATCAGCTCGCTGATCTTCGGATCGGTCTCCGTGAGCTCGCGCAGCTTCGGCTCCTGCAGCAGGGCGTCTTCCAGGGTGATGTTGAGCTGGTTGGGCACCAGCTTGGCCACGCGGTCCACTTCGGCATAGGGAATCTCCAGCACCCGTCCGATGTCGCGGATCGCCGCCTTGGCGCCGAGCGTGCCGAAGGTGATGATCTGGGCGACGTGGTCCGATCCGTATTTGTCGACGACGTAGTTGATGACTTCGCCGCGCCGGTCCATGCAGAAGTCCATGTCGATGTCGGGGAGCGACACACGTTCCGGGTTCAGGAACCGTTCGAAGAGCAGGGTGTAGACGAGCGGATCGAGATCCGTGATGCGCAGCGCGTAGGCGACCAGGCTGCCGGCGGCGGAGCCGCGTCCGGGTCCGACCGGAATCCCGCGCGAACGGGCGAAGCGGATGATGTCCCACACGATCAGGAAATATCCGGCGAATCCCATCGAGCAGATGATGGTCAGCTCTTCCTTGAGCCGTGTTTCGTACGCGATGGCCGGAATCGAACTCGGCCGCTCCTTCAGCCGCACGGCCAATCCTTCCTTGGCCAGGTGCTCCACATAGGTTTCCCTGGTGAACCCGTCCGGGACTTTGTACTGGGGCAGGTGGGTCTGGTTCAGGGCCAGTTCCAGATTGCAGGCTTCCGCAATTTTGACGGTGTTTGCGACGGCCTGTGGAAGTTCCTTGAACTCGGCGGCGATCTCATCCGTCGATTTCACATACAACTGATCGGTGTCGAATTTCATCCGGTTCGGCTCGTTGATTGTCTTGCCGGTTTGGAGGCAGAGCATCAGATCGTGGGGGCGGGCGTCCTCCTTCTTGAGGTAGTGACAGTCGTTGGTGCCGGCAAGCGGAATGCCGAGCTTCTTATGGATCTCCAGCAGGCCGTCGTTGGCGACACGCTGGTGTTCCAGTCCGTTGGCCTGCAATTCGAGGTAATAATGGTCCTTCCCGAAGATCTCGCGGTACTCGCCGGCCGCTCTGGTGGCTCCTTCCAGATCCTTTTGTCCGATCAGGTAGGCGACCTCGCCGCTCAGGCAGCCTGAAAGCGCGATCAATCCCTCGTGATGCTGCTGCAGCAGCTCCTTGTCCATCCTCGGCTTATAATAGAACCCTTCAAGATAGGCCTTGCTCACCAGCTTGATGAGGTTTTGATAGCCCTTCAGGTTCGTCGCCAGCAGGATCAGATGGTAGTAGTCGTTATGCGCCAGCGCGCTGTCCTTGGTGAACCGGCTGCCGGGGGCCATGTAGGCTTCACAGCCGATGATCGGCTTGACCCCGGCTTCCCTGGCTTTCCGGTAAAACTCCACCGCGCCGAACATGTTGCCGTGATCGGTTATGGAGACGGCCGGCTGGCCGAACGCCTTGATCTGCCGGACGAGCGGATCAATCTGATTCGCGCCGTCGAGCAGGCTGTACTGCGTGTGGAGATGCAGATGAACGAATTGGGAAGGCAACAGAGAACCTCGACTGCAAAATTGTAGTGGGGGCTCGGCGCGAAGTCAATGACGAGCATGCACCGGTTGAACTTCAGAAAGCCATCTGTTATTCTGCGCGCGGTTTTCTCACCTGAGTTATCCACAAGAGGCCATAAGAGGATTGTATGGCTGGCATCAAGCGCGCACTGGTCAGCGTTTCCGATAAAACCGGCGTGGTGGAAATGGCCAAGGGGCTGGCGGCCCTGGGGGCTGAAATCCTGTCGACCGGCGGCACGGCCAAGGCGTTGCGCGATGCGGGCGTGGCGGTGACCGATGTGGCGGCCTACACGGGTTCACCGGAAATTCTCGACGGCCGGGTCAAGACGCTGCATCCCAAAATCCACGGCGGCCTGCTGGGTCGCCGCTCGGTGCCTGCGCATGTCTCGCAGATGCAGCAGCATGGGATCGGTCCCATCGACGTGGTGGTGGTGAATCTCTATCCCTTCGAAGCTACGATTTCAAAACCGGACTGCCCGTTTGAAGAAGTCATCGAGAACATCGATATCGGCGGCCCGTCCATGCTGCGGTCCGCCGCGAAGAACCACGAAGATGTCGTGGTGGTCGTGGATCCGTCCGACTATGCGCGGGTGCTGGAGGCCTTGAAGGCCGGCACAGTGGATCATGCGCTGCGCCGCGAGCTGGCCATGAAAGTCTTTCAGCACACGGCCCGGTACGACAGCCTGATCGCCGGCTATCTGGAAAGGCAGGTGCAGGGGGGCGACGGGAAGTTTCCCGCCATCCTGTCCCTGCAGTTCGAGCGCGCGGAGACGCTCCGCTACGGGGAAAACCCGCACCAGCAGGGCGCGTTCTACCGGGAACTCACTGTCAGGGAACCGTCGGTCTCGCGCGCCAGGACGCTGCACGGAAAGGCGATGTCCTATAACAACTTCCTGGATGCGAATTCGGCGCTCGAACTGGTCAAGGAATATGACGAGACCGCCGTGGTCATCATCAAGCACAACAACCCGTGCGGTGTCGCCCTTGGCGCCACGCCGGTCGAGGCCTACGCGAAGGCGCGGGACACCGATCCGGTCTCGGCCTTCGGCGGAGTCATCGCCTTCAACAAACCGGTGGATCTGGCTGCGGCCAAGGAAATCACCTCCACGTTCGTCGAAGTGGTCATTGCGCCCGGGTATGCGGAGGATGCGCTGGCCGAACTGAAGCGGAAAAAGGATCTGCGCCTGCTGGACATCGGGCCGCTGACCAAGGTGAAGCCCGAAGGGATCGATCTGAAGAAGCTGGTCGGCGGATTGATCGTGCAGGACCGCGATCTCGGCGCGCTGGGTGATCTCAAGTCGCTGCAGGTGCCGACGCAGCGGAAGCCGACGGCGGAGGAATATGCCGCCTGCGCGTTTGCGTGGAAAGTCTGCAAGCACGTGAAGTCGAACGCGATCATTTACGCCAGGACCGGCCAGACGGTCGGCATCGGCGCGGGACAGATGAGCCGGGTGGATTCGGTGAAGCTGGCCGGGATGAAGGCGGTGTTGCCGGTCAAGGGCTGTGTGATGGCGTCGGATGCGTTCTTCCCGTTCCGGGATGGGCTGGATGCGGCGGCGCAAGTCGGAATCACGGCGGTCATTCAGCCGGGCGGATCCATCCGCGACCAGGAGATCATCAAGGCCGCCGACGAGCATGGCATGGCGATGATTCTGACCGGCATGAGACACTTCAGGCACTGACGGATGCTGAAACAGGCCCCCAACTTCGTTCTTGGTCGCACGTCTCCTTGCGACGTACCGAAAAACGTACGCCTCAGCCGCCGCGCTCCCTGCGGCCTTGTTGGTTGACCTGTTTGAGCATCCTGCGGATCATATTCTCCTTATCATCCCACCCGGTCATTCCATCAGTGGCGGTTCCGCAATGAAAATTCTCGTCATCGGGAGCGGCGGGCGTGAGCACGCGCTGGTGTGGAAGCTTGCGCAAAGCCCGCGCGTGACGAAACTCTATTGCGCACCGGGCAATGCCGGCATCGAGCAGCTGGCAGCCTGTGTCGCCATTCAGGCGAATGATATCGCCGGGCTCAAGTCCTTCGCGCAGTCCGAGGACATCGACCTGACCGTGGTCGGGCCGGAAGCGCCGCTGGCGGCCGGCATTGTCGATGAGTTCCGCAGGGCCAGACTGAAAATCTTCGGGCCGACGCGCGCCGCGGCTCAACTCGAGTCGAGCAAAACCTTCTCCAAGGAGTTGATGGCCCGGTATCACATTCCCACCGCCGTTTCGCAAAGCTTTACCGATTTGAAGCCGGCGTTGGAGTATCTCGACCGCCAGCATGCGCCGATCGTCGTGAAGGCCGACGGATTGGCGCAGGGCAAGGGGGTCGTCGTGGCGACGACGCTGGAGCAGGCCCGGCAGGCGCTCATTGACATGCTGGACAAGAAGACGTTCGGCCAGTCCGGCAGCCGTGTCGTCATCGAGGAGTTTCTGGACGGAGAAGAATTGACGATCATGGCCTTCACGGACGGCAAAACCGTCGTGCCCATGCTGCCGGCACAGGATCACAAGCGCGTCGGGGACGGGGATACGGGACCGAACACCGGCGGGATGGGCGCCTACGCGCCGGCGCCGCTCGGATCGCCGGCCTTGCGCGCCGCTGTGCTCGATCAGGTGCTGCAGCCCGTGGTCGCCGCCATGTCAAAATCCGGCAGCCCGTTTGCCGGCGTGCTGTATGCCGGGCTGATGGTCGTCAAAGGAAAACCCTATGTGCTGGAGTTTAACGCCCGGTTCGGCGACCCCGAGACCGAGGTCATTCTGCCGCTGCTCAAAACCGACCTCGTCGATGTGGTCGAGGCGGTGGTCGAGCACCGCCTCGACCAGTTGAGCGTGGAATGGCACGATCGGTCCGCCGTGTGCGTGGTGATGACGTCCGGCGGTTATCCGGGGTCCTATGAGACAGGCGTGCCGATTGCCGGGCTTCCCGAAAAAGTTTTGTCGGGCGACGTTCTGGTGTATCATGCGGGCACGAAACGGCAGGGGCGCGATGTCGTCACGGCCGGCGGGCGCGTGTTGGGCGTGACCGGAGTCGGTCCGAACTTCACGGACGCGTTGCAGCGGGCGTATGGAACAGTGCGGACCATTTCGTTCCCCGGGTGCCACTATCGATCCGATATTGCTCAACGGGCCCTTCGTGCTGGAACGGGGCGACGATGACGGCCCGGTCGGCTGAGATGGCGCTGGTGCGGGTCTTCCGTGAAGACACCGGCGCGGCGATTGTGAGCGAGGCCGCGCACATCGTGCAGGGCGGCGGCGTCATCGCCATGCCGACCGACAGCCTGTATGCGCTGGTCGCCTGCGCGTTCGATGACGCGGCAGTCCGCCGCGTGTGCGCCATCAAGGGTCAGCGTGAACGCAAACCGATCCTGGTGCTGATCTCGGATCGTTCGCAGCTTGCGATGCTGGCGGCTCGTGTTCCACGTGCCGCCACGGTGTTGATGGATCGGTTCTGGCCCGGACCGCTGACGATCGTGTTTCCGGCGTCGCCGCGCCTCCCCATCGCGCTGACGGCAGGGACGGGGACCATCGGGGTACGGTTGCCGGCGCAGCCGCTGCTTGCCGCGTTGCTCCACGCCACCGGTCCGTTGACGGGGACCAGTGCCAACCGGTCCGACGAGCCTCCGGCGCGGACGGCGTGCGAGGTTCAGGAAAAGCTCGGGAATGACGTGGATCTGATTGTCGATGGAGGCCCCGCGCCGGTCATGCTTCCGTCGACAGTGGTCGAGGTGGGGGAGCCGGTGCGTGTCCTGAGGGAAGGTCCTATCGGAAGGGCTGCGCTCGCGGCCGCCCTCGAGAAGGAAGGGATTGCGGTGGCGTAAACGGACGGCTGTCAGGTCAGGCGAGTCAGAAAATCATGGCGCAGAGCCAGAAGGAGGGTGATCGATGATCAACATGCAAGTCGGACGAATGGCAGGGTGGGCGGTACTCGTCGTGGCGATGGCGCTGGGTGTGAGCGGGTGCGATTACTGGCCCCCGGCTCTCCAGGCGCAGATCGAGCAGTTGAAAGCCGACGTCCAGACGGCGGCGGCTGAGAAGACCAAGGTCGATGCCCAGGTGGCCACCTTGACGGGCGAGAAGGCCGCGCTCGTGAATAAAGTGGAGGAATTGTCCAGACTGCTCAGGACCAGAGCCGATCAGGTGGCGAGCCTGGAGCAGAGTCTGGCGTCCGAGCGCGAGAAGGTCGCGAAGTTAAGCGCCAAGCCGGCGGCAAAAGCGGCTGCGGCAAAGAAGAAGGCGGCGGCAGCCAAGAAACGGTAAGCGCGCGGTTTTCGGAAGGCTATTTCGACGAAGAAGTAGACGGGGTTGCCGGGGCTGCGGGCGGTGTGTTGGAGCCGGCAGCGGCCGGCGGAGTGCCCGTACCGCCGGACGAATCGGAGGTTGCCGGTTTCGCTGCACCGGTTGCGGCCTTCTCGCCGGAAATGGATGCGTCGTCTTTCTTTTGAGCGGAGACGCCCGCTTCGTCCGCCTTGGACTCGGTGTCCGGCTTGAGCTTGTCGGAATAGTCGGTGACGTACCACCCGGTTCCCTTGAACATGATGGCCGGGGCGGAGATGACCTTGGTGACGGTCTGGCCGCATTGCGTGCAACTGGTCACCGGGGGATCCGACATGCTTTGTTTCACCTCAAACCGGTGCCGGCAGCTTCCGCACACATATTCGTAAATCGGCACAACCCACCTCGCAACGTTTCTTCAATCAATCGACGGCGTATCTAAGCGCTCCCCGGCGTTGGCCAAGGCCGGGCCGGCTGAGGACTATGCGGTCAGTTTCCTGATCGCCTCATCGATGCGGTCCAGTCCGCGGGTGATGGTCTCCAGACTGGTCGCGTAGGAGAGGCGAACGTGGCTGGCGCTGCCGAACGGCTCGCCCGGCACCACTGTCACTTTGGCTTCCTGCAGCAGGTAGGCCGCCAGGTCGGATGCGGAGGCAATCGCGCCGGCCGCGTGCTTGCGGCCGAAGAGCCCGGAGATGTTGGGAAATGCGTAAAAGGCCCCCGTCGGCATTCGGCAGCTCACACCGGGAATCTTGTTCAGGCGCTCCACGATGACGCGCCGTCTTCGATCAAACTCCTGCACCATCTGAGTCGGAAAGGCGTCTCCTCCGTTCAATGCCGCAACGGCGGCCTTCTGGGAAATCGACGCGGGGTTGGAGGTGCTCTGGCTTTGAATATTGGCCATTGCCGTGATCACGTCCTTGGGCCCCGCCGCGTAGCCGATGCGCCAGCCCGTCATGGCATAGGCTTTGGAGACGCCGTTCACGATCACCGTTCGCGCCGCCACTTCCGGACCGAGCGAGGCGATGCTGATATGGCGCACACCGTCGTAGATGATCTTTTCGTAGATCTCATCCGAAATGATGGCCAGATCATGCTCGAGGGCGATCCGGGCGATGCCTTCCAGGGAGGCCCGGTCGTAGGTTGCGCCGGTCGGGTTGCACGGGCTGTTGACGATGATGGCCTTGGTGCGTGGCGTGATGCGCGCCTTCAGCATCTCCACCGTGAGCGCATAGCCGTCCGCCTCGCGTGTCTGGACGAGCACGGGCGTGGCGTCGTTCAGCAGCACCTGGTCCTGATAGGACACCCAGAACGGTGCCGGTATCAACACCTCGTCGCCGGCTTCGAACAGGGCTTCCGCAATATTATAGAGCGTGTGCTTGGCTCCGCACGAGACGAGGATCTGTGATTTTTCGTACCGGAGGCCCTGGTCCGCTTCGAGTTTCCTGGCGATGGCCTGCTTGAGTTCATCGATGCCGGAGCTGGCCGTGTACTTGGTGAATCCCGCCCGGATGGCTGACTCGGCCGCCGCTTTGACCGGATCCGGGGTGTCGAAGTCCGGTTCGCCGGCAGCAAAATCGACGACGTCGATCCCCTGGGCGGCCATGGCCTTGGCCGTGGCCGCAATGCTGAGCGTCGGCGAGGGGACAATCCGTCCTGCACGGGCCGCCAGTTTCATGAGGCGCGTGTCCCGATGCGCCGCAGCAATCGCTGCGCGACAGTTGGATGCAGGAAGTCCGTCAGGCGGCCGCCGAAGCGCGCGACTTCCTTGATCAGGGTGGATGTCAGATACGAGTATTCCTCGCTCGGCATGAGGAAGACGGTTTCGACGGACTTATTGAGCTTCCGGTTCACCAGGGCCATCTGAAATTCATACTCGAAGTCGGAGATGGCACGGAGTCCGCGGATGACGGCATGGGCTTTTCGTTTTTGCACGTATTCCACCAGAAGTCCTTTGAATGTCACCACCTCGACGTGCGGCAGGCCCTTGGTGACCAGCTTGACCATATCAACACGCTCGGCCAGATCGAAGAGCGGGCGCTTCGTCGGATTGGGTGCGACCGCGACGATGACTTTATCGAAGACGCGGAGACTCCGGACGATGATGTCGGTGTGTCCGTGCGTGACCGGGTCGAACGTGCCGGGGTACACACCGATCTTCATGGTGCGAGGGCGTCCTGGGCTGCCGCCTCGAACACCGAGAGCGTCGTGTCTCCGTACCGGTACTGCCGCAGCAGGTTCAGCCGTCCGTGCGCGGGCGGCACGGCCGATTTACTGGAGTGCTCAAGAACGATCAGCGCATCAGGGGCAACGACCACCGTCTCGGCCAGCGTCGGCCACAGTTCGGCAAGATGCTCCGGCTGATAGGGCGGATCGGCAAAGATAATGTCGTACTGATCTGCTGTCTTTGCCAAGCGCCGGAGAAACGCGCCTGCCGGGCAGGTCTGGATTTCGGCGGAAGCGTCGAGCTTGCATTGGGCGACGTTGGTCCGGAGCACGCGCAATGCGGCTGGGTTGGATTCAACAAAAGTGACCCGCCGGGCGCCACGGCTGAGCGCCTCGATGCCGATCGAGCCGGTTCCGGCGTAGAGATCGAGAAATCGCGCGCCGACGATCCGGTTTCCCAGAATTGAAAACAGCGCTTCCTTGACGCGGTCAGCCGTCGGCCGCAATCCGGGGCCTTGAGGCCCGTGAAGCCGGCGTCCTTTTTGTGTGCCTGCAATAACTCGCATTGTCGGGTGGAGATCGAGACGGCTGACTGTAACACACCGTTTTTTAAAGGGTCAAGGCAGGAGGGAGCACGCTCTGCGAATCGTCAGGGATGCGCGGGGAGCAGGATGCGCACACGGCTCGCATTTGGCTTTGACGGCTTCAGGGGCAGAGCTTATAATGCGTCTGCCCCTATGGTTAGGATCCTGAACTTCTTATGCGGGAGCGGTCCTGGCGGGTAAGGACAGACGCTCAACCAAGCGAGCGGGTGGGAACCGGTTGCTGGTCAAGTTCGGCCAGACTTTTCCGTTTGTTGGCGGTAATCGTTCGGTCGACGATCGAGCCGCAGTTAATGCATTTCCAGGCATAGAAAATGAGGAAGAAGTCCGAAAACCTCTCCAACATCATCAAGCCTTTGCATTTCGGACAATCCATATTGAGCCTCCGCACCTCTGGTTTAACACTACTAATTTACCTGAGCATGGGTGTGTAGCTAAGCAATTCATAAGCCCAAAAGTGCACAATCTAATAGAATCAATAAGTTATGTATAATATATGTGAAAATGCTGTGAATAACATATGATCAAAGTGTTGAAAAAAAGTCACTATTTTGCGTGATTCAAGACACAAATTGTACAATGAAGCAGGGTAGGCACAGGCAGAAAATGAGCGGCATCAAGCAATGGCCTTCGAGTGAACGGCCACGAGAGCGACTTCTTCTGGAGGGGGCTCACTCACTGTCAGATGCCCAGTTGCTGGCGATCCTGCTTCGGGTGGGGCGCCGGGACTCGTCGGCCGTCGAGGTCGCCATGGATCTCTTGCGGAAATTGGACGGGTTGCGAGGCATGTCGAATCGCGGCGTGGAGGAGCTCTGCCAGATTTCAGGGATCGGGCCTGCGAAGGCGGCGCAGCTAAAAGCGGCGATCGAGTTGGGCAAGCGCGTATTGGCCGAACCCCTGTCGACCGGAACAACGATTGCCTCCAGCGCCGATCTGTTTCGTCATTACTATCCGCTGCTGCGGGACCTCCGGCACGAGGTGTTCAAGATCGTGCTGCTGGACGCCAAGCACGGCATCATCAAGGATGCGACCGTGTCGGAGGGCAGCCTGACGTTGAGCATCGTCCATCCCCGCGAGGTGTTCAATCCGGCCGTTCGGGAGTCGGCGGCGGCCGTCATTTTCGTGCATAATCATCCAAGCGGCGATCCCGGCCCCAGCGAAGAGGATCGGGCACTGACCGCCCGGCTCGTCGCAGCCGGCGAGCTGTTGGGCATCCAGGTGCTGGACCATCTGATTATCGGCGACGGACGCTACACGAGTTTTGCCGATCAGGGGTGGCTGCGTGCGGACCCGTCCGCACGGGCAGCCGGCCGACGGGCCACGAAATGAATTGTTTGATCACGCGCATTTTGGTATAAGCAAGCCGCTCAACAACCGCCCGGTCTCCGACGACTGCGGCGTGCATTCGACTGCGGTGAGTGCAGAATGACTACCGTAGTGCGGCCGAGTCCCTTTTCCTCCCTGCGCCGGTGCCTTCCCGGTTCTCTGCTTACTTTGTCCGCGATCGTGTGGTGTTCTCTCGTGACATTGCCCGGGCTTGTTCTTGCCGGCGATGTCGCGGAGCGTCCCTCCACGCCTGCCATCGCGAAGGGCGTCCTGCTGGTCGCGCATCCGAGCCTGCTGGATCCGAATTTCAAACAGGCCGTCGTGCTGGTCTGTGAACACGGAGCGGAGGGAACACTGGGGGTGATCATCAACCGGCCGACGGCAGTGCCGTTGTCGGAAGCGCTGCCGGGAGTTTCCGTATTGAAGGGGACGTCGTATGTCCTGTTTGCCGGAGGGCCCGTTCAACCGGATGGCATTCTGATGCTGTTTCGTATCGTTGAAGCCCCGGATCAACTGAGAAAAGTTCTGGAGCGTGTGTATCTGGGGCTGGATCGGGAGATCCTTGAGCAAATCATCACGAAGCCGCATCCAACGGAAACGTTTCGCGCCTACGCCGGGTATGCCGGGTGGGCGCCCGGTCAATTGGAATTCGAGATGGCCATGGGGTCCTGGGCGGTGATTCCAGCCGACCCATCGAGTATTTTTGACAAGATGCCGGAGACGCTCTGGACCGAAATGATCGAGGCCATGCAAGCGCCTCGTGTGATTCGGCAGGATTGACCGGGAGAAGCCGGCTGACCTGGCTGTCTGCGGCCTCGTACCGGGGGAGGTTGTCATGGTGACAGATGCGCATGCTGACACGATCAGGAATATTGCGGTTGTGTCTTCTGCCGGAGCCGGAAAGACGTCACTGGTCGAAGCGCTGCTTTATACGGCAGGCGCGATCCCGGCCATGGGAGCGGTCGGAAACGGGAGCACGGTGTCCGACTTTGAGCCGGAGGAAATTCACCGGAAGGTTTCCGTCAGCACGGCTGCGGCGCATTTTCCCTGGAAGGGCGTCACGTTCAACCTGCTGGACACGCCCGGCGCGATGAGCTTTTTGGGCGAAGCGGAACTTGCCCTCCACGCGGTCGATGGGGTGCTCATCGTGCTGGGCGCGGCGTCGGGCATGCGGACGGAGCTGGAAAAACTCTGGGGGACGATTGCGGACCTTGGATTGCCCTGCATTCTTTTCGTGAACGAATTGGACAAGGAACGGACCGCGCTGGAGACGGTGCTGAAGGCGTGCGAAGACGCGCTGGAGATCCGCACCGTGCCGGTGACCATTCCGATCGGCCTGGACGGGCGGCTCGAGGGGGTCGTGCTTGTCGCCGAGGGCGCGGCCTACCGGCCTGTTGCGGGATCCTCGAAGGTTCTGCGAGGCGAAGTTCCGGCCGATGGCGCCGGTGCGGCAGGGGAGGCGAGGAAGAAGCTCGTGGAAAGCGCAGCGGAAACGGACGACCAATTGGTGGAGAAGTATCTGGCGCAGGGTGATCTGGCGGAGGCGGAGATGCTGCAGGGCATCAAAGCGGGGACCTGTGCAAGAAAGTTCGTGCCGGTCTTGTGCGGCTCCGCGGTCCGCAATATCGGGACAGCGCCGCTCCTGGATGCGCTGGCGGCGTATTTGCCGTCCCCGGTGGAGGCGGCCCGGTTTCGTCCGGTCAAAGGGACCGATCCTCACACCGGCGAGGAGGTCCGGCGCACTCCGGCTGCCACCGAGCCGTTTTCCGCTTATGTCTTCAAAACGCTGATCGATCCGTTCGCGGGGCATCTGAGCTATCTGCGGGTCATGTCTGGCACGCTGCATGCCGACACGCCGTTTTTCAACGCAAGCCGGCGCGCGAAAGAAAAAGGCGGGCATCTCTTCACGATCCTGGGGAAAAAGTATGCGCCGGTTCAGCAGATCAGTGCCGGTGATATCGCCGCCGTCGCCAAGCTCAAGGACACGCTGACGGGGGATACGGTATGCGATGAGAAGCACCCCATTCTGTTTGCCCGTGTGCCGCTGCGCAAACCGGTGTTCTCGTTCGCTCTGGAGCCCAAGGCCAAGGCCGATATTGAAAAAGTGAGCGTGGGACTGCACAAGCTGGTGGAGGAAGATCCCACGCTGGAGTTCACCCGGAACCCGGAGACCAAGGAGATGGTTCTTGGCGGCATGGGGCAGTTGCATGTCGACGTGACGTTTGAAAAGTTGCGGCGGAAGTATGGCGTGGATGTGGACGTTCATGTTCCGAAAATTCCGTACAAGGAAACGATCAGACGGATGGCGCAGGCCCAGGGCAAATATAAGAAGCAGACCGGGGGGCATGGGCAGTATGGCGACTGCTGGCTGCAGGTCGATCCGTTGCCGCGGGGCGGCGGGTTTGAGTTTGTCAGCAAAGTCGTCGGCGGCGCGATCCCCAGAAACTTTATTCCGGCCGTCGAGAAAGGCGTCCTCGAGGCGATGCACGAGGGCGGCCTGGCGCGGTTTCCGGTCGTGGACGTGCGCGTGACGGTCTATGACGGCTCCTATCACGTCGTGGACTCGTCGGAAATGGCATTCAAGATTGCCGCGTCCATGGGATTCAAGAAAGCAATGGAGCAGGCGCTGCCGGCGCTGCTCGAGCCGATCATGAGCGTGGAAGTCGTCACGCCGGACGACGTGGTGGGGGCGGTGATCGGCGACCTGAACGCCAGGAGAGGCCGGATCATCGGGGTGACGGCCAAGGGTCATGCCGAAATGATTCATGCGGCCGTCCCGCTGGCGGACATGCTGACTTATGCGCCGATGCTGAACTCGATCAGCGGCGGCCGGGCGACCTATGGGATGGAGTTCAGCGCGTACGAAGAGGTGCCGAAGGAGCTTGCCGCACGGGTGATCGAAGAGCACAGGGCGGCCGGGCACGCTGTCGCGCTCTGACGGGCCCGTGAAGTTGTGCGTGCGTTACTTGTCGTGGGGTTTGAGGACGACGTAAAAGGCGCGGGTTTCGCGAAGCACGCGCAGCAGAATCGTATCGCCGCGCCTGGCTTTCAAGACGGCGGTCGTAAAGGCGTTGACGGAGGTCACTTCCACGCGGTTGACCTCCTTGATGAGATCTCCTTCGCGCAGGCCTTCCGCTTCCCCGACGCTGCCCCGGTCAACCTTGGCGATGAGCACGCCGGCGGATTCCTTGAGCTTGAACTTTCCGGCCAGTTCGGTGGTCAATTCCTGAACGTCGAGTCCGAGTTTGACTTCAGACCGTGACGGCGGGGGAAGGGCGGCGACAACGGGCGTCTCCTGGCGTTCGCTGAGCGGGACAGGCAGGATCTGGCGATGACCATCCCGGACCACCTCGATCCTGGCCGTGGCTCCCGGCGGCAGGGTGGCGATGAGCCGGGAGAGCATGCTGGGCGTCTCCACCGCCTTGCCATCCACTTTGGTGATAATGTCGCCCGGCTTGATGCCGGCACGGGCCGCCGGGTCTCCCTCGAAAATTTCGTTCACCAGCACGCCTTCACCTTCGTTGACGCCAAACTTGGCCGCGAGGTCAGCCGTCACCGGCTGAATGCCCACGCCCAGCCATCCCCGGACGACCTTCCCGCGCGACAGGAGCTGTTCCATGACCTGCCTGGCCATGTTGGACGGGATGGCGAAGCCGATGCCCTGGGCGAAATTGATGATCGCGGTGTTGATGCCGATCACCTCGCCGTGCATGTTGAACAGCGGCCCGCCGGAATTTCCAGGATTGATGGAGGCGTCCGTTTGCAGGTAGTTCTCATAGCGGGACAGGTTCATGTTTTCCCGTCCGATCCCGCTGATGACGCCCAGGGTGACGGTCCGGTCGAGGCCGAAGGGATTGCCGACGGCGAGAGCCCACTGGCCGACCTTGACGGTGGAGGAGTCGCCGAAATGCGCGCTGGGAAGTTTCCGATCGGTGGTGATCTTGAGGAGTGCCAGATCGGTGTCCGGATCCTTGCCGATGACCTGGGCGATGAACTTGGTTTTATCCGACAGCCGGACTTCGACCTCGGAGGCGTCGCTCACGACGTGATTGTTCGTAATAATGTGTCCATCCTGGTCAATGATGACGCCCGAGCCGGATCCGGGGCCATTGGGAGGCCGGTCGCGAGGAGTGTCCTTGGGACGAAGTGCCCCCACGCTGACGACGGAGGGTTTCACGCGCTCCGCCAGTTCCGTGATGACGCCTTGCAGCTCTTCGAGGAGTTGGAGCCCGTCCGTGTCGGCCGATGCGACGGCCGGTTCGCCCACGTGCAGACCGGGCGGGAGCCAGAGCATGAGTCCCAGCACCCAGAGGCGGACGGCGCGAAGGAGGGGGTTGGTATGTCGCTGCCGGCCGGTCATGCCGTCGCGCGCTTCCGTTCAAGAAAAAGTGGAAGGACGGTTTTTAACTCGTCCCGGAGGCCCAGGAGGATCACGGTGTCACCCGGCCTGAACAGCACGGTATCGAAACTGACCAGAAGAGCGGGCCCGCGCAGGACGGCCACCACTCGAACGGACGACGGCAAGCCGAGTTGGCCGGCCGTGCAGCCGCTTGCGGACGCCCCCTGAACGACCCAAAGCCGTTCGATGGTCGCCGAACGGAGAAACAGATCGCGCTCCAGGATCAGGAGGTCTTCCCGCAGCGCCTCGGATTCGATTTGCCGGACCAGGGGATCGACCCGCAGGAGTTCTTTTTTCAGCAACCGCACCCGCGATGCGATTTCGGCGAGATGCTGTCCGGTCGAGCCCGCTGCCGGTGCTCCGTGGGTCTGCCGGTCATCGGGCGAGGCAAGGGCAGCGCACAGCTCGGCGCCGAGCTGTTGATGGAGGCGCTCGATCTGGTCGTCGAGCGAGGCGGCCTGCCAGTGCAATTTGAGGATCTGGACCTTTCTGTTTACACGTTCCGAGATGGCCAGAACGGTTTCATGGATTCCGCGGGCGGTCAGCTTGAATTCCTTGCGTATACGGCGGAAAAACTCGGCAGCCATGGGCCAGCTCCCCAATACTCTATGTCTGATAAGAGGTATTATGTAAACTAGTTGATTGACCGATCTTGGGCTCGGTCCCATGCCAGAGCCGCGCAATATTTCCCCTGTGGCGAACTCCGATCAGTCCTGTCACGACCAGGGAAAATATCAGGAATGGCCCGCCCTGTCCTGCCAATACACCCAGGAGCGGCAAGGAGCAGAATGCAGCCAGGGCTGCTCCTGAGGAATAGCGCCAAAGGGCTGCCGTCAGCAGCCAGATGGCAATGAGTCCCAGGCCGACGGCCGGCGCAATGCCTCCCACAGCCCCGATGGCGGTGGCCACACCCTTTCCGCCTTGAAATTTCAGAAAGACGGGAAACAGGTGCCCCAGGATGGGAGTCAAGGCAATGCCGAGCACCCACGCCTCGTGATCCATGGTCTGGGAGGCCATCCAGCCGATGCCCCATCCTTTTCCCATGTCACCAGCCAGGGTCAGGAGGCCGGCCGCTTTGCCGGAGACCCGCAGGACGTTGGTGAATCCGATGTTGCGGCTGCCGGCGGTCCGCGGATCAGGGCCCCCCATGCATTTCGAGACGACGATGCCAAATGGAATCGATCCCGCCAGGTACCCGCCGAGGGCCAGAAGGATCGGAAGCCAGTCGTTCGGTTGCAGCGATGCCATCTATAATCCTTTGCTTGAGCTTTGCTGCCAGAAGCTCCAGAGATAACGATTTCCTGAATAGAGGGCCAGGGCCAATGCCATGTAGAGCAGCCCTGTCCCGATCTCGTGCGGATACCAGGACGCCGGCAGGATACCGTCTTCGAGCAGCAGGAAGACGATCGCGATAACCTGAACGACCATCTTGTACTTCCCGGTCGTTTCGGCCTCGATGATGATTCCCTGGGCAGCCGAGATGGCGCGGACACCGGTCACAGCGACTTCGCGCGCAATGATCAGGATGGCGACGATGGCCGCCACGCGGTCGAATTGCACGAGCAAAATCAGGCCGGAGAGGACGAGCAGCTTGTCGGCAATGGGATCAAGTAAACGGCCGAGCCTGGTGATCTGGGAATGCCGGCGCGCGAGATAACCGTCCAGGAGGTCCGTCACGGCAGCCACCACAAAGACGATGGCCGCAGCCAGCGAGCGGTCCGGCGTGGGCTCGGAAAACAGCACGACGAAGACCGGAATCAGCAGAATCCTGATGACGGTCAGGAAGTTGGGAAGGTTGATGTTGGCAATCAAGTCGGATTGCTTGAGTGTGTCCGTCGTTCGCATGCCCGGCTCCCCTTCCTGTTTCCGAAGAGAACCGCGATCAGACCACGCCGTTCTTGAGCAGGTCGTGCAGGTGAATCACGCCTGACAGGCGGTTGCGTTCGTCCACGACCACGATCGACGTGATCGAAAATTGTTCCATGGTCTGCAGGGCCTTGGCGGCGAGCGCATCGGCCTGAATGGTCCGCGGAGACTTGCTGCCCAGATCCTTCGCCTTGGCCTTGGCCAGACTGTTCCCCCTCTCAAGGAACCGGCGCAGATCGCCGTCCGTGATCACGCCCACGAGCTGGCCCTTGGCGTTGACCACCGTCGTCATGCCGAGTTTCTTCGCCGTGATTTCACGAATCGCGTCCCTGGCGGCTGCCGTTGCGGAGATGCGCGGCAACGCATCCCCTTGATGCATGAGATCGCGAACCTTGAACAGCAGGCGCCGGCCCAGCGCGCCGCCGGGATGAAACTGCGCGAAGTCCTCTTCCTTGAATCCCCGCTTCTGCAGCAGTGCGATGGCCACGGCGTCCCCCATCGCCAGCGCGGCCGTCGTGCTCGAGGTCGGGGCCAGCCCCAGCGGACAGGCCTCCTCGGAGACGGACACATCCAGGACCACATCGCTGTTCTTGGCGAGCGTGGATTGGGTGCGTCCCGTGAGGGCGATGATGGGAATGTTCAACCGTTTCATGAACGGCAGGAGCTTGATCACCTCTTCCGTTTCCCCGCTGTTCGAAATCGCCAGCAGCGCATCCTGTTTGGCGAGCATGCCCAGGTCCCCGTGAATTCCATCGGCCGGATGGACGAAGAATGCCGGGGTTCCCGTGCTGGCCAGGGTTGCGGCGATCTTTTGGCCGATCAGGCCGGACTTGCCCATCCCGGAGACGACCACTTTGCCGGGGCACCGGTGCAGCAGGTCGACAGCCTTGGCGAACCGTTCATCGAGCCGGTCCACCAGCGCCGCGATCGCGCGCGCCTCGATTTCCAATACCCGTTTCCCCTGCTGGATGCTCATCGGTCGCTGTCGGCTCCTTTGCCGGCTGCCTGGCAGATCCGCATCAGCCGCTCCAGAAGTTTTTTCAGGTCGTGCAGCGGGACCATGTTGGGACCGTCGGACGGCGCATGGTCCGGATCAGGATGCACCTCCATGAAGAATCCGTCGCAGCCGGCTGCTGCCGCGGCGCAGGCCAGGGGGGCCACGAATTCACGCTGGCCGGATGATTTGGTCCCGTCCCCGCCGGGCAGCTGGACGCTGTGGGTGGCATCAAACACCACCGGGTAGCCGAACTTCCGCATGATCGGCAGCGCGCGCATGTCGACGACCAGATTGTTGTAGCCGAACGACGATCCGCGTTCCGTCAATAGAATCTTCCGCGTGCCGCTTTCTTCCAGCTTGGCGACCACATTGGCCATTTCGCCCGGAGAGAGAAACTGGCCCTTCTTTACGTTGACCACGCGCCCGGTTCCGGCCGCGGCCGCCAGCAAATCGGTCTGACGGCAGAGAAATGCCGGAATCTGCAGCACGTCCACCGCCTCCCCCGCCTGCGCCGCCTCCTCCACGCTATGCACGTCGGTGAGCACGGGCACGCCGACTTGCGCCCTGACCTTCTTCAGGATCGCCAGCCCCTCCTTGATGCCCGGGCCCCGGAACGACGAGATGGACGTGCGGTTGGCCTTGTCGTAGGACGATTTGAAGATGTACGGAATATCGAGTGCGCGGGCGATCTCCGCGATGCGGTGCGCGGTTTCCAGCACGAGCTGCTCACTCTCGATGACGCAGGGGCCGGCGATCAGAAAGTGCCGGTGCGCGGCGCCGACTTTAAAGGAGCCGATCTCGACGTCATGCAGCATGGAGGCGTTCCCCTACCGTCCGCATTTTCTTCGCAAGGCGGCGCCGACGAAGGCGCTGAACAGTGGATGGGGGCGATGCAGCCG
>Ga0209640_10001650_pt1 | contig 19139 bp, 29 predicted proteins | sample RifCSP10_1_FD_184018 | JGI IMG/M metagenome (GOLD analysis project Ga0209640, IMG submission 184018) | Soil microbial communities from Rifle, Colorado - Rifle CSP2_sed 10_1 (SPAdes) (version 2) | ecosystem: Environmental > Terrestrial > Deep subsurface > Rock core/Sediment | place: Rifle...
GGTCCCCGCCCGGCCTACTTCTGCCGGGCGGCGGCCCTCTTCGCCTTGATCTCGTAGTACGCCTGCCAGTACGGGAACTCCCAGGCGGGGTCCTCGAAGATCTCGGTCAGCGAGACCCCCCGCTCCTCCGCGAGCTGCATCACGAACATCAGCTCGTGGTCTTCTCGGAGCTCCCTTCGGGCTTTTTTGCGGAGGTCCGGCCCGCCATCCCGGACAGCTCGAAGATCCGGTTTGCGACGCAGGTCACCCCGCCGCCCGAGATCTCGTTCCGGAGCCACTCCTTGTCGCCGGCGGCGAAGATCGGCCGGCCGTCGGCGCCGACGCAGCCCAGGACGAGGGCGTCGAGCTCCATGCCCTCCATGTCGATGTCGACCCCCTCGCCGTCGAGCTTGGGGTTCATGTTCGCGCGGCGGATCATCGACCGCTGCCCGAGGCTGAGCCCCCGGACGCGGACGAGCCCGTCCCAGTGCGGGACGTAGAGGTCCTCCGTGACGATCTTGCTCCGCTGCCGGACGACGTCCTTGCTGAGGTACGAGATCGTCGCGGTCGGGGGCGCGGCCGGCGCGGGGGCCGTCGCGGCTTCTGCTGCGGACATCTCTGCTCGCTCCTTCGTCCGGGCTTCTCCGTCCCGGCGTCGGTCGAGGGGGAGGGGCTCGCCGCTCTCTCAGGCGAAGGGCCGGGCTTTTCAGGGCCCGGCCCGCCCGCCCCCTTGAGGGTCCTGGTTCAGACGGTGCCCGGGAAGAAGGGGACGCCGTCCTCCATGAGGTCGAGCGGCCCGATCCCGGTGAAGTCGACGCTCCGCTCCACGGCGCCGTCGAAGGCCCCGGAGAGGTTGAACGTCGGGAAGATGACGGTGCCCTGGAAGTAGGTGTTCGGCTTGTCGCGCCGCACCTTGAAGCGCCCGACCTTCCGGGGGATGATCCCGCTCGCGTTGGAGAGCGCGAGCTTGTACCGGTCCGGGTTCACGTAGAGCCCGGCCAGCGACCCCGTGAAGCCCGGGATGCCCTCGACGAAGGTCTGGAACTCCTCGCCGATCGTCGTGGTGTCGATCGTCGGGGCCTCGGTGTTGAGCTCGAACGACCGCTCGTTCGTCACGAGGTTCCCGACGAGGTCCATCTCGACCTTCGTGTACGAGCCGGAGACCGAGCCCGGGACCAGGGTCGGGAAGTCCTCGGGCGGGATGAGGACCGCGCCGCCCGCGTAGTGGATGAACCGGCTGTTGGAGTCGATCTGCTTCTCTTGGGCCGGCGCCCCCGAGATGTACGTCACGATCGGGGCCTCCGCCTCGCCCGGGGCGGCGTAGCGCCAGTTCTTGTCCCCGTTGGTCGGGGCGAAGACGCCCATGGCCGCCAGCGTCGGGTCGCTGTGGGCGATGAAGGGCTCGTCGTCGACGCGCGTCTCGGCCGTCGAGATCCTGATCTCCGCGTTCTTTCCGCTGACGCCCGCCATGGCTCTCTCTCCTTGCCCCCCGGATCAGTCCCCGAGGGAGTCGTCGACCGTGTTGGACCCCGAGGCCGCGGTGGGCACGTCGAGGCGCCCGTAGCGTTCGAGGAAGAACGAGTGGAAATTGCCGTCCTCGAGGAACGTCTGAGCCGGCGCGTAGTCGTTCATCGCCTCGAAGAGGTCGGTGATGACGCCGGAGACCGTCGTCCCCGTGCTCGGGAGCTCCGAGGAGAGGACCGTTGTGAGGTAGGACGAGCACGCGCTCACGATGTTCGAGGCCCCGTTCGTGATCGCGTTGGCCGCCGAGTTCATGTTGATGATGAAGGTCGGGAGGACCTGGATCCGCAGGTAGTCCGCGTCGATCTGCTCGACCGCGGCCACGACGTCGTCCTTGAACTCCTGCTGCTTGTCCGTGAGGGACTTGAGGACGCCGACGAGGACGCCGATGTCGGCGAAGTGGACGGTCGGGTTCAGCGGCATCGATCTCTCCGGGTCACAGCAGGGCCGACTCGCGGGCCTTCTCCGCCTCGATGGAGGCGGAGACGACGCCGCAGTGCTGGAGGCCCTTGAGGTTGGCCTTCTCCCCGGCCGGGGCCGGGAAGTGCTCGAGGAGGGGCAGGACGCGCGGCGAGCGGACCTCGACGCGGCCGACGACCGGCTCGAGCGGGGCGGTGAAGTCGATGAGGGGGATCGTCTCGTGTAGCTCGTCGAGCCCGTCGGCCGCCGTCTGGAGCGCCTGCCGGACCTGGGCCGGCCTGCGGAGGTAGGCGTCGAACGACTCGCAGGCGACCCAGATCCAGAGCGGGATCCGCCGGGTCAGCCTCGCGTTCCCGAGCTCGTAGGGCAGGGACTCGTCCTCGCGGACCTCGATCGCGACGAACGGCCGGGGCCGCGGCTCCTTCGTCCCGGGGGCGAGGACGCTCGGCCGGCGGTCGAACTCGAAGTCCGGCGACGCGAGCCAGACCCCCGAGTAGCCCGTCAGGGTCGAGGAGAGGAACCGCGCGAGGCTCTTCACCGCGCACTCGGTCAGGACGTCGACGGCGGCGGGGGGCATCAGACCTCCCTCGCGTCGATGACCTGGGTCAGGAAGCGGCCGCGGTGGAGGCCCCGCGTGTTGACCTCCAGGAACGCCTTGAGCGCCCTGCCCGCCTCCTCCGCCGCGCGGAGGAGGAAGAAGGGCTTGGTCAGGTGCCGGAGCTCGACCTCGCGCCCGTAGGGGGCGACCGAGAGGTCGACGCCGATCGTGCCCTCGACGACGTCCCCGCCCTCGCGGAACTCCGCGCCGGTCCAGACGCAGGCCCGGGCGAGGTTGCCCGTCCGGCGCGGGGCGCCATCGCGGGCGAGGCGCGCGCCGAGGAGCCCGAACTCGTTGACGGTGCGCTTGAGCTCGACCCGCGCCCGGATCTTGTCCGGGACGAGGGTGATGGGGTTCACGCCGAACGGCGTGAGGTTGAACGCCCCGACGAAGCCGGATGCCACGGGCTACTCCCTCACGAGGGCCATCTCGACGCGGCTCGGCGCGCCCAGGCCCTCCTCGACGAGGACGTCGACGAGGTGCCGCGTCCCCGAGGGGCTCGGGAACGTCACGACCGAGCCCCGGATCCTGTCCAGGCCGATCGCGAGCGCGTCGTCGATGCTCATCGTCACCTTCAGGTCGCCCTTCCTCGCCTTGCCGGCGTGGCGGAGGAGCAGGTCCTCGTCCTCGATCAAGGAAACGACTCCGGAGGCGACCTGGTCCCGGGTCGGCCCGAGCGGGTAGTCCGTGAACTCGTCGCGGCCGAGCTCGGCGTCGACGTACTCGAACCTCAGGGCCCGCAGCCGGCCGGCCGCGATGTCCGCGCGGGCGCGGCGGATCTCCTCGACGTCGCGGTCGTCGAGCTGCGGGTTGTCCGGGCGCGCCATCAGCGTCTCCGGAAGACCATGAGCCTCCCGGCCCGGGCCTGGTCGAGCGCGCGGTCGTCCTCGTCGAGCCTCTTCTGCACGAGCGCGCGGTACTGCGCCATGATCGAGTTGCAGATCGCGACGAGGCTCGCCGGCTGCATGCTCTTGTCGACCGCCTCGCTCCCGTCCTGCCAGCGGAAGAACCGCGAGCGGTCGGCGGCGAGCGACTGGAGCGCCGCGCACTGGGCGAGCATGAGCGACATCGACAGGTCGTCCCCGACCGCGATCGCGAGCGTCCGGCGCCCGCTCGTGTGGCGGATGACGGCGTGCTCGACCATCGTCGCGAGTTCGGAGTTGAAGAACGCCCACCGCGTGTCGTCGGCGGCGTTGTCGTGGATCAGCGCCCGGAGCGCCGTCACCGCCTCGGTGTCGGAGACGTCCCGGCGAGACACGCCCTCGCGGGTCGCGTCCTCGAGCTCGGCCGCGATCTCGAACTCGGCGGGGTGGTCGACGATCGAGCCCGCGGGGAGCTTCCGGACCCGCCACACGATCGTGTAGGCCCCGAGGGCCGCGTCGCCCGCGAGAACCGTGTTCCCCGCGTGGTAGTTCCCGATCGACCGCTGCACGGGCGCTCGCGCGGTGATCGGGACCCCGTCCTCGTCGTCGGCGATCATCGAGTCGGGCCCGAGGATCTCGTACGAGATCTCGGCCGGGTCGACGAGCACTCCCCCGAGGAAGACGTGCTTGTCGAGCCCCGACAGGGGCGCCCCGGCCTTGACGGTCGTCATCGGCTCAGTAGTTCCGGAGGACGCCGAGGAACTCCTCGGTCCCGACCTCGTTCCACTGCCCGTTCGGGAAGACGGAGGACGGGCCGTCGTAGTTCCGAGCCTCGTTCCTCGCGGCCTCGACGTGGTCCTTCTTGGCCGTCGCGACCGTGAGCCCCCGCGACTTGAGGTACACGGCGAGGTCCCGCGGGCTCTTCAGGTCCTTCTTGACGTACGCCACGAGATGCCTCCCTTCTAGGAGACGGTCCCGCCGAGGCCGTACATGGCCTGGAGGGCGCCGTAGAGCGCGTTCTTGACGACCGCGTAGACGCTCCCCCCGGACGGGGCGGCGCCCACGGCGGCCGAGAGGTAGTCGCCGGGGGCGACGACGAACGTCCTTCCGCCCCAGGAGTAGGTCCGGCCCGGATCTTCCTCGCCCTCCTCGAGCCCCGGCGTCGCCGGCACATCCTCGATCTTGAGGAAGCCGGGGATCGGGTAGACGACCGCGCCCTCGCGGCGACCGAGCCAGACGAGGGCGAAGCTCGCCCCGACCTGGTGCTCGACAATCTCGAGGACGGTCGCCTGGTCCTTCTTGGCCGAGGCGACCTCGACGGGGGTGGTCAGCGTGAGCGGCATCTCGAAGTTCTCCTGTCCGCGATCAGTTGGGGACGACGAGCGCGCGGAGGCCGACGCCGCCGCTGTCAGTCGCGCCCTGGGTGACGCGCTGGAGCGTCTCGACGCCCGCCAGGTCGCGGAGGAGCCAAAGGGACGTTTCCATGTCGGCCACTACGCCGTCGATTCGTGCATAGGTCGAAGCGAACCCGGTCGGCCCGATGTCGAGCCGATTTCCGCCGTTGAGCAGCGCGACGGTGTTATTCGCCGCGAAATCCTCCAACCGCAATTCCTGGCCCCTCTTCAGCCAGATGTACGCATCTTCCATCGTCAGCGGCTTGTAGAAATTCGAGTCCGAGACGCCGAAATAGCAATTAACGCCGCCATTCGACACGGCGATGGCGTTCGGCCCCGGAGCGTACGCGATGTTTCGCGAGGCATCGAAGGAGAACGTGCTCGCCCGCACTTCTGCGAGCACACCCAGGCCATTCTCCACATTCAGTTGACCGGCGCCCCCACGCACGAGCGCGGCGTCGGCGGCCCCGCCGCCCGTCGAGAACGCGAGATCGAGGTCGTTCAGCCGGAGCTCGGTCGTGTCCCAGCGATAGACCTCGACGCCGCCGGCATAGGCGACGACTGTATTTGCCGCGGTCCCCCAGCCGAGGCCGGTGTCGGGGTCGTCGATCCCGGCAACCCCGGGGGCGGCGGCCGTCGTCAGGACGCGGAACCCGAGGGGGCCGATCGTGCCGTACGTCGAGGCGAACCCGGTCGGGCCGAATTCGAGGGCGTTGTTGCCGCTATTCCGGATTGACGAGGAGGTGAGCGCCCCGCTGTCCTCGAACTGAACGTCGAAGCCGAACCGCAGGCGGATGTACGTGGACTGCGTCACGAGGGGCGTGTACGTGTTGATCTGACCAGGTCCGAACTGGACGACGAGCCCGCTCAACCAGATCGAGATTCCTCCGCCGACCAACCCGAGGTACTGATCGGCGCCGACCTCGAAGCGATCCGCGCGGATTCCGGCGAGCGTCCCTGCGCCGTCCTCGATGTTGAGGCGAGCGGAGGCCGCCCGGCGGATCCGCGCGTCGTCGGTCGACGCCGCTCCGCCGGTGAACTCGAGCGATTCGTTCGTCCCGAGCCGGACGAGCTCCTTGAAGCCGCCGACTCCGTCGTCGATGCCCCACTTGACGAGCGCGCTGGAGGCGTGCGGCGCACTCGCGACCGACTTGTAGGCGAAGCCGTAGTCGGCCGCCCCGTCCAGGAGGTCGTTCGACTGGAAGTCGAGCGGGTTGTTGCCGATCCGCTGGATCGGACTCCCGTACTCGATGTCGGTCGCCTCGAGCCCGGTCTCCGTCGCGTTGACCCGGACGAGGCGGTTCGCGAAGGTCGCGAACCCGCCCGGGAAGACCGCGTCGATCGCGTCCGCGTCGGAGTAGCCGGGGGGCGCGATGAAGTCGGCGTACTCGACGCCGTCCGCCGCGCCGTTGACGACGAGGGCCTTGCCGGCCGAACCGGCCATCGCCGGGAGGAAGTCGGTGATCGGGTTGAAATCCTCGACCTTCTTGATGAGCTCTTCGATGTCCTGCTGTCGTTTGCGAAGGTGATCGTAGTAGTAGTCCTTCGCGCTGTCGTTCCCGACGTCGCGCTTGGAGCACCGGATGGTGCCGGGCTTGACTCCGAAGATGTCGGGCATTCGAGGAACCTCCCTGGGCTAGTCGGCGACGGCGAGGAGCTCGTCCGGGACCTCGGGCTCGCCCTCGACGGCGGGCGCGGGCTCGTAGGTCCCCTTCTTCCAGTCGATGTCGGCGGGTCGGCAGTCGAGCAGTCGGCAGACCTCGCCGACCCAGACCTCCCAGTCGAGGTTCACGAGCCGATGGCGGTCGATCGCGGCCTTGACCGCCGGGTCCTCGACGGCCGCCTCGTTGGCCTCGTCGCGGGCCTGCACGGCGTCCCGAAAGGCCCGCTCGAGGGGCCGCGAGGCGAGCACGTACTCGGGGCGTCGGTCCGCCCGACGGACCCCGGGTCCCTCGGGGTCGACGCCGGTCTTCAGGTACTCGTCGTCCAGCGCGTCCTGGAGGGCCCTGCGGGCCGCCTCGGCGACCTCGGTCGCGGCCGCCGTGTCGCGTCGGACGCGGACTCGCGCCCGCTCGAGGGCCTCGGCGGCGTTCGCGAGGCGGCGGTCGTGCTTGGACTTGGGCAGGAACAGAGCGGCCGGGAGGCCGCGGCTCTTCCCCGAGGCCTTCTCGGCCGGTTTCTTCTCGACGGGCTTCTCCACGCGGAACCTCCGATCAAGGGAACGACTCGGATCACCACAGGACGTGGCCGGCCATGAGCCCGGCCAGGAAGGCCAGCGCGGCGGCCCACGCCCTGCCCTTGCCGATCGTCGCGGCGGCGAAGGCGAGGGCAACGGCGGCGGCGAACTTCAACGGGTGCTCGCGGAGGACGTGGGTCCACGGTCGCCCGCCGAGGCGCGACCAGAGCGCCCTGTAGGGGGCCCAGTTCTCCGAGTCCGTGCGGTACTGGCCGCAGGTCGAACAGATGGATGGTCGCATCGCCCGCTAGACCAAGATATCGGAGTAGGTCTCGGCGACGTACTTGATCCACTCCTCGATCGTCTGGAAGTCGATCGGTCGCTTGGCTTCCTCGACTTCGATGACAGAGAGTTGATCGTGAATCGGAATGTCCGGGTCATCTGGATTCACCATGTGGCCGCCGACCTCGCAAGTGGCTCGTCCCGTGGCGATGATCTTCACCGGTGAGCACTTCCGGCAGTAGGCGATCTTCACGGCGCGAAGCTCTCTTCCAGGAAAGCAACGATGATCGTCCCAGCCTGACTGAGCGCAAAGTTCATCGAGACGTCAGGTCTAGCCGGGATGATGATCGGCGGGAGGATCCTGTTTAGTTCGGCTCCGACGACGAGCCTAGTCGTTATGATCTTGGCCGGGGTCGATGTCTTGGTGAATCGACAGAAGACGTTCGGTGGTAAGGCCGCCTGCACGGCGAGAACCAAGCGGACCGAATTGGCCGATCTTGATGGCGTGAAGTCCTGCGGCAGGATCAAAACGTTCGCGTCAACTGTGAGGTCGAACACGAACCGCTCCTTGTAGAGCTCCCTTGACGGCACGTCACGCTCCTATACGGGGATTGTGTACCCGCTGATCGACAAATCGAAATTGATCGCTGACGTGGTCGTGACCTTCAACTGATGACCGACCGTTGCACCTTTGAATGGCGTTCTCAGATTGATCGGAATGATGATCGGGGCATTGACCGACGGATCCATAAACCCCTTCATAAGGTAGTTCCCTGTCGTCGCCGCGTCTCGAAAAAGAGACAGGGTCCCATCAATCACGCCGTGGATAAATAGGATGCAATCGGTCACCACGAATCGGCGCGATGATCCCGGATCCCACACCACGGCATTCGTTTGCTGAACTATCGTCGAGAAATCGACGTGGACGTCGATCCCTCCGAATTTGTCCGGCCTGGGACTAAACTCGACTCCCTCGAGCATCGACGCTTCGATCCCGAAACGCCCCCCTACAGCCCCGTCAGCAGAACCGCCGATCGAGGTCCGGAATCGGAACGCAGCCATGACTGAGACCGATCCGACGTAGTCTCCGGCGACCGTCGTCTTCTGAACGTACTCGTCAGTATCGACAGACCGCATTGTGACCGATTGCCAATTCGATCCGTCGAACGTTCCCTCGAAAGCGACCTCGCCCCCGATCGGAGGGGTGACATAGAATCCGATCGAGGCGAATCCATCCGTGTTGTCGATGTGAAACGACTCCCCGAGCGTCTGCGGCAACGTGCCGGAGAACCCTCTCGGTCTCGCTCTCTCCTGCCTCGCGCCAGCCATTACACGTTGACCTCGGCGATCATCTCGGAGCCGACGACGGACGGGTCGTGGAAGACCCGCCAGGTCGCCGTCCCCGCGGCCGACGCGACGACCTCGAGCTCGACCACGAAGTCGAGCGTGTCGCCTTGGGCGAACGGCGTCGGCGGGATCGCGACGTGGAGGATCTCCTCCTTGGAGGGCGCGGTCGCGACGCCCCCGTCGGCCGGCTGGAGGGCGCGGGTCGCGCCGTTCGCCTTCGTCACCCCGGCGATGGCGGCGCCGTTCTTCTTGATGTCGAGGTTCATCCGGCCGGTGGACCCGACGCCGCCGGCCACGGTGATCTTCCACCGGAGTGCCGCCAGGACGTCGGCCGCGATGTCGAGGGCGACCGGCATCTTGTAGGAGAAGGTCCGCGAGACGATCACCCCGGTCGCCGCGGTCGAGACGCTCTCGTCCGTGAAGACCGGGTCGCTCTTCGCGATCAGGGACTCGCCGTCCATGGCGCGGCGCGCGTCGTTGGTCGTCCTGACGAGCAGGAGCGACTTCGACAGCGTGACCGCGAACGCGACGCGCGAGGCCATCGATCAGAGCCGGCGGAAGGCCGTGACGAGGAACGCGACCACAGCCCCGGTGACGACGATCGAGGTCGCCTGGATCGAGATCTCCAGGTCCTCGCCGGGCCGGACGACGGCGCGGCCCCTCGCGACGTCCCCGCCGTCGAGGCAGACGCCGATATCGGCGCCCCCGACGTTCTGGACGAGCACGCGGTTGGTGATTCGATTGGGACCGAGGTCGCCGGAGAAGTCCACGGTCGTGCCGGCCGGGGTCGCGGTCAGGGTCGCCGCGGCGTCCTTCGGGTAGTGGAAGGCGGCGTCCTCGGAGAACTGGTAGACGGCTTCGGGGATCACGAGACCTCGACCTCCTCCTCGACGGGCTCGCCCGCGGGAGCGGGGTCGCGCCGCGGGGGCTCCGCGCCGGCGACTCGGACGAGCAGGTCGGTCCACTGCTTGACGATGCCCCCTCGGTCCCAGTCCAGGGACTCCGCGTGCCGGCGGCCCTCGAGCCCGATCGACCGGAGGAGCCCGGAGGCCCGGTCGGCGAGCGCGACGTCGAGCCGCTCGGCCAGGCCCTCGATCGAGACGATCGCGCCCTCGGCCTCGTCGTGCGGCTCGTTGACGAACGTCTGGACGGGGAGGGGGTAGCCCCCGCCGTCCTCGACGAGCTCCTTGCAGGCCGAGTAGTCGGTCGCCGCGTTCGGCGTCCCGGACGCCATCGCCTCCAGGATCGGGAGGCAGAACCCCTCCCTCTTCGAGGTGATGACGTGGAGGTCCAGGCACGAGTAGATCGCCGAGAGCTCCGCGGAGGGGACCCCGCGCTTCACGCGGATCGCCCGGGTCGAGATCACCCGGCCGGCCAGGCCGTAGCGGCGCGCGAGCTCGATCACGTTCCAGGACACCCCGCGCCCGTCGTCGGGGTCGGTCCCGTCCCCCATCGTCATGTGGAGGTAGATCCGGGACCGCTCCTTGGCGGGGTCCTGCTTGAACCCCGGGCACCCGTCGCAGCGCCACCTGCGGCCCTCGCAGGGGCGGTCGGGCTCCGCTCGGGTCGCGCAGTTGAAGGCCCGGAAGCCGCAGAGGAGCCTCGGGACCTGCTTCCTCTCCTGGTTCCTCGCGACCATGCCGACGAGGAAGTCCTCATCGCGCTCGACCCCGAGGCTCTTCCTCGCCAGCCGCCGGACGCTCGGGTCGAGCGGCTTGAAGGCCCCGCAGTCGACGCCGTGGAGGACGACCTCGGGATGCCGGAACGGCATCGCCCGCCGGACGACCTCGGCCCCCCACCTCGAGTAGAGGACGAGGACGTCGGGGGCGGCGAGCATCTGCCTCCACGACTCGGAGATCGGGTCCCGGTCGATCGGGACGTAGGCGACCCACGAGAAGGGGGCCTCGCCTCGGATCTTCCGGATCCAGTCGACCATCCACGGGTCGCCGAGCGAGAGGACGATCCGCGGCCTCAGGTTCCGGACGCACCAGGCGGCCGTCCGGCATCCCCACGGGCCCTCGGGCGGGTGGAGGCGGACCCCCCGGGCGCGGGCGTCGTCGTAGGTCAGCGGGTTGCCGTCGTAGCACCAGCCGACCATCTCGATCTCGAAGAGCCCCGTCGCGGCCAGGCGCGGCAGGAGCTCCTTCATGACCCTCCCGAAGCCCGTGTCGGCCCAGTCGGAGATCGCGAGGACCTTGATCTTCTCGGTCACCGCGAGCCCTCCTCGGCGGGGGAGAGGCCCTCGCCGCGGAACCAGAGGACCGCCTCCTCGATCTTCGTGATCGCGATCGAGTTCCGGCGCCGGGGGCAGGTCTTGTTGAGCGCCCGCACCTGCTCGGCGCACGCCCGGAGGACGTCGTCGACGCCCGCCAGCGAGAAGTCGATCTCGAAGGCCTTCTCGACGAGGTTCGGGAGCACCCGGCCCTCGGCCTTGGTCCAGCCCGCCCACGATGACCTCTGCGAGTACGTCACTTCCAGTTCGGGCATCTTGCCCTCCCCGCCCGTTTTGGGCTCAAGGTTCATCTTCTCAGGAAAAGGGGCGGCCCCGGCGCCCGGGAGGGGCGCGCCGGGGCCTCTTCGCCGGTTCGATCAGCGGCCGGAGACGACCGCGGGCCCGGCCGACGGGGGCTCGACCAGGAACCCGACGTCGGCGGGAGGGGCGGCCCCGACCTGCTTCCAGGCGTCGCCGCTCCAGATCAGGATCGTCCCGCGATCCCGGTGCTCGAGGTTCTGCATCTCGAACCTCGTCAGGACGCGCTCGGAGTGCTTCTGCTGCGGGAGGTTCACACCCTCGATCAGGCGCACGACGGCCGAGTCGGGCTCCCAGATCTCGATCTCGCTGGTGTCCGCGTTGTAGCCTCGCGCGTGGCACGTCAGCTCGACCCCGTTGGGGAGCAGGTACGTGACCGTGGACGAGGGCCAGTGCCCGACGTCGACCCCGTTCACGAACATGATCGGGTCGGCCTTGGTCTCGAGGCGGTCGCCGGTCGGGAGGAGCACCGTGTAGTGCGCCTTCCCGTGCAGCGTGAGCGAGATGCCTCCCCCGAGGGGGATCGAGTCGTCGGCGAGGGCGGGGCCGCAGGCGCAGGCGCAGAGCGCCAGGGCGGCGAGGGTGGCGAGGATCGCGGGTCGCATCGTTGACTGCTCCTTGGCGTGGGGATGAGGGAAGGGGCGGGGTCAGGCCCGGGGCCGGCGCTCGGATCAGAGGCCGGTGATCCCGCGGCAGCAGCGGCCGTCGAGCATCGCGGCGCCCCGGCGGAACAGGCCGACCAGGGTCTCCGCGTCGTGCAGGAGGTCGCTGAAGTTGCCGAGGGTGAGGCGCTTCCGGTCGAGCGAGACCAGCCGGTCCCGGCCCCGGACGAGCGCCACCGTCCCCGCGGGGAAGTACTCGGTGTTGACGTGGGTGAGCCGCTTCGCGCTGTCGGTGAGCTGCCGGTCGCGGTAGACGTCGTGGAGCGCCTGCTCGACGATGTCCTCCTGCTCCGGAGCCGCGAGGATGAAGTTCGGCTCGTACTTGTTCCGCCGCATGATCGCGACGGCCGAGTTGATCGCCGTGATGAAGTCGTCGAGCGTGGTCCCGCCCACGGCGGCGCTCTTGGAGACGCCGGACGAGATCGCGTTGAGGATGATGTTGTAGTGGATGAGGGCCATCTTGTCGTCGGCGGCCCTGCGGAAGTCCTCGGTCGCCATCTCGATCGCGCCGATGTTTCCGTCCTCGAACCACTCGGTCGAGTAGCCGAGCGCGGTCGCGTACTTCACGTTCCGGACGAACGCCTCGTCCGACTGGACCGTGCTGTACTTGATCTCGCCGAGCTCGCCGACCTCCTTGAAGACGATCCCGTGGCTCCCGCCGCCGGCGAGCGTGCGCTCGCGGAGCGGGAAGAGCTCGCCGGACTTGGTCGAGCCCTGGACCGCGAAGAGCTGCTCCCACTGCCGGTCGGCGTCCGGGTTCTCGCGGAGGAAGAAGTCGTTGATGCCCTCGCGGAAGAACTCGACGGTGTCCGTGGTGGAGATCGCCTCGGACACGATCTCGCCCTCGCGGCGGAGGGACTCCATCTCGGCGACGTCGGTGACGACCTCGCCGGACGCCTTGCTCTTGGCGACGATGAAGACGCCGTCCTTCATCCGGAGGCAGTCCTTGAAGATCTTGCCCATGGCCTGTCTACCTCTCTCGATCGGACGGGGTCAGGAGATGACGGTGTTGCCGACGCCGTTCGGCTGCTCGATCAGCCGCACGTCGACGAAGCGGATCGTGCTGCCGGTCTCGACGTCGACCACCTCGTCGTAGGGCGCGCCGAGGACGTGCCCGACATCCAGGTCGGAGGCCGTCGAGGCCTTGACGCCGGAGGAGCTCGCGCGCTCGACGAGGTCGCCGTCGGCGAGCGGGGAGCCCGGGTAGTCCTCGTCGACCATCTTGTAGACGCCGGTCAGGGCCATGTCCCCGTTCCCGTCGCCCTTCTCGAGGCCGGGCGGGCCCTTGACGGCGCCGTGGTGCAGGCTGACGATGTCCTCGGTCGTGCCGGTGATGTCCTTCACGACGACGCCGGCGTAGCCCTTGTACAGGACGAGGGCGCCGCCCTTCACCCCGGACGCCAGGCCCTCGATGCGCCGGGTCTGGCCCCACGCGGTCTGATTCTTCGCCACGGAACTCCTCCCTGTCTATCTGCGCCGCGCGGGCGCGGGGGTTTCGGTGCGGCTCAGTCGTTGTCCGAGTCGGGCTGCCGGCTCTGCTTCCGGTCCGCCTTCTCGAAGATCGCGGCGGAGAGCGCCTTCCGGGCCTCCGCGGGGCGGGCCGCGGGGCGGGCGGGGCGGCCCGTCGCGGCCGGGGCGCGGGGCGCGTCGCGGCGGCGGGGGGCGATCGTGCCGCCCGTCATCTCGGCGACGACGCGCAGGTCCTCCATCGCCTCCTCGACCTTGGCGGCGAGCGCCGCCCTGCTCCGGGTGAGGGCGGCATCGTCGCCCTCGACGAGGGCGGTCGGGACCCGCTTCTTGAGCATCTCGCGGACCTCGTCGGAGACCTCCGAGATCTCGGAGACGATCCGGTCGCGCTCCTTGTCGAGCTGCGCGAGGGCGACGTCCCGCTTGAGGACGGCGTTCTCGGCGCGGAGGTCGGCGACCTCCTTCGAGGCCTTCTCGACCGCCCTCTTGGCCTCGGCGACCTCGGCCTCGCGGGCCTTGAGGTCGGTCGACGCCTTGTCGGCCGCGGCGCGCGTCTCGGAGACCTGCGCCTCCAGCGGCTTCCGGGCGGCGTCGGCCTGCTCGCGGGCCACCTCGCGGATCTCCGCGCCGTACTCCGCCATGAGCTGGTCCTTGCTCAGCCTCGCGCTCATCGTTCCCTCCGTCTTCGTTTCGCGGACGACCTTCTCGACGCCGGCACCGCCGACGCCGGCCGTGCCGGGGTTGCAGAAGTCGATCGAGAGGACCTCGTGGACGTCGTCCACGTTGAGGTCCCCGTTCTCGTCCACGCTGGTCGCGACCAGCGCGACCCAGCTCACCGGGCCGGCGAGGCCCTCCTGGATGTGCGTGCGGAGCGTCCTCGACTCGCGGCTGACGTAGACCTTGGCCTTGGCGACCTTGATCCGGCGGCCGGCCTTGTCGACGGCCTCCTCGCTCCAGGAGCGGACGCACCTCCCCTGGGGCGTCCGGTAGGTCGTCTCGCGGTCCTCGGGCCGGACGTGCCCGAGGTAGGAGATCGTGCCGGGGCACGCTCGGGCCGCGGCCTCGACGGCCGGGGCCCGGTAGTTCTTCTTCCGGGGGCGCCCGAGGCCGGGGCCCTCCTTGAGGAAGGTCATGATGGCGAAGAAGGGCTCGTCGTCGCCCTTGACCATCTCGGCGACGACCGACTCGGGCAGGGAGGCCGCGGCGGCCCCGCCCTCCTTGCCGGACGGCTCGGCCGTCCTCAGGATCTCGGAGACCTCGGCCTCGAAGACCATCTCCTCGACGCTCATTCACTCCCTCCGATCAAGGGAACGACTCGCGCCGCGGATCCGGTCTCAGGCCTCCGGCGGGGGCTCCTCGGATCCGGCTTCGGGCTCCTCGCCCGCCGCCGGCTCCTCGCCCTCGCCCTCGTCCTCTTCCCGCTCCTCATCCCCGCCCGCAGGGGGCGGCTTCGGGAGGAGCTCGGATCCGGGCATCGCCTCGACCTCCTTCGCGACCTCGATCCGGAGCCGGGCGTCGTCGAGCGCCGCCTGCTTCCGCAGCGACCACTCGACCTCGTAGTCGAGGCCCGCCCGGGCGGCCGCGCTCTGCGGGCTCATGTAGCCCGACTCGAGGCCGACCCGGTTCGCCTGGGCGAGCTCGAGGTCCTTCTCGACCTGGATCGGGGGGAACTCGACCTCGACGTCCCAGGACTGCTCGCCCTCGAAGTCCTCGCCGGGGTCGAGCCCCTCGACCCCGCCCAGGAGGAGCGCCATGTCGAGGACGAAGTCGAAGATCCTCTCGAGGGCCGTCTTGAAGATCTGCTGCCTCTTCTTGAACTTCTGGACCGCCGGGAGGAGCTGGGTCTTCCCGGAGGCGAGGTTGTTGTTCGAGGCGTCGGCGAAGAAGAACTCGGGCATCGTCACGCCGGCCGCGACCATGAGGAGGAGGGCGCGCCGGCTGTCCTCCTGGGACACGTTGGCCCCGGAGAACTCGAGGATGCTCCACTCCTCCTTGTCGTTGTGGACGGGGTTGGCGCCGATCGTCCAGTTCTCGTACCGGCGGATCGCCTTCCGGATCTCCCCGTCGTCCGCGTCCTTGATCGTGATGTCGTAGCAGGGGCTCCGGTAGAGCTTGTTGATGACGACGCCGTCGCGCAGGAACTCGCGGTAGTTCCCGATCCACTCCTCGGCCCGGATGAGCTCGGAGGACCCGAACACGTCCCCGGAGCCCGCGTTGAACTTGACGTGGAGGACGCACGCGGCGTCCCGGGCCGGGTCGAACTTGTCGAGGGGCGGCCACCGCTCCTCGACGACCTTGGCCCTCGGGTCGTCCTCCGGCCCGTCGCGGTAGCGGAGGACGTACTCCCTCACGTCGGCGACGTCGGTCGGCGAGTGGTCGATCGCGCTGACGATCTCCGGGCAGATCGGGACGACCTGGACCTGCCCCCGGCGCCAGAGGGGCCGGCTCGGGGACGAGGGGTTCGGGACGTCCCTCTTGTGGGGGACGAGCTTGAGGTAGATCTCGCCGTACGCGACGCTCTCGTTCGAGAGGTCGGGGAGGAGGGTGTCGAGCCCGTTCTTCGCCTTGAACTTCGCGAGGATCTCCGAGGCGAGCCCCGCCGCCTTGATCCGGAACCCGTCGCCGAACGTCATCGTCGTCGTGAGCTCGACGATCGCGCCCCCGAGGGCATCGCGCTTCCAGAGGTCGTACCCCCGCCGGAGGGCCTCGGGCCGGTCCTTGGGGGCCTTGTACGGGGTCGGCTCGCCGCCGATCGATCGGAACGACCCGCCCGCGGCGAGCGTCAGGACCTCCCGGACCTCGAGCGCCTCGCCCCCGACGCGGCGTCGGCCGACGCGGCCGAGGCGGACCCCGCCGGCCCGGTCCTCGTCGTCCTCCTCGGGCGCCGAGCCCGGGGGCTGCTCGACCGCGTAGACCCGGCCGTCGTCCCCGCGGACCAGGCGCGCCGCGGGGCGGGGCGCCTCCTCGGCCTCCACTTCCTTCCTCACCTTGATCTTCGTCTTCGTCGTCACGCCGAGAACCTCCCGGGCTTGAAGCTTGGTTTGGCGAAGGTCTTCCCGGCCTTGAAGCCGCCCATCGAGGCGGCGCCGCCGATCGCGTGCCGGCCCTTGACGACGTCGCTCTGGGCCCAGACCGCGAGCGCCGCGGCGTCGACGTAGTCGTCGCCGAGCGCCTTTCGGATCAGGTTGAACTGGTCGTACCCCTGCTTGGCCCGGGCCGCCTTCACGTTCTCGAGCTGGGACATGAACTTCGCGAGGCCCGAGTGCGGCGGGTAGTCGTCGATCAGCACCGGGTAGCGGAGCAGGCTCGAGGTCATCTTGAGCTGCAGCTTGCGGTACATCTCGTGCTTGCGGCGGCCCTCGAACCGGACCGGGGCGAGGAACCACTCGTCCCAGCCCCCGGCCCCCTCCTTCTGCTCGTAGGAGTCCGGGTTGACCCGCGTCACCCCGGCCGCGAGGAGGGCCCGGTTGATCTCGTAGAGCTCGCGCGCCCCGTAGGCGTCGCCGAGCCCGGCCCTCGGGCGGAAGAACTCGCAGAGCCGGACGACGCGCTCCTTGACGAGCGTCGGGTTCGAGCCGGCCGGGAACTCCTCCAGGTAGACGACCTCGAGCCGGCCCGCGACCTGCTCGGCGACGACGAAGGTCGTCGAGGAGGCGTCGTCGCCCGAGCCATGGCCCTCGAAGTCGATCCCGACCGTGACCTGGCCCCGGGCCTGGTAGCGCGGCCCGTCGATCGCCGCGATCAGGGTCCCGGGATCCTGGCAGGCCTTGATGAGCCGGGAGGGGAAGTAGTCCTTGCTCTCGACGTAGAGAGCCAGGTAGGTGCGGGCGAACTGCGCCGGGGTCATGAGGACGTCGCGGGCCATCATGATGTCCTCCTCCGGGATGATCCCGGCCGCGACGCCGTACCAGCAGTCGAGCTTCGGGAGGACCTCGAAGCGCGCGAGCTTGGAGGCCCGCCGGTCGGGGTGCTCGAGCTTGTAGAGGTTCCCCTCGCCCTTGATCGTCCCGGTCACGACGCGCCGGCAGGCCCGGACGTCGTCGTCGTAGGGGTGCTCCGGCTTGATCTGCGAGCCGGTCGGGAAGATTCGCGTCATGAACGTCTCCCAGTCCATGTCGTCGAACTCCTCGAGCCACTGGTGCGTGGCGCCGAGGCCGTCCGTCGACTGCGCCTGGCCCTTGGCCTGGATCAGGGACTTGTTCGCGAACTCGACGTACTCGCGGCCGATGCCCTCCCCGATCCGCTTCTCGATGTACCGCTCGAGGATCGGGCTGGCGAGGATCCGGTCGCTCATGTACTTGAGGTCGCGCTTGGACTGCTCCTGGGCCGGGGCGTGGATGTTCACCTCGCTCCAGGGCTTGGTCGCGGCCTCCATGAGGAAGTACATCGCGACCGCGAAGCTCTTCCGGATCCGGCGCGAGCCGACGAGGACGCAGTTCTGATGGCGGCGGAAGAGCTGCATCCAAGCGAGCTGGTGCGGGTCGAGCTCGACCCCGAGGATGTTCTTGCACCAGAGGTACGGCGAGCCCGCGAACTTCATGATCTCGGCCTCGGCCGAGTTCTGCATCGCGATCTCGGAGGGCTTGTAGCGGGTCTTTACCGGGGACACGGGGGCGGGGCCTCGTCGCCCGCGACGTACCGGCGCCACTCGTCGCCGAGCGAGGTCGTCTCCCAGACCTCGCCGACGCCGTCGACCTCGACCCGCCGCGGGATGAACGTGATCGAGACGCGGGGGACGTCGCCGACCCCGGCCGAGACGAGGACCTGGGTCACGCCCCCGAGCGGCCGGCCGTCGAGCAGGATCCGGTTCGCCCGGCCTGGCTTGAGGCCGAGCTCGATCCGGAACTCGTGGGGGCGGCCCTCCGACCCGGGCGCGGCCGCCGCCTCAGGCACGGCGCCTCGCCTCCTCGTTCAGCCGGTCAACGATGTCGCCGAGGGTGATGCCGGCCCGGGCCCGGCGGTCCCGCTCCTCCTTCGAGGGCGCGGCGGGCGTCTTGTAGTCGACGCTCCTCTTCTCGCCGGGCACCAGCGTCCCGGCCGGGACGATCCGGTTGAGCCGCTGGCGGATCGTCCGGGCGAACCGGAAGCGGGTCATGCGGAGGTCGACCTCGTCGCCCTCGGCGATGACGCCCTTCTCCACGTAGTAGCGGCGGTTGAAGTCCTGGAGGCGGACGTAGAACTCCCCGAAGCGGATGAGCGAGACGTCCTCCCCCGCGTCGAGCCTCGCCACGACCTCGGCGAAGAACTGCTCCAGGATCGCCCGGGTCGCCCTCCTCGGGGTCCCGAGCGCCTTCGACACCGCCTGCGACAGCTCCGTCAGGTTCGCCATCTATCCCTTCCGTTCTCGGTTCACTTCCGCAGCCTCCCGACGACCGCCTGGACGCCGTCGGCCATCCGGATCGTCCGGAACGAGCCCTTCTCGAACTCGCCCGGGTCGCGCTGCCGGAAGCGGTGCGACGCCCCGGTCGCGTCGGGGCCCTTGCCGCGGTGCGCGGCCTTGAAGCCGTGCGCCCGGACCCACCTCTCGGCCTCGCCGGGCGAGAACTTCGCCCGGGAGAGGACGAGGCTCTGGACGATCATCCCCGACCGCTGCGTCGCGCTGGGGTTGAGGCGCGCCCCGTCCTCGCCGCGGACCGCCTCCTCGGCGAAGCCCACCGCGTCCCCGTGCTCCATGTCGACGAACCGGCGGACGTCGACCCGCAGCCTCTCCGGGCGGGGCACGTCAGAACTTCCGGGGAGGGGGCACGTAGTCGAAACCGAAGTCCCCCCTCTTGTAGTGGACCTTGAGGGCGCCGACGATCGCGCCCCACGCGGCGACCCGCGCCTCGAGCGGGGCGTCCCCGGGGCGCATCTCGTTGAGCTCCCGGAGCGAGGCGTGGGCCTCCGGGATGTGTCGCGCC
>Ga0209640_10001651_pt1 | contig 19138 bp, 20 predicted proteins | sample RifCSP10_1_FD_184018 | JGI IMG/M metagenome (GOLD analysis project Ga0209640, IMG submission 184018) | Soil microbial communities from Rifle, Colorado - Rifle CSP2_sed 10_1 (SPAdes) (version 2) | ecosystem: Environmental > Terrestrial > Deep subsurface > Rock core/Sediment | place: Rifle...
GAGCCGTGACAGCTTTCTCACCCGGGCCTGTGTACGTGTCGCCCACCCCGATCAAAGCCGGCACCCCACCTATCCGATACCTGAGACGCTGAAAGAGCGGGTGCATTTCGACTCCGCTGAATTCGATGCGCGTGACAAGGATGTGCTGATCGTCGGATCGGGGGAGCGGGCCGTGGTGCTGACCCTGGATCTGGTGGCGAGAGGGGCTCGGGCGATTCTGGTGTTTCTCTCCGACCTCGATGACCTGTCCTGGCTCACTCGGGAGACGCTCGTGGCTCTGGAGCATGACCGCCTGGCGACCATTCTCTGGCAGAGCGCACCCGACTCGTTGGAGGAAGTCGGCGGTTTCCCCATGGCCTACTTCAACGATCGAAGGACCCCTGACCTTCAGTTCGACCATGTTGTCTATTCGCTCCCGGCGGATGGCGACCCAACGTCGGACCTGGTGGCCACGGTGAGTCCCGATCGTGCCTACACGGTGATCGGAGATCCGACCCACGAGGGGGTGGTGCATCCAAACGAGGCGTGGCCTCGTCTTCGACGTGATCATTTCGCCGAGCTTCCCGCACCGACCGTGCTGCGCCAGGCTGCGGGGTTGGAACCGGGGGAGCCCGATCGTCTGCGTCTGGAGAACTACAACGCGACGATTTCCCACTTCGATCGTGCCCACAATGAACTGTGGCTGTTGCGGATTGAGCCCGATTCTCGTGATGTCTCACATCTTCCGGGCCAGTACGCCACCCTCGGTCTGGGCTATTGGGAGCCCCGGGTCGACGACGCGGTCGAGGACCTCTCCCCGGCCAGGGCACGGAAGATGATCCGGCGCTCCTATTCCATCTCCAGCCGGATCCTCGACTCTCGGGGGTACCTGGTTGACCCGGGGATGGAGAGCGCGATCGAGTTCTACATCGTCCACGTCAAACCTGACGGCGGAGAGATCCCCGCCCTGACCCCACGGTTGGCTGCAAAGGCCGAAGGTGATCGGATCTACATCGGTCCCAAGATCGCCGGCCGTTACACCTTGGCTCCGGTCGACGACCCGGGGTTGGACGTGGTGTTCATGGCCACCGGCACCGGCGAGGCCCCACACAACGCGATGATCGCCGAGTTGCTGAGACGCGGACATCACGGCGCCATCGTGTCGCTGGTGACGGTAAGGCACGCCGAGGACCTGGCCTATGTGGAGACCTACCAGAGCCTGGTGTCGCGCTTTCCCCATGTTCGATACCTGCCGCTGGTCACCCGCGACCCAACCGGGCCCAAGCGGTACATACAGGATCTGATCCGGAACGGAGAGCTGCCAGACCTGCTTCCGGCCGGCCTGGATCCCGGTCGCACTCAGGTCTATCTATGTGGCAACCCGGCCATGATCGGGCTGCCCGAATGGGCGCCGGACGTGCCGGTCTTCCCAGAGCCCCAGGGGGTCTGCGAGCTGCTGTTCGAGAGAGGGTTCACCCTCGACCGACGTGGCGTGGTCGGCAACGTCCACTACGAGGAGTACTGGTAGTTCCCAAACCACTCATCTGGCATAAAACCGCAGCCCGAGATCATCGCCAAGTTCGCCGCGGCAGAGCAGCCCTGTCCGTCGTCACTAGATCCGCGACGCACCACTAACCCTTCACAGCACCCATGGTGAACCCGGAGATGAACCGGTCGAGGAAGGCGTTGAAGACCAGGGCTATCGGCACCGCGATCAGAATCACCGCCCCCTGAAGCGACTGCCAGAAGAACACGTCGCCCCGCACCAGCTCGGTAGGGACCCCTGTGGCGATTGTCTTCACCGCCGATGACTTGTTGAAGGCCAGGGCATAGATGAACTCGTGGGCCGAGAGGGTGAAGGCGAACACGATCACCGCGATGATGCCAGGGAACATCAGCGGCAGAACCACCCTGCGTATTGCCCCGATCCGGCTGTGACCGTCGACCATCGCTTGCTCTTCGAGGTCCATCGGGATCCCCTTGAAGAAACCCATCAGCAGCCACGAGGAGATGGGGATGGTGATGGTGGGGTACACCACGATCAAGGCCCAGAGCGACTCCTGCAGACCCAGGTAATTGATGACCCGGGTCATCGGGATGAAGAGGAGAGTGGGCGGGATCAGATACACCAGGAAGATGGCGATCCCCATCCGCTCGCCCCAGCGGAGCCGGAGTCGGGCCAGGGCGTAGGCGACAGGAAGGGCGAGGGCCAGCGTGATGAGTGTCACTGCCAGCCCGACGACCAGTGTGTTCCGGATGAACGTGAGGTAGTTGGTGTCGACGAAGAGAAGACGCAGATGTTCCAGGGTGGGGACCTCGTTGAACCAGAAGGGGTTGTTGTCCTTGACGTAGAGGTCGTTGGACTGTTTGAACATGCTGATCAGCGCCCAGGAGAAAGGGAAGACGGCCAGAAAGGCGAACAAGATGGCGACGGTGTACGTGCCGAACCGGCCCATCTTGTACCGTCTTTCCGCCCTGCGACGCAACGCGGGGACGTCGGTGTCCTGCCAGGTCATCTCACAGCACCTCGCGTCTTCGGGCCAGACGAAGGACGACGGCGGTGATCCCGATCAGCACAGGCAGGAGGAACAAGGCGACGGCCGCCCCCTGACCCAATGCCCCGCCTTCGATTCCCTTGATGAAAGCCCAGGTCGAGAGGACCTGGGTCGAGTTGGTCGGGCCCCCGCGAGTGAGCACGTACACCACACTCATGTCAGAGATGGACAGGATCACTCCGAACAGGACCGCGACGGCGATGATCGGCGCCAGCAGTGGGATGGTGACCTGAAACCTCTTGCGCCAGGAGCTTGCGCCGTCCACGGCCGCCGCGTCGTTGATCTCACTGGGAATGGCGATGAGGCCTGCCATGACGATCACCGCAGCCAGCGGGACGATCCGCCAGACCTGCACTGCGATCACCGATCCCATCGCCGACCCGGGCCGCCCCAGCCAGTACACGTTCTCGGTGATGAGGCCGAGCTCGCGCAGGACCCAGTCGATGGGGGAGAAGATGGAGTCGAGGGTCCACAGCCAGGTGATGGTGGCCAGGGAGACCGGCGCGACCCACGGCAACAGCACCAGAAATCTGACCAGCCACTTGCCCTTGAAGTCCTTGATCAGGACCTCGGCGAGGGCGGTGGCAAGCACCACCACCAGGAGGTTGGCCATCACGGCAAATAAGAAGGTGTTCCACAACGCCTCCCGGAACACCGGGTCGGCCAGAACCCTGCGGAAGGTCTCAAAACCGACGAAGTCCAGCTCCGGGTTGCCGGTGCTGATGTTGGTGAAGGAGTAGATGATGGCCAGGACGAAGGGGAAGCCGACCAGGGCGATGATGTAGATGACGGCGGGCGACATGAAGAGCCCGGCGAGGAACCTGGGGTTGTCACTCAGGTAACGCTTCCGGGCGGCAGTGGTCGTGGTCATGGGTTGAGGGTCTGGGGCGGGATCTTGTTGCCCAGGTCCCGGTCGAAGAAGCGAAGCTGATCCCGGGCCACCGAGAATTTGTGGTTCTGGTCGACGGCGATGGGGAGGGTCACCGTGGCAGGGAGCATGGCGATGATCTTGGTCTCGTCGTACTCCCGGATGTGGCCGTAGAGATAGCGCTCCGAGCCCAGGTACTCGATCCGGTTCACGTGGAAGGTGAAGGGCACCCTGTCTCCCTCGTGATCGGCGATGCCTTCGGGCAGGAACTGCTCGGGGCGAAAACCGAACAGGAAGTTGGTTGCCTCGAGCAGGTTCATCGGGGGCGACCCGAGGAACTGGGCGACAAAGACGTCGGCGGGGTGGTGATAGACCTCCTCCGGGGTACCCAACTGACGGACCTTGCCGTGGTTCATCACAGCGATCCGGTCCCCCATCCCCATCGCCTCGACCTGGTCGTGAGTGACGTAGATGGTGGTGATCCCGATCCGGCGCTGGAACTCCATGAGGTCGTCGCGGGCGGCCGCGCGCAGCTTGGCATCCAGGTTGGAGAGCGGTTCGTCGAGCAGGAACACGGTTGGCTCCCTGACCAGAGCCCGGGCCAGGGCCACTCGCTGCCTCTCGCCGCCGGAGAGTTGGCGGGGGCGGCGGTGGAGGAGCCGCTCGATGCCGAACAGCTCCGCTGCCCACTGCACCTTGACCGAACGCTCCGCCGGGTCGGTCCCCTGTGCCTTCAACGGGAAGGCGATGTTGTTGGCCACGGTCATGTGGGGGTAGAGGGCGTAGGACTGGAACACCATGGCGATGCGCCGAGCCCGCGGCGGCAGGCCGACGACGTCCTCATCGCCGAGCAGTATCTCGCCGTCGGTGGGTTGTTCCAGCCCGGCGATCATGCGCAACAGGGTGGTCTTCCCGCATCCGGACGGTCCCAGGAGAACGAGAAACTCGCCCTCCTCGGAGCGGAGGTCGACACCGTCGATGGCGACCACGTCGCCGAACTCCTTGCGCAGCCCGCGGACTTCTACGACCGCCATCTACCCCACCGGGCCAGGCGTGGGGGCGGGGCCCCACGCCGTCGCTTCCGTCACCCGCTGCCGACCAGGCCGCGTCCCCGCCAGTCGTCGAAGATGGCGTTGATCTGGGTCTCCGCGTCGGCCACCGCCTCGGTAGGGGTCTTGTTGCCCTGGGCGGCTTCGGCGAACATCACCGGGATGATCGCCTCCCCGAAGACCTGCCCAATCGCCGGGTTGGCCGGTCCGGGGTGACCGATGTTGGTGGCCCAGTCCAGCGAGTTCTTCAGCACCTGGAGCTTGGTGGGCGGGTTCGATCCGAAGGGGTCGTTGTCCAACCACCCTTGCAGGTCGGGGACCCGGTCGGGGAAGGCGGGGAAGTCGTACAACTTCGAGTTCCACGCCACAGGGGCCAGGTTCTCGGTGTAGTGGAGGAGAAACTCCTGAGCCGCGGACACGTTCACGTCCGGGGCATCGGGGACGATCCAGTTGTACATGACATGAGAGGCGACCACTCCGGTCTCCGGGCCTTCCAGGGCCGGGGTGAACCAGATGTCGTCGGCGACCTCGAGACCCTCGTCCTGCGCGGTCCGGTACGCCGAGATCGAGTTGAGGATGTAACTCAGCTCCCCCGAGTTGATCCCCTGGTTGTTCGACGCCGCGTTCCAGGCGAACACCTCCGGGGTCATCGCGTTGGCGAACAACTCGTTCATGTACTCGATGGCGGCAACGGTGGCGTCGGAGTTGATGATGACGTTCTCGTTCTCATCCTGGATACCCGCTCCGAACGACCACATCAGACCACGCAACGCCATGTTGGAGTCGATCTCCTGGGACATCCCGATCCCGAGTTGCACTCCTTCGTTGGCGAAGATCTCCGAGCCTCCCTGGAGCAGGTCGTCGTAGGTGCGGGGGCCGTCGGGTAGACCGACTCCCTCCCACAACGAGCGGCGATAGTCGCCGGGGTCCGGCACCCACGACGGTGCGTAGGCGTAGTACTTGCCCGTGTTGGGGTTGAACGAGGAGCGCCTGGTCAGGTCGAGCATGGCGCCGTACCGATTCTCGGCCTCGGCCACGACGTCGGCCATGTCCACCACCGAGGGCTCGTGCTGGCTGAGCACGGCGATGTACTGCATCAGATCGTGCTCCGGCTGACCCGATTGGATCTCGGATGCGATGGCGGCCGGTACGTCGGCGACGGCGATGTGATCAATGGTCACGTCGACACCGACCTGTTCGCCCCATGCCTTGGCGAAGGGGTCGAACCAGGTGTCGTGGGCCGGGACGAAGTGGCTCCACAGCAAGATCTTCAACTCGCCATTGAGCGCCTCCCGCGGCTCGACGAACGTCTCCGCCGGCCCTTCGCCGGCTCCGGCCACCGAGGTGCTCGTCCCGGCACGGGCAGTGGTGGTGGTGGCATCACCTCCTCCGTTGCCGCAGGCCGCGGCCAGCACGGCAGCACTGGATAGCCAAAGGAACTCTCGCCTGGTGATGGCGTAGGGAGCTTTGCGAGGTACCAAAGTGTCCTCCTATCGCAATCACGATCTGTGTGCTTTTCCCCCGGAGCAGATCGGGTCTTCGAACCTAGCAGCCCCATCCGTGGGCCGTCGGCCCGAACGAGGGACGCCCTCCGGGGGGCTCGAGGATCGGGAACGGCATCCCGATCTGGGTCAGTTGTCGGCGAGAACCTCTTGGAGCGCCTTACGAGCACTGGAAGCGAATCCAGGGTTGGCATCGGCGTAGTAGGGAATCGCTGCGATCGCCATGAACAATGCCCCGCCCTTGGCCCGGCGCCACTCTTCGGTTGCCGCTCCTGTGGCTGAGCGAAAGGTCTCTCTGCTGTCAGCTTCGAAAAGCCACCATGCAGCGAGCAGGTCCGAGCTTGGGTCACCCACCGTGCATCCCTCCCAGTCGATGACCGCCACGAGGTCACCGTCCCGAGCGATGAGATTCCCGGGTTGAAGATCGCCGTGAAACCACTTTGGCGGACCCATGCACTCCTCGACCGCGACGCCCTCCTCCCAGATCCGCCGAACGCGTGCGACGTCAATCTCGTCCTCTGACACCTCGTTGAGCCAACGATGGAACGACTCATACACACCTGCGAGTCCGAACCCCCGGTAGCTGCCGCTTCGTGGCGCTCCATCGGTTGGCACTGAGCGGAGAGCGACGACGAAGTCACCGAGAGCCTCTGCAGCAACATCCAGATCATTCAGGGATACCGCGTTCGCATTCGTGCCCTCGATCCAGCGCAATACGGACCAGTGGCATGGGTAGTACTTGGTTGGTCGCCCAGGGGCGAGATGCTCAGGAACCTCCAACGGCACGGCTGGAGCGAAAACCGGCAACCACGTGGCCTCCCGTTCCGGGCCGTCTCCGTACCCAATCGTCCTTGGCAACCGAACGAGCTTGTCGTCTCCGAGCCGGTACGCAACGTTCACGGTCCCAGTGGTTTCAAGCCGGGATAGAGGAAGATCCGCCCACTCAGGAATTTGCTCCGACAACAGATTGCCGACGACAAGCTCGTTGATCCTGAGCTCGTCTCGATGGAGCGTCATCACCGCCGGAGCGTAGGGCACATGCGGTCACGCCGAGCCACCAATCAGAGCGGGTCTAAAGCGTCCGAGAGGACAACCTTGGTCGTGAGAACCGGCTCAGTGGGATCGCGTCAGAATCGGGGCACTCAGGGATCAGACGGGAGACGTCGAGGCGGCTATTTCGGGAGCCCGGCTTTTTCGCTCTGAGAACCGAACAGCCTCACATCCAAGGCGGCGAACAGCATCCACGAAGAGCTCAGCACCAAGAAGAGTCTCTGGGCGACTCCGAAGCCCCCTGTGAATCCAGTGGTCAGCACGACCACGACTGATAGGACCAGAAGCCACGAGAGGATCATCGACCGGCGTCTTAGTGAACGAGCCACAAGAACGGCTGCAACCGGAAGCGAGAAGAATGCAATGTTGCCGACGATGTTGTGGACCGACCCGGCGGTTGTGGTCACCAGATCCGGCTCGACGTCGATGGGGAAAAAGGCCTGGATGAGCTTGCAGACCCCAAACAACGTCAGCATGCCGACACCCAACGTGGAAGCGGTCGCGACCGCCTTTCTCAGTGCGAACGCCAACACCAGGGCCCCAACCGCCACGGCGAACACGGCTGCGATGGCCAAGAACCCGAAAGACCCCACGGCGTAGGTGCTGGTTGCATCGGCGACTACATCGACGTCCGGGCGGAGCAGATGCATCACGCCCAGGACCAGGAGATCGAAGGCTGCCATGGCGACGACCAAGATCGACAAACCGGTTGTACGACCCTTGGTTTCCAGTGTTGTGGCCAACGAATCCCTTTGCTTTTGAGGAGCGGGCAGGCTACTACCGCGTCAGCTCGACACCGAGACGCGAACGCGCAGCGGGAGTTCGCTTCCCACGACAGTCAGAGTTGAGTGCGCCCCCCAGGCGAGACGATCAAATGACGGTCACAGCCGTCATGCACAGCTCAGCCCGCCGCTTGCCGTCGACGACCCACGCGCTTTTCTTGGGCCTACTCGTCGCTGTGGCTCACCAGGTTGATCAAATTGCCATCCGGGGCGCGCACGAAGAACCTTCGCACCCCCCACGCCTCTTCCGTGAGCGGATAAACGATCTCGTACCCGCGCCGCTTCGCCTCCGTGTACGCCTCGTCAACGCCGGCCCCGACGTGAACCGAGATGACCGAGTCTTCAGGCGCCGTGGCGTCGCGGGTAACGAGCTGGACTGAGGCCTCGCCACTCGACGATCGGTAGCGCGCCACCCATCCCAGGTTGAATTCCTCAACGCTCAATCCGAGGTAGTCGGTATAGAAGTCACGGGCAGCGGCGATATCAGTGACTGGGAGGTTGGCATTGATGCCGGTTACTCGCATCGATCCTCCTCGTTTAGAAACGGACGCCGTGACCCGATGCCGGGGCCTCCGACCATAACCGGCGATCCGTACTCCCTGTCGCTGATCCCATCGGAGGTGTCTGTTCTGATTCGGTCTCGGAGAATGTGCGGTTCTGCTCGGAAATGTTGTTTTGGGTTCCTGGCGCCGGCTTACCAGGGGCGCAGCGAACTAAGAAGAACGATGCCGAGAGCGATCCCATCCGCGGCGGTGCCGAACGGGAGATACCAGAGGCCCATCAGGGATGCTGCAAGAGCGAACCATTCGGGAGCCCAAAAAGTGTTCACGACAAGAAGGGCTGCTGCCGCGAGGTGAGCCAGCCCAATGACAATGAACGCTGTCTTCATCGCGGTTGATCGAGCCGGGATGCCGATGAGTTCCACGAGGTGGCTCCAGGGACCCAACTTGCCGGCGTACTCACCCCTGCTTGGTGTGATGTAGTCGCCAACGATGGCCGCTCGGGTGCCGTCGAACGTCATCCAAGCCCCGACAAACGCGAGGAGCATTGCAACGACCCACCTCATGGCATCAGCCTATTCCACGCCCTTAGGTGACCCCTGATTCGGCTGTTGATTGCCGTTCCTCTTTGGCAGCCCGGACAGCGTCTTTATCTCCGGGAGGATCGGCCCAGAGGAGTGCGCCGAGGATGAACCATAGGGCGACGTGGGCGAGGAGTCCGGATGTCCTCATGACATCTCGGTACTCACCGGCTCCCACGAGGAGCACAAAGAACCACAATCCTCCTGAGGCGGTCACGGCTAGCGGGATGAAGCTGAAGGGACCGAATGTCTTGTTGCGAAGAGCGACGCGTCCCATGGTGGCCAAGCCAAATGTGAGTAAGACGAAGGCTGTCGGTACCGCATGCGTCCCGAAGAATTTGCCGCTGAGGTAGATGTCGGCGGTTCCGTACAGTCCCAGCGTGACGCCCACCCACACGGTTGCGATCATGGCGGTGGTGTCGATCTCCAGACGCTCGTATAGCCCGTAGAGGCCGATACCCGCCAAGACGAACCCTGGTGCGGCGATTGCGGGATGTAGCCAGTACGCAAAGGTGACGAGCGCCAAGGGGAACCCGATGGCCGTCGACAGGCCGAAGCCAAGTCCGCGTCGGTTGAAACTGACTCTCCGTTCTTGCTTGAGGTGCTCGGTAAAGGCTGAGCGTGCTGTGTCGAGGAGGACCTTCAGCCAGAGCGCAGTCACTCCGAAAACGCGACGGTCGACCAACGCTTCACGCAGCTGGTCACGCATGGTCTGGGCCATCTCCTCTCCGTATTCGTCACGAAACGCTCGGGGGTAGACGTTGAGGATCAGGCGATAGATCCGGTCGGATGTGGCAACGATGTCGTCCATCATGCCGGCGCTGCGATCTGTGACCAGCCCGGCAGCAGGTCCTTCGCTGCCGCCTGACGTGCCAGGTCGGCGACCCTTGCCGCCTCGGCACGCATCACTCTCTGACCCGGGACGGTGAGGGTGTAGTAGCGGCGGCGCTCATCACCCAGTTCTGGGTCCACCCTTTTCTCCACTTCAGCAATGAGCCCTTGCTGTTTGAGACGCTTGATCGCGCCGTACAGTGTTCCAGGGGCGAGGCTGATCCGACCCTCAGTTCGGGCTTTGACCTCCTTCATGATCCCATACCCGTGTCGATCCTCACCCACCAGCGAGAGCATGATCCGGAACACGGATTCAGACAGGGGGAGGAAGTCTTCGAGGTTCTGGTCGCGCGTCACCTCAACCTCCACATCGGCGAATTATATCGTGATGCGATATATGTAGGAGTGACGCCTGCCTGCGGATCGGCCCCTCGCCACCTCATTCTTTGGGTCTCCGAGCTCTGGTCAGCGGCGGGTGCGGCCGCCCGTTGTTCGGTATCTTCTGTGGATGGAGCTCGGCCTGTTCGCAATGAATTATGGAACATGCGCGGACCCGGCAGCCGCCGTGCGGGTGGCCCGGGCGGCCGAGGCCGCAGGCTTTGAATCGTTGTGGACCGGCGAACATGTTGTGCTGCCGTATCCGCAACCGGAGGGGTTTTCGATGCCGCCCGATCTGCCGTTCCTCGATACGATCGCGGCGCTCACCTTGTTGGCGACCGCCACCGAGCGGGTACGGATTGCGAGCGGGATCATTGAACTGCCTCTGCACAACCCGGTACTCCTAGCCAAACAACTCGCCAGCGTCGACGTGATTTCAAACGGACGTCTCATCGCAGGCTTCGGCGCCGGCTACGTCGAACCCGAATTCGACGCCCTGGGAGTCAGTCTGTCCGAACGCGGCGTTCGGATGGATGAGCACCTCGACGCGTTGATCGAGTTGTGGTCCGGTGATCCACCCCAATACTCAGGTCGGACCGTGTCGTTTTCCGGGATTGACGCCCACCCCCGGCCCGTACAAGCTGGTGGACCACCGATCGTCCTGGGCGGTATCAAGGAGCCGGCGCGGCGCCGCGCCATCACTCGAGCCCACGGCTGGTATCTGTTCAATACCGACCTCGACCATGCCGCTGAGGCGATGCAAGTGATCAGCAAAGAACAAGAGCGCTGGGAACGTCCCGCAGAACTCGGCCCCCTCGAGGTGACAATGACACCGGTCGAGACATTCGACGCGTCGACTCTCCACCAGTACGAGGAACTCGGTGTACACCGTCTCGTCTTACTTCCCCGACCAGACGCACCTCGCAGCGAACGACATCTCCCTGTTCCCGAACCAGAGATCCTCCGAAACATCGAACGAGCAGCGGCGCTTCTATAGCGGCTCCAAAGGATCCGAGACCGGGATTGTCGTTATATGCGGATGACTGTTCGAGATTCCTGTGTCGATCGTGCAACCGTATGCGCGGCTGCTGAGTGGTTTGGGTGTGGACGACGCCGATATCTGGCTGAAGTGCAAGGACGATCTTGCTCGCTACGCGGCTGTCTTGATTGGTCCGGGCGACGCTGAGGACGTCGTTTCGACGGTGTTCCTTCGAGTCCTGGATCGGCGGCGGTTGAACGAACTGGAAGACGCACGCCGCTACCTGTTTCGGGCGGTTCTGAACGAGTGCAAGACAAGGGGTTCGCGAAGCAGGGTCGCGTTGGAGCCGGTGGATCTGCCGGCGCCTCAGCCTCCGGACCCCCAGCCGGAGATTCTCGAGGCGGTGCTTTCACTTCCACTGGGCCAGAGGTCGGCGACGTTCTTCGTGTACTGGTCCGATATGAGCGTCGCTGAAGCTGCGGAAATGATGGGGGTTCGGCCAGGAACAGTGAAGCGGTATCTGCACCTGGCTCGGAACAAGCTGAAAGGAGTTCTCGATGACCATGTCAATGCCGACTGACGATGTTGCTGTGGCGTTCCGCCGGACGTACCAAGTAATCGTTGACCAGACCGAACTTCCTTCTAGTCAGCTTCCGGCATATGGGTTGACCCATCGTCCGCGTGGCCCTCGCCATGGATGGGTGTTCGCTGGCGCGGCTCTTGCCGTGGCATTGGGCCTCGTCGGTATTGCTCTGATCCGCGACGGCGTGCCGCCTGCGCAGAGCGAGGTGGTAGATCGCATAGCGCTAGTCGAGGTGCCGTCCGAGCTGGGTGGTCAGCCGACTGTTGTCAACTCGAGTGTTAGCTCGGATGGGTTCGATCCGGTCCCTCCGATTGACATGTGGTATTGGGAGTCAGGCGAAGAAGCTTCTAAATGGGTGATTCTTCTCGAGGCTCAGGCAGACGCTGATCTCACAACTGCTCTGGGTCCAACTGATGATGGCAACGGGTTGACTCCTCCCACAGCTGGTGAGGTGTCAACATTGTCCCTTCCCGACACGGGATGGCTGGGACGGAGTTGGCTCGATGGCTCCGACTGGCGAATCGCCGTCGGATACGACGAGTCGGCTGTATCAGCATTAGCCGAGGCAGCAACAACCGGGGATCCCTCCGGAGCTGACATGTCTGGCTTTGAACTGGTCTACGAGGGACCCCAGTTCATCTACCCGCCAGCGGATGGCGAACTGTCCGAACTGTTCTATACCTCACCGACGGGAGGGTTCTCCGTTGCCCTCTTCAACGGGTGGGAGCATGGGACAACAGCTGCCGCTCTCCGTTCACCGAGCGCCGAGTTGACAGAAGTCAACGGCAGGGAAGCAGTGATCACAGGGGACGCAATCAAGTGGTGGATCGTCTGGCAGATCGACGACAGCTCAACGGCCCTTGTCGAGAGCAGCGATTTCGGACCTGACACCCTCAGAGCTATCGCCGAAGGCATACAACCTGTGAGTTCCGACGAATGGGAGAATCTCGCGGGCTCAGCATCCCCAGACGCCACCATCAACTCAAAACCCACGGCTGAGTCCTTCGACACAATCGGGCAACCCACCGTTCTGGCCTCCGGGGACAACTGGGCGATCAAGAGCCAGGCAGTCACCACAGCTGAGGACTCCGCTGAACCGGGCCAGGTGGGACTGTGTGGATGGGTCGAAATCGAAGACCAAGTGAGTATCGACTTCGGGTGCTCGATCACGGACCCTGGTCAGCGTTTACCCGTCAGAGTCCCCACTCCAGACGGACCCGTTGTCACGGGACAACTGCGGATCGAGGTTGCCGAGGTTCGTTTCGAGGGGGAAAGCCTCGCAGTGCCAGTCACCCGGATACACCCGGACATTCCATACGGATGGTTCGCAATTCAGCTACCGCCAGGCTCAACGCTCACCGAATACACCTTCTGGTCTTCCGAGGGAACCCAACTTCCAATCGACCCAGGCACCGGCGACGAGCTGACCGGAACGGTCCACTCGATCAACTAGCCATGGGGCCTTTCGAAGTGCCTGGCTATCGAGCGCGTGCCGGACCAACATGAATGAGAACTGTGACACCTCAAGATCGAGGTGACAGCCGACGAGTATTGCCTCATGCTGAGTACGCCACAGGTCGTTGATGACAGTTTGGCTCCTGGCGAGGTTGTCGAATGGACTGCATTTGGAATCAGACCCTTCGACTCTAGATCCGTCTTCGTTCCCGTACTCATCGGGGCCACGATCGGCTTTTTGATTCATCAGGTCACTGGGATTCTCAGCGATTCCCTGATGCTTGGACTCGGCTCTGGGGCTGGGTTTCTCATAGACCTATGGAGGGAAGACAAGGAGCTACGGGCCGAAAACGAGCCTGGAGGAGCCCAAACTCGGCTCGTCCTCACATCCGATCGGTTGTTGGTCATTGGCCGACCTCTGTTCGGCTTCACGTGGTCCCGGGTTGAGGGCATCCTTCAGCGCAGAGACATAGGGTCGATCTCGCTGGTGACTCAGAGCGAAGGTCACGACCATCACCACTCCACACCGACTCGAAAGGAGCGCAGCGCTCTCACCGTTGAACATGCCACCGGCGAGTCTTGGCGGTGGGTCGTAGCCAAACCACAGGGAACCTTCCCAACAGTTCATGGATAGGGCGATAACCCGGCAATAGGCGCATACTGGATGATCGGTGTTGCCGAATCGCCGTAGCAGGGAGGGTCGTGGACGAACCGCGAATGTCAGGGTTAGTCGGCGTTCTCTAATCGCATGATCTCCACAGCTCTTGAACGGAATCGCGTTAGCCGCGGCATGTACGTGGATAGTGACCCCCAACCACGCTGCGGGTGAACGTTGGGGGCGGACCGATCGCAGGATGTGCCGATCTAGTGCGGGTACGACCGGGGTGCGCGTTCTGTATCGATCTGAGTTGAACGGCCAGCAGAATTCCTAATGAAAAGCTGGCTACTGCTCTTGATGGTGCGGTGGAGACTCCACGTCAGGAAGCACTAATGGGCGGCCCTTCAGTTGCTTCCCCAAGTCAGTTGAACTTGACACACTCGGCGAACTGTCGCTTCTTGGGTAGCGTCGTTCCGACACATGGACGCACCTGAGTTACGTCGTGCTGTCGTGGAGCCAGTCGGGAGATGCCCTCCCGAGATTGGTGCCTCTCTTTGGACCCTACAAGAGGCTCGACGGCGGACCCTGGGTTATGTACAGGGGATCAGCCAGGAGGTTCTCGACTGGGACCCTCCGGATCAGCGTTACAGCGCTGCGACCCTTCTATATCACATTGCTGTCTTTGAGGTCGACTGGCTCTATATCGACATTCTTGGAGGGAAGGATGACGAGGAGCGGCGAATTCCCGAGTGCCCCCCAGGGATTGCTGAGCAGCTGCCATACCCGATCCTGATGGATGACGGGAGCTACACCCCGGTCCGTGGCGAGCCACTCGCCGTACACCTGGAGCGGTTGTCGGTTATCCGCCAGGCGTTTGCCGATGTGCTGACCGGCATGTCAATGGAGGACTTCCGAACTCTGCGGCCCAGCGGGGATGACCTGGTGACACCGGAGTGGGTCATCGAACATTTGGCCCAGCACGAAGCAGAACACCGTGGCCAGATATGGGAGGCACGCGTCGCTGGTGAGGCCGCTCTCGGGATCACTGCAAGCGATCGGGGCTAGCGAATTCAGCTAAGCGAGCGCTCTGGCCAGGAGCGCCTACGTGCCGATATGTGCGCTTCTGTGTCACCGGTTCTTGAATTTGGTTCGTCTGTCCTCATGTACACGTTGGCTGCCTGGTGGCGACATTTGAATAGAGGAGGTCTGGCACATGTCTCAGGATCGTTCGGGCGGACTTGACCTGATTGGATGGATCTTGGGTCTGGCGGGATTGGTACTGATGTTTGTGGGGTTCCTGGTTGTCGACCATGGTGGTTGGTTGGGGCCTGACAGTCCGGTCCGTGATCTGGCGGCTGAGATCACTGGCAACCAGACGAGGATCGTCGCTGGAAGCTCGGTCGGTATCGTCGGAGCGTTGGTGTTGGTCGGGTTTGTTGCCTCGCTGCGGATGCGTCTTGCCCGGGACGGCTCAAAAGGTGAACTGTTGGCCCTCACCGCATACGCGTTCGGGCTTGTCATGGTCATCGGTGCTTTCGTCCACGGATCGTTTCGCATGGCGACTAGCGCGCCGATCGAACCGAACATGCTTGCCGACGCGGTGCTTCCGTTGTCGATCCTGAAGGAACACGTGACAGACCTGCTCATGATCGGCACCCTTGGTGTCGCCGCGACCATGGGCATCAGCTCGTTGGTCGTGAGATTCCTTCCCAAGCCGTTCGCCTGGGTAGGCATCGGCCTCGTCGTCATCACCGTGGTCCTCATCCCGACCAATCTTGGCCTCGGAGGTCTTGCCCTGTACCTCTGGCTGATGGTCGCATGCCTCGTTCTCATCGCACAGGACGGGTCAGTACTCACGAACGGCGTCAGGCGATCGGCCGATACACCCGCCTAGACGCAGACGCTCCGTCAAACCAACGCACAGAACCGGCATTAGGCGCTCCCCGTCCCCCAAGGCCGATGCCCCACGGTCACCGGGTTGGCAGGGCGATTGACACTGGGAAGGAGGAATGCGAAAAGTCAAAGGCGGCGCAGGCCACTGGCGCCCAGCCCACATGCTCTACTCGTTATCGTGGCAGACACGACCTTCGTCGCTCTTCAACCCGGGCACGGTGACATGGCGCCCGATCCCCGCCACCCGGGAGGCCTGCCGCCTCGTCGGTCACATGACTGTCATCTTCGGCCGCCGGGCGGGGTCGCGGTTGTAGAGCCTCTTCGCCCAGAGGTAGCAGATCACTGTGATGCCGACGCACCAGGCGACGGCGACGAGGGCGCTGTTGCCGATCGGGGTGCCCACCAGCAACCCCCGCACTGTCTCGATGAAGGGGGTGAAGGGCTGGTACTCGGCGAACCACCTCAGCCCGGTCGGCATCGAGTCAGTGGGCACGAACCCGCTGCCGAGAAAGGGCAGGAGCATCAAGGGCATGGGGAGATTGCTCGCGGTCTCGACACTCTTCGCCAACAGGCCGCATGCGACCGAGAACCAGGTGACAGCGAATGTGATCATGGCGAGGACACCGGCCGTCGCGATCCACTCGACCAGCCCGGCGTTGGGTCGGAACCCCACGAGCAGGGCGACACCGATGACGACCGCCATGCCGAGCATCGTCTGGACCACATTGCCGAGCACGTGGCCGGTCAGCACCGAGACCCGGGCGATTGCCATGGTGCGGAACCGGGCGATGATGCCTTGGCTCATGTCCATGGAGACCGATACGGCGGCCCCCGTAGCGGCGCCGGCCACGGCCATCAAGAGGATGCCGGGGACTACGTACCTGAGGTACTCGGCGCGGTCCCCGGAGACCTCGCCGACACCGCTGCCAAGTCCAGCACCCAGTGTGCCGCCGAAGACGTAAACGAACAGCAGCAGGAAGACGACCGGGATGACCACGACCACGAACATCGTGATCGGATAGCGGAGCATGTGATGAAGTTGCCGCCGCAGCATCGTTGTCGAATCTCGCAAGGCATAGGAGCGTGTGCTCATGATGTGGTCTCCAAGTCTGTTGTGGGGCGGCCGGTGAGGGCGAGGAAGACGTCGTCGAGATCCGGGGTGTGCACGGTCAGGGCCTCGACCTCGATGGACTGATGGTCGAGTCGGTCGAGCACTGCCCGCAGCGACTCGACTCCGCCGTCACCCGGCACCTGCAGCGTGAGCTCGTCGTCGTCACGACCGACCTCACCGAAAACGAGGGCGGCGGAGGCGAGCTCTCCCGGGTCGGTGAAACGCAGACTGATGTGCCCGCCCGGGGCAAGTCGCTTCAGCTCGGCGGCGGTGCCTTCGGCAGCCAGCTTCCCCCGATCCAGCACCGCGATCCGGTCGGCCAGCTTGTCCGCCTCGTCTAGGTACTGCGTCGTCAGGAAGATCGTGACTCCGCTCGCTACGAGGTCGCGGATTATCTGCCACATGGTGTAGCGGCCGCGCGGATCGAGACCGGTCGTCGGCTCGTCGAGAAAGACAATCCGCGGGGCGCCCACCAGGCCCATCGCCAGGTCGAGTCTGCGTCGCATGCCGCCGGAATAGTCAACGGGTGTCCTCTTGGCATCGTCCACCAGATCGAACTGCTCGAGCAACTCGGCGGCACGCCGTTGGCCATCCCGCTTGCTCAGGTGGTTCAGGTCTGCCATCAGCATCAGGTTCTCCTCGGCGGTGAGCATGTTGTCCACCGCCGAGAACTGACCGGTGACGCCGATCGCGGCGCGAACAGCATCGGGATCCTGGGTGAGATGGTGACCGTCGATCCACGCCTCGCCTCCGTCGGCGCTGAGCAATGTGGACAGGATGTTGACCATGGTCGTCTTGCCGGCACCGTTTGGGCCGAGCAAGGCAAAGACGGTTCCCTCGGGCACATGGAGGTCGATCCCGTCTAGCACGACCTTGTCGCCGTAGGACTTGCGTAGTCCCTTTGCGACTATGGCTCCGGGTGTTGGTGCGGTCTGCATGGTTCTCCTTCTTGGTTCCGAAATGGTCACGAACGGTGGATCACGATGTCGCCGAACGAGGTGCGGGCGTGGATCTCGACCGTTTCTTCCGATGTTTCAGGACCGTCGACACTCTCCAAAGAGTTGTGCACCCGGCCGAACCGAGTTCTGGCATCCACAAACGCGGCAGTGCCCGTCCCGATGCCAACATCGAGTCCGCCCGAGCCGGTTTCGAGCACGATCGAGCCCCGGACTACTTCGCCGACCCGAATGCTGCCGTTGGCGGTCTTGACCGCCACCTCGGCCTGAGCCCGGTCAATCGTGATGTCACCGTTCGCCGACTTGACCCTCACGCCGCCGGTGACCTCGCCCACCCAGGTCTTGCCATTCATATTCTTGATCTCTGCCTCGCCACCGATCTCACCGATGCGCATGTCCCCGGCGCCCGTGATCTCGGTGCGGCCCGTCGTACGGTTCACCGTGACACTTCCGGCTCCAGTGGTCAGGTGCGACTGCCCGGTTTCGTCGAGCCGGATATCGCCGGCTCCGCTTTCGATTCGCGTGTCTCCGATCCGCCCATCGACGCGAAAGTCGGCAAACCCTGTTTCCGCCGCAATGGGTGAGCCCTCGGGCAATTCGATGGTGATGTCGACGGAACCGGGTCTGGCGACTCCGATGTAGCCACCCAAGCCGCGCGGCTTCGGTGTCTTGACCAGCAGCCTGCCGCCGGAGAAGTCAACCTGCGTCTTCTCCGCCGCCTCCACGTCGAGATTCCGCGAACGATCGCTCGGATTGACCACGACGACGGTGTCGGCGCGTTCGGCGGCGATGAGATGTACGTCGCCGAGCGGGACTTCGATCGTGACATTGATCGGTTCGGGGGTGTCAAAAGTCGGCATGAAGGCTCCTGTGGGTCGGGGGGCTGTGGGTCGGCGTGGGCCGGGCCAGCCGTGAACGGTCGTTGTGCCTGGGCATGTCAGCGCACCCAGCCGGTGTAGCGCTGACCGCCACGCGGTCCACGTGGCTGCGATTGGCTCGTGTCGCTGTCTGGCAGCAACGCGGCGGCAGCGGCGCGGACCAGCCATGCGTTGAGCGAGAGCCCTTCCAGGCGAGCTGCCTCTTCGATGCGAGTCTTGAGTGAGTCGGAGAGTCGGAGATTGAGCCGAGACATCCCGCCGTCGTCATCCTCGGTCGTGCGGCCCACCGGAGATGTCGGTCCGGGGCCGGGGTCGAAGCCAACCTCGTCGAAGACCTCTTCACCGGGAGGTGGCGTCACCACGAAGTCTGGGTCTCGTCCCCGCAGACGGATCTCGACCGTGCCCGGCGCCAATTCGCGGGTGATCTCGTCTGCGGCCGCCGACAACGCCTCTAGAAGGACGAGCCAGGCGGCTGACTCGAGTGGGGCGGTGAGCCGCTCGGCCAGAGCGCGGGCGTCGTCACCACCGGCTTCGGCGGCAACCGCCAGTTGATGGCGGAGGCTGTCCACATACATCGAGAGATTCATAACGCCAGTTTGGCACAAGATTG
>Ga0209640_10001652_pt1 | contig 19134 bp, 15 predicted proteins | sample RifCSP10_1_FD_184018 | JGI IMG/M metagenome (GOLD analysis project Ga0209640, IMG submission 184018) | Soil microbial communities from Rifle, Colorado - Rifle CSP2_sed 10_1 (SPAdes) (version 2) | ecosystem: Environmental > Terrestrial > Deep subsurface > Rock core/Sediment | place: Rifle...
TTTCGCTTGAGCCACAGCCGTCATTTCAACGCGCGCAATATGCTCGCGCTGGGCCTGTTGCTGTTGAGCCTGATCGGCATCACGTACTGGCAACAGGCAGCCCCGTCGAGTGACCTCGCTGAAATCGACGCCAGCCTGCTTACCGGCGAATTGCCAATCAACGCTTATCTCGACAGCGGCTTCGAAGCATGGCTAAAACGCTCATCGCAATAGTTCTGTGCCTGAGCTTCGTTGCCCCGGTATCCGCCGCGGCGCCAGTCCAGTCCAAGCCAGCGGCGACGCAGACCAAAGCAGCCAAACCGGCCAAACCTGATTGGGCGGAGTTGACGCCGGCGCAGCAGGCCGTGCTGGCGCCGCTGATGCAGGAGTGGAGCAGTCTTGACGCCCCCAGCCGCAAGAAGTGGGTCAAAGTCGCCAATGGCTATCCGAAATTGAAGCCGGCCGCGCAGAAGCGGCTGCAGGCGCGCATGCAGGATTGGGCCAAGCTCACGCCCGAGCAGCGCCGGGTCGCGCGCGAAAAATACCTCGCAATCAAGAAAATGCCGCCGGAAAAACGCGCGCACGTCAAATCGCAATGGCAGCAGTATCAGCAGTCGCTCGCCAGCCGGTCCGAAACCGGCAGCCCGGAAGCAACCGGCAGCCCGGAAGCAACCGGCAGTCCGGAAGCAACCGGCAGTCAAGAACCAGCCAGCGGCAGTACCCAGTAGGGGCTAGGGATGGGGGGTGAGGGTTGAAGGTACTTATCTTCTCTCGCCCCACCACATCATTCCCATCGCCAGGCTCAGGAACATGAGCGTCGGCAGAATCGCGCTCCAGAATGGCGGCCAGTCGCGCAGCAATCCCAGGTAGGTAAAAAGCCGCCCGAGCATGGTGAATCCGATGCCGAGCATGATGCCGGCAAATACCTTCGCGCCGACGCCGCCGACACGCCGCTGGTAATAGGCAAACGGCAGCGCCAGCACCATCATCACCAGTACCGCGAACGGATAGATCAGCTTGTTCCAGAACGCGGTTTCGTGGCGTGAGGTCTGCTGGTTGTTCTCGCGCAGGTGCTGCATGTAAAAATACAGATTCCACGCCGACATCTGCTCCGGCACCACCAGCAGCACGCTCAGCAGCCGCGGATCGAGCACCGAGCGCCAATCGGACTGTGCGATGCGGCTTACCGTTGTCTTCTTGTCCGCGAAATCGGTCTGCACCACGTCGCGCAACCGCCACAGGTTGTCGCTCACATACTCGCCGCGCCGCGCGAGGCTGATCCGGCGCAATCGATGCTCGGCATCGAATTCGTAGATCTTCACTCCCTGCAACACCGAATCCGGAAGTACCTGGGTGATATTGACGAAGTAGCGCTCGTCCTTGACCCACAGACCGGAACGGAATTCCTGCGCGATCACGCCGGTGATGGCCTTGGCCCGCAACTGCTGCGCGGCCTGTTCGGCGGGAGGCGCGACGAATTCGCCGGTGACAAAAGTCAGCCCCGAAAACAGCAGGCCGACTTCGACCAGCGTCAACGCCATGCGCGGCATCGACACGCCCGAAACACGCATCACGGTGTATTCGGAATTGGCCACCAGCTGGGCGAGCGCGAACAGCGTGCCGATCAGGGCGGCGATCGGAAACAATTCGTAGATGTGGCCGGGCACGCTCAGCAGCACATATGCCATGATGTGGGGGATGCGGTAAGAGCCCTTGTCAAGTTCTCCCAGCTCATGAATCAAATCCAGGAATGCAAACAACATCAGCAACGCCGCGAACACCAGCAGCGTGGAGGTGATGATTTCAGCCGCCAGATAGCGCCTGATGACTCTCATTTGAGGTAGCGGAATACCGAGAACAGTGTCATGCGCCGGAAGAACAGCATGGCCAGTATCAGCAGCATCGTCGCGTGCACGCCCCACAGCCCCAGCGGCAGGCTGATGCGTTGCTGCGCGATCCAGGCCTGCGCGATGCTGAGTACGTTGTTGTAAATCATGTAGACGAGTATCGCCAGCACCAGATTCAACGAGCGCCCGGCGCGCGGATTGACGAAAGACAGCGGGATCGCAAGCAGTGCCAGTATCAGCGCTGACAACGGCAGGCCGATGCGCCAGGCCAGCTCGCCGCGGTAGATCGGGGTCGGATTATGCAGCAGCTCGAGCGTCGGCAGGGACTTCGCCGACGGGGTCGAAGTGCTCGCTTCGCGTGCATCGATGCGCATTGCATAGCGCTCGAATTCGCTGATCTTGTATTCAGCGCTGCCGGGCAGGCCTTCATAACGCCTGCCATTGAGCAGCACCAGAAAACGATCGCCGTTGTCGGCAGTCTGCAGAAAGCCGCGCCGGGCCACCATCACCCCCGTCTTGCTATGCTGAGTGGAGCTGACGAACACGTTGGCAACCATGTCTTCGGCCTCGCTCACGTTTTCGACGAAAAACACCCGCTCGCTCTGCTTTGATTCACGGAAGACGCCGGGTGTCACCTGGGATATGTCGTCGCGATTGTCCATGTAACCCCTGTATTCATCGCTCTTGGTGATCGCCCACGGTGACAGCACCAGGCTCAGCAGCGCGATCACGACCACGATCGGCACGGCGAACGACAGCACCGGCCGGATCCATGCGGTCAGGCTCAAGCCGGAGCTGAACCACATGATCATTTCCGAATCGCGGTAACAGCGCGTCAACGCCATCAGTACCGCTATGAACAGCGTCAGCGACAGCAGCACCGGCAAATAGCTGAAGGAGGTGAACGCCAGCAGCGCGAATACGCTGGTGAACGTGATCGAACCGCCCGCGGCAAGACCGAGAAAGCGCACCAGCTGGGTGGTGACCGTAATGCCGAGCAGCACGATGAAAGCCGCCACCGCCGTAACGGCGAATTCACGCACCAACGATTGACGGAAAATCTTCACTAAGGGTGCTTTGATTTTTGATGCGATTGCGAAGATAATCAGCGATTTCTGGCACCAATCGGACTTCGGGAGAATGCGGTGGAATTTAGCATAAAAAGCGGGGGTCCGGAGCGCATCCGCACCGGTTGCAGCGTGGTCGGCGTGTTCGAGCCGCGCAAGTTCAGCGCCGCGGGTGCCGCGCTCGATCGCGCATCGCGCGGACATCTGTCCACCATCCTCGCGCGCGGCGACATGGATGGCAAGCTCGGCAGCACGCTCCTGTTGCATAACGTGCCGAACGTTGCGTGCGAGCGCGTGCTGCTGGTGGGTCTCGGCCGCGACGGCGAGTTCCGCGACAAGCAGTACCGCGAGGCGGTGGCAACGGCGATCCGGACGCTGAACGCGACCGGCGCCGCGGAGGCTGCGCTGCATCTCACCGAGATCGGGGATGTGAAGCGCGACATCACGTGGCGCATCGCGCAGGCGATCACGGTGGCGCGCGAAGCGGGCTACCGCTTTGACCGCATGAAAAGCCGGCGCGATGAGAAGGAGCCCGCGCTGCGCAAGCTCGCCCTCAGCATGGGCGACAAATCGGCGCGGCGGCGCGCCGAGGCGGGCCTGGAACAAGGCCTCGCCATCGCGCACGGCATGCTGCTCGCGAAGGATCTCGGGAATCTGCCGGCCAACTTCTGCACCCCGGCCTACCTCGCGGAGCAGGCACGCGAACTCGCCAAGCGCTACCGCATGAAAGTGCAGGTGCTGGAGCGCGACGACATGGAAAAACTCGGCATGGGCGCGCTGCTGTCGGTGGCGCGCGGCAGTACGCAGCCACCGAAACTGATCACGCTCGAATACCGCGCCGGCGCGAAGCACGGCAAGCCGATCGCGCTGGTCGGCAAGGGCGTCACCTTCGATACCGGCGGCATTTCGCTCAAGCCCGGCGCCGAAATGGACGAGATGAAATTCGACATGTGCGGTGCCGCGAGCGTGCTCGGCACCTTGAAGGCGGCCGCCGAAATGCGGCTGCCGATTGACGTCATCGGCATCGTTCCCGCCACCGAGAACATGCCGAGCGGCGGCGCCACCAAGCCCGGCGACATCGTTACCAGCATGTCGGGACAGACCGTGGAAATCCTCAACACCGACGCCGAGGGACGGCTGATCCTGTGCGATGCACTGACCTATGCCGAGCGCTTCGAACCGCAGGCGGTGGTCGACATCGCAACGCTGACCGGCGCGTGCGTGATCGCGCTCGGGCACGTCGTGAGCGGGCTGTTCGCGAACGATAAGGCGCTCGCGAAGGATCTGCTCCTCGCTGGCGAAACCGCATACGACCGCGCCTGGCATTTGCCGCTACTCGAGGATTACCAGGAGCAGCTGAAGAGCAATTTCGCCGATTTCGCGAACATCGGCGGGCGCCCCGCAGGGGCCGTCACCGCCGCATGCTTCCTCGCGCGCTTTACCAAGAAATTCAAATGGGCACATCTCGACATCGCCGGCACCGCATGGAAGTCGGGCAAGGAAAAAGGGGCGACCGGCCGCCCGGTGCCGCTGCTCACGCAATTTTTGATCAACCGTGCCGCAAACAGGGGCTAGGGACTAGGGGCTAATCCCTGAATCTGAATCATGACTCAGATTGATTTCTATTTTCACGTCGAAAACAAGCTGCACACTGCCTGCGCGCTGAGCGCCAAGGCCTGCGCGCGCGGGCTGCGCGTGCTCGCATTCTGCCCCGATCCCGAGGCCAGCCATAAGTTCAGCCGCACGCTGTGGACCACGCCGGCGATCGGCTTCATCCCGCACTGCTCGCCTGAAGACCGCCTGGCCGCGGTCACGCCGGTGATCGTCGACCACGACGGCACCCGTCTGCTGCACGACCAGGTGCTGCTCAACCTGCGCCCCGACTGGCCGCCGTTCTTCAGCCGCTTCCAGCGCCTGATCGAAATCGTCAGTCTCGACGAGGAAGACCGCCGCCTGGCGCGCGCGCGCTACAAGTTCTATCGCGACCGCGGTTACGAAATCCAGAACCACGATATGAGCAAGAGCGCGCAGTAACGCTGGAACGCATTCGATGCCCGCCGAAAGCAACGACAACTGGTCAGCTGACAAGGATGTGCTCGGCCGCGCCGATGCGCTGCTTAACAAGCACCGGGGCGCGCCTGCAAGACGCGCCGCTGACCCGAACGCCATCCCGACGCTGACCGAGGTGGTCGAAGGCAGCGCCCACGCGACGGCGATCCCGACACTGACCGATGTGATCGCGGCGCCAGGCGCAGCAACCATGGAACTCGCCAAGAGCTTCGACCCCCGCGCCATAGAAGACCGCTGGTACCCGGAGTGGGAAGCGGCCGGCTACTTCAAGGCCGGCGACGAACCCGCCAAACGCGCTTATTCCATCATGTTGCCGCCGCCCAACGTGACTGGCACGCTGCACATGGGGCACGCATTCAATCAAACCATCATGGACGCGCTGACGCGATACCATCGCATGCGCGGCTGCAACACGCTCTGGCAGCCCGGCACCGATCATGCAGGCATCGCGACGGAGATGGTGGTCACGCGTCAGCTGGAAAGCGAAGGCATCCCGCGCCAGACGCTCGGGCGCGAGCGGTTCATCGAGCGCGTGTGGAACTGGAAGCAGGAGTCGGGCGCCACGATCACGCAGCAGATGCGCCGTCTCGGTGCATCGTGTGACTGGTCCCGCGAGCGCTTCACGATGGATGAGCCGCTGGGCAGGCTCGTCACTCATACGTTTGTCCGGCTTTACCGCGACGGACTCATCTACCGCGGCACCTATCTCTCCAACTGGGACCCGGTGCTGCATACCGTGGTCTCGGACCTGGAGGTGCAGTCGGAGGAGGAAGACGGCCAGATCTGGGAGATTCGCTATCCATTGGCCGACGGTTCAGGCTCGCTCACGGTGGCCACGACGCGGCCCGAGACGATGCTGGGTGATGCGGCGGTCGCCGTCAACCCGGAGGATGAGCGTTTTGCGGGTTTCGTCGGCAGGCAGGTATGGCTGCCGCTTGCAGAGCGGACGATCCCGGTCATCGCCGACAGCTATGTTGACAAGGACTTCGGCACGGGCTGCGTAAAGATCACTCCGGCGCACGATTTCAATGACTATGCGGTAGGACAGCGCCACGCTCTGCCGCAAATCAACATCTTCACCCTGGATGCGAAGATCAACGACAACGGCCCGCCGGCCTATCGCGGCCTCGACCGCTATGACGCCCGGAAGCGGATCGTCGCCGATCTCGACGGCAAGGGTTTGCTGGCGTCGGTCAAACCGCACAAGGTCCAGGTCCCGCGCGGCGACCGCACCGGCGTCGTTCTTGAGCCGATGCTGACCGATCAGTGGTTCGTGAAGATGGACACCCTCGCGAAGCTCGGCCTGGATGCGGTTGCGAACGGCGAAGTGCGCCTGGTGCCTGCGCAATGGGTAAACACCTACAACCACTGGCTCACCGAAATCCGGGACTGGTGCATTTCGCGCCAGCTGTGGTGGGGCCACCGGATTCCGGCCTGGTATGGCGACGATGGCCGCGTCTGGGTGGCGCACGACGAAGCTGAAGCGCGCGCGCTCGCGGCAGGCGCGGGCTACACCCATACGCTGAAGCAGGACGAAGACGTCCTCGACACCTGGTTTTCCTCCCAGCTCTGGTGCTTCTCCACGCTCGACTGGACGCCCGAATGGCCGGCAAAATCGAACCGCGCGCTTGACCTGTACCTGCCTTCCTCAGTCCTCGTCACCGGCTTTGACATCATCTTCTTCTGGGTGGCGCGCATGGTCATGATCACGAAATACATGACCGGCAAACCGCCGTTCAAGGACGTCTACGTGCATGGTCTGGTGCGCGATGCCGAAGGCCAGAAGATGTCGAAGTCAAAGGGCAACACGCTCGATCCGCTCGACTTGATCGACGGTACCGGCATCGAGGACCTCGTCAAAAAACGCACCACCGGCCTCATGGAACCGCGCCAGGCAGAGCAGATCGAAAAACGCACGCGCAGGGAATTCCCCGACGGCATTCCGGCGTTCGGAGCGGATGCGCTGCGCTTTACCTTTGCCTCGCTCGCCGCGCTGGGCCGCGACATCAAATTCGACCTGAGCCGTTGCGACGGCTACCGCAATTTCTGCAACAAACTGTGGAACGCAACGCGCTTCGTACTGATGAACTGCGATGGCAGGGACACCGGACTTGATGAGGGCCTGCCGCTCAAGTTTTCCGTGGTCGACCGCTGGATCGCGAGCCGGCTGCAGCGCGCCGAAGCCGAACTCGAAACGGGCTTCGCGGAATACCGCTTCGACAACGCGGCACGCGCGGTCTATGAGTTCGTGTGGGACGAGTACTGCGACTGGTATGTCGAACTCGCCAAAGTCCAGCTGGCAAACGGCAGCGATGCGCAGCAGCGCGCCACGCGGCGCACGCTGGTGCGGGTGCTCGAAGCAACATTGCGTCTGGCGCACCCGATCATTCCGTTCATCACCGAGGAGCTGTGGCAGAAGGTCGCGCCGCTCGCAGGCCAGAGCGGGCCGAGCATCATGCTGCAGCCTTACCCGCAGCCCGATGCCGGCCGCATCGACGCGCAAGCCGAGCGCGAGGTCGCGCTGCTCAAGCTGATCACCAACGCATGCCGCACGCTGCGCAGCGAGATGAACCTCGGCCCGCAGCAGAAAGTGCCGCTGCTCGCGCACGGCGACCGCGCCACGCTCACCGCGTTCACCCCTTATCTGATGCCGCTGGCACGCCTGTCGGAAGTCACGATCGTCGATGGCGGGCTGCCGCAGGCTGATGCGCCGGTATCCATCGTCGGCGATTACAAGCTGATGCTGAAGATCGAAATCGACGCCGCGGCGGAACGCACGCGGCTCGGCAAGGAACAAGCGCGCCTCGAGAGCGAAATCGCAAAAGCGCAGGGCAAGCTCGCCAATGCGAACTTCGTCGAGCGTGCGCCGGCCGCCGTGGTCGAGCAGGAGCGTGAGCGCCTTGCCCGGTTTCAGGCCACGCTCGACAAACTGCGCGCACAATTGGCTCAGCTCGTATGACCGGCGCGCGCGAATCGGCGTCATTCCGGAGTGATGCTTCCGGCAAAGCCGGGGGTCTCCCGCAGCAGGCTAGATGAGCGTCCGCAGCAGCCGCACCGCGGGAGCGACGCGCATGCCGTCGGGGCTCCGGTAGTCCTTGATTCCGGTCGCCGAGATCTGCCACGCGTCGGCGTCGGGAAAGCGCGCCTTCAGGTAGCGCAGGCTGCGGTCCACCTCGGCATCGCCCCACTTGCATTCGACCAGCAGGCGCGGATGCCGGCCCTCGACGACAACGAAGTCCACCTCGCGGCCCTCGATATCGCGGAAGTAGCGCAGCTCGAGATCGCGCCCCTGCGTGTCCTGCTCGAAATGCACCCACTTGAGCAGGTGGCACGCAACCAGGTTTTCGAAGCGCGCGGCGTCCCCCGGCACCACCGTCCAGTCCAGGTGATAGTGCTTTTGCTCCTTCTTGACCGCCCGGATGCGGGGCGCGCCGAACGGCGCAAGCCGGAACACCGCGAAGAGCCGCTCGAGCGCGCCGATCCAGTTCACCACCGCCTTGTGGCTCACCTGCAGGTCCTCCCTCAGTGCGTTCACCGAGAGTGGCGAGCCGACCAGCTCCGGCAGGCGCAGCATGAGCAGCTCCAGGTGCCCGAGATCCTGGATGCGTTCCAGCGCCACGACTTCCTCGCGCACGAGCAGCGAGCGGTACTCACGCGACCAGCGCCGCGCCTGCGTCTCGCTGCCGCCGAGAAAGGGTTCGGGAAAGCCGCCCAGCCGCAGCAGATCGAGCAGTTGCGCGGGGTGCGACATGCCGAGTTCCGCCACCGAGAACGGGTGCAGCCGCAGCAGGTGATAGCGTCCCTGCAGCGAATCGCCGCCGAAGCGGTACAAGTCAAGCCGCCCGCTGCCTGTCACCAGGATGCGCTGGCCGCGCGGCCGGCCGTCGTAGAGTCCCTTCAGGTAGTTGCGCCAGCGCCGGTACTTGTGGATTTCATCGAAGATCCAGAGCGCTCCGGCCGGCAACTCGCCCCGCAGGATACGGTCGCGGTGCCGCGCGATGTCCCAGTTGAGATAGGCATCGCGCGCACCCGGCAGGCCGAGCGCCAGCGTGGTCTTGCCGACCTGGCGCGCGCCGGCGACGAACACCATCTTGCGCGCGAGATCATGCCGCAATGTAGCGGTCAGATAGCGCGGGCGTTGCGATCCTGGCATGCCGAAAGCCTACCCGGATTTTTGCCTATAGTCAAAATTACAGGCGTGCCATTTTGCCATCAGGAGAAGAGGCACGGGCCGGTGTCATTCCTGAGTGAAGCGGCGGGTATACTGCGGCACGGACCACCGGACTTGCGAACATGGAAATTGTTGCGCCGATAGTGATGGCCGCCGGCCTTGGCTGGGCGAGCGGCCTGCGGCTCTACGCCGTGCTGTTCTTTCTCGGCACGCTGCACCACCTCGGCATGATCACGCTGCCGCCCGACCTCGGAATCCTCGCGCATCCGGCGGTGATGGCGGTATCGGGCACGCTGTTTCTGATCGAGTTCGGCGCCGACAAGATCCCGGGCTTTGACAGCGTGTGGGATGCGTTCCAGACTTTCGTCCGCATCCCTGGCGGTGCATTGCTGGCGGCGGCTGCGGTTGCGGATCACAGCGCTGCTCTCGCGCTTGCCGCTGCGATCCTTGGCGGCACGCTGGCCGCCGGGGCGCATTTCACCAAAGCCGGCAGCCGCGCGCTGATCAACACCTCGCCCGAGCCGTTCAGCAACTGGACTGCGTCGCTCGCAGAAGACGCGCTGGCGGCGGGGATGGTGTGGTTCGCCTTCAAGCATCCGCTCGCGTCGGCTGCAATCCTGATCGTTCTGGTCGCGCTGATGCTCTGGCTGCTGCCGAAGCTTTGGCGCGGCGTGCGCCGCGTGATCAAAGCCGCGCGCGGACTGCTCTGAAAAAAATGGGGTCAGGTTCCAATGGCACTACCTTAAGCCATTGGGGTCAGGTTCACATTTCTGGGCTCGTGCGTTGAAGGAGGTATTTGAGCAGTTGAGCAGAATTGGGAAATGTGAACCTGGCCCCATTTTTTCGCGTCACGTGCGGCTCGACGCCACGATCGGCTGCTTGACCGCAAGCCGGATCACGGCGATGAAATCATCCGGTGTCAGCGCCAGCATGTCGGCCTGCCGTCCAGCAAAGAATACCTGCACGTTGTGCTCGAGGCGCTCGACCGAAGTGTCGTGCAGCGCTGCCTCGAGGTCCGCGATCGTGCGCCGCGGGCTGACGAAAATATCGCCGCTGAACCACACCTGCTTGAGGCGGTGCGTGAGACGGTCATAAGTCAGGCTCGCGCGCAACAGCCCGCCCGCGAACTTCTGCACGGACTCGTAGAGCGGCATGTCGGACGCCGGCCTGCGCACGAGGTCGATCCAGTCCGGGGTATCGATTTCGGCGAGCGCCACCTGGTAGCGCGCGTGCTCGCTCAGCGTCAGGTCGCCTTCCTGGAACTCGACGTCGAACTCGCTCTCGAATGCCTCAGTCAGATTGCGCTTGATGAGATCGGGATCCGGGCGCCGGCCCAGCAGATCCGTGAGGTTCGCGACGCGCTCGCGCGCCGACGCGATCGCCTTATCGGAAAGCTTCTCGGCAGGGATGCGCAGCACACGCAGCATCTTCTCGACGTCGAAGTCGATCAGCAGTATGCCCTGATACAGCAGCGCGTCGCCGTCGAACGCACCGCCGGTGCCGGAGATTTTTCGGCCATCGACCTCGATGTCGTTGCGCGGGCGGTAGCGCGCATCGACGCCGAGCGCGCTGATGGCGGTCGCCGCGGCGTGGCAGATGCGCCTGGCGACTGCCTGCATGTCGGAAGTGCCAACATCGCGCTGGTGCAGATACAATTCCCAGCCGAGCTGCGTCGCGTCGAAATAAATCGCGCCGCCGCCGGTGATGCGGCGCTGGATCGCGATGCCGTTCGCCCGGCAGTAGTCGAGATTGAGCTCCTGCTCGGCGCTCTGGTGATAGCCGAGCAACGCGCTCGGCGCAAAACGCAGGAACCGCAGCGTGCTCGGGATCTCCTCGGCTTGGCGCGCCTCGAGCAACGCGCGGTTAAGCGCGATGTTTTGCGCCGCAGAGCGCAGCCCTGTATCAATAACCCGCCACATTTCGCGCATGCGTCGAGCTCGGGTATTACGTTCGTGAATTCGATGTCGTAGCCGGGCAGCGCCAGCCGGCCGCGACGTGCCCGGCCACTATTTTTTCTTCATGAAGAAGATGAACTCGTTGTTGGCGGTTTCCGACGACAGCAATTCGTTGCCGGTCTGTTTGGAAAAGGCCTGGAAGTCCTTGACCGAACCGGGATCGGTCGCGAGTATCTTGAGTACTTCCCCGGTTGCCATATCGGACAGCGATTTTTTACAGCGCAGAATCGGCAGCGGGCAATTCAGACCCCGCGCATCAAGCTCTTTATCGAAATTCATGCCCCGGACTCCATTTAAAATTAGTTTACAGTTGAACTCTAATATACGGTGATTGGCCCCGTGGCGCAAGAAGCGGAGCCGCTCCGCGCCGAACCGTCTTCCACCAGCGGTCTCGCGGCCGGCCCCGGACGCCCCTGCGCAGGACGAGAATTATAGTGCCTAATCCGCGCCGGCGCGGCAGCCGGATTCCCACATCGTGATCAGGGACTATTGCGCCGATTGCGCGCGCTCTTGCAGCGTGGCGGAATGTTTGCTCAGATTCTGATGTGCAAGCCGCTGCAAGACGAAATTCGCGATCTACTCCCGGCCATGCGGTAGCATCCTGCTTCTGGAAAACACATGACCAACAACTCTGTCTCCCCGACACCCCCGGCACCGGTGCCGGTATCGCTCACCGAGGCATTTTGGTACTGGCTCAAGCTCGGCTTTATCAGCTTTGGCGGGCCGACCGGGCAGATCGCGATCATGCACCAGGACCTGGTGGAAAAGAAGCGCTGGATTTCGGAGCGGCGCTTCCTGCACGCGCTCAACTACTGCATGGTGCTGCCCGGCCCCGAAGCAACCCAACTCGCCGCCTATATCGGTTGGATGATGCACAAAACGCGCGGCGGAATCATCGCGGGCACGCTGTTTTTCCTGCCCTCGCTGTTCATCCTGATCGCGTTGTCGTGGATTTACATGGCATACGGCAATGTGCCGGTAGTGGCCGGCATCCTCTACGGCATCAAGCCGGCAGTTACCGCGATCGTGGTGTTTGCCGCGTACAGGATCGGTTCGCGCGCACTGAAAAATGCCACGTTATGGTCGATCGCCGCTGCCGCCTTCATCGCGATCTTCGCATTCGACGTGCCATTTCCCTACATCGTGCTCAGCGCCGGCGTGATCGGATTCATCGGCGGCCGTATCGCACCCGGCCTATTTGCGACCGGCGGCGGCCACGGCGCTGCTGATAAAAGCTATGGCGCTGCGATCATCGACGACCACACGCCGACCCCGCAGCATGCGCTGTTCACTTGGGGACGTTTCACGCGGGTAATGATCGTCAGTCTCGCCCTGTGGGCGGCGGTAATAGGCGTGCTGTGCGGGCTATACGGCTGGAACGGCACGCTCACGCAGATGGGTTGGTTTTTCACCAAAGCAGCGCTGCTCACTTTCGGCGGCGCCTACGCAGTGCTGCCCTATGTCTATCAAGGCGGCGTCGAGCAGTACCAATGGCTGACCGCGACGCAAATGATCGACGGCCTCGCGCTCGGCGAAACCACGCCCGGCCCGCTGATCATGGTGGTCACCTTCATCGGCTTTGTCGGCGGCTGGACCAAGCAGCTGTTCGGCCCGGAAAGCCTGGTTTTCGCCGGCGGCGTCGCGGCAGTTGTCGTCACCTACTTCACGTTCCTGCCGAGTTTCGTGTTCATTTTTCTCGGCGCGCCGCTGATCGAGACCACGCACGGCAATCTCAAATTCACCGCGCCCCTGACCGGCATTACTGCAGCAGTGGTCGGCGTGATACTCAACCTCGCGGTGTTCTTCGCGTGGCACGTATTATGGCCGCATGCAACGCGCGAGGCGCTGTTCGCGGGCGGCTTCGAATGGCTATCGGCGGTGATCGGGGTTGCCGCATTCACCGCCTTGTGGCGCTACAAAATCGGGATCATCCCGGTTATTGCCGCGTGCAGCGCGGTCGGCCTTGCGTACACGCTGCTCAAGCCGCTGCTCGGCGCGTGAGAAGAGAAGCAGAGGAAGCCTATCCCCGTTTACCTCAGTGTCCTGAGTCATTAATTGGTTGCAAAATCCTGGGCGTAGGTCGGGGTGCAGCGTTCCCCGACATCCGCCAAGCGTCACTGGCCGGCAAAATTCTATGATCGTCGATTCAACGGCATATCGTAGGCGTAGGTCGGGGTACGCGCAGCGTTCCCCGACATCCGCCAAGCGTCAGGTAGCCGCCGCTGCGGCAATCTGACCTACACCAGTCCGGCGTAGGGTGCGCTTGCGCACCATGTAGAAAAGATGTCCGGAACCATGTGACACCATCACGTTGGTGCGCAAGCTCACCCTACCCTATGCCGTTGAATCGACGATATCGAATTTTGCCGAGCTGCGATGCTTGGCTTAAGTAAGTGCCATTCGAGGCTGATCCCGGTTTACCGCTTGTTGCGGCCTTCCTTGCGCATTTCGTTATCGATCGAGCGCAGTTCCCTGAGACGCGCATCGACGCTCGACTGCAGGTAGAAGTCGCCGTCGCCGCTTTTCTGCGCCAGCACCAGTTGCTCGATCGCCGCCGGAATGTTGCCAAGCCGGTATTGCGATTCCGCGAGCGCGCGGTGTTGCTGCAATGACTTATTCAGCGCGGCGTAACCTCGCGCCTGCAGTTGATAGAGCCGGTAATCCGACAGCGAATACTGCAAGCGGCTCTCGACCAGCTTGAGCGCTTCCTCGGGCTGCCGGTTACGCAACAACGCGTCCGCATAGTCGTAGACCAGCGCGCGGTAGCCGGGATAATTTTTCAGCGCCTCGCGGTAGGTCTGCAGCGCCGCCGCGCCGTCACCGGCCGCATCAAAGAGCCGCGCCGCCAGCGTATCGACGATCGGGCTCGAGAGCACCGTCTTGCGCAGCCCCCGCAACTCCTGCGTCGCGCGGGCATAGTTCTTGGCGCGGATCAGCGCCGTCACCAGGCCGTAACGGCTCGCCGCCTCGCTCAGATATTTGCGCGCTTTCAGGCTTTCCTCGAAAAACGCGACGCTGTCCTGCGGGCTGTCCTGTGCGGCCTTGAGCTTGGCGCGGATGAGCTGGAAGTCGAGGCTGTCAGGGACCTGCCGATACTGCAGGTTCTGCGCGCGGTTCTGCATGTCGGCAATGCGCTCATACGTCAACGGGTGGGTGCGCAGATACGACGGTGCGGCGGTTTCATAAAACCGCGTCGAACGCTGCAGACGCTCGAAAAACAAAGGCATCGCCTGCGGATCGAATCCCGCATGCTCGAGCGTCTGAAAGCCGACCCGGTCGGCTTCGCGCTCGTTGTCGCGCGTAAAATTGAGCGAGGATTGAACGCTGGCCGCCTGGGACGCAATCAGCGCCGCCTCCGACATCTGCGAGCTGACGCGCGACGCGAGGATCGCAATCGCAAGCCCCGCCAGCGAAGTGATCGCCGCTTGCTTCTGCTCCCCCAGCATGCGCGCGATGTGATGCTGCGTCACGTGTGCGATTTCATGCGACAGTACGCTGGCAAGTTCCGACTCGCTTTGCGCAGCCAGAATCAGGCCGGAATTGACGCCAACGAACCCGCCCGGCAACGCGAACGCGTTGACCTGCGGATCAAGGATCAGGAAAAATTCGAATTGCTGGCGCGATTCGCCGCCCGCCGACACCAGGCGATAGCCAAGCGTGTTCAGATAATGGGCGATCTCGGCATCTTCCGAGTAACTGCGGTCGGCACGGATTTCGCGCATGATGCCCTCGCCGAGACGGCGCTCCTGCATCGGCGAGAACTCGCTCTGCGACACGTCGCCGAGGTCGGGCAGCCCCTGGCCAAAAGCGCCGGGGATTGCCAGCATTGCGAATGCCAACAACAGGTTTATCGATTTCACGTTAGTATGATAGTCTGGACTTGCTCAAGTTCCTACCCCGCGCTTGCAGGTGGGCGCAGGTTCTGGCTTAAAATATCTGTCCCGTATGCAATGCCTTCGTAACCAGGTTCAGTCTTTTAGCGCGCCTTGAAAAAACTCACCCATTTCGACGCCGGCGGCAGGGCGCACATGGTCGACGTCGGCGCCAAAGACGAAACGCACCGCATCGCGCGCGCTCATGGCCGCATCGTGATGCAGCGAGCCACGCTCGCCATGATAGCCGCGGGCAGCACCGCGAAAGGCGACGTGCTGGGCGTGGCGCGCATCGCGGCGATCCAGGGCGCCAAGCGCACCGCCGAACTGATCCCGCTCGCCCATCCGCTGGGCCTGACCCGCGTCGGCGTCGATTTCAAAATCGACCGCAAACGCAACGCGATCGAGTGCACCGCGAGCGCGGAAACCCGTGGCCGCACGGGTGTCGAAATGGAAGCGTTGACTGCCGTTGCGACCGGCCTGCTCACGATCTACGACATGTGCAAGGCCGTCGACCGCGGCATGCGCCTCGAAGACATCTGCCTGCTCGAGAAAAAAGGCGGCAAATCAGGTCATTGGGTCAGGGATCAGCGCTAATACCCCGGCCCGCTAAACGTGTGGAATTGGCGCGGTTATTGGCTAGCGCGTACGCGAGCTTGCCCCTTGAAAGCGGGGGAATTCCCTATCCCTGGGATTCGCCGCTCAATAGCTGAGGTAGGTGCAGCGATCGCAAGGCGCTCCGGCTGCCCTGCGGCTAATCAGTGTCTCGCGCAATCGTCTGAGGTGCGGCTGGTTGTAAATCTCGAGCACATGGTGCTGGTTTACGTCGCCCTTCGGGAATTCGGCCTTGGCATCCATGCAGCACATCGCCACCATGCCGGTCGCCGTTATCGAGAAGTCGAACCAGCGATGGCACGGCACGTCTGGCACGCCGCGCGCGAAGTTGCCCGAGTTCACTCCCCCGATCCAGTCATTGCGCGGCAGGATGCAGACACGGAAACCGGGGAAATTCGCCTGCACCCACTGCACGAAGGCGCGGTCGTCGGCACTCGAGACCGAAACGCGGCTGATGCGAAGCGGAAATTCGACCGCGCCTTCCGCATGCTTCTTGTGTAGCGTTTCGAGGCGCCGGAGCGTGCGCTCCAGTGGTATCTGCATGACCTGCTCGTACTCGACTGGATCATGGAAGTTAAGCGAGACGGTGAGGTAGCTGATGTTCTTCACCCTGGCGAGTTGCTCGATCTTGCGCTCAGTAAGCGCGGCTCCGTTGGTGATGAGGCTCACCGCGGCATTGGGCAACCGCTCATTCACGCGCGCCAGGATGTCGAACAGTCGAGGCTCGAGGAAAGGGTCGCTCACCTTGTACGGAGATAACTGGAACCGGATGTGGCGCGGAATACCGGTGAGGTCGTCGATGATCTTCTCGACGAGCGCATCGGACATGCGCGTGCCCTTGCGCTCGAGCGTGGCATAAGGGCAGAACGAGCACGCGGCATTGCACAGGGCGATCGTTTCCACGTGCACCAGCGCCGGATAATCAAGATAGTCTGCCTGCAGGTACCGGGCCTTCTCGGTAACCCAACGGCTGAGGTCGGCTTCGTCGTAGTATGGCGATTCGGCGAAGTTTTCTATCTCTAGAGGGTGCCGCGAGCCGCGCCGGATAATGTCCCTTACCAACGACTTCAGCATCTCTATGTGCTCCTCGTGCGCCGCGTTCAAATCGGGTCGGTGAGTGCGCCCTGCCGGGCGCACCAAAGAAAAGGCCCCTCGCGAGGAGGGGCCTGATCGCTTGCCCTGATTACGAATCGAGAGCGACACCCATGCTAATCAACTAACGGCAACTGGAAGGCGCGAATTTCGCGGGGGTGCCCTGACAACTCCAGGTCACCTGACCACTCGCCGCGACTATGGTCGGCGTAAGAATGATGGTTACCGCTGTTCCCACCGTAGTCGCGCTGCCCGTAATCAATATTACACCAACGTCAGTGACAGAGCCGCCGGCCACCTTACCTGCTATGGTGACCGTCAAACCAATGCCGGCGCTGCCAAGGGTCGCGTCAACTGCTGCTTTTTCAGAGACGCTGGTCTTAAACCCGCTCGCTGCCAAAACCAGCTCTGAAACCTTGGCGCGGATGGTGTAGTCCTGATAAGCGGGCAAAGCGACCGCCGCCAGAATACCGATAATCGCCACCACGATCATCAATTCGATCAGGGTAAAGCCCCGCTGGACACGTTTCATTTAAATCTCCTCGTTAATGTCAAACAAGCTAATGTCAAACTAGCATCAAAAATAAACCTTATGGAACTCACTGTCACGCGCAAGTTCCATACCATATAATGCGCCCGTCCCGGATTTTTGTTAAATTTCTAGTTAATTCATTATGATATGCGAATCGATTCCGCATTGTGAAACCAGAACCTCACCGAATGCTCCATATTAATATCATCGCAAGACCTAATAACGGCACAAGCTGACGCAGCGCGTCACACAAACCCGCATTCACGAATTCACAGCTATACCAAGCGCGCCAGTTCGGCCGCAATCTCGGTGACCACCGGCTGCCACTGGCGCGCCTGCTGCTGCCGGAACAACCGCAGCGACGGATACCAAGGCATGGAATCACCGCTTTGCAGGTAGCGCCACTCAGCTACCGCCGGCACCAGCACCCACGCCGGCTTGCCGAGCGCCCCTGCCAAATGCACCACTGCGGTCTGAACCGAGATCACCAGATCAAGCGAAGTTACCAGTGCCGCCGTCTCGTCGTAGTCGTCTATCGCCTCCTGCCAGTTATGCACCCGTACCCCGGCCGATTGCAACAATGCCTTGATCTCCGCCGCGCAGTCGGTGTATTGCAGACTGACAAAGCGGCAACCTGGATCGCTCAGAATCGGCAGCAGGTCAGCGAGCGCGAGCGAGCGCCGGGCGGCGCGCGTCTGCGGCAAACCGCCGCGCCACGCGATGCCGACTTTGAGTCCCGGCCCCAGGCTGGCGAGCCGCTGGCGCCAGTGATCGACGCGCGCGGGGTCGGCGAGCAGATAATGATCGCGCGCCGGGAAATCGACCGGTGCGTTGCGCAGGAAACCGGGCACGCTGCCTGCAGCGACCTTGAGATCCGGGATTGGCACCCCGTTCAGCCACGCCTGATCGGCATCGCGCACCCCGCCATGCACCGTTGCCGGGGGAAACGAACGCGCGAACAGCGCAGCGAGCCGGGGTTCGCAGTCGATCACGACGTGGCGCGCCTTCGCAATAAGATCGGGAACACAGCCAGCGAAAAGAATCTCGTCGCCGAGTCCCTGCTCGGCGTAGACCAGCAAGGTCTTTCCTGCGAGCGATCCACCATCCCAGTCCGGGAAAGGAAACGGCCGCAGCGGCGATTCCTCCGTCGCGAAACGCGCGGCGTAATCGAGCCACCCTGCGCGAAACTCGCCGCACAGCAACTGCAGAAACGCTTTCGACAGGCGTGCTTCGTGATGATCCGGCCGGATCGCCAGCGCACACTCGAAACTCACGCGCGCCGCATCGAATCTTCCGAGATCCTGCAAGGCGCAAGCCAGGCTGCGATGCGCCTCAACGTAGCCGGGGTCGAGCTCGAGGGTCCGCTCGAAGCAGGCAACCGCCTGATCCAGTAAATCGATCTCCCTTAACAGCAACCCGCAATTGAAGTGGGCCTCGAGGAGTATCGGGTTCAATTCCCGCGCACGCTCGAACGACACGAGCGCCAAGCGGGTATCGCCGCGCTGCCGCGCAACGATTCCCAGATTGCAGTGTGCCTGCGCCAGGCCTGGATCAATCGCGAGCGCGGCCTCGAACTCGCCGGCCGCACGCTCGGGCGCACCGGCCTTGAGCCACAGCAGCCCCAACTCGTTGCGCCAGTCCGCACGGTCCGGGTGGGCGGCGATCGCACGTCCCAGGTGGTCGGCGGCAGCAGTGAGGTCGCCGCCTTCCCACTGCGCCAGGCCGCGCGCCCACAGCTCGGTTGCCGGCGCATTCCTGTTCGGGTCAGGCCGCATGCGCCGCGCCAGTTCAACCGCAACTTCGGCAATCACCGGCTGCCACTGGCGCGCCTGCTGCTGCCGGAACAGTCGTAGCGACGGATACCAAGGCATGGAATCGCCGCTTTGCAGGTAGCGCCACTCAGCTACCGCCGGCACCAGCACCCACGCCGGCTT
>Ga0209640_10001653_pt1 | contig 19119 bp, 16 predicted proteins | sample RifCSP10_1_FD_184018 | JGI IMG/M metagenome (GOLD analysis project Ga0209640, IMG submission 184018) | Soil microbial communities from Rifle, Colorado - Rifle CSP2_sed 10_1 (SPAdes) (version 2) | ecosystem: Environmental > Terrestrial > Deep subsurface > Rock core/Sediment | place: Rifle...
CGGCTCCCCCGTGACGGGGAACGCGAACAGCCGGTTCCCGCCGAGTTGCGACGTGTAGTAGACGAGAAAGCGTCCGTCCGGCGACCAGTCGGTGAGCGAGATCCCGAATCCGGGCAGCCGATACAGCAGCTCCTCCGAGCCTGCCCCATCCACGGCGATCCGATACAAGAGTTCTCCGTCGATCTTTCGGATGAGATAGGCCAACTGGCGCCCGTCCGGAGACCAGACGAGCCCCGTCACGAGGTCCTGCTCCTGATTCGACGTGAGTCGAACGCTCCGGCCGCTCTGCATGTCGGCGATCCAGATCTCCCGTCTGTCCTTGACCACAGCGACTCGCGTGCCATCGGGCGACCACACGGGAAACCAGTACAGTTCGCGGCCCAGCGTGCTCACCACCCTTCCATCGCGATCGAACACGGTGAGCGTGTTCGCCGCAATTCGTGGAATGAGGAAGCGTTGGCCGTCGGGAGAGACCGAGTAGGTGTGGTAGTTCGAGGGATGATTGAGATTCACGTAGCCGGATTCGAACAGGGGACGAGGTGCGCCCGGCCGCAGTGACGACCCGGTCACGTTGAGGTCGGCCGCCATCATCTGTGCGAACAATCCTCTGCCCATGTAGTACAGCTCCCGCGAATCGCCTCGCCATCTTGCGAAGGCGCCCCCCTCGGTGGACACCTGCCAGAGGCCCTCCCCGGTTGGGAACGGCTTCACCCAGATCTGACCCATCGAGTTGAAGGCGACCCACTTGCCGTCAGGCGAGATTTGGGCGTGGGAATTCGGCGTGTCGTGGAGCCGCCGCGGTTCACCCTTGCCGTTCGCGGGAATCACCCATTGGCTCCCCCCAGCCACCCAGTAGACGATGAATCGGCCGTCCGGCGACCAGCTCATCGGCATCTTGCGACTGCCCGAGTCCACGAGCAGCTCCTCTCCGCCCGCGCCATCCACGCGCTTCATGTAAAGTCCCCACCGGCTGTCTCGCAGGGAGGCAAACACCACGCGGGTGCCGTCGGGCGAGAAGATCGGGCTCGCGTTCTCTTGCGTGCCTGACGCATCAGTCGTGAATCGGGCCAGCTCACCGCCTGGGCCGGCAAGCCAGATATCGCCGCCTGCACCCTCGTGCCGGTGGACGGCCAGCCGCTTGCCGTCCAGTGAGACATCGGGTCCGCGATAGGCCCCAGGCGGCCCGACCGTTTCGATCGCCGTGCCCGTTCGATCGACCCAGATCAGTTGAAGGGGCAGCTCTTGACCATGCGCAGGGATGGGCACCCATGCGAGCACGGCCATCACAACGGCTGTGGCGACGACCGCCGATACCGTTCCCGAAAACAATCGACGCGTGGTCATGACCGACTCCTTGAGCGGCTGAGAAGAACGTGCCGGGGGGCCTGCTGTCGTGCATAACGATCGTCCTATTTGGCCGCTGGATCAAGGCCTCTGCGGGCCGGCTGGGATAGGACGCGTTAAGCATGGTCGAACCTTACCTCGCGCGTGTCAGGCGAGAATCCAGGAACGGTCCGGTTTTCTTGACCACGCGCACGCAATCGCCGAGGCCCGCCGAGGCCACTTAGGTTGACAGTGTCGAATCTCAGCACGGGCGGCGGAACCTGCGAGCGACGCCGCGCGATCAGCCTCACCTCCGGGCGCCGGCTGGGAAAGGAGCCGTGCGGCGCTCTGGATCCGCATGATGCAGAGGCCGCGCCGTGCTCCGCTTGTTCTTATTCATCTCTCGAACGCCCAGCCAGCCGACGCTGCCGAGGACGAACAGAGCCAGAGCGACCGAGCCCGCCACGATGATCGGCACGAATATGCGCGCCAGTCCAGCCCACATCTCGATGAGAGCCGCCAGTGGTGCCGATTCCGGGCCATTCATCACACGCCTCGCATGGAGCCATTGAGGAACGACACGTTGATCGGGCGCGTTTCACAGTCCACGTCCTCGGGCGAACACTACATCGCGCGTGTCAAACGAGAATCGAGGAACGGTCTAGTTTTCTGACAACGCATGCGCTATCGCGACCCTCTTCTTCATGCGGGTTCCATCCCACCGCCTGCCGTGACGTTTCAGCGTGCGGATACACTCACCGGCACGTTCATGGTGAAGACGAAACGCTGGCCGTCGCGGCTGACGTTTTTCCACTGCTGCGGGTTTCCCACTAATGGACCCGGTAGCTTGAATAACAGCCTGGGCGTCCTCGGCTGAAACGTCGGCGTCGTGGTCACCTCGACGGCCATGACCTCCCACTCGGGCGTCAGGTAGTACATCTCCTTGCCATCCTGCCGCCAGAAGATCATGCCCCTGGCGCTCGTCGTGGAGACCCGCACCGGTTTCTCGCTCCCCACACTGACATCGGACTTGGCCGCGTCGAACGGGCGCACGAAGACCTCGAATATTTCGCTCTCGATCTCCTCCGAGGTCTTGGATTCGTTCGACAGGCACCACGCCGAGATTATTCCGATCGAGGGGGAGAGCTATCGCAAGCGCGAGGCCGAACTCACACAGAAGAAGCGGCGGGGCTCCCCGTGAGCGGGGCCGCCCGTCCGCCCGTCGACAACCCGTCCAGATTTCTACGTTTCTTCAAGGTCGGCGACAGCATTGCTTGCTTCGTGCGGAATGCCCCGAATCCGGCCGGCGCTGGCAGGGCTTGACGGTCGGCAATCATCATGGTTAACTAGAGTTGACCTTCGAGGTCGTTCATGAATGTGCCGATCAATGCGAAGCGACTCCGCGCGTCGCTTCCCGACGTCGTCGAACGCGTGCGGAAGGGTACCCGCTTCACCGTCATTTACCGGAGCCGGCCGGCGTTTCAGATTGTTCCGGTCAACGACGCGACCCATGGGCCTGTTGCGCTGGCGGACGATCCGCTCTACCGGGCTGAGCCTGTCGGACATTCGAGCGACGGACGAACCGCCTCGGACCACGATACGGTTCTGTACCGGCGGTGAGAGCTCTCTTCATCGATACGGCGGGCTGGATGGCCTGCGCCGACGGCGCGGACCCGGCTCACGCTCGTTGCTGCGTGGCGCGTGACGGAGCGCTCGAGGCCGGCCAGACCCTGGTCACGACGGACTTCGTCGTCGATGAAACGCTCACGCTCCTTCGGCTCCGCCTCGGGTTGAGCGCCGCTCAGACATGGTGGCAGCAAGTCGATCGAAGCTCGCGGCTCAGATGGGAACGCATCGACAGCGACCGGTTCGAGAAAGCCCGTCAGTTGTTCTTCCAGTACCGTGACAAAGATTTCTCGTTCACCGATTGCACGAGCTTCGTGATGATGCGCGAGGTCCGCTTGACACACGCGCTCACAACCGACCGTCATTTCCGCCAGATGGGATTTCAGGTGTTGCCGGGGCCACGTGGCCGTGCAGTGCGAACGTCACGCGGCTCGTGAGCCCGGACAATCCCCGCCTCCGCGTGGCTGATACCTCACTTTGTTGTTGCGGCGGCTGGCCACTTCCATCAAGGATCACGCTCGAACAAGGAGCATCTCTATGAGCGGCATCAGGCGTCGGCTCGTGCTTGCGGTGGTGACGTACCTCCTCATCCTGCCCGTTGATGTCCGCGTGCAGTCGGGCGACGAGGCGCGTCGCCCGGCCGGCCGGCAGTGGCCGGCAGTCAGCGGTGACTGGGGAAACACCCGCCACTCGACGCTCAACCAGATCACCGCACAGAACATCACGAAGCTCGGCGGCGCGTGGACGTCTCAGAAGTTCGACTCCGCGGTTGCCACCCGCACGATGCCCGTCGTCCACGACGGCATGATGTTCCTCACGGCAGGGCCGTCGGTGTACGCGCTCGACGCGAAGACCGGCGCGAGGGTCTGGCGTTTCCAGGGTGGTGGTCAGACCGGCATGGGCGCTCCCTCGCGCGAGGGCGTGGCCGTCGGGGACGGTCTCGTGTTCGTCGGGCTCTCCGACGCGCGCGTCATCGCGCTCCGTGAAACGACGGGAGAGCTGGTGTGGAACACGTACGTCGGCGACAAGGCACGGGACAAAGGGCAGGTCGCCTCGGGTGCACCTCTCTATGCCGGCGGTCTCGTGTCGATCGGGCTCAGCGCCGACAACGGCTGGCGCGGCCAGATCGTGGCGCTCAACGGAAAGACCGGCGAGGAAGCGTGGCGCTTCTTCACCGTGCCGGCGCCCGGCGAGGCAGGCGCCGAAACCTGGCCGAAAGGCAGCCCGATCTGGCAACGGGGCGGCGGCGCCGTCTGGCTGGTTGGCGCGGCCGATCCGGATCTGGGCGTCGTGTACTACGTTACGGGCAATGGCGTTCCACAACTCGCGGGCGAAGGGCGCCCCGGCGCGAACCTCTATCTCTGCGCCGTCCTCGCGATCGACATGAAGACCGGGAAGCTCCGCTGGCACTATCAGACGATTCGGCACGATATCTGGGAAGCCGACATCGCGATCTCACCGGTCTTGTATGACGCACAGATCGATGGACGCTCGAGGAAGGCGATCGCCGCCATGCGCGCCGACGGGTACCTGTTCATGCTCGACCGCGAAACCGGACGGCCGTTCTCGCGCATCGAGGACCGGCCCGTTCCTCAGGACGCGCTGCAGAAGACCGCAGCGACACAGCCGTTCCCCGTCGGCGCCGACAGCGCGCTGCCCGGCTGCGACGACTGGAAGAAGCTCTCGCTGCCTCGCGGCTTCGATCTCGGATGCGACTACTACACGCCGGCGTCTCTCCAGAAGCCGAACCTGCTGACGCCGAGCTTCGGCATGCGCGTGGCGCCGATGGCCTACAGCCCCGACACGGGATACTTCTACGCGACCGGAAATGCGTCCCTCGGATGGCTACGACGCGCCGAGAATCCCTGGTTCTTCAGTAACACCTTCAACCAGAGGGTCCCGGGGCTGAACCGTCTCGGCCACGGCGTGCTGGCGGCCATCGACAGCCGTACGAACACGATCGTGTGGAAAAAAGAGTTCCGTCCCGGTCGGCCCACCGGCGCGATGACGACGGGCGGCGGATTGATGTTCCAGTCGGCGCCCGATGGCAATCTTCAGGCATACGACGCGCGGACCGGCAACCTGCTGTGGCAGTTTCAGACCGGTGCGGCCGGAGGGCCGCCGCTGACCTACGAGATCGACGGCGAGCAATACGTTGCGGCCGTCACGCCTGCCGGAGTCTGGGCCTTCAAGCTCGGTGGCGCGCTGCCGCAAGCGGCGGCACTTGCTCGTCCACAGCAGCAGGAACTGTTCGCCGGCCAGATCACCGACACGACCCAGGTCGAAACGGCGTCGCTCGTGCGCGACACGGGCTTCACCGGCTTCCACTACATGACCGACGAGTACGCGTTCAGCCCCTACCGTGCGCGAGTCAAGCGTGGCACGCAGGTCACCTGGCGCAACAACGGACTCATGGTCCACACCATCGTGGCGCAGGACGGATCGTGGACGACCGGGCCGCTCAACACCGCCGACGTAGGGGGTGTCACGTTCGACAAAGCGGGGAGCTACCCGTACATCTGCAAAGAACATCCCTGGGCCGTCGGACAGATCCTGGTTACCGAGTAGGTGAAAGGTCACAGCATGCGCGCACGTTACGTCCTCATGTGCATCCTGGTCGCCGCCTTCGGCGGGACGCAGCTTCGGGCGCAGAATCAGCAGATCGACCGGAACACGCCGTTCCCGCCCCACACGGTGATCGGCAACGTCTACTACGTGGGCACGGAACAGCTCGCCTCGTTCCTGATCACCACGCCGGAGGGCCACATCCTCGTCAACAGCTGCTACCAGTCCACGGTTCCGGTCATTCGAGCCGCCGTGGAGAAGCTGGGGTTCCGCTTCGACGACATCCGGATCGTGCTGGGCAGTCATGCGCACGGCGATCACATGGAAGGTGATGCGCTCGTCAAGGAGTTCACCGCGGCGCAGGTGATGGCGATGGAGCAGGACGTACCGGCACTGCGGGCCATGAGGCCTGGAGGCAAGGCGCACCCGATCGACCGCGTGCTTCGCGATGGCGAAGAAGTGAAGCTGGGCGGCGCCACGCTGGTGGCCCATCGGACGGGGGGCCACACGAGGGGTTGCACCACGTGGAGCCTGAAGGCCGAGGACGCCGGCAGGTCGTACGACGTCGTGATCGCGTGCAGCGTCGGCGTGAACCCTGGGTACGTGCTGGTGAACAACAAGGACTACCCGGAGATCGCGGACGACTACGTTCGCAGCTTCAAGGTCCTGCGCTCGCTGCCGGTGGATGTGTTTCTCGGCGCGCACGGAGCGTTTTACGGCCTCTCCGGGAAGCACGCACGGCTCGGAAGTGGCGGCCCGAATCCATTCATCGATCCCGGAGGCTACAAGGCGTATCTGGACCTCCAGGAGAAGAACTTCTACGCCCGGCTCGAGGAACAGAAGAGAGCTGCGGCAAAATGATGAGCCGTCGCACCTTCGGGAAGGCCATCGGCGCGGTCGCGGCGGGAGGCTCCGTGCACACGCATCCTTTCGAGAAGAACGGTCTCCCGCCATCGCACACGACTGCCGAGGCGCCCGTCACGCAGACGACGAGCCCTGCCGCGGAGCTGTGCTTCCTCAGCGCCGTCGATCTCGCCGCCCGCATTCGAGGCCGCCAGGTGTCTGCCCGTGACGTCATGGCCGCACACCTGGCGCAGATCGAGCGCGTGAATCCCACGGTGAACGCCGTCGTCACTCTCGTGGCGGACCGGGCGATGGCCGACGCGGCACGTGCCGATGGCGCCCAGGCACGAGGCGGGCCGCTCGGACCGCTGCACGGGCTGCCGGTGGCGCACAAGGATCTCGTGGATACCGCCGGAATCCGCACCACGCGCGGGTCGCCCTTCTATCGCGACAACGTGCCCACGCGCGACGCGCTCATCGTGACGCGCATTCGCGCGGCGGGCGCGCTGACCCTTGGCAAGACGAACACGCCGGAGTTCGGCGCCGGGTCGCAGACGTTCAACAGCGTGTTCGGCGCGACACGCAATCCCTACGATCCGAGCAAGACGTGCGGCGGCAGCAGCGGCGGCGCCGCGGTGGCGCTCGCATGCGGAATGGTGCCGATCGCCGACGGCACCGACACAGGCGGGTCGCTCCGCAATCCGGCGGCCTTCTGCAACATCGTCGGCATCCGTCCGTCGCCCGGGCGCGTGCCGAGCGAGTCCGGATCCTGGTCGCCGCTCTCGGTGTCAGGGCCGATGGCGCGCTCGGTGGCTGACGTCGCGCTTTTCCTGAGCGCGATTGCCGGCCCAGACCCGCGAAGCCCGCTCTCGCTGTCCGACGAGGGGGCGCGCTTCCGTGCGCCGCTCGGCCGCGGCTTCAAGGACGTTCGCGTGGCCTGGTGGCGGGGGCTGGGCGGGATTCCATTCGAGCCGGAGATCCGCCGGGTGGTCGATGCCAACCGCCGGGTGTTCGAGGACCTCGGCTGCATTGTCGAGGAGGCTGAGCCTGATTTCGCCGCTGTCGACGAAGCTTTCAAAGTCTTGCGCTACGCGTCCAACCACCCGCGTTACGCTCCCCTCGTCCGCGAGCGTCCTGACTGGGTGAAGGACACGATCAGGTTCGAGGTGGCGCAGGCGGAGCGAGTCACCGGGGCGGATATCGGGCGGGCGCTCGAACGCCAGGCACAGATGCACGAACAGAGCCGCCAGTTCTTCGAGAAGTACGAGTATTTCGTTCTTCCCGTCACCCAGGTCGCGCCCTTCGACGTCACGTCCCCATATCCGACAGAAATTGCCGGGACGCGGATGGGGGACTACGTCGACTGGATGCGTTCGTGCTGGTACGTCAGCTTCATGAGCAATCCGGCGATCTCGGTCCCGGCCGGATTCACCGCCGCCGGACTCCCCGTGGGGATCCAGATCGTGGGCCGCCACCACGATGAGTGGAGCGTGCTCCAGATCGCTCACGCGTTCGAGCAGGCCACACGGCACGCGCTGCGCCGTCCGCTAATCGATGTCGCTTTCTGACACGATCTGCCGGTAGCGATTTCGCGCGAAGTCGTACGCGCGTTGCGCATCCTCGCGCTCCCGCGGGCTGATGCGCGGCGACTTTTGAGACCAGCACTGGTCGACCGCCTTCAGGCACCACTCGGCGCTTCTCTTCGACACGCGAATCGGGCGGCCGCCAACCCGTATGAAGATCGGGTTCGTGTGAGCCGTCCCGAGGATACGGAGAGCGATCCAACTGCTCCGCTCGATTGGGATGTCGAACGCCAGATCGCGCAGGGTGCCGTCGGCAGTCAAGCGCCGGCTTGCTACAGGCCGGCCGTTGAGGACGGCCTCGACGGTCACGTCGCGAGTACCCCGCACACGGGCAAGTTCGGGGCTCCACGCCATCTGCTGCCGGTTCGGCCCCGGCGGGGCAGCCCCGTCGGGCAACAGACACGCAGCCTGCACGGTTGCCCGGACGGCGCCGGGCCGCTCGAGCCGCAGCGCCCCTCCACTGGTCCCTGCCTCGAAACCGTTTGCCGTGAAATTCATCAGATGGCTCAGACCGTCGGAGACGTAGGAACGGCCCGCGCGCACACCCTCGCACCAGGCGTCGTAGGTGAGGGCCTGCGGGAGATGCACGTAGGACCGGCCCCCGCCGACGCGGCCGTCCGTGATGCAGGGGAAGTCTGTCTCACCGCTGACACGGGTGGTGAATCCGCAGTTGAGCGTGTGATACCAGATGTTCAGTTCGGACGCGTACGGCGTATCGACCGCTGAGATGAAGTCCACGGCGTCGTGCGCCACGTCCACGATGTACTCGTTGGCGCCGATCGAGTTGAACGGCGGCATCTCGTAGTTCGGCAGCTCCAGCGACCGAAGCTGCAGGCCGAAGCCCGAATGCGCGAATCCGACCACGGCGCCCTGCGCCTTCGCCCATTTCAGGATTGGCAGGTCCCACGTGGGCCAGTCCTCGATCGTGCGGGCTTCGGGATAATCCTGATTGCGCAGCCGCAAGAGAACGAGATGGCCGCAATGACTCGAAGGGAATCCCGAGACCTCGAGATCGTAGCGAATCAGCGACGATGGGGTGGAGACCTTGTTGTCCTTCGACTCGAAGTACTGCCGCTGGTGATAGTAGCTCGGCCCCCAGTTCAACACCGAACCGACGCTGAGCGCTTCGCCCAGCACGTGACGCATCATGTCTTCCGGCCGCACGCCTTCGGTCGGGCTCTCGTAGTGCGCGCAGCCGGCGGCGTGAATGTGATGGTCTCCGGAATACCAACCACGTGCCGGCGGGTCGATCCAGCGACGAAGCCGGAAATCGAGCGCAGCGGACGAGCCATTCAAGGTGAGGGTCCGTGTCTCCGGTATGTACTCGGGCCCACGGCCGCAGGTCACCGTGAACTCCCCGGCGGGAAGTCGCACGGTCTCGCCATCGGCCCGATAGATCTGCTCCTGGAAAAAGAAGTCCGGCGCCAGTCGTTTGGATCGCGCGGGGTACACGCGCCCGGCCTTGTCCTTGATGCGGAAGGACGCCATGACCGGGCGCCCGTTCTCGTCCCGCACGCGCAAGGTGACGTCCCGAGACGGCGCGACCTGGAAGAGTACGGCCGTCCGGTTCCGGAATCCGATGTCTGCAGTTCCTGGGCCGAGTACGGCCCCGATCTGCGCCTCCCGGCGGCCACGGTCCCGGCTGTAGAGCAGCACGATCCGATACTCGAGCTCCAACCCGGACAGTTGCGGCTCCATCGGCTTCTGCGTGTAGCCGTCGAGCGCAAGCCACCGATCCGCGACATCCGATGGGTGGACCGATTCGATCACCCTCGGCGACCCCGTCGACGGTCGATAGACCGGCTGCGCCTGTGGACTTTCGACGTTGAGCACGCCCGTAATTGCGGCTTCGTTCCGTACCTTGATCGGAAACGCTCGCCAGCCCTGCTCGACCAGACGTGCCGGCGCCGCCCCGCGCTCAACCGAGACGCGGCTCTCGGGGTTGATGCGAACCGCGAGCAGGCAGCGCGGTTCGAGGACCTGCTGGATCTCCTCGATCGCGCGCGCGGGGTCGCTCAGGTGTGCGGCCGCATCGAGCCGTTCGCGCTCCGCCTGGCTGAACGGCTCGCCCAGATACTCCATGGCGTCAACGAGGCGTCTGACCTGAGAGAGAAGCGGCTGCGCCTGAAGCGCCGGAAACGCGATGACGGCAGAGGTCGCCGCAGCAAGCTCCTTCGCAAGCGGGTGTGCGAGCGCGGCACACTTCAACAGTGAACCGATGGCGCGACGGCGATTGAGTTCGAGCACGAACGACCTCCTGAACCTGAACACGAACCGAGAAAGCAAGAACCGAGAAGTGTGAACGACAGGTTCTTTAGACGGTTACGTCTCCGCCGTCGACCATCACGTTCTCCACGATGCCGCCGCCGGCGCGACGGAACGCCGCGGCCTGCTGGTATTCGGCCGACTCGAAGCACGCGACCCCCTGGTCGAAGGTCGGGAACTCGATCACGACGAAGCGATGGAATTCGTGCGGCCCCTCGTTGATCGTGTACCGGCCTCCTCGCGCGAGAATCTTGCCTCCGTGACGCGCGATGATCGGCGGCACCAGGTCCGTGTACTTCTTGTACTGAACCGGATCGGTGATCTTCGCTCGGGCAACCCAGTAGGCAGGCATGTCAAACTCCTTGTGTTCACACTTCTCGGTTCTCGCTTCTCGGTTCGTGTTCACGTTCAGGTTCCACGCGCACGCTGACCAGCCTCCGCCAAGGCTACGGCGGTCCGCCGAAGCTTCAGCGAAGGCGGAAGCGTGCGCTCTACGAGTCGGTGCCTGCAGTCGGTATCCGTGGGAACTCGTAGGAACTCGTACGAACTCGTAGAGCGGCGGCTTCAGCCGCCGCGGAACCTTTGAACTCGAACCCCCGGAACCGAACGTGAAACTGAACACGAACCGAGAACCGAGAAGTGAGAAGTGAGAAGTGTGAACGTTCCACTCACCGCTCTCTCGTCGTGGCCTCGTACACGATGCGTCCTCCGACCATCGTCAACGTTGGTTTGATGTCCTTGATCTGGTCCGCGGGCACGGTCAGGTAGTCGCGGTCCAGCACCACGAGGTCGGCCAGGCGCCCCGCCTGGATCGAGCCGAGGTTGTTCTCCTGGAAGACGAGGAACGCGTTTCGGCGGGTGTGCGCGATCAGGGCGTCCTCGCGGCTGATTGGCTGGCGGAGCACCTTGGTGCCTCCCACCATCTTGCCGGTGACCGCCCACCAGAGCGTCGTGAAGGGCAGGATCTGATTGGCGCGGCTCCCGTCGCTGCCGAACCCCCACAGCACGCCGCTCTTCTGAATCGTGTCGAGCGGGGCCATGTCGAGGGCGGCGTCGCCGAAGACCCGCTGATTGATGCCGCCGTTGATGACGGCCCATGGATGGACCGCCGCGTACACCCCCAGCTCCCGCATACGCGCAAGATGAGAAGCGTTGAGCTGGTTGGCGTGCGCCAGCACCCAGCGCAGGTTCTTGATGGGGTACTCCCTGTTGATCGCCTCGATCTGGTCGAGGAACCCGCTGATCGTGTCCTCGAGGTTGGCGTGGACGTGCAAGGGCAGGCGCGCCTTTGCGATCTCGGTGGCGATCTTACGCCACAGAGCCAGCTGCTCGGGCCGCGGGTCGGACTTGCGCAGGAACATCGGGTCGTGCAGGGGCCCGTAGACGCTCTCGCCGTAGAAGATGTCGTCGACGTAGTTGTCGCCCTGGAACAGCTTGATCTGGGCGATGCGTGGGAGCGCACGCTCGACCTGCTCCGCGGAGTTGCCGACGCCGACGCCGTTGATGCAGTACGTCCGGACGTTCAGCTTGTCCTCGGCCGCCCACTTTTTATACGTGCCGATCAGGTTGTCGCACCCGGCTACGCCGAACGCGGTCAGGCCGGCGCGATTCAAGTCCTTGATCATGGCCAGCGTGCTCTTCTCGACCGCGTCCGGCGGGGCGGAGGGGAGTCTGCCGACGAGCCCGCGGAAGCCCGCTTCCGTGATCCGGCCTGTGGGCTGCCCCTTCCCGTCGCGGACGGCCCAGTCGGGTGACTTCTCGTCGATCTTGAATTGCTGGAGCGCGCGGCTGTTGAGATACGCCTCGTAGTAGGACGCCTGCAGAAACACTGGATGATCGGGGACGACCTTGTCCAGTTCTTCGCGCGTGAACGGACGTGGGTCGTCGGCGAACTGCTCGATCGCCCACCCGCCGAGGTTGTAGATCCATTCGCCCGGGGCAAGCGTCTTGGCGCGCTCGCGCAGCTTTGCGAGGGCGGCGGCCCGGGAGCCGACACCATCCCAGCGCACTTCCCACTGCCACGTCGTCCCCGCGCGGAGCAGGTGCATGTGGTTGTCGATCAACCCTGGGATGACGGCGCGTCCGCGCAGGTCGATCCTCCGGGTCGCCGGCGTGGCCAGTCGACCGACGTCGGCATCGGTCCCCACGGCGGCGATGCGGTCGCCACGGACGGCGACCGCCTGGGCAATGGTGAAGCGATCGTCGACGGTGATGATCTTTCCGTTGGAGAAGACGATGTCCGGCGCAGGCTGCTGCGCGGCGACGATTGACACGACACTCGCCCCGGCGAGCGCCACCAACACTGCACGGGAAGTCGGCTGTTTCATGTGTCCTCTCCGCAGGGGTCAGATCTTGATTTTTGCGTGCGTTGCAAGAATCAAGATCTGACCCCATGGAATCTACGAGGATTCGCGGAGCTTGACAACCCCTCCGTGGCTGCAATAATCGGAGCGGCAGGAGATGGCTATGAAGAGCCTCGGGTTCGTTGTTACGGCGCTGTTCGTGCTAAACGCGCCGGTCTTCGGGCAGTGGCTGAAGTATCCGACAGCGGGAATCCCCCGAACGGAGGATGGGAAACCTGACCTGTCGGCGCCAACACCTCGACACGCGAACGGGCGGCCGGTCTTGTCCGGTCTCTGGCGGCCTGCGCCAGGAGGACCCGGCGTCGGAGACATCGCGAGGAACCTCAAGGAGCCGGTTCCTTTCCAGCCCTGGGCCGAGGCGCTCTACAAGGAGCGGCGCGCGAACAACAGCCGTGACGATCCAACCGCCCGGTGCGTCGTCGGCGGCGTGCCGCGCTCGGACCTGGTCGGGTATCCGTACAGGATTCTCGAGGTGCCCGGCACGGTCGTGATCCTGTACGAGGCCGTGCACGGGTACCGGCAGATCTTCACCGATGGCCGGGAGCTTCCCAAGGATCCGAATCCGGCGTGGTTCGGCTACTCCGTGGGACGGTGGGAGGGCGACGCGTTCGTCGTCGAGACCGCCGGGTTCAATGACAACGTGTGGCTGGACAACGGCGGAAAGCCTGCGACCGAGCAGCTCCGCGTCACGGAGCGGTTCATTCGAAAGAACTTCGGGAGCATGGACATCGAGATCACGATCGACGATCCAAGGGCCTACACGAAGCCGTGGACCGTGACCCAGCCTCTGGCGTTTGCGGCCGACACGGAGCTGCTCGAGTACATCTGCAACGAGAACAACAAGTACTTCGAGATCATCCCCAAGGGAGAGGGCAGTAGGCAGTAGGCAGTTCTGACGATTATGAGCCGCGCTCTCGAGAAGCGCATTGAGTGCCTTGCCCTGGCGGTCGGCTTCGTGTGCCTTGCGTCTGTTGCATCGGCGCAAACCGCTTGTCCGGACTTGCGGGCGCTCAGCCCTGAGAGTTTCCCGGTTCACACGCGAATCCTGTCCGCCACCTTGGCGACAGTGCCTGCCGCAGACGTGACGCTGGCGGCCAAGCGGATTGTCGAGGCGTTCGCGAACTATCTCGTGGCACAGCAGTTCATGCGCTATCTGGCCTTCGAGAAGACACCAGGCCCGCTCGATTCGGATCCCTTGAAGTTCGACTTCGAGCGCGGCCCCGCCAGCCTGGCGCGGGCGCGGACGGTCTATGACGCCACGAGTGTGGACCTCCGGGCGTTCAAGGCACGCGGCGGAAAGATCCTGATGTGGCACGGATGGGCCGACACAAGCATCCCCGCAGGATCGTCAATATAGTCTCTCGGGGCGAGCTGACGTCTACCGGACAGGGCCTCTCTCGACAGGCTCCATCCGGAAGACCGGCGTCGGCTTGCCCTCGCGGTCGTCGGTCACGAGGTAGATGAACCCGTCCGGTCCCTGCCGGACGTCGCGGATGCGGCCCATCTGCGGCACGAGCGTTTCCTCGTGCACGATGCGCTGGCCGTTGAACGTCAGGCGCGCCAGTTGCTGCCCCGCCATGCCGCCCGCGAAGAGATTGCCGCGCCACTCGGGAAAGCGGTCGCCCGTGTAGACCATGAGCCCGGAGATCCCGATGGAGGGGATCCAGACGTGCGCCGGCTGCTCCATGCCCTGGCGGTGCGTGCCGGCATGGATCGCCAGCCCGGTCTGGTAGTTCACGCCGTAACCGATCACCGGCCACCCGTAGTTGCGGCCCGGCTGAAGGCGATTGAGCTCGTCGCCCCCCTGTGGCCCGTGCTCGTTGGCCCACAGCTCACCCGACTGAGGGTGAACGATGAGCCCCTGCACGTTGCGATGGCCGTAGCTCCAGATCTCGGGACGCGCCCCGGCGCGGTTCACGAATGGATTGTCGGAGGGGACGCGACCATCGTCGTGCAGTCGGACGATCTTGCCGTGATGGTTCGACAGATCCTGCGCAGGGTGTGCTTCGAGGTTGCCTTCGGGCGGAACCTGCCGATCGCCCAGGCTCAGAAACAGAAAGCCCTTCCCATCGAACGCGATCTTGCCGCTGAAATGGTTGCGCCCCTGGGCGACGGCCTCGAAGAGCTGTTCGACACCGGTCAGGCGATCGTTGTCGAAGCGGCCGCGAATCAGGGCCGTCCTCGCCTGGCTCTCGGTGGCGCCGGGCTTGGAGTAGCTCAGGTAGACGAGCCGGTTCGCCGCGAAGTTCGGGTGAAGCATCACCTCGAGGAGTCCACCCTGAGAGGAGTGGAACACCGGTGGAACGCCGTCGACGGGCTGCGGGAGGAGCTTCCCCTGCCGGACGATCCGGAGCCGTCCCGGTCGCTCCGTGATCAGCAAGTCGCCGCCCGGCAGAAACGCGATGGACCACGGCTGCACCAGCGCGTCGACGACGGTGACGAGGCGATAGTCGTGAAGGGCGGACCTGAAGACCGTGTCCCCCGATACCACGGCGGCGCCCGCCCAGACGAGCATCACAACAGCAAGGCTCAGGACCGTTCGTGACATCGTTGCCCTCCGTCGGGTGTACGTCCCCGCGATCACGATCCGCGCTTCCAGTTCAGGATCACGGTGATGGGGGAGGCTGCTTCGTCGGCGACCGTGTTCACCAGGAAGCGCTGGCCATCCGCCGAGACGATGTACTGCTGTTTCGCGATCCCTTGCACGGCGCCGCCAAGCCGTGTGGTGAAGAGCGGCGCGGGCGTGCCGATCTCGGGTTCACCGCCTGCGAACCTGATCGGGACGGCCATCAGCCTGCCATCCAGCCCGATGTAGAAGAGCTCCTTCGCGTCCGGGCGCCAGCGCACCTGCGCGCCCCCGTTGGACGAGACCTGCCATTTGCCTCCAGGACCGGGAAACGGCTGGACGTAGATCTCGAACCGGCCGGACTCGTTGGACTGATACGCGAGCCACTCTCCATCAGGCGAGAACTGCCCATCCCGTTCCTCGAACTCGGTCTGAACAACAGGGAACGCCTTTCGATCCCCGGTCATCGACAGCGCCCACAGGTCGTATCCAGTCTTGGGGTCGGTGTTGCGGTAGAGCAGGAAGCGGCCGTCACGCGACCAATCGGAGGGCGCCTTGTCCTGCGGCGTGGACAACAGCACTTGATCTCCTCCGGCGCCGCTTGCCGCCTTGACGTAGAGGTCCGATACGCCCGTTCGATTCGATTGGAACGCGATCTGCGCGCCATCGGGCGACCAGGCGGGGTTGACGTCGTTGGCTGCGTCGGAGGTGAAGCGGCTGAGCACGCCGCGGACGATGTCGAGCAGCCAGACGTCGACATTTCCGTTCGCGGTTCGATACAAGGCGACGTGCCGTCCATCGGGTGACATCGAAGGATTGGTCGGACCACCGGTGTCCTGTTCGCCGACCTTGCCGATGTCCCGGCCTGACCGGTCGAGCCACGCGAATTGCCGCTGGCCGCCTGCCGAACCGGTGCGATAGATGATAGGGCCCGCTGCTGAGGCAGAAACCGCCGGGCTTCCGAACGCGCCCGCGAACGCGACGTTCTCCGCGAGCGGCACCGGATCGCCCGTCAGTGCCAGACGGTTCGTGTCGAACTCCTGCGTGAACAGATTCCGCTGGCGGACGAAGAGCAATTCTCGTGGGGGTGAGTAGACCGCGGCCGCATCGGCCTCCAGCAGGCGCTGCGGCGGGGATCCGGCCAGGTCACCAAGGTACACACCGCCGGCCCTTCCCTGGACGAAGAAGATGAAGTGGTTGCCGTCGGGCAGGAACGACGGAAAGCGATCGCTGCCCCGATCTCCGTCTTGGGTCACTTGCGTCGGCTGTCCGCCTCTCGCGGATACGCGCCAGAGACGGCCGGTGTTGTTCGGGGCAAACAGAACGACGCCCTCGCCGTTCCAGGTGCCCCCTCGTGCGGCGATGGCGTTTGCGAGGCTCTGCACGGCGCCGGTGTCGACGTCGAGCCGCTTCAGCTTGCCGTCGGCAAAGAAACCGATCGCCTTGCTGTCGGGCGACCAGAACGGAAACTGCGCGCGCTCGGTGCCTGTCAACGGCTGCGGTGAAACCGAGCCGAGCGAGCGCGCCCACAGGCGCGATCCGCCTTCCGCCTCACCGGCGAACACAACCCTCTGCCCGTCGGGTGACACCGCCAGCGACGTCGGCTCGGTCGTCGGCGGTGCATTCATCTCGAGACGCATCTCCGGGCTGGCAGGAGCGGAGATGGCCGATGGGCGCATCCAGACGAACCCAGTGACCGCCAGGAGCGCCACGAGCGCGAGAGCCGTCCACGCGATCCGCTCGCGTCGTGATGGACGCGTCGCTTCAGGCGTCGCCGCGTCCGGATCATTCAGCGCATCGTCGATCTCGAGCCGCGCGTCGCCGATGTGTTGCAGCCGCTCGTGGGGATCCTTGCGCAGGCACCGGCGCAGCAGACGCCTGATCGGCTGCGGTGTGTCGGCGGGCAGCCGTTGCCACGCAGGTTCCGACTTGAGGACCTCGCTGACGATTTCGCTGACAGAGCCGCCGCGAAAGGTCGCCTGCCCCGTGAGCATCTCGTAGAGCACACAGCCGAAGGCCCAGATATCGGTCGTGCGACTGGTCTGCTCGCCCCTGGCCTGCTCCGGCGACATGTAGGCTGCCGTGCCCAGGATCACCCCGGGCATCGACAGCAGCAGCGTCGGAGAGTTCGAGACGTCGACCGAGGCCGGCTGGGTGTCGCGGAACTTGGCCAGCCCGAAGTCCAGCACTTTGACCGTTCCTGCCGGCGTGACCTTGACATTCGCAGGTTTGAGGTCGCGATGGACGATCCCTTTCTCGTGGGCGGCTCCGAGCGCGTCCGCGATCTGACGCGCCAGGCGCAACGCGTCGGCGCTCTTCAACGGCCCCCTCGCGAGCAGTTCGGCGAGCGTCGGGCCCTCGATGAGCTCGAGCACGAGCGCCAGACGCCCGTCCGTCTCCTGCAGACCGTGGATCGCGCCGATGGCGGGATGGCTCAGCGAGGCGAGCACCTGCGCTTCACGCCCGAATCTCGCCAGCCGATCGGGCTCGCCGGCGACCGCATCGGGGAGGATCTTGAGTGCGACGTCGCGTTGCAGCTTCAGGTCGCGAGCCCGGTAGACTTCGCCCATGCCGCCGGCGCCGAGTGGCCCCACGATCTCATACGGTCCGAGGCGAGTGCCGGAGGTCAGCGACATGGGCGAGCTTCCTCAGCGATCGGTCCGGCGTCCGGGCCACCCCTCAGGCGGCACCCACGGGCCGCCCTTCGGTCCGACCTCGTCGGGCCGTCCCGGCGGCAGCACCTTGTCGGTCCGTGCGCGGACGTAGAGGTGGATCTGGGCAATCTGTTTTTCGTCGAGCAGCTTGTCCCACGCCTGCATCCCCTTGTCGGGGACGCCGTCGCGGACGACCTTGAGGAACTGCGCGGCCGTCAGTCTCCGGTTCGGGTCGATCAGATCCGGCGCCAGCGTCGTGGCCACCGCGTTCGTTCCGTGGCACCGGTAACAGTACACGTGCCACCATTTCCAGCCGTTGTAGACATCCGTGTACGTATCGCCTGCAGCCTGAGCCGCCGCCGACGCGCGAGGCAGAAGGGGAGTCCCGTCCTGAACGACACCCAGGAGCGTCGACAGGAAGAGAGTGACAGCGCCGGTGAGCACGGGTCCATGCAGCCCACGCCGGCGTGTGTGCCGCGTGATCATCGTTTCGGGTCCACCTTTCTCGCGACGAGGGGCACGTTGTAGTCCTTCAGTATGCTCGTGATCTCGGCGTGCTTCGCGTCGAGCACCTTCTCCAATCGAGCCCTCAGCGCCTCGTTGCCAGGTTTGACGCCCATCGACATGTCGAACTCGAACGGGAGGTCTCCCTTTCCCGATGGCACCGGGACCATCACCAGTGGGACGCGTTGGCGCCGCACGAAGTGCCCGGCCGCTGGACCCCAGACGATCGCCACGTCGATCTTCTCGGAGGCGACGGCGTCGATGATCGCGCTCGGGGGATTCTCACTCGAGTAGAACGTGCTGAAGCCCACCAGATTGCCGACGACGCCCCGCTTCGACAGCTCGTGCACCGGAGGCGGATTCGTGTAGTCGTCGCCGAGCAGGTGCACGCCGATCTTCACTTTCTTGAGCACCGGGTCGTCCAGCGACGCGATCCGAGGCCCCTTGTCCCTCGGGTACACGAACACGTACGTCGACCGGTAGTACGGTTTGGTGGTCTGAACGAGATCGTACCCCTGGGGGACGGCGATGACGACGTCACACCGCCCTTCCTCCAGGGTGGCGTTCATGGTGTTCCTGATGAAGCCTCGTCGCTGCCCCCACCAGACGTAGCGTGTGGAGGCGCCAAGCTCCTTCGCGACCAGATCGGCGATCTTGTTCTCGAATCCCTCCTGATTTCGGTTCGAGAAGGGCATGTTCTCCGGATCGGCGCACACACGGAACTGCGCCTTCGTCTGCGCGGAAGCCACCTCCGCGCAGACGAGGCACGCGCCCATGATCAGAAGTCTGATCGCGGCCATAGAACGAGCACCTGAGCACCTAAGCAC
>Ga0209640_10001654_pt1 | contig 19118 bp, 17 predicted proteins | sample RifCSP10_1_FD_184018 | JGI IMG/M metagenome (GOLD analysis project Ga0209640, IMG submission 184018) | Soil microbial communities from Rifle, Colorado - Rifle CSP2_sed 10_1 (SPAdes) (version 2) | ecosystem: Environmental > Terrestrial > Deep subsurface > Rock core/Sediment | place: Rifle...
TCGCGTTCGAGTCGCAGGTGGACATCATCGCCAAGGAGATGGGCATCGATGCTCTCGAATTGCGACGAAGAAATATTCTGCGCGACGGCGATGCCAATCCCATGGGTGAAAAATGGACCGATATTCTCATGGGCGAAGTGCTGGAACGCGTCGTCAAAACCTCCGGCTGGAAGAAGGGCGGAGCGAAGAAAAACCGCGGCTGGGGCATGGCGCTCTATGATCGCGGCACCCCGGAAGGAAAAGCCAGCTCGGCATTGACGCTTGAGGCCGACGGCAAGGTCAACATCCTCACCGGCGTGCCCGATGTCGGTCCGGGATACTACACCGTCAGCCAGCAGATGGTCTGTGAAACGCTCGGGCTGCCACCGGAGAAAGTCGGCGTGGTCTTTAAAGACACCGATAGCTTGCCTTTCGATCCCGGCACGGGCGGCAGCAAACAGACCAATACCTCCGGTCACGCGGTCAATAAGTCCGCACAGGAGGTGCGCGAGAAACTAATCGCCTTGGCGGCGCGAGAATTGGGGTGTCAGCCGGAAGAGATTCGGCAAGAGGGGGGCAAGCTCATCGCGCCGAACAAAAAGTCGACGACGACGCAAAAGATGATCGAACTCGCTGTCAAAGAAAACGGCGGCCCAATCTTCCACCTGACCAATTTTGTTCCCAAGGATATGCCCAAGGTCACCGGCTTTGCCGCACAAGTGGCCGAGGTGGAAGTTGATCCGACTACCGGCAGCGTGAGGGTTTTAAATTTGACCGCAGCGCACGATACTGGCACGGTGCTCAATCATCTTACGCTGACCGGGCAGATCGAAGGGGGCGTGGTGACCGGCTTTGGCTTTGCGCTGATGGAAGAAAATCCGATCATCGACGGCAAGATCGCGTCGTTGACTTTGGGCGAGTCGAAGCTGCCGTGCATCGCCGATGTGCCGCCGTTGAAAACTGTTTTGGTGGAAAGTCCGACCGGGCCAACGCCGTTCGGTGGCAAGGCGATCGCCGAGAATCCAAACGTGCCGACGGCGGCAGCGATAGCGAATGCGATTGCCGATGCCTGCGGCGTCCGGCTCTATGACCTGCCGCTCAACGCCGAGAAAATCTACTGGGCGTTGCAGGGAAAATAATTTCTGCGAAAGGTTCGAGCATCAACGACGCCGGCTTGTTTGCTTAAAGGCCTTCGTCTCCAAATCAGGCCGCGAAACGGCGGGCTTTGTCGCGATATCGCTTCTGTAATTTTTCACTGCGCCAGGCGAAGCGATCAGACGTGGCAGACCCCCGAGCTGTGGATTCATTGAAACTTAGAACGATTGAAATCGCTGGCATGACTGGAAAGTAAGTCAAAGCCGGCAAGGGCACGCTTCTACGAGCATCTCCATGGAACCGATAAAGATCGGCATCGGAGTTTCGAGCATCGGCCGTTTTCTCCCGTTGTTAGGCAAAGCGGCCGGACTTTTCGAGCGGGAGAACCTTCGCGTCGAAATCGTTAACCAGCGGGACGAAGAGCGGGCGGTTCCGGACATCGTTTCCGGGGCGACGCCTATCGGCACTCCTAACGCCCCGTCACTGGTGTTTTCCGTGCTCGAAGGGAGCGATCTCGTCATCGTCGGGGGTCTGCTCAACCGTCCGGCGTTTTACTTGGCGGCCGGTCCGAGTATCGGTGCTATAGCGGACCTCAAAGGAAAACGCATCGGCATCAATCAGCCGCGCCGCATGGCTGGCATGGTCATGCTGGCGCTGCTCAGGAAATGGGGACTGGCGATGGATACCGACCTCGAGGTCGTCGACTCCGGCATCAACGACCGGAGCTTCGAGGTGCTGCTCGAAAAGAAGATCGATGCTGCCCTTTTGCCGCCCGAAAAAGCGTTCTTAGCGGAGGCTTTGGGCTTTCGCGTGATCGCCGACAGTCTCGAACTGGATTGTCACTGGGTGCCTCTGGCAACCACGCGGCGATTTCTCCGCGATCACAGGGAAGCGGCGACAAAAATTGCGTCGATCTACGCGGAAAGCGTCCGGTTGTTCAAGACCCAGCCGCAAGAAACGATAAAAGAAATCAGTCGCTGGCTTCCCGCTCTCGCCGAACACCCGCGAGTGGTGGAAAAATGTTACAGGTTATTTGCCACCGAGTTCGAGCCGTCGTTGACACCTTCGATCAATTCAATCAACTCGATCCTAAATGAGGTCGCGGTGCAAGACCGTCGAGCACGTGATCTCAAACCGGCTGACCTGGTGGAAGTTCTGCTATAGGATCATGGGAGACATGATAGACGCGATTAAAACCGTCGGCGTTCTCGGCCTCGGCGTCATGGGTTTCGACATCGCTTTTCTCTACGCCCAGAAGGGCTACCGGACGCTGGTCTATGATGCCTCGGATGGGGCGATGACGAATGTTCCCTCCCGGCGCGATCAAACCATCGAACGGTTGAAGAGGCGAAACCGGATTTCGGAGACCGAAGCTGAAACCATCCGCAACGGCCTGATGCCGGCGCCGGCGCTCGCGAGCCTGGCGAGCGCCGATTTGGTAACCGAGGCCGTGTCGGAATCGGGCGCAACCAAAAAATCGGTTTACAAAGCGCTCCGCGACGGTGGTTTCAACGGAATTCTTACAACGAATACTTCTTCGCTAACGCGCGTAAGTCTCCTCGCCGACGGCGACTACCCGAACAAACTATTCGCCACCACGCATTTTTTTAACCCGGTGCTGTACACCCAGATGGTCGAGGTCGTCAGGGGCGACATGGATGACACCGGTTACGCCGCGTTGGCGGTGTTTCTCACGGATCTGGGGCGCAAGCCCGTGGAGACCCAAGACATTTCCGGGTTTGTCTCGAACAGCGTCTTGATGGTGTACGCGGTGATGGCGCTGCGCCTGGTCGAAGCCGGTGCAAGCATCGAAGCCGTCGATGGCGCCGCGAAAGCATTGCGCGCATTGCCGCCGTTGTTCAGCTTCGATAGCTGGAAGCCGTCGATTGTCGAAGACGTGACGCGGGTCATGTTCGAGTTTCGCGGCGAGACTTTTTTACGATCGTCTAAGTTGCTCGCCGCGCTGGCGAGAACCAACGCGCCCTTCTACGTCGAACAAAAAGCCAACGCGGCGATCTATGACCTGATTGAAGCGCGCGGTCCGGGAGTGGACCCGTCGATGGTCAAGCTCGCGATGATAACTTCGGTCCGGGTCGCGGCGGCGAGAACCGTGGAGTTGGGCGAAGCGCCGGCGACCGTGGATTTCATTTCGACCGAGGGACTCAAATTCCCACGCGGCCCGCTGGCAGAAATCGATGAGCTCGGCGCAGCTGCGATATTGAATGATCTCCAGAAGGTCAATGCGATCCTCCCGCGCGGCATGCAGGGTCCTGAGCTTTTGCGCGCGATGGCCGATGAGAAGCAAACTTTCTACAAAGACGGCCGCGTGAGTCCTTGGGTCAGCGCGTTCGTTGGAAGGAGACTCCATGCGCGCCATTGACGTTCACGTGCACCCGAGCACGCGCGGCCTCGACACTCATGCATGCAATTATTTTCGCCGAGAGTTATCCGATGTGCCGCAGACGGCGGAGGGATTCGCCGACTTGTATTTGCAGCAGGACGTCAAAGCCTTGTTGATCGGCTGGCATCCTTCGACGGTCGCCGAAGGTGCGCGTAATACCAACGGGCACGTCATCGATTTGGTGTCCGACTATCCCGAATCTTTTGCCGGTGTGCTCGCTTCGCTCGATACTCGTGCTGCGGATTTGCTGGCCGTGGCCCGCTACGCCGAAGTGCTGGTGCGAAATCCGAAAGTCGTCGGTTTCAAATTTCATCCGCCCGATCAGGGTTTTTATCCGAGCGATAAAAAATTCTACAACATCTGGGAAGTTTTACAGGCCGGCGGCAAGCCGGCGATGTTTCACATCGGCTTTACGGTGCTCGGCGCCAATACGGACGGCGGCAGCGGCATCGGTCTCGATTATGGCCGTCCCATTCATCTCGATACCTTGGCAAAGGACTTTCCGCGCATGAAGATTCTCGCGGCGCACCCGGGCTGGCCTTGGGTCGAAGAAGCCATCGGCGTCGTGACCCACAAGAAAAACATCTACATCGACACGTCGGGCTACCTTGCCGAGCAATTGCCGGAACTGTTTCAAAAAGCGATCGGCGGCCGGCTGCAAGACAAGGCGCTGTTCGGCACCGATTTTCCTTACGTGGATTTGGCGAAGGCTCTGGTCAGCTTCGACAAGTTGGGTTTTAAGGATTCGATCAAGGAAAAACTGCTCCTGGGCAATGCGCGGGGGCTTTTCGGGTTGGCGGGGGGATGATTTGATCGACGCGACCCTAGTCGCCCATTGATCGACCCGCAATCACTGTTGTCCAAGGTGCCAAAGATCAAATTTCGAGGCTGCGATGGAACGGTTGGGAACTCTTAGACTGAGTTGATCCTTTGAACAAAATGGCGAAGCGCATCAGTAAAGGAGAAGTTTAGATGGCAGACAACGGCGGCAAACAAAAGACCGTGGCGCAGGCCTATCTCGAGGTCGCGGTGGATCATGGCGTGGATTACGTTTTCGGTCTGCCGGGAACGAGCGGGCAGGAGTTTATCGGCACGATTGCCGATCAGGAAAAGGTGCGCTTCATCCTTGCGCTTCATGAGACCTGCGTGGTTTCGATGGCGGATGGCCACGCGCGGGTCACCGGCCGCCCGTCGCTCGCGCAGGTGAGCACCTTGCCCGGTTCGGTCAACGCCGTCGGCGCGCTTTACGATGCCTACCGCGATCGCTCGCCGGTGGTGGTGACATCGACCCACGTCGACACGCGGATCGTCGGCCGGGACTCCCACACCGAGGGCAAAGACCTCGTCGAACTGACCAAGCAGTTCACCAAGTGGAGCGCGGAAGTTCATCGCTCCGATCGCATCCCGGAATTTTTAAATCGCGCATTCAAAGTCGCTGCGGCGCCGCCCACGGGCCCGGTTTATCTATCGCTGCCCAGCAATCTGCTCGGTGAGACGACCGATCGGGAAAATCCTGTGGCGGAGCGTTCGCGCGTCACGCCGCGCATCGCAGCCGATCCGGAAGCGCTGGAACAGGCGGCTAAACTACTCGCCAAAGCGAAGAGACCGCTCATCATCGCGGGCAGCGGCATAGCCAAGTCGGGCGGCATTGAGGAGTTGATCAAGTTCGCCGAGATGCTCGGTGCGCCGGTGGTGATGGAGCCGCGTTATTCGTTCTTGAGTTTTCCCACCGACCATCCTCAAAGCTTTCAGATTGCCGAAAGAAATCCATCGTTCAATCTACCCGTTTGGGGCGATCCGGACGTGATTCTCGCCATCGGCTGCCGACTGATTCGCGAGTACCGCTATCTTCCCGAAGCGGTGATGAAACCGGACACGCGCTGCATTCACATCGAGGAAGATCCCTGGGAGATCGGCAAAGTATTTCCAGTAGATCTCGGCATTATTGCCGACGGCAAGAGCGCGCTACGTTCGCTGCTCGAGGTCTATCCAAAAGTTGCCGGTACGCGGAATGGCCGGGAAGAGCGGTTGGAAACCATTCGTAGAGCCCAGGAACAGGCGAATGCCGAACTGGAAGACCGCGTGAAACAGGGGTGGGACGACACGCCGATCAATATGGCGAGGCTCGCTCGAACCATGGATCGGTTGCTCGAGAAGGACACGTTGGTGGTGAATGAGAGTCCGACGAGCAAAGATATTCTCATGGCACACTTTAAGTTTTCGGCTGGACGATCTTATTTTTCCAACTCTTCCGGCGGCTACCTTGGCTGGGGTCTTGGTGCGGCCATCGGCGCCAAGCTCGCCGCGCCGAAGCGTCGCGTGGTCGCTTGTCTCGGCGACGGCAGCTGCATGTTCGGCCTCCAGGGGCTCTGGACCTTGGCCAAATATCGCGTGCCGCTTCTTGTCATCGTCCTTAATAACCGCGCCTACATGGCCGTGAAGAATCAGTTCCGTGGCTCGGAAGAGAGAATCCGCTTGGCCGCGGAAATGGGCGCCGAGCTGGTCGGGCCTGAGCTGAATTTCGCCAGGCTCGCGGACACGTTCGGCATCTTCGGTCAGAGAGTCGAGCAGCCCGACGCCATCGAATCGGCACTCAAACGCGCGCTGGAGCAAAACGGGCCGGCGCTGGTCGATGTCGTTATTGGCCAGAATACCAGGAAGGATTGACAGGTTGCTGAAAAAGACTCGGTGGTCGCGACAGCTGAGGGGGGCGACCTATGACGGTTTAACGCTGCCACTCCAATGTTGCAGCAGAAGGAGGAGCATAGATGGCGAGCGAAGCCAAGGAAGCATTTAAAAAAGTAGGGCTCGGTTCCGAGAACAATGCCTACGACATCATTGCCAAACTGGATCCCGAGTATTTCGAGAAGCTCAAAGGACTCTACGTCGATGGCACCTTTGGCCGCGCAGGCGCGCTGCCGAGAAAGACCAAGGAGCTGATCATGGTCGGCATCTGTTGCGCGCTCATGCGCCCGCGCGGCATACGCTTGCACAGCGAGCGCGCGCTGACGCTTGGCGCAACACCCAAAGAAGTCATGGAGGCGATGGAAGTCGCGGCGATCCCCGGCGGCATGCCGGGCCTCTGGGCCGGCGTGGAGACGCTTCAAGAAGTTCTCAAAGCGAAAGGGCTCGAGTTTAAATGAGCGAAGGCCCTCCCGGTCCGCTCGACGGCGTGCGCGTTCTCGATTTGACGCGGGTCGTTGCCGGCCCGTACTGCTCGATGTTTCTCGGCGATCTCGGCGCCGAAGTCGTCAAGGTCGAGCAGCCGGGGTTGGGCGACGACACGCGCGGCTGGGGTCCGCCGTTTGCCGGGGGCGAAAGCGCGTATTATCTCTGCATCAACCGCAACAAGAAAAGCCTGACCTTGGATCTCAAGTCCAAGCGCGCCGTGGAGTTATTGCGGCAGTTGGTCAAGTCTGCCGATGTCATCATTGAAAACTTCCGCCCGGGCACCATGGAACGGCTCGGCCTCGGCGAAAAGGAATTGCGCGCGCTGAACCCGCGCTTGATCTTCGCGTCTCTTACCGGCTTTGGCGCCGACGGACCGATGAGTGACTGGCCCGGCTATGATTTAATCGTTCAAGCCTGGGGCGGGCTCATGAGCATCACCGGCACGCCGGACGGCGAACCCGTGAAAGTCGGCGTTGCGATTATCGATCTCGTTGCCGGTTTGATGCTCGGGAAAGCGATCACCGCTGCGCTTTTCGCGCGCGAGAAAATCGGGGTCGGCCAGCGCATCGATACCTCGTTGCTGGAGGCCGAGGTCGCGTCGCTGATCAACGTCGGCAGCAATTATCTCGTCGGTGGCAAGGTGCCCACGCGCTGGGGTAACGCCCATCCGAACATCGTGCCCTATCAAAATTTCAAAACCGCCGACGGCTATCTGGTCATCGGCGTCGCCAGCGAAGTGATCTGGAAGCGTTTCTGCCAGGCCATCGGCCGGCCGGATCTGACCGATGATCGGCGCTTCGCCGACAATTCCAAGCGCGTGGAAAATCGCGCCGAGTTGATCTCCCTGCTCTCGGAACTGTTCCTTAAGCGCAATAACGAAGCCTGGTTCAAAGGATTGACCGACGCGGAAGTTCCTTGCGCGCCGGTGCAAAGTATCGATCAAGTGTTTCAGGCGCCGCAGGTTTTGCATCGCGACATGTTGGTGGAGGTCGAGCACCCGACGGCAGGCAAGGTGCGCATGGCCGGCATGCCGGTGAAATTTTCCCTCACCCCGGCGTCGGTCAGGATGCCGCCGCCGCTGCTCGGCGAGCATAACAGTGAGATTCTCAAGAATTGGCTTGGGATGAACGCCGAAGCGATCGAAGAGCTGAAAAGAGAGAAGATCATATGACGGGGAAAACATTCGAAGAGTTTCACGCCGGTGACCGCTACAGCACCGGCCGTCGCACGATCACCGAGCACGATATCGTGCAATTCGTCACGCTCGTGGGGCTCACCGAACCGCTGTTCCTCGACATGGAGTACATTCGCAAGGAAAGTCTCTATGGCGATCGCATCGCGCCGGGGAGCCTGACTTTCGGGATGGCCGAGGGGCTGACCGTGCAGACCGGTCTCATTCACGGCACGGGAATGGCTTTTGCTGGGCTCGACAAGATGCGCCTGTTTGGTCCGGTGAAGGTGAATGACACGATCGCAGTCGAGATCGAAGTGCTCGACAGCAAGCCGGTGCCGGCGCGCGGCGGCGGCATCGTGCGCTATCGCCAATGGGTAAAGAACCAGCGTGGCGAAACCGTCATGGAATACGACGTCGCGCGCTTGATTAAGGGAGGTACGGAGTCAGGAGTAAGGAGTCAGGAGTGAGGAGTCAGGAACGTGTGGGGCGCGGAGAGCGACTCGTGGGCAATGCTTAAGCGATTGCGGCAAGGTTCAAGGGCGATCGGCTCGGCGATGACGTCGCGCGCGGTGCCAATATGCGAGCAGGCGGGTGCTAAAACAGCTTACTCTCACCCATTACTTTTTACAGGTTGAACATGGACGTGTCGCAAACCAAATTCGGCATTCTACTCCCCACCCGGGAAGTCATTCTTTCCGGCAGGGCCGATCCGAGCAGCATCTATGATCTCGCCGATCGCACCGAGGCGCTCGGCTTTCATTCTGTCTGGGTCGGCGACAGTGTCGTCGCCAAGCCACGCCTCGACGCGCTCACGACCCTCAGCGCCGTCGGCGCCCGCACCCGGCGCGTTCGGCTCGGCACGGCGGTCTATCTCGCGGCGCTCCGAAATCCCGTTCTGGTAGCTCACATGGTCGGCACGGTCGATTGGCTTAGCCGCGGTAGGCTCGATCTCGGCATCGGCTACAGCCGGCCGAACGATCGGGTGCAGGAACACGAATATCGGGTTCTCGGCCACGATCCTGCTAAACGCATCAAGATGAGCGAAGAGCTGGTGCAGATTATTCGAAAGCTTTGGCGCGAGAACGATGTCTCCTACAGCGGCAACTTTTCGAGCTTCGAGCATGTGACGGTGGAGCCGAAGCCCGTTCAGCCGGGCGGGGTGCCGATCTGGCTGGCGTCAAATAATATCGAGCCGGGATTGAAGCGCGTCGCGCGCATGGCCGACGGCTGGCTCAATAACCTTACCGATCCGAAAATGTACAAAGAGTGCTTGGGGAAAATTCGCGGCTATGCAACGGAAGCCGGGCGCGACCCGCAAGCAATCAATCCGGGACTTTATTTCACTCTTTCCGCCGGGGCTGACAGCGCCGTCCGCGAAGGGCAAAATTTTCTATCGCAGTATTACAATCGGCCTTACGAAGCGGTAGCCAAGGCGATGCTTTGCGTCATGGGCAGTTGGGATCAAGTAATGGATCAGGTCCAGGCCTACACCGAGGCCGGCGCGCGCACTGTTGTGCTGCGTTTCGCCACCAGCGATCAAATCCGCCATCTGGAAGCCTGCGCCGAGCACCTTTCCCGCCGCGGTTTTCTGCGCAGCTTATAAGACCTCAGAATGACGCTATCCCGACATTGGCCGACTAGTGGTCATTCGACGCGGAGCCGCGCCCACGAATCTCAAACTTGCAAAAGAATCTTGCCGAACTGCCGCGCTTCTTCCATGCGCTGCTGTGCGGCGGCGGCGTCCTTCAACGGGAACTTACGGTCGATGATCGGGTGAATGCGCGCGACATCTAAAAAATTGAGCAACTGGCGGAAATCTTCCCGGCTGCCCAGGGTTGAGCCGTAGATCTTAAGCTCTTTTCTAATCATCGAATTCAAATCATCGATCGGTTCGGCGCCGGCTGTCGCGCCGCAGGTGACCAGCCGGCCGCCATGAGCGAGCGATGCCAAGCTGTTTTGCCAAACTTCGCCGGCCACACTGTCGAGAACTACATCTACGCCGCGATTGTCAGTCAGGACTTTCACTTCCTCGGCGAAGTTCTGCCGTCGATGATTGATGCCGTGATCAGCCCCTAGCGCCTTTGCGCGCTCCAGTTTCTCGTCCGTGCCCGAAGTCACAATCACGCGCGCCCCCATGCGTTTAGCTAGCTGGAGAGCTGCGCTTGCCACGCCGCCGCCGACCCCAATGATGAGCAGGCTTTCGCCGGTTTGTAATCGCGCGTTGGTCACCAGCATGCGCCAGACAGTCACGAACACGAGAGAAAAGGCCGCGCCTTCCTCGAAGCTCATATACGAGGGAACGGGGAAGCAGTTTTCCGGCGTGACTTTCACGTACTCCGCGTAAGTGCCGTCCAGCCGTTCGCCGAGGCTTCTGACGCGGATACACATGAAATCTCGATCGGAGAGACAGAACTCACACTCGCCGCAGCCGGTGAAGGAATAGAGGCATACCTTGTCACCGGCCTTGACGTTTTTCACTTCGCTGCCGGCTTCGACCACGACACCGGCGCCGTCCGCGCCCAGAATGTGCGGCATCGGAATCTCCATGCCCGTAGCCCCCAAGCGCACCCAGATATCGATATGATTCAACGCCGCCGCTTCGAGCTTTACGATCACGTCCTTTTCAGACCTGATCCGCGGCTCTGCGGCATCTTCGTAGCGCAGCTGGTCAACCCCGCCATGCGCGTGAATTCGAATGGCTTTCAAGATTGTCTTTCTCGGTTCCTTCAAATTGTAAAATTAAAATACCTTGCGGGAAAATTCGCCGAGCGTAGGCAGCGGAATGACCAGCGGTCAATCAAGCGATCCGACTCAACCACCTTTTGTCCTGGTCGCGTCGGGGCAGGTTTCAAACCTGTCCCGAAACGACGGAGTTAGGCGAACCCTGCGTGTCAATCGGCGCGTAATTTTTTGTTGAGCGCCGCGTAGATTTTTTCCGACGTCAACGGCAGGTCGTACAGTCGGACGCCGACGGCATCCTCAATGGCGTTGGCGATCGCCGCCGCGGTCGGCACGTTGGGGATCTCGGCGATCGCTTTTCCCTGATATGGCACGGGACCCGTGGCATCCTGCATCAATACGGTCGTTAACTTCGGCACGTCGGCGGCCGTTGCCATTTTGAACTCGCCGAGATTGGCCGTCACCATCCTGCCGTCGACCAGCGAATTATCCTCCATCAAGGCGAAACCCAAACCGGTCACGACGCCGCCGTCAATCTGGCCCTGATATGAGAGATGGTTTAATACGGTCCCCGAATCGTGGACGGTTGTAAGCTTGCTTACCTTGACTTGTCCGGTGACGGGATCGACTGCAACTTCCGCCACTTGCGCCGCGAAAGACGTGATCGCCGCGCGCGACGGCTCATAAATGCTTAGATGCGTGATCGCGCCCTGATTCTGTTCGACGGCTAGACGCATCAGGTCGGCACACGACATCGACCTATGGCCCGGCGCGGCGTAGCGGCCTTGGACCTCCTGCAGATCTTCCCGCTTGCAGCCCAACCGCCCGGCGGCGAGCGTTAGTATTTTCTCTTTGATCTCGGAGACGGCTTGATAAGCGGCGGTACCGACGCTGTTGGTCGATTTGCTGCCGCCGGTTCCAGAGTCGTACGGCGAAGTGTCGGTGTCTTCGACGCGAACTCCGACGCGCTCCCGCGGCAGGTCGAGCACCTCGCTGACGATCTGCTGGACGACGGTGTGAATGCCCGGGCCGACATCGGGGACGCCCAAGTTGACGATGACGCCACCGTCGGACTCGATCGTGATCGCCGCGCCGGATTTTCCGGCGCCCGAGGGCCGCTCGTAAACGGCGACGCCGCGGCCGGTGTTTTTTGCCTTCGGTCGTTTCCAACCGGCAGCATCAAGCGCGTTTTGCAGAGTATCCTTGACGACGATGCCTTTTAGTTTCTGGCCGAAGGGCGTCGCCTCGCCGTCGTTGAGCAGGTTCTTCATTCGAAACTCGACGGGATCCATGCCTAGCTCGCGCGCGATGATGTCGATCTGCGATTCCATTGCGAAAGTCGTCTGCGGACTTCCAGGCGTGCGTGTCTGGGTGCACGGCACCTGATTGGTGTAGGCACAAATCGTTTCCACCTGAATCGCCGGAATCCGATAGTAGCTGGCGACGCGCCGAGGTCCCTGGACCGTGACTTCGGCGTTAGCTTTAAGGGCGGCGTAACCGCCGCCGCTGAAGACCGCGCGCGCGTGCAGGGCACAGAGCTTGCCGTCGCTGTCTACGCCTGTGCGAAGGCTAATCACGGCGGGATGGCGGTGCGAGACCGCCGTCAATTCTTCGCTATAGTCGAGCACCATCCGCACCGGCCGGTGGGTCCGCTCCGCCAGGAAGTAACAGACCGGCGCTTCCACCACCGAGGTCTTGCCGCCGAAGTCGCCGCCGACCGGAAGGATATGCACTTTGACCTTTGCCGGATCAAGATTGAGATCGCGCGCGAAGCGATCGCGCAAAGTGAAGGGCGCTTTGTTCGAAGCCCAGATTTCGATACGGCCGCCGTCGTGTACCTGTACCGTGCAGGCTTGGGGTTCGATGTAGCCGTGAAAGCCCAACGGGGTGCGAAACGTATGCTCGAAAATTCGCACGGCGTTTTTAAAGCCCGCTTCGAGATCGCCGTTACTCCACTGACCGTAGGATTGGATATTGGGCAGTTCGGTGGCGCGCTCCGGGGCATTCTTATATTGCGCCGGATTATCGTGGAGCACCGGGGCGCCGGGTCGAATCGCTTCGACGGGATCGGTGACAAAGGGCATTTCCTCATATTTCATGTCGATCAAGCTGAGCGCTTCGTCGGCGATCTCTGCGCTGTCTGCGGCCACCGCGGCGACCGGTTCGCCGACGTAGCGCACGCGCTCGCGCGCGAGCGGCGGCATGTCTTTCATGCGCAAGCCGACCATCAAAGGGGGTAGATCGGCGGCGGTGATGACTGCGTGGACGCCGGGCAGCTGCGCCGCCATGGACGTGTCGATCGTGACGATGCGGGCGTGCGGCAAGTGCGCGCGCAAAATCTTGGCGCAGAGAGAGCCCGGGATTTCGAAGTCCGCCGCGTAACGCAGTTTGCCTGATACCTTTTCGGCTCCCTCTAACCGCGGGACCGCCTTGCCGACGAATTTGTATGCCATTATTTCTCCGACGTTTACTGCTGTGTAATCTCTATTTTTCTCGTCGTCCTGAGCCAAAGGCGAAGGACCTGCAGAAACCGCAAAGCAGCCAGCGCAAATTTAGTTCTCCGGGCCGCTAAACCTTCACCTTCGTGAATACCTTAAGCGGGTTCCTCTGGAAGATTTTCAATTTATCCTCGGCGCTCAAGAACCCCAGGCTGTCGATCACCGGAATCAGATCGTCGGACGGCTTGCCGGTGTCCGGCCGGACAGCGCCGCCGGAGCCGGGTGATTCGGTGCCGAAGAGCATCTGGTCGATACCGCGCTGTTTGATGGCGGCTTCGAGGTAGTGCTCATCGTAGCAGCAGCAGTCGTAAAATAGATTCTTGCTGAAATCGCCCTGCCCGACGTGCTTGTCCGTGGGGATGAAGCGGTTCAAGCCGCCGCCGCAGTGGCAGATCACGATTTTTAACTTGGGAAATACCTTGAACACATGGCTATGCGAGTAGAGCTGCATGGCGACGAACTCTTCGAGATAGTTGTTCATTTGGTAGTTGGACGGGATAATTTCGAGGCGGCGATCATAGGTGATCGACGGGTGAATCATCAGCGGCACGTCCAATTCGACTGCGTTCTCATAGAGTGGATACCAGTACTCTTCATGGACTCCGGGCGCCTGCTTGTCGCCGGCGGGATCGGGATTCAAATAAGCGCCGACGAAGCCCAATTCTTTGACGCAACGCTCCAACTCGGCGGCACAATGGCGCGTGTCTTTCTCCTTACTCTGCGGCAATTGCGCCATGCCGCGGAAACGGTCCGGGTGAAGCTTGACGATGCGCGCGATCACATCATTGACCGTGCGGCACCAGAAATCTTGCAGGAAGGGCCGCATCCAGTGCCACATGGCGATCGGCCGCGGGCCGATGAGCTGGATGTCGATATTGCGATCGTCCATAAATTTCAGATGGCGCTGCTGCGCGTTCTCCAATTGCTCGTCGGTCATTTCGAGCTTGCGTCCCGGCGTGTTCTGCGCGACGGTTTCGGCGAGAAACTGGCGAAACGGCGCGGGTGTGGTCATATGTCCGTGAACATCGACGACTTTATATCCGTTGTGCATCTATCCTCCGTATCTCGATCGTGAATCGTTGCTACTTTCTAGTTCTGGTTTCTGGCTGACGAGAAACTAGAAACCGGAAACCGGCGAAGTCCTCAGTCTTCCTCCGGCGCCGGCACCTGATGCTTTAAAAAAATTTCCTTTCTCTCTTTGGCCGACTGCATGATCGCCAGGCAGACTTCCAGCGTCGCCATGCCCCAAGGACCATTGTGGCGAATCGGTTTGTCCAGCACGACGGCATGGTAAAGCTCCATAAGCTCGCCGCGGCGCGACGCCCCGCCGCCGCCCTCCAGCGGCAGATCTTTTGTGCCTTCGTCGCTGTGCACGAACAAGCCGTATTGCGACTGGCGGATGTCGCCTCGCTCGCAGCTGGCGACGAGAATGCCGAGATCGTTGGGCAGCCACGGCTTGGGCTTGCTGCGGTCTCGGATATCGCGCTCGCGGTTGCCCCCGATGCGCATCGCATCCTTATCGGCGTTTTCGTTGCGCGTCCCATCCAGCAACGAACGACGGATCGCGGCGCGTTCGACTTCGCTGTAACGGCTGTTCTGCCCGCCCCAGGGGACCAACTCCGACGCGAGAAAATAACCGTAGCCGTTGTGCATCAAAGTCGCCGGCGTGCCGTTTTCGAATTCGAGAAACGCTGAATAGTACCCTGGGATCGGACGGCCTTTGAACCATTGACCGACAGAACCGCGCACACTGCGCACCAAGCCGCCGCCGAGCAAGCGCAGTGTGTCGATCTGATGCGGCCCCTGGCGGTAGGGCACGCCACCGCCTTGATCGATATCCAATTCCTCCGCCGTGCGCGGGCGCACCATCCAATCCGTGTATGCCCAGACATGGAGCGCGCAGAGCGGGCCCAGCTCGTCTGAGCGGATGATCTTGCGCATCGTTCGGATATGAGGGCCGAAGCTCTGAGTGTGGCCGCACAGCAGCTTAACTTGGTTCTTGATCGAGGCCTCGATCATGTTTTCCGCTTCCTGCAGCGAGAGCGCCATGGGCTTTTCGACGACCACGTGCTTACCGGCATTGGCGGCGATGATCGTATGAGGCGCGTGGAATCGGTTCGGCGTGGATACCCAGACTGCTTCGACGTCCGGATCGGCGCACATTTTCTCGACGCCGTCGTAGGTCTTGGCGCCGTAGCGCTGGCGAAACGTTTCCAGCACGCGCGGATTGACGTCGGCGGCGGCGACCAATTCAAACTCCGCCATTTGCTCCATCGCAGGTAAAATTTCCGCAGCGCCGACGCCGATGCCGACAATCCCTAACCTGATTTTTTTTCCAGTAACAGGCGATTCCACGATCGACGATCAATCTTTCCGATTTTCCCTCCTAATTAATAGGGGAATGGGTAGGTCTGTCAAGGAGAGATGGAGTGATGGAGTAACGGCTATCCCGCACTGACTCCAAGTACTCCAGTTTTTCTTTTTCTTCCCTTTACCGGAGCGGGAACTTTGCGCTATGACAGGCCAGCAAGGAAAGGAGGCTTTTATGATCAAGACCACCGGCGTTTATCATATCGGCATTCCCTGCAACGACGTCAGCCGGGCCGTCAAATTCTACACCGAGATTCTCGGCATGTCTGTCGCGAAGCTCAATAACGACGATATGGGTAAAGGGCTTGACCGTGCCGACCTGCGCTGTGGTGATGAAATGGTCGTGTTGTTCCAGCGGCCCCGGGCGCTGGAAGGAGACTACATCGAAAGAGAAGGCGCGACGCACCAGGCCTTCAGCGTGAGCCGGGAGGATTTCGAAATCGCCAAGCAGCGAATGAGGGAGTGGGGCGTGAAGGTCCACTCGGTGCCGAGCGTCGACCGGCCAAGCGGCAGCGGCTTTTATTTCTTCGACACCGAGGGCAATTTGCTGCAGCTCTACGCGCCGCCAGCCCAGAAAAGGTAATCAGAGTCGGCCATCGATAGGAAGAATTCACCACATAGAGCCTGAAGAGGAATCGGAAAAAGTTTAACCGCAGAGAACGCAAGGACGCAAAGAGGATGTAGTGTGGTGAATCCGATTGCGCGCGCCTTTGCCGTGTCCCTTCCTTTGTGGTTAATTATCCCTGAATTAAAAAATTAGGAGAGATGATGCAAATTTCGCCAAGGCAATTTCTGCTCGCGGTCTGTTACGCCTGTCTGGCGTTTTCGGTTGTCCCGGCGCATGCTCAGAGCAAAGCGGCGGCTCCGTCTATTACGGTTTACAAGACGCCGACGTGAGACTGTTGCGATGGGTGGGTGGTACACCTGCAGAAAAATGGTTTCAAAGTTGAAAAAAAAGTCTTGTTCGGCAAAAACTTTACCGACCTAAAGCGGGCGCACGGCGTACCGGAGCGGCTCTTTGCCTGTCATACCGCCTTGATCGGAGGCTACGTGATCGAAGGCCATGTGCCGGCCGACTTGATACAAAAACTGCTTAAGGAAAAACCGCCGGTGTCCGGTCTGGCCGTGCCCGGGATGCCGATCGGCTCGCCCGGGATGGAGGGCGGCAAGCCTGAGCCGTACGAAGTCTTCACTTTCGATAAGAACGGGCGGACAACAGTGTACGCCAAGAGATAGACCAATGGAGTACTGGAGTATTGGTGTGGTGGACTATGAGAAATCCTAACTTGCTCCGAATCACTGCGTGTTTAATATTTCTGGTGATGAGCGCTCAGGCCTCGCTCGCGCAAGAAAAGAAAAACATCCGCATGGTTTTCGTCAGCCTCGCTTGGAATAGCGAGATTCCCTTCCGGGTCGCGCTTGCTCGCGGTTTCTTCAAGCAACAGGGGCTGCAGGTCGAGCCGATTCTGATCCGCGGCGGACCGGCGGCGATCGCCGCGCTCGTTTCCGGTCAAGTGGACTATGCGGCGATCGGCGGCGCGCAGGCGGTGTTTCGCAGCAAGGCGCGCGGCCTGGATTTGTCGATCATAGGCTGTACTTCGAGCACGACCAATTACATTTTGCTCGGCGACAAGCAGACGCGGACCGTTGAGGATCTCAAGGGGAAACCCATCGGGATCACGGGAGCGGGCACCTACTCTGAATTCGCCATGAAGACCTTTCTCAAAAAACACAACATCAACCCGGACAAGGATGTCGTGTTGCGCGCCATCGGCGGCACCGTCTTGCGCGCGGCGGCGATCGAGAAGGGCATCATCGCGGCGGCGCCGTTCTCGACTGAGGACGGCGTGAGGCTGATCAAAGCGGGTTATTCGGTGATCAGCAATCTGAGCGAGTCTTTGGGCATCCCGCAGAATATCCTGGTGACGCGCAATGAAATGTTGGAAAAGTATCCCGAGACCAGCAAGCGCATGCTCAAGGCCTACGTCCAAGGCATTCATCTCGCAAAATTTAACAAGAAAGAAGCGATCAAAGCGGGATACGAATCCGGCTTGCAGGGCGATCCGGAAATCGTCAGCGCGGCATGGGATCTCTACTCGCCTGGCCTGACTGCGGATTTGTCCATCGCCACGGCGGGTCTGCAGCAGATGCTCGACGAAGACATCCGCACCGGCTTGGTGGATAAGAACTTCACTTTGGACCGAGTGGTTGACGATCGGATTCTCAAGATTGCGCAGCAGGAGCTCAGAGCCGAAGGCCGGATCAAGTAAGACATGAACGGGGCTTCGGCGAGCCGCGAATCGGCGCCGGAAATAGTCTTGCGGCAGCTTGCGGCGGAACGCGATGGACTGACGAAGTGCTGGAGTATTGCTTGGGCTATAGTGAACAAAGGCACCGATTCGCTTGAGATTTCCGCGGTCCGTTTGCCGCACGGCCAGTTCAAGTCAGACGAGCACCGGTTCGACCCGCCGCTGGATCTCGCCACGGGTGCGAGCAGGCAGTTTAACGTTTGTGTAAGCTGCGAGGAGCCGGTGGGGCTGGTTACTGAAAACGCCTTTGTGATTTTCGCCGCGCGCTGGTCCGGGGAGGCATGGCGCATCTTCGTTCGGATTCGCGTGATTGTGAACGCTGCGGGCAAGCCGGAGACCGAGACTCAATTGATCACGACGCAGCAGGTGGGGTTTTCGGGCGTAGCATCTTAAGCCGAGCGCCCGCGAGGAAAACAGATGGCCGATAAGGAAAAGGATCTTTACATTCTTCAGCGCATGCGCGGCTGACACAGCAATTGAGGCCTCGGCTTCGAAGAGACCACGGGTATGGTCTCTAATACATTGAAGATGGCTCAAAAGGATGTCGTCGCGGCGCTCAAGCGCTTGCTCGCCCAACACAGCGACGATCCGGAATATAAAAAGCTCCGAAAAGATTTGCCGAAAGACTGGCCGATCTAGGACAGTTTCTGGTCTCGAGTTTCTAGTTTCTAGTTCCCGGCGCCATCAATTTCTTTCTACTCATTCATTCGGATTCCCCTTCGACATTGGAAGCTATTTACCGGCGCTGGGCAGCCGGACCTTGGGCTGGCGCAGTTTTAAATCCTTCACGCCACCCCAGAATTCCCTTTTGCCCGTCATCGCCTGCACATGGCCGTCCCATTCGAGCGTGAACGCAGTGAGTCCGAGCTTTACCGCGTCGCGGACTTTGGCTTGAGTCGCGTCGTCCGTTGCGAGTTGACGAATTGCGTCGATCTGGCGACTGCCATGACCTTCGTCTTCGTCGGCGTGGAGCTTGTAAGTTTCCGCGGCACGCGGCGAGAAACCGTAGTGGCCGGTCAGCTCGCGATAGACCTTATCGGAGATTTTACCCACGCCGCCGAGCTGACTCTCGACGAAAGCAAGCATGGCGACGCCTTCGAGAGCGGAGCGGCGCTGACAGCAGCCGATGATCATTTCGATCGCAGCCAGGGTGCCGGGTGCCGCCTCGGCATTGTCAGCCTCCAGGCGCGAAATGCCGCCTTCCTCGAGAAACTGCAGCATAATGTCGACGTGGGTGGGTTTGCCGCCGAGCTCTTCCATGAAATTTTCCAGGATGGTGTCCATGACCGCATATTGCTTGGCCGCCACGGCGTTGATCGCCATGTAGCCGAAAAAGATCGGGTTGGTACGGACTCTGAGATAGTGCTGCACTTCGCCGAGGATGATCTGTTCGCGTGTCCAGTGGTGCTTAATGATGCCGTCGAACCACGGATGCTGGTCCA
>Ga0209640_10001655_pt1 | contig 19117 bp, 17 predicted proteins | sample RifCSP10_1_FD_184018 | JGI IMG/M metagenome (GOLD analysis project Ga0209640, IMG submission 184018) | Soil microbial communities from Rifle, Colorado - Rifle CSP2_sed 10_1 (SPAdes) (version 2) | ecosystem: Environmental > Terrestrial > Deep subsurface > Rock core/Sediment | place: Rifle...
CAAGCAGCGCCTGGCGGCGCGTGCCCGGGGAGTCTCACGTACGCGGGCGGTTGTTCGCCACGCGTTTCGAAACAGCCTCATCCCCGTTGTCACGCTTGTCGGGTTGCAGTTCGGCGCGGTGCTCACGGGCGCCGTCATCACCGAGACGATCTTTGCGTGGCCCGGGATCGGTCGACTGCTTGTCCAATCGATCGGGTTCCGTGACTACCCACTGGTGCAGGGTTGCATCCTCCTGATTGCGGTGACCTATGTGGGCATGAATCTGCTGACCGACCTCGTCTACGCGGTGCTCGATCCGCGGATTCGCTATCGATGATGCGGATCGGCGGCGGCATCGTGGGCCTGGTGATCGCGGCGGCCGCGCTGGGGCCGTGGGTCGTGCCCTTCGATCCGTCGGCGCAGGAACTGGCGCGGCGGCTCGAGGGCCCGAGCGTAGGGCACTTGTTCGGACTCGACGAATTGGGGCGGGACATCTTCGTGCGCGTGCTCCTTGGTGCTCGCGTCTCGCTGGTCGTGGGCCTGGTTGTCGTGTCGATTTCGGCGGCGGTAGGGACGCTTCTCGGGTCGATTGCGGGATACTGCGGCGGCAGGGTGGACGAAGCGATCAGCCGACTCATCGATATCCTGCTCGCTTTTCCTGGACTTCTTCTCGCGATCGCGCTCGTGGCCGTTCTCGGACCGAGCCTGACGAATGTCGTCTTCGCGCTGTCTCTGATTGGGTGGGTTGGCTATGCTCGCCTGGTGCGCGGCCAGGCGCTTCGCGCGCGGACGTTCGAGTATGTGCAGGCGGCCAGGGCGCTTGGCGCCACCATCCCGCGGATTCTGATTCGCCACGTGGTTCCAACGACACTCCCCGCGCTCACTGTCCAGGCGACGCTCGGCATGGCGGGTGTGATCCTGTCGGAGGCCTCACTGAGCTTTCTGGGGCTCGGCGTCCAGCCACCGATGCCGAGTTGGGGCACGATGCTGAACTACGGGCGGACACACCTGCTCGATGCGCCGCACCTGACGATCTTTCCAGGACTGGCGATTGCCGTTCTCGTGTTGGGCTTCAGCTTGCTCGGCGATGGGGTGCGGGACCGGTTGGAGCCTGGGGCGCGCCGCCGAGCTTGAGAACGTGTCAACTCCCAAGTCCCTAAGAGCCCAAACCCCAAAAGGACGGGGATGATCAGTTTGGGAGTTGGGACACGGATCGATCGGGAGTTGGGAGTTCTCCTGGTGAGAGAACCTGGTACCGTAGAGTCGCTTCTCTCGCGAGTTCCGCGTGGCCCAGACGCCGAGCGGCATCGGCGAGGTAGGTAAACGCCACCGGGTCGATCGGAAGCCGTTCCACGGCGCGACCGAGTGTCCGCTCGGCGGCGATGAGACTTCCTGAGAGATAGAGCGCTCGACCGTACAGAGTCAACGACTCGCTCGTGGCGTCGGCGCGGCCGCCCACTGGCCCGAGTGCCTCGAGGGCCTTGGCCAACGCGATCCGATCCCCCTGGGACTCCGCGGTCTCGAGCCAGACGCGACCGAGCGTCGTGTACACGATTGAGGCTTCGGGATGACGCTCCGCCGCCCGTCCGAGCGTGAGCACCGCCGAGTCAGGCCGGCCGAGGCGCGCATAGGCCAGAGCCACCCGCGCCGATCGTTCGGGTCGGGTTGGTTCCAGGGCCGCCAGGGCCTCGAGCTGTTCGAGGGCACGCTGCATGCGCCGGGCGCTCTCGTAGAGATCAGCCAATTCCTGACGAGCGGCCGCAAACGCGGGATTGATCTCGACTGCGCGCAACAGGGCCTTCTCAGTCTGCTCGAAGGGCTGGCGATCGCGGCCTGACACGCCAAGCAAGTAGTATGCCTCGGCGAACTCTCGGTCCAGAGCCACGGCGCGCTCGAGCGTGGCAATCGCCTGGGGGAACTGGCCGCTCCGGTAGTACGCCGCGCCAAGCTTGTAGGCCAGCCGCGGCACCCGGTCGTCGAGTGTCAGGCTCCGGAAGTACGCGCTGGCGGCGTCCTGGTGTCGTCCCACGGCGGCGTGCGCGTCACCGAGGAGTTCGAGAGGCCGCGGCGCAGTCGCGTCGAGTGCCGCAGCTTCGTCGAGGTCGCGGATCGCCGAGGGAAACTCGCCGCGCCGCCGGTGCGTGTCGCCGCGTTTGAGCCGGGCAATCATGGAACCCGGGTCGAGTGCCAGCGCGCCGCTGAAGGCTTCGATCGCCTCGACGGTGTCGTCCCGCGCGGCAGCCGCATCGCCTGCCGCAATGAGGCGCCGATACTCACGCTCCTGCCTGGCGTCGAGCCAGACGAACACGGCAGCGATCAGCAGGGACATCACGGCCACCGACCCGACGATGGTGCGGTTCATCGCCTGCGATGGTAACAGGGGGGCCAGTTGGCTGGATAGTCGGGTTAGCTGGGTTGCTCGGTAGCTGGGTTGCTCAGGCGCTGGGTTGCTCAGGCGCTGGGTTGCTCGGTAGCTGGGTTGCGGGGTGGCCTGGGGTGGGTTCGGAACCAACGGGCTGGCTCGGGGTCTAACACACACAGGGAGTGCTAGACTTCACACAGTGCCGGTTGCGGGGGAGTTGTGAAGAACGCGAGCGCCATTGGGTGGTCAGAGGTCGCCACGGCGGAAGCCGCGCTCATCGAACGCTGTACAGCTGGCGATGAGAGCGCCTACGCTGACCTGGTCAGTGCCCACCAACGTATGGTCTACACGCTGGCCGTCCACCTGCTTCGGGACCCGGAAGAAGCACTCGATTTGTCGCAGGAAGTGTTTCTTCGCGTCTTCCGCACGCTGCCCAGTTTCGGCGGGCGGTCGGCCCTCAAGACCTGGATCTACCGCATCGTGGTGAACCAGGCTCGCAACAGGCAACGCTGGTGGCGGCGGCGTCATCGCTCCAGTCAAGTATCGCTTGACGATCACCTGCAGCGGTTCGGCGATCTGGAATCGACGGGAGAGGTGCTGCCGGACCGCCTGCTCGCTGGCAAGGAAACGTCACGACTCATCTGGCAGGCGCTCGATCGACTCCCCTTCGACCAGCGCACGGCCCTCATCCTGCGCGAGGTCGATGGTCTGCGTTATGACGAGATCGCGTATTCGCTCGGCGTGGCGATTGGCACGGTGAAATCGCGGCTCACGCGAGCGCGTCAGGCCCTGCGCGCAGAACTGCTGGGGCTCCACCCATGACCTACGTTGGCTGCAACTACGCGCGCGAACGGCTCGAGGGTTTTCTGGACGCCGAGCTTTCGGTGGAGGAGCAGATTGCCGTCGAGAGCCACGTGCGGTGGTGTCGAACCTGTGCCGCCCGCATTGAGGACTTGCAGCTCATCGGCATGTCGCTCCGCAGCGGGTCGCCCGCCCTCCACGCTGAAGGGGATGTGGAACCTGCCGTCAGCGCACTGTCGTCGCGTGTGCTCCTCCGGCTGAGGGCGGAGCAGGAAGAGGCGTTCGGAGTTCGTTTCCGCGATCTCTTCGCGGACATGCACTTGTTGTGGCCGGCCTTGGGCGCCACCCTGGCGGTGGCGATGTGCGCCGGCCTGGCGCTTGGTGTGTTGAGACGCGCCTCGGTTGAACTGCCTGAGTCGCTTGCAACCAGGCTCGAGGCGATGGCCAATCCTGGTTCCGAGCTGAACCCGCTGAGCCCCGACAACAGGGCTCGCGTGGACCCGTACTTCGCGAAGTACGTCGACAGTGACAGGGCCGGCGGCATCTCGATGCCGCGCGTGCTTGGTGATGGTGGCGTCTTCGAAAGCATCGCTCGCCAAGACGCGATGTTCACGATGAACACGGTGGTCAACCGCGAGGGTCGGATCGCCAACGTCGCACTGATCAAGACTGAACGCACGGGAACAGGCACTGTCAGCGGAGCGCGCGCCAACGATGTCGAGGCGCTGCTGTTCGATGCGGTACGGCAATCCCGGTTTGCGCCAGCGCTGACGCCGGTCGGGCGCGCGGTGGCCGTCAACATGGTCTGGTTGATTGTGATGACCACGGTGCAGACGCCGGCCCCAGCGGGGAGTGTCGGAATTGCCCCTCTGGTCACTCCAGCCAAGGGCACGCAGCCGGCCGGCGCGGGTGTGGCGTTGCCGGGGACGCGGCGGGCGCCGCCGAGGGTCCTCTCACCGACGGCCTGAAGCCGGTTCGTTCGATCTCGCCTCGCCACGTGTGCTCGCGGCGTTGTTCAGTGTGTCGGTCGCACGCAGGATGACGTCCCGTGAGGCGGCTCCAGCGTCAAGAACCAGTTCGAATTGTTCAAAACGTGAGTCCGCGATGCCGTCCTTCGGGTAGATGGTCTGCCAGCGGTCCCCGTCCAGCGAGTAGTCCACTTTTTGAACCGCCGAGTGCGCATCCCTCACGTCGAAGGCGATGGAGGCCCGCACTCCGTCCCGCTGCACCGAGGTCACGGAGATGACCGGCGGTACGTTGTCGACATCGAACGCGGCACTCTCCCTCGCTCCGTTCAACGCGGTGGCAGGGGAGTTTGAAGGCGCGTCGGACGCCACGACGCGCACCGTGTAACGGCCGTTGGGGACTGAGGTGGTATCCCAGACGAGGATTTCCTCCCTGATGTCACGCCTGAGCGGCTTCCAGGACGCCTCACCCTCACGACGGTAGAGCACGTCGTAGCTCAGCTCGTCGCCGTTGTCGTCCTGTCCCCTCCACGCGAACGTCAAGAGTCCTCGCTGGTACGTGCGCCGGCCAAGCGTTGGGGTCTGCCCCGGTGAGGGCGCCTGGCCCGGGCCTCGCTCCGGGGCATCGCCCTCGAACCCGGCAATTTCCGGATCGGTCGGGAACGGTTTCTGGAACACCGTTCCGGGCGGATGAACGGTGATGGAACTGACTCGGGGTCTGAGGTTCCTCGGCAGATACGCCGCTGTCACAGAAGTCAGAATCGGCGCTTCCCCTCGGCCCGAGGTCAGCACCGCGCGCCACTGAAGGTAGCGGGCCCGGGGGCTCGTCATCGAGCTACCGTCGCGGTCTCGGTAGGCGGGGCTCCAGTCACTCCACGTCTCGTCCGGCGTGCCCGTGTTCCCTGACCGCGTACTGAGGTCGACCCGGCTGCCCTCAGGCGCGCTCACCTCCCACTTGATCGTGCCCCACAAGGCCACTGTCTGGGCGTCCCTGACCTCGGACGTGTAGATGCCGCGCTCGGCACGAGCCGCTGACAATCGAACGAGTTTGCCGGGGTTCGAGGTCGCGATCAGCGCGCCTCCTCGCGGGTCCGGCAGCAGGCTCGTGACCTGCTGGGCGTTGGCCTGTGCGACGAGAGTCGCCTGGTAGGGATCGCCAGAGAGGCGGAAGATTTTCCCCGTGTCACCCGTGGCGATGAGGATCGATCCCCCAGGTTCGACAGCGATGTCGTAGGGCGTGTTGGTGCGGGATTCCCAGAGCAGATCCCAGGCTCCATCCGGCAGGATGCGGTAGAGCGCTCCGGCGGCTGACGCGCCACGCGGGACCGACGACGAAGGCGGCTGTGGCGTCGCAGTTACGGCGTCTCCGACCGCAACCACGGTGATCTCAGTCGAGACGCTCGGCGTGAGTCCTGCGGTTGCCTGCGCGGGGGCCGGTTGAGGCTGTAGCGGGGGCGCTGGCGGCCTTCTGCTGACCGCTGCCACGTAGATGTCGCCGCTCGTGTCGACGCGTAGCGCGTGGATCTCGTTGTAGCTGGAATCGAGCAGCACGAAGGGCCTGCCAGCCGCGTCCAGACGAACCACGCGCCCAGGCGACTCGGTCCCGGCGAGCAGTTGCCCATCACGGTCGAACGCCAGCGTCATGGCGTGGGTCGCCTTCGTCTCGTAGAACTTCGTGCCGGCCCCCGCTGGCGTGATCTTGTAGATCACACCTTTATCACCGGTTGCCGCGAATACGTTGCCGCCCCGGTCAATGGCCAGGCTCCAGATGTAGCGATCCTCGGGATCGAAGAAAACGGTCCCCGCGCCCGTCGCATCAACTTTGTAGATCTTGCCGTTCGGCGAAGTGCCAACGTAGAGGCCGCCCCCGGGGGCGAGCGCGAGCGCGTGAACCTCGAGTTCCGCAGAGTCGAAGAACACCGAGCCGCGACCACCGGAGTCGATCCGGTAGACCTGTCCTTCATTGCCGCTGCCGGCGAACGCCGAGCCGTCCGGCGCGGCGAGCACGGTCCAGACAAACGGGGCGTTCGTCTCGTAGACAGGCGTGGCCGCCGGCCCGAGCGTCAGGCGGCCGAATCCGTCGATGGAGAGGTTCTCCACCTCGCCCCGCAGGAAGTCGGCTTCGGTCGAGACCTGCCAAAAGGTCGACGTCGACCCGTGCAGCGTGGTCACACCGAGAAGGAGAAGCGCCGTGACGAAAAGACGCGACACGACGCTACTCATCGAGCCGCAACGTCAGGGTTCGCGAACCTGACACTGCGTAGCCCGCGGTGATCTCCCACTCGCCGGCGAACGCGCTCTGCAGCGACCGGAAACTGCCGCCATTCCGGTCCGACTCCATCACGGCCAGTACCGACGCCGGCAACGCGGCCAGGGGTTCGCCCTTCACCACGGCGCCGCCATCGCGAGTGACGAGCCGGACGTACAGACGGTTGTTCTTGCGCGCGCTGTTGAGCACGCGAATCATCTGGGGCAGGCCGGTGGTCTGGAGCGGCTGCACCTGGAGTTCCCGCGCCTCCCACTGCGACAGGCGCGCACCGTCCGACACCATGATCGACACGCTTCCACGCGCATTGGCCGGGATGTCCACGGGCAGCGACCGCAGGACCTCATCGCCCCGATACGTGCGAAGCAGGATCCGCAGGTCGACCGCCGTTCCGGCTCTGACCCGGGTTCCATCGACCCAGACACGCTCGATTGTCGCGCTCCGCGGCTGCTCGCTGGCTTCGATCTCCAAGTCGAGCCCTTCGAGCTTCACGTCCTCGAACGCATTGCGGAGCAGCACGTTGATCGGCGCCACCACCGACGCCGCGGCGCCGGCGGATGGCTGGTCGCCGGTGAACAGATCCTCGAAGGCCACCTCGCCGTGATTCTTCACGCGGGCCGCGCCCCGCGTCATGTACGTGCCGACGCCGTTCTGCCGTTCGTACGACGTCAAGGTGTTGAGAATGGCGACGTAGGCCAGGAGCGGTGTGAACAGCTGATCGTTCACTATGCCGATCGTGAACTTCTGGCGGGTTCCGCGCTCGGAGTTCAGCGTCAGCGTGATTGGAATCATCGCCGGCCCCGGCCCGAGTGTGCCTGCAATCGTCGTGGCCCGGTCTTGCTGGACGATGCCGATGACCTCACCCGTGCTGGCAATCTTCATCGAGCTCGAGAGGCTCGGCAGCACGGCCAGCACGTGTGCGCGAGTCATGGGGAACTCGGTGGGGCCAAGGCCGTAGAAGGGATGCCCGAAGGCATACACGCGGTTGCCCACGACTTCGGTCACCGTGCCCGTGGCGCCCACTTCGAGGTCCCCGTTCATCAACGCCACCCCAATTGGGTCGCCCGGTGCAAGCGGCCGCGAGGCGGCGGCGGAACGCTCGGTCGGCCGCTGGGCAGCGCCGGCCATGACCGGCGCGAAGCCGTGCTCGCGAAACGCTGCGATCACCGGGTCGATCACCGTGGCGTCGAAGCCGGAGAAGCTGAGGGGCGTGGCGATCGGCCGGAGCAGTGTGGCGATTCCGGCGTTCACGGCGCCGCCGACGACTCTCACATCAGCTGGACTGTCGGCAAACGGGCGGGTCCACGCGAACGCCTGTCGCAGCGACGCGCGAAGCCCCTCTTGTGTGAGTGGGAGCGTCAGCTCCGCCCGCGCCTCTTGTCGTCTCGGGCCCGGGAGCGTGGCGTCCTGAAGCATCTCTTCGATCGGCGTGATGCCGGCGAGGGGCTCCTTCGAGAACTCGCCGAGCGAGTAGGACACGGCCCCGACGAGTCGCCCATCGATTGAGACCGGGCTGCCGCTCATGCCGGCAATGACGCCGGTATTGGCCAGGGGTCCACCCTCGAGTCGCGCGAGGATCAGATCGCGACGAGGGCCGATGACGTTGTGCAGCACGCCCAGAATGTTCGCGCGGAACTCCTCGCGAACATCGCCTTGGAAGACTGTTTGGCCGATCGCCACCATCCCTGGGCGCAATTCGTCCACTGGGAACGTCCGGGACTGGGCGCGCGGCACGTCCGCAAGGACCCAGAGCAAAACGGCGGCGACGCCACACAAGAGAAGGCGCATCTGTCTGATGATAACGGGTAACCGTCTGAAATCCCTAGGATCTCGGCCTTGCTCGGTTGACAGGCCTTCGGCGCCTAAGGTACCCTGCTACCGAACAGTTAGACGTCATGGGTTACACCTTTAGCCGCTTCGTGCCTTCCGAGACCAGCTATAGCTGGCGGTGGTACGGGTTTGCGACTGAAGGGTAATCGCCCCGCGTCTGACCGAGATTTCATAGTTTTTCAGACCGAGCGCCCCTTCAGCCCATGGTTGAAGGGGCGTTTTTCTTTTTGATGACCACTCCGCTGCTCTGCGAAACCGTGACCGGCCGATCGATGGCCGAGCTGCTGGCTGGGCGCGATGCCGCAACAACCGGCGATATGGTCGAACTGCGCCTCGACGGTCTCCGTGATCTGGACGTCGCAGGTGCGCTTCATGGGCGCCGGGTGCCCGTCGTTGTCACGTGTCGCCCGGCCTGGGAGGGCGGTCTGTTCAGTGGAACCGAGGAGGAGCGGTGCGCGATTCTGTCGCGGGCGTTCGAGCTTGGTGCCGAGTTCGTGGACGTGGAATGGCGGGCATGTCAGGGCGGTTCAGGTGGAAGCGCGCACACAGGCGTTGGTGAGCTCGTTCGCTGCAACCCTGCCCGTGCCGTGGTGTCATCGCACGATTTCGCCGGCGTGCCCGCGGACCTCGAGGACCGGGTGCTCGCCATGCGGGCGACTGGCGCCGGCACGGTCAAGGTCGCGGTCACGGCCGGACGCCTGACAGACACGCTGCGGCTGAAGAACATCGCCCGCGGAGGACCCACGGTGGCCGTCGGGATGGGCGATGTCGGGGTGCCAACGCGGCTTCTCGCTGGGCGCTACGGATCGCGCTGGACCTACGCGGGGGACGCGGTCGCGCCAGGCCAGATTCCGGCGCGCCGGATGGTCGAGGATTACGGGTTCCGGCGCGTCGGAGATTCGACACAGATCTTCGGCGTTGTCAGCACGAGGGCGCTGTCTTCGCTGTCGCCCGTGATGCACAACGCGGCGTTTGCCGCCGCCGGTGTCGACGCGGCCTACGTGCCGCTGACGGTGCACGAGTTCGACGACTTCATCACGTTCGCCGACGAGATGGGCATCGACGGTGTGAGTGTCACGATCCCGTTCAAGCTGGACGCGCTCCGCGTGGCGGCGAGTCGTGACGACGTGTCCCAGAGAGTCGGCGCCGCCAACACCCTTCGTCGGCGAGGTCACGGCTGGGACGCTTCCAATACCGATGTCGAGGGCTTCCTCGCGCCGCTCGGAACGGTGCTTCCCGGGCCGATGAAAGGACTCCGCGCAGCCGTTCTTGGGGGCGGTGGCTCCGCGCGTGCCGTTGTGGCGGGACTCACTGCGCTCGGAGTGACGGTCACAGTGCATGCGAGGAGGACGGAGCAGTCGCGCGAGATTGCGAGGACGTTTGGCGTGGACGCCGGCCGATTTCCGCCGGAGCCCGGGTCGTGGGATCTGCTCGTCAACTGTACGCCTCTTGGCAGCGCGGGACGACGGCACGAGTCGCCGATGCCCGTGGCGGCTCTGGACGGCCGACTGGTGTACGACTTGACATACGGTCCGGGTGAGTCGGCGCTCGTCCGAGACGCTCGGTCGGCCGGGTGCGCGACCCTTGACGGCCTTCCGATGCTCGTGGCTCAGGCCGAGCGTCAGTTCGAGTGGTGGACGGGACGAGCGCCCGTGCCGGGTGTGATGGAGGCGGCGGCCCGTAGGAGCAACCAATGCGGATGACAACGTTCGATGAATTCAAGGACCTGGCGCAGCGTGGCACGTTCGTGCCGGTGTGCAAGGAAATCGTCGCCGACCTGCTGACGCCTGTGTCGGCGTTTCTCAAGGTCGCCGAGCACTCCGACTACGCGTTCCTGCTGGAATCGGTTGAGGGAGGGGAACAGGTCGGCCGGTACTCATTCCTGGGCAAGGATCCGTTTCTCATCCTGCGCTCCCGCGATGGCAAGACGATTGTGGAGCGCATGGGCGACGAGACCGAGAGCGACAAACCGTTCATCGCGACGCTTCGAGAATTGATGGCGGGCTTTCACTCGCCGTTTGTACCCGGGCTGCCACGTTTCACAGGCGGCGCGGTGGGATACCTGGCCTACGACGCCGCCGCCTGGTTCGAGCCGGTGACACTGCAGGCAACGGCCGGGTCCGACGAGGAGGCCGGGTTCATGCTCTTTGACACCGTCCTCGCGTTCGACCATGTGCGCCACCGAATCTTGATCATCGCGAATGCTCGGGTCACCGGCGACGAAGACCTCGACTCGCTGTATCAGTTCGCCTGCACGAAGATCGAATTCGTCGAGCGGGAGCTCGATCGGACGCTGTCGAAGGCGCCACCCCCGGTCGCCGCCCCGTTCGAAGTGAGCTCGAACGTCACGCGCGAGGAGTTCGAGCGGATGGTGCGCACGGCGAAGGAATACATCGCCGCTGGCGATGTCTACCAGGTCGTGCTCTCGCAGCGGTTCGAGGCGCACGTCGAGGCTGATCCGTTCACGGTGTACCGCGCTCTGCGGCACGTCAATCCGTCGCCGTACATGTACTTCCTCCGGATTGGCGGGAGGTCGATCGTGGGCTCATCGCCTGAGATGCTGGTACGGGTCGAGGGCCGGGACGTGGAGACCCATCCCATCGCTGGTACGCGGCCGCGCGGCCGCAATGAAGAGGAGGATCTGCGCCTGGCCGAGGAGTTGAAGCGAAACGAGAAGGAGCGCGCCGAGCACGTGATGCTGGTCGATCTGGGTCGCAACGACGTGGGGCGTGTGGCCGAGTACGGCAGCGTCCGCGTGCCGACCTATATGGCCCTCGAGCGCTATTCGCACGTGATGCATCTGGTGTCGGTTGTGGAAGGCCGGCTTCGCGAGGATCACGACCGGCTGGACGCCCTCGTGGCGTGTTTCCCGGCGGGCACAGTCTCGGGCGCGCCGAAAGTGCGGGCCATGGAAATCATCGCGGAGTTGGAGAACCGGCGGCGCGGGGTGTATGCAGGGGCGGTCGGTTATCTCGACTTTGCCGGTAACCTGGACTTCTGTATCACGATTCGCACGGTGGTGATCGAGGAGGGACGAGCCTTCGTGCAGGCAGGCGCGGGGATTGTGGCCGACTCGAACCCGTCGGCGGAGTACGAGGAGACGCGCGACAAGGCCCGGGGGGTCATCCGGGCACTCGAGCTGGCGCAGGCGGGCCTGTCATGATTCTCGTCATCGACAACTACGACTCGTTCACGTACAACCTGGTGCAGTACTTGGGGGAGTTGGGCGTCGACGTTCGGGTGCGCCGCAACGATCAGGTGACGCTCGAGGAGATCGAGGCGATGGCGCCCGACCAGATTCTGATCTCGCCCGGTCCAGGCCGCCCCGAGCACGCGGGGATCACAACCGAGGTGATTCGCCGGTTCGGCCCCCGCACGCCGATCTTGGGTGTGTGTCTCGGACACCAGGCAATCGGACAGGTCTACGGGGGAACCATCTGCCGCGCCAGCACGCCCATGCACGGCAAGACGTCGATCGTCATCCACGACGGCAAGGGGGTGTTCGTCGGAATCACCGAACCTTTTCAGGCGGGCCGGTATCACTCGCTTGTGATCGCCCCAGACAGCGTGCCGGGCGACCTCGAAGTGGCGGCGTGGACCAAGGAAGATGGGACGATCATGGCGGTACGGCATCGGAGCTACCCGGTGCACGGTGTGCAGTTTCATCCTGAGTCCGTGCTGACCGACGAGGGACGCAAGATTCTCAGAAACTTTCTGGACGTGTGATGTTCCCCGAGCTCATCGACAAGCTCGTTCGCCACGAGAACCTCACGACCGATGAGGCGGCCGCCGCCATGCGGGAGGTCATGGAGGGCCGAGCCGCGCCGGCGGCGCTCGCCGGGTTTCTCACTGCGCTCGTGATGAAGGGCGAGCAACCGGCCGAGATCGTCGGGCTGGCAAAGGCAATGCGGGAACAGGTGGTGACGCTTGAAGCGCCTCCAGGTGAGGTGTTCGACACGTGTGGGACCGGCGGCGATCGCTCCGGCACCTTCAACGTGTCGTCAGCGGCCGCGGTCGTCGTGGCGGCGTGCGGCGTGAAGGTGGCCAAGCACGGCAACCGGTCTGTGTCGAGTCGATGCGGCAGCGCGGACCTCTTCGAACGGCTCGGGGTGACGATTACCGCGCCACCTGCGGTCGTCGAACGGTCGCTCCGGGAGATCGACATCGCGTTCTTCTTCGCACCCACGTTTCACCCGTCGATGAGACACGCAGCGCCCGTCCGGCGCGAGCTGGGCATCCGCACCACGTTCAATCTCCTCGGGCCGTTGACGAACCCGGCAGGCGCTCGGCGGCAGATCGTCGGTGTGCCGAGGCCGGAATTGACCCAGGTCATGGCACGGGCGCTGATGCTGCTTGGGTCCGAGCGCGCGTGGGTTGTGCATGGGGCCGGCGGGATCGACGAGATCTCAACCACCGGACACACGAAGGTCTCGGAGTGCCGAGGCGGCGCGGTGCACACCTTCTTCATCCACCCGTCCGAGTTCGGGATTGCCACCGCAGCGTCGGGGGATCTCCTCGGCGGCGACGCGACGGAGAACGCTGAGATCGTTCGACGGGTGCTCGCGGGCACGCCGGGGCCAGCGCGAGACATCGTCGTGCTGAACGCCGGTGCGGCGTTACTCGTCGCGGGACGCGCGGCGTCAGTGCGCGAGGGCATCGACATGGCCGAGGCCGCCATTGAGTCTGGGGCAGCGCTGGCGATCCTCGATCGGATGGCGCAAGCATCTCGGGCGGAGGTCGTCGCGTGAGCCACCCTCCAGACCTACTCCAGGCCATCGTCGCAGCCGCCAGGCGCATTACCGAGGTGCGGCGGGGGCGGGAGGGCCTCGGGGCACTCGAACGGCGCGCGGCCAACGCCGTACCCAGAGGCGAGGAGTTCGTGGCGGCGCTGGCCGCGCCTGGGCGGTGGAACGTGATCGCCGAATGTAAGCGGCGTTCGCCGTCGCGGGGCGTGCTCTCGGCGCAGTACGATCCAGTCGCGATCGCGCGGCAGTACGAGTCCGGCGGGGCCGCGGCGGTGTCCGTGCTGACCGAATCCACCTTCTTCGATGGCGCGCTGGAGCATCTGGCGGCCGTGCGCCAGGCCGTGCAGTTGCCGGTCCTGCGGAAGGACTTCGTTGTTGACGAGTACCAGGTGGTCGAGGCTCGCGCCAACGGCGCCGATGCGGTGCTACTGATTGTGGCGGCGCTCGAGCAGGACGATCTCAGGCGTCTCCAGACGCGCGCGTGGGCATGTGGGTTGGCCACGCTTGTCGAGGTGCACGACGAGGATGAATTGGCCCGGGCTGTCGACAGCGGGGCGAAGATCATTGGGGTCAACAATCGCAACCTGCGGACGTTGGCTGTGGACGTGAACGCCTCGCGGCGGCTCGGCGCGAAGATTCCGTCGGGCGTGATCGGCGTCAGTGAAAGCGGGCTCACGAGCCGTTCAGAGCTCGAGGAGCTCTCCAGCCAAGGGTACCGGGCATTTCTCATCGGCGAGCGGTTCATGGCGGCGCCAGCGCCGGCGCTGGCGATTGCTGAGCTGATAGGGGAGCCTGATCCCCGATCCCCGATCCCTTATCCTCCCGAGTGAGCGATGTTCTTGAAGATTTGCGGCATCACGCGCCTCGGCGATGCGCTGCACGCGCATCAGCACGGCGCCACGGCACTTGGGTTCGTGTTCTGGCCTCGCAGTCCGAGAGCCATGAGCCCAGACCAGGCTGCTGCGATCATTGCCGCGCTGCCCGCGAGCGTGACGAGCGTCGGGGTGTTCGTGAATCAAGCCGTGGAGGAGATCCGGCGAGTGATTGCACTCACCGGCATTCGGGCGGTGCAACTGCACGGCGATGAGACGCCGCAGATCTCGGACGGGATCGATCGTCCGATTCTCAAGTCGGTGATGCTGGACGAAGCGGTCGAAGCGTCGCGCGCGTGGCCCGGTGGCACGACGCTGCTGCTCGACACCTCCGACCCGGTGCGGCGGGGGGGGACGGGTGTGACGATCGACTGGACCCGCGCCGGTGAAGTCGCACGCCGGTGTCGCGTGGTGCTCGCCGGGGGGCTGACCCCGCACAACGTTGAAGAGGCGATCGAGACTGTGCGCCCGTTTGGCGTGGATGTGTCGTCGGGTGTGGAAACGGCTCCCGGCATCAAGGACCCTGACAAGGTGTCTCTCTTTCTGACGAACGCGCGCCGTGCGTTCGCGTCTGTGAATCCTGTGAACCAGTGAAACCTGCGAACCCAATGAATCCCGTGTCTTTCGACCAGCCCACCTTCGGCACCCGCGATCCGGATGAGCGCGGCTATTTTGGCGCCTATGGCGGGCGGTTCGTGCCCGAAACCCTCGTCGCGCCCATCGAGGAGCTCACGCAAGGGTACCTCGGGGCCCGCGCTGACCCGTCCTTTGTTGAGGAGTTGGGCCGCCTGCTGCGGCATTACGTCGGGCGGCCAACGCCGTTGTACGAGACGCGGCGTCTGGTCGAGTCGACAGGGAGGGCAGGTGGGCCTGGCGGGGTACGCATCCTGCTCAAGCGCGAGGACTTAACCCACACGGGTGCGCACAAGATCAACAACGCACTCGGACAAGCGCTGCTTGCGCGGCGCATGGGGAAGACACGGATCGTCGCCGAGACGGGGGCCGGTCAGCACGGCGTGGCGACGGCAACGGCGTGCGCGCTGCTTGGTCTCGAGTGCCATGTGTACATGGGCACCGAAGACATGCGCCGCCAGGCCCTCAACGTCGTGCGAATGCAGTTGCTTGGCGCGACGGTCAGACAGGTCGATGCCGGCAGCCGGACGCTGAAGGATGCCATCAACGAAGCGATGCGCGACTGGGTGGCCAACGTCGGCGATACCTACTATCTGCTTGGCTCTGCGCTGGGGCCGCACCCCTACCCGCTGATGGTGCGCGAGTTCCAGTCCGTCATTGGCCGGGAGGCACGGAGGCAGATGCTCGACCAGGTCGGCCGCCTTCCGGACATTGTTGTCGCCTGCGTTGGCGGGGGGAGTAATGCGATCGGGATCTTCGACGCGTTCGTCGCCGAATCGCAAGTGCGGCTGATCGGGGTCGAAGCCGGTGGTGAGCGAATTGCCCCTGGCCGTCACGCTGCGCGCTTCGCGGGCGGTAGCGCCGGCGTTTTGCAAGGCACCCGCACGTTCGTGCTCCAAGACGAGGCCGGCAACATCGAACTCACGCATTCAATCTCGGCCGGGCTCGACTATGCCGCGGTGGGTCCGGAGCATGCTTGGCTGCGGGATCTCGGGCGGACGGAGTACGGGTATGTGACAGACGCCGAGGCGCTCGAGGGGTTTCAAACACTTGCGAGACTCGAGGGCATCCTGCCGGCGCTCGAGTCCGCGCATGCTGTGGCGTATACCCTCCGGCTCGCGAAAGAGGTCGCCGACGACACGGTGATTCTCGTGAATCTGTCCGGCCGAGGTGACAAGGACGTGCAGAGTGTGGTGGAGGCACTTCGATGAGTCGTCTGGCGGAAACGTTCGCGCGGATTCGCGCGGAGGGGACGCCAGGCCTGGTGACCTACATCACGGCCGGCGACCCGCAGTTGTCGAGGACCGCAGGTGTCTTGCGGGCGCTCGATCGCGCGGGGGCAGACGTGCTCGAGGTCGGCGTGCCGTTCTCGGACCCGCTGGCCGACGGCCCGGTCATTCAGCGGGCGACCGAACGGGCACTGGCGTCAGGGACCACACTGTCCGGAGTGCTCGACCTGGTTGCGGGGGTGCGTGGCGACCTCCAGTCTCCGGTCGTCCTCTTCAGCTACGCGAACCCGATCCTGCGGCTGGGTCCGGAGGTGTTTGCCGAGCGGGCCCGCGAGGCAGGCGTGGACGGCGTTCTGGTGCTCGACCTGCCAATTGAGGAGGCAGGCGAGTTCCGGACCATGCTGAGCACACGAGGGATTGATACAATTCTCCTGCTCAGCCCGACGACCACCGACGCCCGTTTGCGGAAGGCCGCGGTCCTCGGCAGCGGATTTCTCTACGCTATTTCGCGCCTTGGGGTGACTGGCGCCCGCGACCACGTAGCGGCGGGCGCGCGTGAGATGGTGGAACGCATCCGGCGGGTCAGCGCGTTGCCGGTCGCGCTCGGGTTTGGGATCTCCAAGCCGGAGCATGTGCGGGAAGTAGGCCGCTGGGCGGACGCCGCGGTTGTCGGCAGCGCGCTCGTCAGCGTCATGGCCGAAGCCGGCGCTTCGGGCGATCTCGAGACACGCGTGGAGGAGTACGTGCGTTGGCTGAAGTCATGACCATTGAGGAGTTGCGAGAGCGCATCGACGTCATCGATGAGCAGCTCGTACGGTTGCTCAACGTGCGGGTCGCGTGTGCCGTGGAAGTCGGCCGGCTCAAGCACGAGGCCGCCCTGCCGATCTACCAGCCGGAGCGCGAAGCCGAAGTCCTCACCCGCGTGCGCCGTTCGGCGGCGGGTCTGGCCGGACCGCTCACCGCCGAGGCTGTGGTGCGGATTTTCGAGCGCGTCATCGACGAGGCACGGCGCGCCGAACGGAGCGCGAGCGATCAGAGAAACGGTCGGGATTCAGGGATGGGAGCGTAGTCATGGTCGTCGTGATGAAAGAACGGGCCACCGAGGGACAGATCGACGCGGTGATTGCGCGGCTGATCGAGCTGGGCATGGACGTGCACCGGTCGTCGGGGGCGACGCGCACCGTGCTTGGCGTGGTCGGCGCCCACAAGGTGGACGCGCAGTTGATCGGGATTCTGGACGGGGTGCACGAGGTGCTTCGGATCTCGGAGCCCTACAAGCGCGCCAGCCGTACCTTCAAGCCGGAAGATACGGTCGTCACGCTGGATGACGTGCGGATCGGTGGCGACGAGGTGATCGTGATGGCGGGCCCCTGCTCGGCGGAGACCGAGGAGCAGGTCATGGCGAGCGCGGCAGCGGTGAAGCGCGCAGGCGCCAAGGTCTTGCGCGGCGGTGCGTTCAAGCCCCGCAGTTCGCCGTACAGCTTTCAGGGGCTGGGGGAACTGGGACTCCAGATGCTCCGGCGCGCCGCCGACGCCCACAACCTGAAGCTCATCTCGGAAGTGATGGACATCAGCCAGATCGAGTTGGTGGGGCGCTACTCGGACATCTTCCAGGTGGGCGCCCGGAACATGCAGAACTACACATTGCTCCGCGAATTGGGTCACGCGCGGAAGCCGGTGCTCCTCAAGCGCGGCATCGCGGCGACCATCGAAGAGTGGCTGCTCTCGGCCGAGTACATCCTTGCCGGTGGCAACAACGACGTGATCTTGTGCGAGCGCGGCATCAGAACCTTCGAGACGGCCACGCGCAACACCTTCGACATCTCGGCGATTCCCGTCGTCAAGAAGCTGAGCCACTTGCCGATCGTGGCGGACCCGAGCCACGGTGCCGGGCGCCGCGACATGGTGGCGCAGCTGGCGCGCGCCGCCGTGGCCGCCGGCGCAGATGGCCTGATCATCGAGGTGCACAACGACCCCGACCGTGCCCTCAGCGACGGTGCGCAGTCGATGTTTCCGGTGCAGTTCGAGCGACTCATGGCGGAGCTGCGGATCATTGCTCCGGCCATCGGCCGAAGTATTTGCATGGAGCCCATGGCCCGGCGCGGCTGGGCGCGGTAGTCTCGCACACTCCCAGGACCCAACTCCCAACTCCCACAACTCCGGGGCTTGGGGGTTGGGAGTTGGCAGTTGGGAGTTGACCATGTCCTCAGACACCCCCCCGTTCCAGACCATCGCCATCGTTGGGCTCGGGCTGATTGGCGGATCCGTCGCGTTGGCAGTCCGCGAGCGCTGGCCGTCGGTACGTGTGGCGGCCGTCGATCACCCGTCCGTCCTTGCGCACGCCGCGGGGAGCGGCGCGATCGATCGAGCTGTGCAGCGCATCGCCGAGCTTGGCGGAACCGACTTGCTGCTCCTCGCGGCCCCGGTCGAGCAGAATGTGGGCCTGTTACGGGAGGCTTCGGCGCACCTCAACCCGGACGCGGTGATGAGCGACGTGGGCGGAACCAAGCGCGGCATCGTGAGGGCGGCGGCCGCGCTCCCACCGGCAACCGTGTTCGTCGGAGGCCACCCGATCGGCGGGGCGGAACGGGGTGGGTTCAGCTTTGCCAGGGCGGATCTGTTTCGTGGAAGGCCGTGGGTGTTCACCCCGGACCAGTCAGCGCCCGCGCACGCGGTCGAGCGGCTGTTTGCGTTCGCCAGCGGTCTGGGGGCACGACCCAGCACGATGGACGCGGGAGAGCACGACCGGCTGATGGCCTTTCTGAGCCATCTGCCCCAGCTCACCGCGAGCGTGCTGATGGAGATTGTGGGCGAAGCCGCCGCGGCCGATGGGTTGCGCTTGGCCGGTCGCGGCTTGGTCGACACCACGCGCCTGGCGTCGAGCCCGGCCGACATCTGGCGTGACGTGTGTGCGTCGAACGCCGACGTCATTGGCGTCGCACTCGACGCGCTGATCGCTCGCCTCACGGAGTTGCGCGGCAATCTGGGACAGGGTGACGTGGTGGAGGCGGTCTTTGTAAACGCCGCCCGGTGGCGCGCCGAGTTGATGAAGGGCCGCGAGTAGGCAATCAGCGCTTCCGCGGCCGGAGAGACCTCGTTCTCCTGCACATTGCTCCGGCCCGCCAAGCCCTCCGTCTAGCCGCTCCGGATGGTTCCGGCCGTTCGGATGTCCTCAACGGCCTGCGGGTTTTCGAGCGACGTCAGATCCCCTAACGGTTCGCCCAGGTACGCTGCCCGGATGACGCGCCTCATGACCTTCGCGTTACGTGTCTTTGGAAGGTCTTTGACGAACTCGATCGCCAACGGCCGGAGTGGCTTGCCGAGACGGTCGACCACGAGTGCGCTCAGACGTCTCTGCACCTCGGCGCCTGTGTCATGGCCCGGCCTGAGCACGCAGAAGCAGACGAGGGCCTGTCCCTTCGTCTCGTCGGGCAC
>Ga0209640_10001656_pt1 | contig 19115 bp, 17 predicted proteins | sample RifCSP10_1_FD_184018 | JGI IMG/M metagenome (GOLD analysis project Ga0209640, IMG submission 184018) | Soil microbial communities from Rifle, Colorado - Rifle CSP2_sed 10_1 (SPAdes) (version 2) | ecosystem: Environmental > Terrestrial > Deep subsurface > Rock core/Sediment | place: Rifle...
TTCCTGCCTGACGGCGGCATGCTCGTCACGGAGCGGCCGGGCCGGCTGCGCGTGATCCGCGACGGCGTGCTCGACCCGACGCCGATCGGCGGCTTGCCGGCGATTCGCGCCGCGGTCATCGGCGGGTTGCTCGACATCGCGCTGCATCCTGATTTCGAAGAGAACCGGCTGGTCTACTTTGCCTACTCGAAGCCCGATCCGAGCGAGGAGATCCTTGCGACGACGGCCGTCGCGCGGGCGCGCTGGGACGGCGGAGCCATGCTCGAGGACGTCGAGGACGTTTTCGTCGCCGATGCGTGGTACAGCTCGAAGATCGCCGGCAGCAACAATCGCTGCTGCGGGCAGGGCCCCGCGGACGGCAGCTACGGATCGCGCATCGTGTTCGATGCCGAAGGGCTGCTCTACGTCACGCTCGGCGATCGAAACTGGGGCGAGAAGGCGCAGGATCCGTCCTCACACCTCGGTAAGATCGTGCGCATCCGCGACGACGGGACCATCCCCGAAGACAACCCCTTTGTCGGCATGGAAGGCTACAAGCCTGATCTCTACACGATCGGGCATCGCAATCCGCTCGGGCTCACGATTCATCCGCTGACCGGCGAGCTTTGGTCGACCGAGTTCGGACCGCGCGGCGGCGACGAGCTCAATCGCATCGAAGCCGGGAAGAACTACGGCTGGATCCTCGTGACCGAGGGGACACACTACAACGAGGAACCGGCGGCCCGAGGCAAGAACTCCGTGCCGGGCATGGAGGACCCGGTGCTCTACTGGGTGCCGTCGATCAATCCCGGCAACCTCGTTTTCTATGACGGCGATCTGTTCCCCGAATGGCGCGGCGACATGCTGATGGCGGCGATGTCCAGGTCGCTGGTGCGCGCTAGCTTCGACGACGCGGGCAATCCCGTCGGCCAGGAGCGCATGCTGACCGAGCTCGGGCAGCGGTTACGCGACGTGCGTCAGGGCCCCGACGGCTTCATCTATCTGCTGACGGACGAGACCGAAGGGGCGATGCTGCGCATCGAGCCTGCGGGCTGACCAAAAGGCGCGACCCTTGCCGGCCGCGCCTCCGTTTCCTCAGAGCTCTCTCGTGAACGACAGGTACCACTCCTCAGGACGTCCCGGTTGGCTTTCCGTGGTCGGCTGCCCGAAGGGGCCGAGTACTCCGGTCACATGCCGCTGCCAGGCTCAATCGATCCGATATACTTCACATAAACGCGCATGCGGTCCGACGCGGTCCATCGGGATCGGACACGGAGCCCAAGTCGATGAATCGAGCATCTCTGTTCGCACTCGCGGCCCTGTTCGCCGCGCAAGCATCGGCCCATCACGGCGCCGGCACCTTCGATCGCAATAAGACCGTCGAGCTCACGGGCACGATCACGGGCGTCGATTTCATCAATCCGCACTCGTGGGTCTACTTCGACGTCACGGCGGCCGACGGCACGGTTCAAGCGCATCGCTGCGAGATGCGCGCCGCCACGGTCCTGCGGCGCTCCGGTTGGACGCCCGAGATGTTTCGTCCGGGCGAGCGCGTCACGATCTCGGGCCGCGGCGACCGCTACGACGAAAACTCGTGCTACTTGACGACGATCGTCTTTAGCGACGGCTCGCACGCCGACCGCTATGGGCAGTTCCAGAAGGCCGAAGCCACGCTCGCGGCCGACCGGCCGGAGAGGCTTCCGAGCGGCGAGCCCAATATCTCCGGCGACTGGGCGCCGGAGCAGCTCGTCATGACCGATCCGACCGGCCGCGGCGGCGCGCTCGTGCCCTTGAGCACCGTCGATGAGTACCGGCCGGGCGAGGGCGCCATCGGCGATCCGACGCGAGCCGGGCAGGGCGGGGCGCGGCAGTATCAGACGCGCGGCGCCGAGCTCACGGAGCTCGGCGAGCGCGAGGCGGCCGCGTTCGACACCTACACGGTCGAGGACAACCCGCGCATGCGCTGCGAGACGACGAGCATCCTCTTCGACTGGACGTTCGACGGGCCCGTCAATCGCATCGCGCAAATGGGCGACACGATCGTGATCCGGTACGGCCAATACGGCTTCACGCGCGCGGTCCACATGAATCTCACCGAGCATCCCGCCGACATCGAGCCGAGCCGCGCCGGGCACTCGATCGGCCGCTGGGAAAACGACGTGCTCGTCGTCGATACGGTCGGCTTTGCGCCGGGCGTCTTGTCGCCGCCGATTCTGAACAGCGAGCAGCTCCACGTCGTCGAGCGCTTCTCGCTCGATACCGGGAAGATGGCGTTGACGCGCGAGTACGTCGCGCAGGATGCCGTCTATTTTGTCGGCGACTACAAGGGCTCCGACACGATCTACGTCGCGGATGTCCCGTACTCGCCCGATCCCTGCAAGGAGCTCACGTTCGTCGACTATTCCGCGGAGGAGTCACAGCAGGCCGCACCGCTGCCGCCGGCGCCGGCCGCGGCGAAGCCGTGGTGGAAGTTCTGGGAGTAGCGCGAAGCGCGCTTGGGCTCAAGCCGCCTCGGGTCTGGGTAGCCCCGGAAAACGCTTCGACGGCAGCAGCTGGCCCGAGACGATCCGCGCGCGCAGGGCATCCGCGCTCGCTTTGGTTTCTGGGATCAAGACCTCGAGCACGTAAGTTTGGCCGCTGTGCACGGCACGCGCGCGATCGCAGAACATGCTGAAGTAGTGGTCGTAGGCGCTTTGATAGCGCATGAGCATGTCGAGCCCGCGGCGATCGCCGGTCATCTCGAGGAGCTCCAACGCGCAGAGGTGACTCGATGCCGCGACCAAATAGCTCCGGTGTTCCGCCACGGTCGCGCGCTGCGGGTCGAGCACGCCGTAGAACTCGCGCAAGATCTGATCGCGCGCCGTGCCCATGATCTGGTAATCGCGTAAGTAACGCACGAGCGCCGTGCGATGAACCTGCTCGACGGCCACGGCTCTGAGCGTAATGATCTGCCGCTCGCGCTGCTTGCGGTCGGCCACCGTGCCCATGCGCCGATCGTGGCGCGAAAACCACAACGAGTAGCGTTGCGCGCTCGAAATCAGCTGATCGCAGATGCGTTGTGGGATACCCCTGTCGCCATTGGCATACTCACGAACCGTGTCCTCGGACTCGGACATGAGACGCGCGTGCGTCAGGTAGATCAACGGCGGGCCACCTTCGTCGTTGTTATTGGAAAGGCGTTGTGAGGATGCGACGAGTTTATGACAAGTTGCGCGAGTTCGCACGCTATTTCGTTCCGGTTACGGTCCGCACCGGCATGATCGCGCCTCGCAATTCTCTACGAACGCACGACTTACGTCCGGCGACAGCGGGAAGGCTCGGCGCGTAGCCTGACCACCGGTCGAGCTGATCCCAGGGAAGGGAATCTCATGCGGCACGGGGGGCGGTTGACGTGTCTTGCCGGCGGAGCGTTGTTGCTCGGTGCAGCATACGCCGCCACGCGCATCGCGCCGCCCCGCGGCGCCCCTTCCCCCGCTCCCGAGGACACGGTGCGGTCGGTGGCATCGACTCCGGCGCCGGCTTCCGCTCCGGCTCCGACGGCTCTCAACCTTTCCGCTTACGATCGGCACCTGCGCTCCCTCGGGCTCACGGAGCGGGAAGTCAAACGGTTGGTTCTCGCGCGCCTCGAGGCGTACGTCGCGCCCAGCTTGCAGGCTTCGCGCTATCGCTACTGGCGACGCGATGGCGGCTACGACGTCGAGGAGGCCGAGCGCAGATTCGCGGCCGCGGCCGCCGTGCGCGCCGGACTTCTCAAGCTGTACGGCAACGCCGCGGTCGACGATTCCATGTTGAAGCGCGTGTTTCGCCCCCTCGATGACCGACTCGAGTTCCTGACTTCCGCGCAGCAGCTCGCCATTCAGAAAGCCCGTATCGAGCACGCGCGGAGCGCCGCGCGAGACACGCGTCCCGGCGTCCCTTCGGTTCCCTTGGAGTTTCGTCCTGAATGGCGCGACCTCCTCGCGTCCATGCTCGACGGAGAGCTCCTGCGCGAGTACGCCTTTCGCGAATCGGCGCTCGCCGAGCAGCTGCGCAACGCGCCCGTCGAGCTCTCGGAAGCGGAGTTTCGGGAAGTCTTCTTGGATTTAGCCGAGCTCGAGGAAGCACCCGGCGCCGAGACCCTTCGCAACGCCCGCCGCGAGCTCCGCGCTCTGCTCGGCATGCAACGATTCGACCGGCTCTGGGCAACGCGCGATCCCGTCTACGAAGTGGTGCGCGAGCTCATGGGGCGGCGCGGGGTTCCGGAAGAAACGATCGACGCCGTCTACGCAGTGATCAACACGGCCCAGGACGCGTTCGCGGACGCAGCCGCGATGACCGACCGGGATCCCATGCGCGCGATCGAGGCCGCACGCGAAATCGCGGCGGCCGAAGAGCGGCAGATCGCCGATCTCGTCGGCCCCGAGCTTGCGAAGCACATCGTGACGGCGCGCGCACAGGCGTTGTTCGCACTGAGCGAACGAGCGGCTTTACCCCAGTAAACAAGGAAGAGGAGAAGCTCATGAGAAAAGGAATTCTTGCGCTTTGGCTGTTCGCAGGGATGGCCGGCGCCGTCGAGGCGCCTATCGTTCCAGCGGCGAGCAACGGCAGCTTTACCGTCGCCTATCAGCGTTGCTCGGGCTGCTTCATGGATTGGCTCGAGGAGCGCGTCGGCGACTCGGGTGCTTGGAACGCGATCGGCAGCGGCAACAGGACTTACACGAGCAAACCTTACGGCCGCTATTACTATCGCGTCGCGTACATGTACATGGCGCCGGATTACAGCTACTACATGGACTACAGCAGTCCCGCGAGCGTCGTCGTCGCGAGCGCCGTGCCTCCGGTGAACCCTCTCGAAGTGCAATTGACGTATCGCTATGAAGCGCGGCGCGGCGACATCAACGGCGACGGCAGAACCGATCTCTTTGTGGCACGGGCTTCCGGGGGCGCCACCGGGGACGGCACGGTCGATCAAGTGATCTTGCGTCAGGCCGCGAACGGTACCTTCACGGCAAGCGCACCGAGCGCGGCTGAAGCCCAGACGGCGCGCAATTGGGCGATCGCCGCCGTGCGGATTCTGCTCAAGGACGTCAACGTCGACGGCTTCGCGGATATCGTGCTCGACCGAGTTGCGGCGGCCATCGGAGCGAGCGGCGCGCTCAATCAGATCGTCTACGCGCCGGGCGAGTTGCTGCGTTCCGCGCCGCGCGGAATTCGCGCGGTCGACTCGGCGTTCAAGAAGTTCGCGGCCGATGCCGGGAGCTATGCGCGTCAGCCGACCTACTTCGCCGACAACGCACCGCTCACGGTCTTCGTGCAGACGTACTATCAAACCGTTTGCATGCCGGGTACGGGCGGTATCGACTATCCGATCTACGGCGCAATGCCGTATTGCTACTCGGTCCCCGTCACCGTGGTGACCGTGTATCCCGACTATTCTTCGTTCAGCCGCAATGCCGTCGATCTCTGGAATCACGAGTCGTCGATAGAGAACGGCCAGATCGGCACCGACCAGGGCCTCACCAAGGTCCAAGGCGTGCTCGAAAACATGGCGGGGGTCGGCGTCGGCGGTTGGACGAAAGGCGAGGTCATCGACCCTCAGCACCCGATCAGGAGCGCCGCGTACCGTCGCGGATTGGAGCTCTTCACGGCGATACTCCGCATGACGGAAATCGGCGAAGGCGAGCCGCGTGAGTCGGGACCGGGCGCACGTATCGGGGATGTCGTCTACATCGTCGGGCGCCGCATCATCGGCTTCCTGCCCATGCATACGGCGCTCGAGTACCGCGGCTCGACGATCAGCGCCTACGACACGATCGATGGCTTGTTCGACGATGGCATGCTCGTCAGCGAGGTGAACTGGTCGCGGGACCGGCCGCTCCTCATGATGACGCTCGGGACCGTCAGCGGGTCCTTGGTGCCGCCGCTCTACTGGGCGCAACTCATCGCGACCGACCGCCGCTATCCGGACAACCTGCCGTACGACGCCATACCGAGCCTCGGTCGCGCCGGCTACAACTCGAACGGCTACTCCCACGGCATCGTGCAGGCGACCGGGGGAAGGCCGAGCATTTCGATGACGCGTTTCGTCGGCGGCGAGAAGCCCGTTCCGGCGAGCGCGTTTCGCTGATCGAGTTGCGCCCCGTCGCCGGCGTTTGACGCGGGGCCCGCGAGGTTCGCGGGTCCCGCTCCTGCGTCTGCCTTGACCCTCGGCGGTGGGCGACGCATGATCCCGGAAAAGCGCGCACCGACCTTTTGCGTGCGCGCAGGGGGGCCAAAATGAGCCGTCACGTCGTCGTCGCCTTGAGTGCCTTGTTGATTTCCACGTCCTCGCTCGCGCAGGACGAAGCGACTCGCGTCGCGCAGGACGACATGATCGCCGCGGCGGCCGCATTGCTCGCGACCGTCGAGCAACGGGCGCCCACCGAAGCGATGCTCGGCGTCAACCGCAGAGCCGAGCTCATGCTGCCGTTCGACGATGCTGAGCGGCAGAACTGGCAGTACTGGCCGACGGTGCGCGTGGGGCTGCCGCTCGAGAACATGACGGCCGCGCAGCGCCGTCTGGTGCACGACCTCTTGACGACGGCCTTGAGCTCGAAGGGCCACTTGAAGGCCGTGCAGATCATGCAGCTCGAGGAGATCCTCGATGTGCTCGACGAAGGGGGCCTGCCGCGCAGCGTCGATCACTATCGCGTCGTCGTGTTCGGCGCGCCGGCCATGGATGCGCCGTGGAGCTGGCGCTTCGAGGGGCACCACGTGTCGCTCAACGTCACCGTCACGCCCGAGAGCGTCGCCGTGACGCCGTCGTTCTTCGGCTCGAATCCGGCCGAGGTCGTGGGTGGGCCGCTCGCGGGCTTCCGCGTGCACGGCGTTCTCGAGGATCTCGCGCGCGAGCTGCTCATGTCGTTGAGCGACGAGCAGCGATCGAGCGCGGTCGTCTCCGACCGCGCCCCGGCGGAGATCTTCACGGGCAACATCAACAAGGACCGCTCGCAGTGGGATGCGTGGCGCGAGAGCTTACAGCCCGAAGGGGTCGCGGTTGCCGATCTCAACGAGGTGCAGCAGCACTGGGTAGAGCGCATGCTCGACGAGATCGTCGGCAACTACCGGCCCGAGATCGCCGCGGAGTATCTGCAAGCCATCGATCCCGAGGAGCTCAAATTCGCCTGGATGGGCGCCGCCGAGCGGCGCGCGCCGCACTATTTCCGCCTGCAAGGCGCCGACTTCATGTTCGAGTACGACAACGTGCAGAATTCAGGCAATCACGTGCACTCGGTCTGGCGCAGCAAGTCGGCGGATTTCGGCCTCGACGCGCTCGACAGCCACTATCGGACGTCGCACGTGCGCTGAGGCCGTGCCGGAGCTCGGGGCACGAGAAGGATCGCGAGCGAAGCTCGCTCCTACACGGCGCGGCGCGCGGCGCGCACCCAGGCGATATCGTCGAAGTTCTCGCGGTACGCCTGTAGATGCGCCACGCGCCGCCGGAACTCGATGTGCTTCTCGATGACGGCCTCTATCTCGTGCTGGGACTGGCGGACCAGGCCCGTAAACGCCCGAAGCGCCATCTCGACCTCGCTCTTGCTGCAGTCGGCCAGCGGCTTTTCGTTGAAATCGCAGTCGACGGGAACGTCCGTGGGAAGCTCGAGCCGGTTGAGCTCGACCTCGACGATATCGGGGATCTCGTAGGTCGGCATGAAGACACCTTAAATATAGAGTGTGCAACTGCTATTAGACTACGCCTAAGCAGGGGCGCGCAAATCGCCGACATTTCGTTAGATTCGCCCCCATTGGGCTAGAATGGCGCTCTCGAGTCGCCTGAGCGTCGCATGAGCTCGTCCTTATTCTTCCTGGCCACTCTTGTTGCAGCGCAAGGTCAAGCGCTTGAAATCCAAGTGCCGCACGAGCCGGGGCTCGAGGCCGTTCATCTACAGTGGGACGACCATACGGTGCCGCTCACGCGCGCGGGGGACACGTGGCTCGCCGTCGTCGGCATCGATCTCGATGCGGCGCCAGGGCACCGCAACGCCCCGCTCTCATTGCGTTTCAGCGACGGCGCCGCCCGGACCCGCGGCGACGAAATCTTGGTCTCGGCCGGCGAGTTTCCGACCACCAAGCTCGAGGTCGAGCCTCGTTATGTCGACTTGAGCCCCGAAGACCAGGCCCGGTCGGCGCGGGAGGACGGCGAGATCGGCGCGATCTATGCCGCCATGACGCCCGAGCGTCTGTGGCGTGAGCCGTTCCAGGCGCCGATCCCGGGCGCTCGGGGCGGGCGCAATTTCGGTCACCGCCGCATTTTCAACGGGCAGGCCCGCGCGCCGCATTCCGGGGCTGACCTGACAGCCGCGACAGGCACGCCGATTCTCGCCGCCAACCGCGGCCGCGTCGTGCTCGCGAAGGACCTTTTCTTCAGCGGCAACGCCGTCTTCCTGGATCATGGCGTGGGTGTATATTCGGTTTATCTGCATCTGTCCGCCATCGACGTGGCCGTGGGGGATGTAGTCGAGCGCGGCGGCGTCATCGGCCTCGCCGGGGCGACAGGCCGAGTCACGGGGCCCCACCTTCACTGGGGCGTCCGCGTGCTGGGAGCGCGCGTCGACCCGTTCACGTTGCCGGGGCTTCCGGCGGACTGAGGAGGGTGGGCGATGTCATCGATAGGTCGGAACGACCCCTGCCCGTGCGGCAGCGGCCTCAAGTACAAACGCTGTTGTGCTCTCAAGGCTCGCAAGTCGTCGCTCGGGAGCCGAATTACCCTGTCTCTCGTCGGCCTCATTCTCTTGGTTGGGGCCATATTCATGCTCGTATCGCTCGACGATTTCGCTGCCGGCGACTCGGTCGCGCAGCGCCGCGTCTGGTCCGAGGAACACGGGCATTGGCATTGAGCGCAATCGAGGTCGGGGTGACGGGCGCATGCGGCGGATAGCGGGATTGTTGCTTGCCTCTCTGCTGGTTGCCGCGGCAGCCTTGGCCCCGCGCCAGGCCGACGCTCAGGTCTTCGGCCTCGACGATCTTTCCGGAGCCGAGCTTTTCGAGCGCTTCTGCTCCGCCTGTCACGGCGTCGAAGGCCGCGGCGACGGGCCCGTCGCGCGGGGGCTCAATACCGTGGTGCCCGATCTCACGCGAATCGAGGCCAGAAACGAAGGTGAGTTTCCGGCCAACACCGTGCAGCAAATCATCGACGGGCGCTCGGTCGTGATCGCACATGGCACGCGCACGATGCCGGTCTGGGGCTACGAATTCTGGGTCGAGGAAGGGGCGGACCGTACCGCCGAGCGTGACGCGCGCGAGATCATCCGCCGGCTCGTCGAGTACCTCGCCGAGATACAAGCTTCCGACTAGCGCTGCTATCCGCGCTCGCGTTCCTTTGCTAGAATGTGCATCGTTCTCACGGAGCACGGTCCGTGAAATCCATACGGATAATGTTAAAGATCAGTTAGTTAGGGCTGGTTTTTAATAGACTAGGTTAGGTAGGAAGGCCCCGTATGGGGCTTTTTGTTTATGGGCCTAGCGCCCATTTTTTTTTCGTGCCGGAACGTGAGTCGGGCGATCGATAAACGAGGCCTGTTGGAGCTTTTGGAGCCGACGCTTGCGAAGCTCGGTTACGAGCTCGTCGATCTCGAGCTTTATTTCGGACGTAGAGGGTTGCTGCGTTTGTATATCGACAAGGACGAAGGCGTGACGTTGGCGGATTGCGAATTCGTGAGCCGTCAGATCGGAGCGTTCTTGGACGTGGAAGATCCGCTGCCGGGCAGCTACGTGCTCGAAGTATCGTCGCCTGGTTTCGACCGGCGGTTGCGCACGATCGAGCATTTTCGCCGCTTCCAGAACGAGGAAGTGAAGATCGAGCTCGCGCGGCCCCGCGATGGGCGCAAACGCTTGAAGGGGCGGTTGACCCACGTCGGCGATGAGAGCGTCAGCGTCGCCGTCGACGGCGTGAATTGGGACGTCGATTTGGCGGACATCGGTGTTGCGCGGCTCGTGCCGCAAAAGTGAACGGACTTCGAGTGACTCGAGCATGAACAAAGAAATTCTGCTGGTCGTGGACGCTGTTTCCAACGAGAAGGGCGTCGAGAAATCGGTGATCTTCGAAGCGATCGAAGCCGCGCTTGCGAGCGCGACCCGCAAGCGTCACGGCGAGGACATCGACGTGCGCATCACGATCGATCGCGAGTCGGGGGAGTATGTGACGTTCCGGCGCTGGAAGGTGTTCGCGGACGATTCCACGGAGCTCGAGGAACCGGCGCGCGAGCTGCGCTTCGAGGATGCGCTCGACGTCGACCCGAACGCGAAGGTCGGCGAGTACGTCGAGCAGCCCATGGAATCCGTCGACTTCGGCCGTATCGCGGCGCAAACCGCGAAGCAAGTCATCGTGCAGAAGGTCCGCGAGGCGGAGCGCGAGCAGGTCGTCGAGGAGTACCAGACCCGCGTCGGCGAGCTCTTGAGCGGCATCGTCAAACGCGTCGATCGAAACGGCGCGTTCATCGACCTCGGAGGCAACGCCGAAGGCTTCATCCCGCGCGAGAGCCTCATTCCTCGCGAGCCGATCAAGCCCCAGGACCGTATCAAGAGCCTGCTCGCCGAGGTGCGCGCGGAAGTGCGCGGGCCGCAGTTGTTCCTGACGCGCACGTCGCCGCAGTTTCTCGTCGAGCTCTTCAAGATCGAGGTTCCCGAGGTGGGCCAAGGGCTCATCGAGATCTTGGGAGCCGCGCGCGATGCGGGCTTGCGCGCCAAGATCGCCGTGCGCAGCAACGACCCCCGCATCGATCCCGTCGGCGCGTGCGTCGGCATGCGCGGCTCGCGCGTGCAAGCCGTGTCCAACGAGCTCGCCGGCGAGCGCGTGGACATCATCCTGTATGACGAGAACGCGGCCCAATTCGTCATCAACGCGATGTCGCCGGCCGACGTGCTGTCGATCGTCGTCGACGAGGACTCGCACAGCATGGACGTCGCCGTCGAGGAGGAGAAGCTTTCCCAAGCTATCGGGCGGGGCGGCCAGAACATTCGGCTGGCGAGCGAGCTCACGGGCTGGGAGCTCAACGTCATGACCGACACGGCCGCCGAAGAGAAGAGCGAGCACGAAGCGAAAGAGCTCGTGCAGAACTTCATGAAGGAGCTCGACGTCGACGAGAACGTCGCGAGCATTCTCGTGCAGGAAGGGTTTTCCTCGCTCGAGGAGGTCGCTTACGTGCCGGCGAATGAGCTCCTCGGCATCGAAGAGTTCAATCAGGATATCGTCGACGAGCTGCGCGCCCGTGCGCGCGACGTGCTGATCACGCAAGCGATCGTGAGCGAGGAGGTCATCGACCAGGCGGAACCGGCCGAGGACTTGTTGACGCTCGAAGGCATGGACAAGGAGCTCGCCTTCGTCTTGGCGAGCCGCGGAATCGTGACGCGCGAAGACTTGGCAGAGCAGGCCGTGGACGACTTGGAGTCGATCGAAAATCTCGAGCCCGCGCGAGCCGCCGCGCTGATCATGGCCGCGCGTGCGCACTGGTTCGAAGGCGAGAAGCAGGACTCGAGGACATGAGGAGAGCGATATGGCGGAAGTGACCGTCTCGGAATTCGCCCAGGTACTCAAGGTCCCGGTCGACCGGCTCATCGTCCAACTCGACGAGGCGGGCATCAAAGTCTCGGGCGCCGACGACGTCATCAGCGAAGACGCCAAGCTCGAATTGTTGACGCACCTGCGCCGCTCGCACGGGCGCAAGGACCCGACCGCGGCCGCGCCGCGCCGCATCGAGCTCAGGCGTAAATCGCAGAGCGAGCTCAAGCTCGCGGCCGGACAGGGCCGGTCGCGAACCGTGAGCGTCGAAGTGCGGCAAAAGCGGACCTATGTCAAGCGCGACGTGCTCCAGGAGCAAGCGCGCAAGCAGCAGGAAGAGCTCGACGCCGTGCGACGCACCGAAGAGGAGCAGAAGGCGGACGTCGAGCGGCACGAGCGCGAGCAGCGCGAAGCCCTGGAGCGGGAGCGCATGGAAGCCGAGCGCATGGAAGCGGAGCAACGCCAGCGCGCCGAGGAGGAGCTGCGTCAGCGGGCCGCCGACGACGAGGAAGCGCGCCGCAAGGCCGAGGAGGAGCGCAGGATCGCAGCCGAAGCCGCGAAAGAGCGCGAAGCGCAAGCGCGGCTCGAGCAAGAGCGCGCGCGCAAGCAGCGCCGCGCCAAGCCGCAGGACGAGCCCGATCACACATTGCACGTCGCCGACGGCATGGGCACGCGGCGGCGCAAGAAGAAGCCGCGGCGCCGCTCGGTCAACGTCAGCGTCGATCCCCAGCACGCGTTCGAGCGCCCGACCGCGCCGGTCGTGCGCGAGATCGAGATTCCGGAAACCATCACCGTCAGCGACCTGTCGCAGCGGCTGGCGGTGAAATCGACCGAGGTCATCAAGGCGCTCATGGGTATGGGCATGATGGTCACGATCAATCAAGCGATCGACCAAGACACCGCGATCCTCGTCGTCGAGGAGATGGGGCACACGGCGAAGGCCCGCAAGGAAACCGGGATCGAGCACGATCTCCTGGTCGGCGCCGACGAATCCGCCGGCGCCGAGGAGACGCTGCCCCGTCCGGCCGTCGTGACGGTCATGGGGCACGTCGATCACGGCAAGACGTCGTTGCTCGATTACATCCGCAGAACGCGCGTGGCGGCGGGCGAGGCCGGCGGCATCACGCAGCACATCGGCGCGTACCACGTGCAGACACCGAAGGGCGCGGTGACCTTCCTCGACACTCCGGGTCACGCCGCGTTCACCGCGATGCGCGCGCGCGGTGCGCAGGTCACGGATATCGTCATCCTCGTCGTGGCCGCGGACGACGGCGTCATGCCGCAAACCATCGAGGCCATCCAGCATGCGCGCGCCGCCGACGTACCGATGGTGGTCGCCGTCAACAAGATCGACCGGCCGAACGCCGATTCCGACCGCGTGCGAAACGAGCTCGCGCAGCAAAACGTGATTTCCGACAAATGGGGCGGCGATACGCTGTTCGTGAGCGTGTCGGCACACACGGGCGAAGGCATCGACGATTTGCTCGAGTCAGTGCTGCTCCAGGCCGAGTTGCTCGACCTCAAGGCACCGGCGACGGGTCAAGCGGCCGGCGTCGTGCTCGAGTCGAGCCTCGAGCGCGGACGCGGCGCGGTCGCCACGGTGCTCGTCAACCGCGGCTTGCTCAAAGTCGGCGACATGCTGCTCGCGGGGCAGGAATACGGACGCATCCGCGCGATGTTCGACGAGTCGGGCCAGCCGGTCACCTCCGCGGGGCCGTCGATACCGGCCGTGGTCCTGGGGCTTTCCGGAGTTCCACTGGCCGGCGACGACGTGCTCGTCGTCGTCGACGAGCGCAAAGCGCGCGACGTCGCGCAGTTGCGCCAGAGCAAGGAGCGCGACGTGAAGCTCGCCCTACAGGGGGGCGTGAAACGCGAGGACGTCTTCACGCAGATGGGGGCGGCGGGCATGTTGACTTTGCCGCTCTTGGTGAAGGCCGACGTCCACGGCAGCGCCGAGGCGCTCAAGGACGCGTTGCAGGCGATCTCGACCGACGACATCAAGATCGTCGTCGTCGCATCCGGCGTCGGCGGCATTACCGAATCGGACGTGCAGCTCGCGGCGACCTCGAAGGCTCCGATCATCGGCTTCAACGTGCGCGCGGACGCGGCGGCGCGGAGCGCCATCAAGGAAACGGGCGTCGACGTCCGCTACTTCAGCATCATTTACGAAGCCATCGATGCGATCAGAGCCTCGGCCACCGGCATGCTGTCGCCCGTGGTACGCGAGCAGATCGTCGGCCTCGCCGAAGTTCGCGAGGTATTCCGCTCGCCGAAGTTCGGCAACGTGGCCGGGTGCATGGTCGTCGACGGCTACGTAAAGCGCAGCAATCCCCTCCGCGTGCTCCGGGACAACGTCGTGATCTACCAGGGCGAGCTCGATTCGCTGCGCCGTTTCAAGGACGACGTGAACGAGGTTCGCGCCGGAACGGAGTGCGGCATCGGCGTGCGCAACTACAACGACATCAAGGTCGGCGACCAAATCGAGTGTTTCGAGCGCACCGAGACCAAGCGGGAGCTCTAGTGGCGACGAAAGGGATGCTCGGAGAACGCTCCAGGCATCTGCGCGTCGCGGCGGAGTTGCAGCGCGTCGTCAACGATCTGCTCCAGTCGGACGTCAAGGATCCGCGCCTCGAAGGCGTGCGCGTGAGCGAGGTCGAATTGAGCGGCGATCTCGGCGTCGCGAAGCTCTTCTACAGCACTCTCGACCCCGACGCAGACTGCGCGCCGATCGATAAAGCCTTGCGCAAGGCGGCCGGCTTCTTAAGGACCCGCGTCGCGCACGAAATACGTCTGCGGCGCATCCCTGAGCTCAAGTTCCAGCACGACACGAGCGCCCGGCGGGCCAGCGAGTTGAGCCGCCTGCTCGCGGGTCAGGGGCCGAAAGCCCCGCCCGAGGCCGGCGACGATTGACGGTACGTCGCCGATGACGCGCAACGTCTCCGGCCGTCGCAAGGTGACGGGGATCGTGCTCATCGATAAGCCGGCGGGGCTGACCTCGAACCGCGTCTTGCAGACCGTCAAGCGCCTCTTCGACGCCGCCAAAGCGGGGCACACCGGCAGCCTCGACCCGCTGGCAACCGGCATGTTGCCCGTGTGTCTCGGGGAGGCCACGAAGATCGCGGGGCTCTTGCTCGGCGCGCGTAAAACCTATCGCGTCGAAGTCGTGCTCGGCATCGCGACCGACACGGGCGATGCCGACGGTACGGTCGTCGAGAGCGCGCCCGCAGGCGAGAGGACCCGCGACGAGATTGCAGCCGCGCTCACGGCCTTCTTGGGCGAGAGCGAGCAGACGCCGCCCATGTACTCCGCGCTCAAGCACCACGGACGCAGGCTCTATGAGCTCGCGCGCCGCGGCGAGGAAGTCGAGCGCAAGCCGCGCGCCGTGACGATCCATCGAATCGCGCTCGAGGAGATCGTTTGGCCGCGCGTCTCGTTCGTCGTGGAATGCTCGAAGGGCACTTACGTGCGAAGCTTGGCCGTCGATTTCGCCTCGCGCTTGGGCACCGTGGGACACGTCGCGGCATTGCGAAGGTTGAGCGTCGCGCCGTACGCCGAGGAGCAAATGATCGACGTCGCGCGTCTCGAGGCGCTCGCCGAGGAGGGCTGCGATGCGCTCGATCGCGTGCTCTTGCCCGCGGACGGCGCGCTCGCGGATTGGCCGGAGCTTCTGCTCGACGACGATCAGGCACGGCGTCTGCGCCAGGGTCAGTGCGTACCCGCCGACGTCTCTTGGGCGACGGGACGCGTGCGGCTCTACGCGCCGGGGCACGATTTCATGGGCGTCGGCAACGTGCTCGCGACGGGCGAGCTCAAGCCGCAGCGGCTTTTTGCCGCTCGTGACTGAGAGAACCGGCGCGGCGGCCTCACGAACTTCGTCTACAAAGGCACCAACGGCCGCTGGCGAGAAGTCCTGAGTGCGGACGAGATCGAAAAATACGAGCGCACGGCGAGAAAGAATTTGACAGCGGAGTGCGCCCATTGGCTCGCCACCGGCGAATTCTCCTCGTAGGAGTGAGTCGCGCTACGAGGCGACTAGCCTTTCGGTGCGAGATTGGTCAAGGATCCAAGCGACTAGCCGCGATCGACCTAAACGCGACTTCGCTCTCACGCACTCAAGCGATCAGACTGCGGTTATCGGTGGAGTAGTGGCGGCGTCGCGATTCGCGCGCTTGGCAAGCGTGGTGTCGAAGGTGGCGAATTCATCGCACCCCGCAGCTAGGGCGTGATGCAACGCATCGGCGAAGTCCCAGCCACTACGCAGCTTCGACGCGGCGGCAACGACGGCATCCTGCTCTCCGACGACGGTGTTCTCGAGTATCGCGATCTTTTCGATGGCATCCGCTATGGTTCTCGACGAAAAACCATACCGGGAGCGCAGTACCCACTCCAATTCGAGAATGACCGTAACAGGCACATACACCGGCTGATCCTCCAGGCACGCAAGAGCACGCCGCCCCTGCGCCGGATCATCCTGCACCAACGCGCGCACTAGAACATTGGTATCCACGGCGCGCATGTCGTCATTCCTTGTAATCCGTGACCCGCATGTCCTTTATAGGTATCCGCGGACCGGAATAACGCAGTATGGCCTGGACCTCAGCGAGCTTAGCCGTGCGTTTCGCCGGCGCTGGCGTGATGCGCGCACCTTTACCCTCAACCCGTATCTCGACCCGCATGCCCGGCTTCAGTCCCAACGCCTTTCGGACTGCGGCGGGGAGAACGATCTGACCTTTGGTGGACACTATCACGCCGCTCATCGATGCTTCCAATGTATTACCTGGTAGGTATTTTAGCACCCCGCCGCCGTGAGCGCCGCAATGAATTGTGGTGGACGTCAGCTCCCAATCTCAGTGCTGATCCTCTTGGTGGTACTCGTCGGGAGCGCGCTCGCGCCGCTGCCGGTTGCCGGCCAGGGCGGAGATACCGCTGTGTCGAGCGCTATGAAGGTCGTCCTGCTCGGCACAGGCTCCGGTCCGCCCGTAGACCTCCGACGTTTGCCGGCCCGTGGGCGACGACGATTTCGAGTGTCGCTGACGAGCAGCGTCTACTGAGCCCCGAGCCGCCGTCATGCGAGACCCCGGCTGGGGCGTCAGACCGTCGGCACGACATTCGCGTTGAGCCGGAACAGATTCGTGGGATCGTATTTGTTCTTGAGGGCGAGTAGCCGCGGATAGTTGCCGAGATAGTTCTCGTCGACCTGTTGCTGCGTCTCGTCGACAGCGTCGTTCGTATAGAAGCCGTACGTGTGCGGCAGGATCGTGTCCCAATACTGCTTGAGCCAGGCGATGTGCCGAGTGGGGTCGATTCGCGCCGGCCAGTCGACCAACAACAGCGACGTCGCATGGATGTCGCGATGCGGGAACGCCGTGGCGTCGTTGGCCACGCGCGCAATCGCGCCGCCGCAGTGCTGAAAGCCGACCGTCGTCGAGCGCTCGGGATGCGGCTCGAGACCGTTGATCATCGCGTCGATGAGCGCCGGTGAAATCTGCGTGACGAAGCCGGTCTTGGTGTACGACCCGATCGCGCGCGGGTCGTCGATGTCGCCGGAACGCTGCAGCGCTACGTAGTCGATGGCTCGCAAGTCGTCGACGATGGGGGTGCCGGCGCTGCGAATCTTGCGCAGCACTTCCTCCGCCCGATTAGCCGGCCCGCTGTAGCACACCTGAAAGCCGACGCCGCTCAACTGCGGGCTGCTGACGATCACGCCGCTCAGATAGAGCTCGTCCGGTGCCACGCCTTCGTAGTCGGCGTAGAACGACAGCACGCTTCGCGCCTGCGCGAGCGGGAACACGATGGCTCCGCCGACCACCTGGCGCTGCATCGGGTGCAGCCCAAACTCGAACGACGTGACGACGCCGAAGTTGCCGCCGCCGCCGCGGACGCCCCAGAAGAGCTCGGAATTCTCGGTGGCGCTGGCCCGCACGAGCTCGCCGCTCGCCGTAACGACGTCGACGCTGCGGACGTTGTCGAGCGCGAGACCGAAGCGGCGCGCGAGGCGGCCGAAGCCGCCGCCGAGCGTGAGCCCGCCGACGCCCGTGTGCGAGACGGTGCCGGCCGTTGTCACGAGCCCGAAGGCCATCGCCTCGCCGTCGAGGTCGCCGAGCAAGCTGCCGCCGGTCACGCGCGCGGTGCGCGCCACCGGGTCGACGCGCACGCCGCGCATCAAGGAGAGATCGATCATCATGCCGTCGTCACAGGTCGATTTGCCCGACGGGCTGTGGCCGCCGCACTTGACGGCCACGAGGAGGTTCGAAGCGCGCGCGAAGTCCACGGCGATCTTCACGTCGGCCGCACCGCGCGGCTGCACGATGAGCGCCGGATGCTTGTCCATTTGCGCGTTGATGACGCGGCGCGCTTCCTCGTAGACCGCATGGCCGGGCAGCAGCAAGTTGCCGCGTAGGCTGTCGCCTAGCTCCTGCACCGCGGCACGCGCGAGCGTGACGCGCGAGCCGTCGCCGCGCACCGCATCGAGGTCACGATCGACCTTCATCGACGGGCTTAAGATCGCGGACCACGCGCCACCGGCCGGCAACGTTGCCGCCACGGCGGCTGCCAAGGACCCTCGGACGAAGCGACGACGACTCAACATTAGAAACTCTCCCAGCGACTCAACCTTCCGTAGCGCCGGCAGTTACGCCGGCCGCCGCGCGAACTATAGGCGCAAGCAAGCGAGGGTCCAAACTCGGAGGCGTGGCAACGGGGGAAGAGGGTTTTGAAGCGGCCTTCGCGGGCGCTGCCCGCCCATTGAGCCATGGCGCTCGCTGGACGCCGCGGGACCCGAGTCTTGATGACACTGTAATCGCTTTCGACATTAAGAGTGCTATACAACACATTGATTAATATAATAATATGTTGTGTGTCGAGCCGCGATGGAGGCGGCGCGCCTCGTGTCGGTTTCCCGAAATCTCTTCGGTTTGCTCACATTTTGATGACAACGATCTCCGAGGGCGGCCGCGTAGTCTCGTCGCCAAGCACCATCGCAAGGACGCGAGGCCATGGCGAGCGAGCGGGCGGCTCGCCGAGCGCATCGGCCGGGCGCTCGAACGCCAGGGGCTCCTCGTGCGCGATTGCGACAATAGCTTCCTCGCCTTCGACCCTGCCGCGGGCGGCGCGATGGACGATCTGCTCGGGCACTCGATCACCTATCGGGTGGCCGTGGGTCCGCGGACCGGCCAGAAAGTGTTCACGCTGCAAACCGTGCCGGCGCAACCGGACGAGGAGCAACGTAAAGGTGTGGCGCAGTATGCAGGTTTTTCGCTGCACGCCGCCATCGGCATCGAGCCCGAGCAGCGCGCCAAGCTCGAGCGGCTCGCCCGCTACGTAAGCCGTCCGGCGGTGTCCGTCGAGCGGCTTACGCTCACGGCGCAGGGCGCCATTCGCTATCGATTGAAAACTCCGTATCGCGACGGTACCACCGACATCCTGCTCGAGCCGCTCGATTTCCTGGCGCGGCTGGCCGCGCTCGTGCCGCCGCCGCGCATCCATCTCACGCGGTACCACGGGGTGTTTGCCCCGCATGCGGCGCTGCGCGCCGCGATCACTCCGGCGGACCGAGGGCAGGGCGGGCGCAACCGAGAAGCCGCTGTCGAGCGGCCGCTCTCAAGACACGTCGCGATGAGCT